>Ga0160464_100459_pt1 | contig 30368 bp, 18 predicted proteins | sample HID1971I_E11MG_FD_108275 | JGI IMG/M metagenome (GOLD analysis project Ga0160464, IMG submission 108275) | Enriched millipede-associated microbial communities from UW Madison campus, WI, USA - HID1971I_E11 MG | ecosystem: Host-associated > Arthropoda: Insects > Digestive system > Unclassified ... | reverse complement strand
GGGGAGCTGGCTGGCGCGAGCGCGCCACGGCATGACGATCGTCTCGATCCTGACCACCTGGGCGCTGGAAAATGCGATCGAAACCGCCGACAGCATGAAGGCGCGCGGCTACGGCTTGCCGGGACGGACCAGCTTCTCGCTGTACCGCTGGCATCGTCGCGACAAGCGGCTGCTGGCGATCCTGCTGGCGCTGCTCACGGTCGTCGGCATCGGGGCGGCGCTCGGGGAGAACACGATCCGTTACTTCCCGTCGATTGCGTACGTCGATATGACCTGGCGTTCGCTGGCGGTTTACGCTGCTTACGGGGGGCTCTGTCTGCTGCCCGTCATCTTGAGAGGAATGGAGGAATGGCGATGGCGATCTACCGTATCCGGGAGCTGAGCTTCACCTTCCCGGGACAATCACAGCCGGCGCTGTCGGAGATCGAGCTGAATGTGATGACTGGCCAGTTCGTGGTCCTGTGCGGCCGCTCCGGCAGCGGCAAGAGCACGCTGCTGCGGCAGCTGAAGCCTGCGCTGACGCCGCATGGCGAGCGCTCGGGGGAGATCCTCTACGCAGGAGCGCCGCTGGCGTCGCTGGAGACGCGCCGACAGGCGGCGGAGATCGGCTTTGTGCTGCAGCATGCCGACAACAGCGTCGTCACCGACAAGGTGTGGCATGAGCTGGCCTTTGGCCTCGAGAGCCTCGGCGAGGATCAGCAGACGATCCGGCTGCGGGTGGCCGAGATGGCCAGCTTCTTCGGGATCCAGAGCTGGTTCCACCGGTCGGTATCCGAGCTCTCCGGAGGTCAGCGGCAGCTGCTGCAGCTCGCCTCGATCATGGCGATGCAGCCGCAGGTGCTGCTCCTCGACGAGCCGACATCGCAGCTCGATCCGATCGCCGCGCTGGACTTCCTGAACACGCTGACCCGTATCAATCGCGAGCTCGGCACGACGATCCTGCTCAGCGAGCATCGGCTGGAGGAGGCGCTGCCGCTCGCCGACCGGCTGCTCGTCATGGATGCAGGACGGCTGGTTGCCGACGGCCCGTCTCTCGAGGCGGCTGGCGAGCTGCGACGGCTGGATCACCCGATGTTCCAGGCGATGCCGTCGGCGATCCGCATCCATGCCGGGACGGCCAGCCGCTTGCCCGCGCCGCTCACGGTGCGGGACGGCCGCTCCTGGCTGTTCGCCCATCTGGCGGAGGAGCAGTCGGGGAGCGAAGATGCGGCCTCCACAACGCCGCTTGGCGGCCAGACGCCAAGCGGCGTTCCAGCTTCCGCAACCAGGCTCGGTGGCCCGGAACCAAGCGACGCTCCAGCCGTCGCAACCTTGTCAGGCGGTCACAGGCCAAGCGACGATATCGCTGCCGTCGACGCTTCGTCCACGGTCAGCACGACTGCTGTCGCCACCCCGTCCGATGGCCGCGCTCCCGGCATCGACGCTGCGGCCCTCGCCGAGCCCGGCCGTCGCGCGTCCGGCCGCGTCGCGACGGCCGAGCCCGCGCTCCGGCTGCGCGACGTCTGGTATCGCTACGACAAGCAGGGACCGGACATCCTGCGCGGCTTCGACCTGGAGGTGGCGCAGGGGGAGTGGTGTTGCATCCTCGGCGGCAACGGTGCGGGTAAGAGCACCGCGCTGGCGCTAGCGGGCGGTCTGCTGCGGCCGCAACAGGGCCAGGTGCGGGCGCTCGGCATCGACCCGGCGCGTGGTGGCGGTCCGGCAGGACGTGGACTGGCGATTCTGCCGCAGCAGCCGCAGACGCTGTTCGTGCACAAGACGGTGGCGCTGGAGCTGGCGGATATGCTGCGCGGCGGCAAGCTGGACGAGCCGACCCGCCAGGCCAAGCTAGACGCGGTCATCGCGCTGACCGAGCTAGGTCCGTTGCTCGAGCGGCACCCGTATGACCTGAGCGGCGGCGAGCAGCAGCGGGCGGCGCTGGCCAAGGTGCTGCTGCTCGAGCCGCGCATTCTGCTGCTCGACGAGCCGACTAAGGGATTGGACGGCTTCTACAAGGAACAGCTGGCGGCGTTGCTGCATCGCTTGCAGGCAGACGGTGTGACGATCGTGATGGTGTCGCACGACATCGAGTTTTGCGCCAGCTACGGCGAGACCTGCGCGCTCGTGTTTGACGGGGCGGTTATATCCCAAGGTCCGGCGCATTCGTTTTTTGCAGGCAACAGCTTCTACACGACGGCGGCCAACCGGCTGGCGCGCGAGCTGTGGCGCGATGCCGTGACGGTGGACGATGTGATCGGCCGCTGTCGTCAGGAGTTGCGATGAGTCGCCGCACGCTATGGGCGGGGGCGCTCATCCTTATCGTCATCCCGGCGACGATCCTGACTGGCGTCTTCCTGCTCGATGACCGTCGCTACTACTTTATTAGCCTGCTTGTCATCCTCTATACGATGATCCCGTTTGCGCTCGTCTTCGAGCGCCGACGGCCGCAGGCCCGCGAGCTGATCACGATCGCGGTGTTGGCCGCGATTGCGGTCGCCGGTCGGGCAGCGTTTTTTATGCTGCCGCAGTTCAAGCCGGTGACGGCGATCGTCATCATCGCCGGCGTCAGTCTCGGCGCGGAGGCGGGCTTTCTCGTCGGCGCGCTGGCAGGCTTCGTGTCCAACTTCTATTTCGGTCAGGGGCCGTGGACGCCTTGGCAGATGTTCGGGTTCGGGATTATCGGCTTCCTCGCCGGTCTGCTGTTCCGTCGTTCGCGACAGCCGTCGCGAGGCGTCCTCTGTCTGTACGGCGGTCTGGCGACGCTGGTCATCTACGGCGGTCTGCTCAACCTCGGCTCGCTGCTCATTTCGACAGCCTCCTTCTCCTGGGAGGCGCTGGCTGCGCTCTACGCGACAGGCTTCTGGTTCGATCTGGTACATGCGGCGGCGACCGTCATCTTCTTGTTCGTGCTGGCTCGACCGATGCTGGACAAGCTGGAGCGGGTTAAGACGAAGTATGGGCTGATCCGCGACAGCTCTTAGCGATCCTGCCGGCCCAGCGACGGGTTGTTTCGTACAGCGCGTGATTCTACGCTTCGTCAGCCGTTCGATTGCCTATATTCCTATATTGGAGGCCGTCTATCTCGCGATAGGCGGCCTATTTGTGGTGTGAATTATACCCCATCCGGCCTCTAACGCTCACCACAGCGCTAGCATATGATACGGTCCCGCGATCATAGGTCAAGGTCGTCCGACAGGGATATTTTTTGCGGCAAATGGTTAATCGTACAAGCATTTTGGCAGCACTCTCATAATCTAGTACTGTATCCATCGCACACCAAGGAGGAATCGCAGATGATTGTAGGAAGCGAGATTACAGAAGAGGTGCTGGCAAGTTATCCCGAAAACAAGGACAAGCCGATCACCAAGCTGATGCTGGCCAAGGCGGCAACCGAGCAGATGGGGATGCCGGACGGCAAGGACAACCAGTTCACCGAGGCAATCAAACACGTCAACGGGATGAAGGAGGAATATGGCAACGGAGCGTCGACGCTGCTCGTCATCGCCAACCAGACCGGAGAGACGTTGAACCATCTCGCGGACCGGAGCTGGTCGGGGGATATCAACAAATATCCCTATGACCCGGTAATTAAAAATGGCCAAATCAGCGTTGTTCTGCACACCAAAACAGCTATGTTCAGAGGCTCCGTCGGCTCGATCATCTATCGGTCCGATCCGTCGCAGGACGAATTCGTGCTCGGCTTCTGGACACCCTACATCGGCACCAACAAATCCTATATCAACGCAGGCAAGCTCGATGAATGGAACAAGAAATCATGGAGTGATATCTACGATAAACTTGATGACAGCGGCATGATTACAATGCAGCAAGTGTTATCCTATCAAGTCAGCTCGACTACTGGAGGTTATACCTCGCCTGTCTGCATATTCACGATGCGTCGAATTAAGGAATAGGGTGCAGGGGCAGCGCTGACGGCGTTGTCCCTCTACTAATTTTTTCATAGGGGGTGGGTAAAATTGACCTCTATCAACTATCGGTCGTTGGACGCGGATCAGACGATGAAGCTTGTCGCTCGATTGCACAACAAGGAATTGCAGACGATTCGCAACCAGGCCTACAAAAGCTCGCTGAACCGGGCGGAGGATCTGCAAATAAGCACAGCTTCCAGCAAGCTTGCGCTAAACCTGTTATCGCTGGAGCAAGCGGATCGTCTGAACGGCATCCATCCAACGCCGGCTAGAGAGCGGATGTGGGAGATGGCCAGATCGAGCATTCGTTTCTCCTACGAAGCGATCAAAAATTTACGCTTGCGTACCGAATATCTGTCTCAAGTTGGGAAGATTTATTATTGCGAGATGCGCTATCGCAGCTTTCTTAAAAATGAGTCGGCCTATTTTGCAGAGCAGCAAGAGCAACAATTTTGGTCAGAGCTGAGGTCGCTTTCATTCAATGCGAATAGCATGCCTAATCCCAGCGGAGAGAAGCTTGGAAGCGTGCCTCATAGAGATGCGCTTAGCGAAGGGATGTCTGCGTGGGAGGACTTGGAGCAAGGCGCATGGGGGCTCGAACCCATTAAGTTTATAGAAGAAGAAGCGCCACAGGCGGAGTCGTTTTTGGAGACCATGGAAAAAGAGGCAGTTGAATATTTGGAGCAGTTGAACAAGCTGTTTGGAGAATGGGGAAGTCGCACCTCCAGTCCATGGAGGCGTGCAGTAGCTCCGGTGACGAAGCAACAATTCAGAGCAAGCCTCATCCGCGAAACGATCAAAGAAACCGGCGTGCCGCAATTATTCCGTGATGCCCTGGATACAAGAGAAATTAGACCAAGCGAGCTTCAACGCTACTCTACGCTCGATGAACAGATGGCTGGGGCCGAGAAAGCATTCCAAAGTTTGATTAACAGCCGCGAAGCGACGCTGAGGGTTATCCGCGGGGCAGGCGCGGCGTTGCTTATACTTACGGCCGGGATCATGATATGGAATATCGCTCAGGCCGAGCATCCAGGCATCGAGATCGCAAAGGCGGCATGGACGATTGGACCGACTCTTGTGGGAGGGTATATCGGCGCGGAGGCTACGGTGTGGTTGCTAACCGCTTTTGCAACAGAGGCAATGGTGTTTATTGGCGGCATGCTTGGCGGGTTTATCGGCGCGTTTGCAGCAGGTCTTGCGGCAGAGAGCTTATTTGAAGCGTTGGTCGCCTTCTTTTCCTATCATCCTAATCGGCGATTGACAGCTACATTATGCAGTCAGCCGCTTCATAGCGAGATGATCTTGCCCAATCATATCGAGTTGTCCAGGGATTTCGTGAGTCGTCTGTTCTGACAGAGGAATCCATAAAGGAGGCGAGTCCTTTGCAGCATAAGGGAGAGCGCGCAAGGTTTCAGAGACAGCTCAGCAATCATGAGACGAGAGCGCTAATCGATTTTTTGTATACGCGGGAGCAACAAGACATCGATAGACAACGAAATACCAGCAGCGCCGCAAAAGCTAAAGCGCGAAGCGAAGCCCGAAACGTCAGAGACCAGGCCTTGCGTTTGCTGGATATGGAGACCAGGGAAGACGAACCCGGGCCAGAGGCCGATCTGATCGAAAAAATATGGCAAATCAATCGCGCGGGTATCCGTTTTGCCTATGAAGCCTTTGTGAATCTGCGCTTGCGGAGCGAGTACCTGCAACAACTGAACAAGATCTCGTCAGTTAGCGAGGGGATCGTCCGCAAGCTCATTGCCAACGATAGCGAGCTGCTGGCCGAGTATGTCGCAACCAATGTGGATCAGATGACGCTGCTCTACAACACGTGGCTCCAGCGCAAAATGCCGGGCTGGAGCGGTTATCTGGACAAGCAGACGCGAAGTCTATCCAGCATGGTGGAGAACATCCGATTGCCCCATACGGAGGATACGGCTGTGCTGGAGGCTGCGTTGAACCGGGAGCTCCAGTCGGTCTTCCTGTTCAAAGAAACGAAGGTTAGCGCATTGCTGAATCAGGTTCGCCATATCGGCGATGCGCTTGTGCTGGTCACGCTCGGCGTGATGGCCTGGCATGCCGCCCAGTCCAAAAATCCGTCCGTGGACCTCGTCAAGATGGGGCTGAGCGCCGGCGCCGTCATCTCGACGTCCGCCTATGGCATTAGTCTGGGGCAGGCGTTTGGCCGGCTCGTCGGCGCGAACGCGATCTTCATCAGCGGTGTGCTGGGAGGACTCATCGTTGGCTGTCTGGTCGGCTTGGCCGCCGACTCCTTGTTCGACGCTTTATTCGAAGCATTGGTGACGACCAAGATCCCTCGCCTACTGGTCCGTCCTCTCTTCGGAGAGCCTTTGATTGCCGAGCTTACCTGGACGAGTCATGCCGAGCTGTCCACTCGTATGGTCACAGACTTATTCGACAAGGGGTGACGAACAGATTCGTTTTTTTGAAATATTGTAAAGCGGGGCTCGCAAGCAGGAAAAGCAGAGCAAGAAACAGAAAAAGATGAAGATGACAAAACTATCGAATGTAAGAGGAAAGTTCCAGTCCATATGGGAAGTGTTTGCCGCTGCCCTCATGCTGGGTCTGACTTCATTCGGCGGACCGACAGCGCATCTGGGCTACTTCCATCAGGAGTATGTGCAGCGTCGTCGCTGGATCAGCGAAGCGGCCTATGCCGAGCTGATCACGTTATGTCAGCTGCTGCCGGGGCCGGCCAGCAGTCAGGCGGGGGCAGCGATCGGCGTCATGCGCGCAGGCTTGTGGGGCGGGATGGCCGCATGGCTCGGCTTTACGTTGCCATCGGCGATCGCGATTACGCTGTTTGCTGTCGTGCTGATGGATCATAACCTGTCCACTGCAGGCTGGGTGCATGGCTTGAAGGTGACCGCCGTCGTCATCGTCGCGCATGCCGTGCTGGGGATGGCGCGTACGCTCGCAGCAGGCCGGGCGCGTGCGGGGATCGCTGCGGCAGTAGCTGTAGCGATGCTCCTCTGGCCCTCGGCGTGGATGCAGGTGGTGTTGCTGCTCCTGGCAGGTCTGTGCGGACGATGGCTCGCGAGGTCGGGCGACCCGTTGCCTTCGGCAGACCAGCTGCCGGTATCGATCAGCCGAGCCGCAGGCATCGCCTGCCTGTCGCTGGCTGGCTTGCTTTTCGTCCTGCTGCCGTTGGCAGCCCGTGCCGCTGGAGATGGCTGGCTTGCGGTGGCGGACGGAATGTATCGTTCGGGCGCGCTTGTATTCGGCGGCGGCCATGTCGTGCTGCCCCTGCTGGAGCGCGCGGCGGTGCCGACGGGATGGGTGAGCGGGGAGCAGTTCCTGGCCGGATATGCGGCTGCGCAGGCGTTGCCTGGACCGCTGTTTACCTTTGCCGCCTACCTCGGCGGCGTCTGGGGCGGATGGGGCGGCGCAGCGATGGCGACCGTGGCGATCTTCCTGCCGGGACTGCTGCTCGTCGTCGGGGCGCTGCCGCTCTGGGGCAGCTGGCGTCGGCAGCCGTGGCTGCGAGCCGCACTAGCGGGTGTGCAGCCCGCGGTCGTCGGACTGCTGCTGGCAGCCTGGTACGATCCGATCGTGACGAGCGCGGTCCGCGTGCCGGCCGATGCGGCGCTGGCGATCCTGCTCTATGTGCTGCTGGCCGTATGGAAGCTGCCGCCGTGGCTGACGGTAGCGGCGGGCGCGTGCGGCGGAATGTTGCTCACGCTGCTATAAGCGCGCTTGTCTACTTATTGAACAGCCGCACGACATAGAAGATCAGGGACAGGACGACGCTGATGACGATGCAGGTGACGATCGGGAAGTAGAACCGGACGTTGCCTTTTTCGTATGCGATATCGCCCGGCAGTTCGGTATAAAAGTCGGCTATCGGGGACAGTCTATGCAAGGCTGTAAAAAACAAGGAGGTTGACCTATGCGTACCATTGCGGATATTATGTCCCGGGATTGCGTCACCGCATCCATGAATACGACGATTCAAGAGACGGCGCAGCTTATGAAGTCCCATGACATCGGTTTTATTCCTGTCACCGAGCAATCGAGGCTGATCGGCGTCATCACCGACCGCGATCTCGTCATCCGCTGTTGTGCGGACAACCATGCGCCGAGCGAGTCAATCGGCGAGTTCGTGTCCCATGACATCCGGACGGCCGGACCTGCGATGAGCGTCGATGAGGCTGCATCGATCATGGCCTCCGAGCAGATCCGTCGCCTGCCGATCGTCGAGAACGGCAACCTGCTCGGCGTCGTCTCGCTTGGCGATCTGGCCGTGCGCGAGGTGTTCGTCAATGAGGCGGGACAAGCCTTAAATGAAATTTCGGAGCATCACGACTCGGCGTTCCATTAATAATGAACCGACCGCAGCTTCAGGCAAGCATGGACCCGCACTCCCGTTGGGAGCTGTGGGTCTTTTGTGCATCCATGCCAAAACGGCTATTGACACTCTCGTGTATTACATGGATAATACACGTAACGGATCAAAGTGGGTGGAGGAGAAGCATGCTGAACTTTTATGGGCTGAAGCTGAATACGCGCGATCCGGTCTATCTGCAAGCGACACTCTACGTGAAGCGGATGATCCTGCTCGGCGAAGCCGCAAGCGGCGACCGGCTCCCGTCCCGCCGGGAGATCGCGGCGCAACTGCAGATCAACCCCAATACCGTGCAAAAGGCGTTTAAGCTGATGGAAGAGGAAGGTTATGTACGGACGACGGGCAACCAGGGAAGCGTCATCTATGTGGATGACCAGATCAGGGAGCAGATCGAGAAGGAGCTTACCGAGGAGCTGGTGCTCGATTTTATTCAGTCTGCCCGGGAGATCAACCTGACGTTCAAGCGGGTCGTCGATCTGGTGAGCGAGCTGTGGGAGCAGGAGTCGAGCCGCGGCAAGCGCTCGGAGGAGTCTTAGGATACGCTAGGCGGCAGGGGTTCCGATTTTTTTTGATAATCATGTACTACGACTATAATACACGGAAGAAGGGTTCGAGATGAGAGGATATTACAAATTGCTCAATACCGAGCTGCGAGCGATGGGGTGGGGGCTATGGGCGTTATGCGGCGCGGCCATCATCGTACCGCTGTTGCTGCTCCAGCTTACGGTATCCGGCATGTCCGTCGATACGGCGCTGAGGAGGTATGAGGACATCTACGCTGCCTCAGGCAGTATCGCCGCATTCGTGCTGCTGCTGGCGCTGTTGCTCGGGTTATTCGCGGTTAACCTGTATCGCAACTATTGGGGCAGCAAGAGCATCTACACGCTGCTGACGCTGCCGGTCCGACAGGGGACGGTCTACTGGAGCAAGCTGACGGCTTATGTGCTGGCGCTGCTACTGTTCCTCCTCTCGAACCTGATCGGGGCGAGACTTGGGTACGGACTGGTGCAGGGAGCTGTCGAGCGTTATGCGAGCGAGGATTGGATGTTAGCGGGCGGATGGTTTTTGGCGGTTGCCCGCTCGTCTTTCTTCCGGCTGCTGCTGCCGCTGACGTGGGAGGGCGTGCTGTCGAGCGCGAGCATGGCGCTGGCGCTGCTGACCGGGCTGTTCTATGGGATGCTGTGCGAGCGCAGTCGCAGATGGATCGGGCTGCCGTTCGTATCGGCCATCATCCTCATCCGGGAGTTCAACCTGCGTACTGGCGAGCCGGTCTACGGAGAGAGCGGAGCTTCCCTTTATCTGGGCAGCCTGATCCTGCTAGGCCTGTCGGTCCTGTTCATGGTGCTGGGCAGCAGACTGGTGCGGCGACGCGAGATTGCTTGACTTCATAGATCGAGAGGAGATACGACAGGATGCGTAATCTAACCCGGCGCCTGAGCGCGCATATTGCAGTTATTATAATCGTGGCTATCGTGCTGGGAGGCGCGCTGCTCGGCTGGAATCTGAGCGCCGATCGCCAGCTCCCGCAGACGACGCTGCGCCATCTGACCGGCGATGCCGAGGTGATGCGGGAGGTAGCGATCAGCGGCTCGTATAGCGACAGCTATCTGCAGACCAACTTCCGGTGGACGAGCGCAGGCTCCGACTCTTCGACCGAGGTTCGGCCGCTACCCCGGACTCCGGATACGAGACATTATGGCTTGACGCCCTTCTATTGGACGGATGACGCCAGATATATGGTGTGGAACTATGCCCAGGAGCATATCATCCAGCGCAAGGACCGCTATGGCATCGTCGATCGCGGAGCCGCCACGGTCAAGCCGACGTTCCGATTCGTCCCAGCCGATCCCTCCGGAGATCCCAATGCGCGCAGCTGGTCCAACCGAATGGAGATGGGAATGACGCAGCTCGGCGAGTCGGTCTACTATATCCCTCCGACATCTGCGGAGTATACGGGCGCCAATGCCATCTATGAGCTGAAATTCGTATCCGATGACGGACAGCCTCCACAGAGCCGGGTCGTGACGGAGATCACGCTGGCGGGCAACGAGCCGGGCGAGGGCAATGGGCCAACGATAGCCATCCTCGGACTGGAAGCGGTCAATGATCAGCTCGTGCTGCTCACCTCGCAGGACGGCGTCCTGACAGCGATGCGCTATGACCCTCAGTCCGGCGAGCTGACAGGGAGTACTACGGTGCCGGAGATCCGGTTCGCCGATGCGAAGCCATCCATAGAGGATAGGTATCAGATGGACTATGAGGCGGTAACAGATCCAGAGTCGGGGATGCTGCACCTCTACTGGTATCGCTATGGCCCGCAAGAGGGCATCGTGGAGACAGCTGTCGTCAGCCTGCGCGCGGGCGACGGGCTAGAGATAGCCGCTCTGTCGCGGGACAGCCTCGAGGAGGCAGCTTACGGTCGTCTGTATGCGCGGATCGCGACGATCCGCTGGCTCGACGGTCGTCAGTATGTGGTGCGGCAGGAGCCGGCAGAGAGCGGAGAGCGCGGTATCCTGAGCGCGGGCGGGCAGCCGGTCCGCCTGCTGATCGAGGTGTACGAGGGCGGCAGTCTCGTCTACGAAGGCGCGCTGGAGACGCCGGCGGCCGATGACAGCGTTCGTATCGTCTACAGTCCGTCGCCAGCCGCGCGCGCATCCGATCCTGTCCACAACCGGATGCTGGAGCGGATCGATTTGACCAAGACGGAGGTGGGCAATCGATGATCGAGGCCAGCTATATTGAGAAAAAATACCGCAGCAGCGGAGTCGCGCTCTTCATCCGCGAGCTGCGCATCGCCCCCGGCGAGATCGTCGGCGTGCTCGGGGCCAATGGCAGCGGCAAGACGACGCTGCTCAAGGCGATCATGGGCCTCGCCTCGCTGACGAGCGGCGAGCTCAAAGTATTCGGCGGCCAGCCGGAGGATCACTACGCCGAGATGGCCTTTATAACGGAAGAGGGCAGCTACATGCCCTATATGACGCCCGTCGCTTACGGCGAGTTTCTCGCCGACTTTTTCCCGCGCTTCGACAAGGCGCGTTACTTGGAGCTGCTGACGTTCTATGAGATTCCGCTCGATCGCAAGCTGCGCACCTTGTCCAAGGGTCAGAAGCTCAAGGTCGAGATTAGCGCCGGGCTAGCCAAGTCAGCGCGGCTGATCGTCATGGACGAACCGTTCCAGGGCAAGGATCTGCTCAGCCGACAGGCCTTTATCCAGCTCGCGGTTGCGCAGCTACAGGACGATCAGACGCTGGTCATCGCCACGCATCTGATCAGCGATATCGACAATCTGATCGACCGGGCGATCATCCTCCATCGCGGCCAGTTGGTGGCGGATGTGCAGATCGACGAGCTGCGCGAGCAAGGCCGCACACTCCCCGAGCTGTTGGCGGAGGCGGCAGGCGGCAAGGAACGGCGACGATTCCCTTGATCCAGCTTATTGCCATTAACACCTGGGGATATCCTTCCTATACTTCAAATTATAAGAAAAACGAAGCGGACCAGCAAGGCTTGATCCACGGCTCGTGGTGGCAGCCGCTGTACTTCTCGGAGACGGAGCTGGCCGACTATGAGGTCATCACCAACAACCTGGTCACTGATCCGGTTGCCTGAGACGACAAAGACAAGAGAGACGACGCATACCAGCGTCGTCTTTTGTGTGCTTGGCAGCTTGCGCTGTTGCGGGTGCGAACCCTGACCCAAAAGGCAGGAGAATCGTGCGAAGCCTGGAACCGTGGAGCGGAGCGTTTATCTTGGTTCAGCACTTGGTTAATAGGCGGTCAATAATGGGTGAAGATTATTGCATCGGACTCAGCGATTCGATTTCTGCTTCAGAGAGTTCGCTAATAGCTGAGTAGTTACGATTTTAGTCGACCAGATATTCTAAAAAAAGAGGAAAATCAAACAAAACGACAGAATATTACTAAAAACGACAAAATCTCTTAATGATTTTAAAGAGGAAAAGTTGTACAATTACATTGGTAAAAAAATTCCATTCCATACTTTTCTTATGCTGAGAACTCAGAGATTAACGAAAACCACAAGGCGAACGACCCGCGATAGACAATCGAAATGTTCAACGCGATGCTCTAGGTGCTTCGTTCGGGTGCGCTGTGGCGTGAACCGGATGAAGAAAGCAATTTGCCGTAAATTCACTATTTTTAGAAGGATCAATATGGGTATAATAGCATTCAATGTGTCGTCATTATTACTTACTCATTGGAATTCTATGGTTTTCTTCTTCCGGTTTTGGTTACCACAACTCTTGAAATCATTTACATCCAAAAAGAACTTAATGAAAGGAGTAACACGATTGAGCAAACATGAAGGGGAGTCGGAGTACTCGCCCTATCACGTGTTTAAACGAATGCTTCGACTTGGCAAGCCATACCTGTTTTATTATTTCATGATTGCAGTGACTATTCTCGCTGAGGCGGGCCTTTCTATTGCATTCGCTAGTATGTATCAAATAATTGTGGGTGGTATGTCGAGAGGCGACAGTTCGGTAGTGAGTGTAACGATCATATCAATGGTTTTAATTGTTATATCGATGTCAAGTGTGATTATGCTGAGGACCTTTTTTGGAACACGTCTTGATAACGCTTCCAGATTAAAGCTGCAAGGGGTTATGCTTCAAAAATTCTCAAGCATGCAGATGGGCAGCTTCGACAAGTATCATACAAGCGATAAAGTCGCACGTGTACTGGAATCGGCTAACGTGGCGCAGTCGGGAATCAACAACCAGTTGGTCGGTTTGATTGCGGATTCAACCAAGGTACTGGCGCTTCTCATGTACTTGAGCGTGCTGAATGTGAAGCTGACTATCGGCAGCTTCGTGGTAGCAGCCCTCGTACCGCTGCTGCTCATGCCGATCTCGATGATCAGCAGGAAGTTTTTTGACAGGCAGAATCGATTGTCAGCCGAGAAGGATGGCATTGTGCAGGAGGCGATCCAGGGGGGAGAGGTTGTGCGCAGTTACCAGCTACAGCATGAGATGACCAACCGCTTTGCGTCACGGCTCAACGATTTTGTAAAGATTCGATCAAAGACACTGTTCGTAGAGTCGCTCAGTAGCGCTTCAAACTCGGTTATTCCTTTTCTGTCCGTCATCTATATTCTCGGCTATGGCGGATTCTTGGTAAATCAGCAGGAAATGACTGTCGGACAAGTCGCGTCGTTCCTGGCGGCCAGCAACCTGATGATCGGCCCAATCTTTAATCTGTTCGGAGCTTGGAACGGGCTGCAGTGGGCTATTTCACAGGCCAGACGCGTCTTCGAGATTATGGATTTGCCTAATAACAGGGTAGGCTTGGCAGCAACAGCTGGAACCCCAACCGCATCCTCTGCCGAGCAGGTGCTGCGAATGGATCAGGTCTCATTCCGCTACGAAGAGGAAGGCAAGGAAGTGTTGCAGAGGCTCAGCCTGACTCTCCAGAAAGGGCAGACGGCTGCGATTGTCGGACCGAGCGGCTCCGGCAAGTCGACCTTGTTTAAGCTGTTGATGAAATATTACGAGCCGGTCTCAGGCTCTATCCAATGGAATGGCGTTGACCTCCATGCAGTGGATGCAGCCAGCTACCGAAGCCGGATTGCGCTTGTAACCCAGACGCCGTTTCTGTTTCATGGGACTGTGTACGACAACATTGCATACGGTAATCCGGAAGCTTCGGAGCAGCAAGTGATAGAGGCTGCCAAGGCTGCGAATATCCATGACGTGATCGACAAGCTGCCGCGCGGCTACCACACGGTCATTGGCGAACGGGGAGCAACGTTGTCGGGAGGCGAGCGCCAGCGGGTAGCTATCGCGAGAGCGTTCCTGCGCGATCCTGACATTCTGCTGCTCGATGAGCCAACCTCCGCGCTGGATAACGAGAACCAAGCTGTCATTCAGCAAGCGATCAGCCGTCTGATGAAGGACAAGACCTGCCTCATTATCGCGCATCGACTGTCGACAATTATCCATGCGGATACCATCTTGTATATGGAAGACGGAAAGGTTCTCGAAGAGGGCACGCATCGCGAGCTAATGCAGCTCGGTCAGCGGTATAGCAAGATGTATCAGAGCCATGACCGCAGAGATGATCCATTGGAATGGGAGGCGACCTCATGAGCGAGCGCGTAGTGGTACCTTCTTCGCGATTCAAGCAATGGGTCGATCAGGATTTGAGGCGGTTTGTCGGGGTGATGCACTACGCAAGAAAGTATTGGTTGGCGATGACGATTGGCCTGCTGCTCATCGGCGTAAATATCTTTTATGAACTGTACCTTGCGAACGCACAGAAGGTGTTCCTCGACCGCATCAATGCGAATAACCTCGATGACGTCGTGCAGTTTATCAAGCAGTCGCTGGCTGTTGCTGCTATCGTTGTCGTTCTGATGACCGTTCAGTTGCTGCTCAAAGGTCTGGTTCAACAGTACATAACGCGGGATATGGCGATTTATGTGTTCGGCAAGATAAACAAGCTGCCGCTCAAGAAATTGCAGTCCAAGCATTCCGCAGACTGGATCTCCCGCGTTACGCGGGATGTGCCGGAAGCGGCATCGATCGGCAATGCAGTGTTCGATTTAACGAAGGATATGCTGTTGATTATATTCAGCTTCGCATACCTAAGCAGTTTCAATATTTATTTAGCTGCGGTGGCGCTCTTAAGCGGCCCGTTGATCTTCGCAATCGGCCGGTTGTTCGACCGTGCTATCCGCAAGCTGTCGGAGCGGATTCAAGAGCGGGAAGCCGATGCCAGAGAGTCGCTGCAGGAGTTTTTCCAAGGGATGCCGGTTATTCGCGCTTACGAGTTGAATCGGGTTTTCGAGCAGAGCTTTCTAGATAAGAAGCAGCGGCAGAATCAGGACATACTCAAACGCGACATGATGATGACGTCGATGTATCAGCTTATGGATTTGATCATTAACGGAATCATAATCGTTGTAGTCTACTTCGTATGCATGGCTGTATTTCGCGGAGAGATGACAATCGGGACGGTATTAGCATTTATTTACTTATTGATTCGGGTTCAGGTTCCTTTTTCCAACATTTCCAGGACGCTCAGTCATGTCCAGCAAGGGTTAGGTGCCTCCGACCGAATTGAAGCTGTTCTGGGCATGCAATCGGAAACGTTTTTGGATGTGTCGGCAGCGCAAGCCCTGCATGCGGGGAATGAGGATGAACAGCATGCGTTGCTACGCGTATCCGGCTTATCCTTCAGTTATCGGGATGAAGAAGGGAATGAGAGTCCGGCTCTGACTGACATTGACCTATGCGTCCGATCGAACGAAACCGTCGCAATTGTCGGCATGAGCGGCTCAGGCAAGTCAACGCTCGCCAAGCTGATCTGCGGATTGCTTGAGCCGGATAGCGGCGAGGTGCTGCTGAACGGAACGTCGATTGCAGGAAGGTTGGACGAAGCCAGATCGCTCATCGGTTATATTCCGCAGTCTTCATTCATGTTCAGCGGAACGATCCGGGATAACATCACGATGGGGTTATCGGGGATTTCGGATGAGCGGCTGTATGAGGCGGCGAAGTTGGCGGGTGCGCATATTTTTGTCGACAAACTGCCCGAGCGATACGATACGCCGCTGTCTGAAGCGAGCATGACGTTGTCCGGCGGAGAGCTTCAGCGGCTTGCGATTGCCCGTGCCGTTCTCCGAAGCGCGCCAATTCTCATTATGGACGAATCGACCTCTGCGCTCGACAACGAAATGGAGAGCTATCTTGAGGCTTCTATGCGCACGCTAGCGAAGGACAGAGCGATGATCATTATCGCTCATCGGATGAGTACGATCATGAATGCGGACCGTATTATTGTCATGGACAATGGGGCAATAGCAGCAGAAGGAACCCACGAACAATTGATGGTTGAATGTGAGTTGTATGCGAAGTTGTACCGAGGCGACCACGAGCATGATTAATATTCGGGAGAGATCAGAATGAATGGAAGACGAGTTGTCATTACGGGTATCGGCACAATCAACGGACTCGGCAATACTCTCAAGGATTCGGAGCAGCGGCTGCGCGGCAATGAGAGCTCGATTCGAGAGGTATCTCGGTTTGACACCACGGGGATGATAGGCTCCGTGGCTGCAGAAGTCTCAGTTGCGAAGCAATACGGTCTGCAGAATGGATTGCCGTATGATGAGTGCGCGCGCTATGCAATCGCTGCTGCAGAGGATGCGATTGCGCTCAGCGGACAGACACTAGATGATCTTGTCGGACGAGGGGCGGGCTTGGCGCTTGGATTGTGCTGCGGGGGCGTTTCGCTGTCCGAGGAAGTGAAAGCACATTCGTTCCACAGCGGCAACCCTGCGGTAGCGAAGTCGCCGCTATACGAGCAGACGGATACGGTAGCGCAGCAATTGGGGCTTACAGGCCCGGTGCTCACGTTCAATACGGCATGCTCAGCCAGCGGCAGTGCCATCGGCTTCGCCTCGGAATGGATCGCCAAAGGGTATACGGATGTCATGCTGGCAGGCGGGGCAGAAGTACTGATGCGATGGGTTATGAACGGCTTTAGCCAGTTGCGGGCGCTAAATCCCGAACCCTGTAGTCCGTTCGGCGACGGCTTAGGCCTCTCGCTTGGAGAAGGTTCAACGATATTTGTGCTTGAATCGCTCGAAGCCGCAAAAAACCGCGATGCGGTAATCTACGGCGAGATGATTGGCTACGGCTTGACAAATGATGCTTATCATCCCACAGCGCCGCTCCCGGAAGGCAGAGGTATTCGAGATGCCATCTTGATGGCGCTTCGCGACGGCAGGACAGACGCTGCGGCTATCGATTACTTCAATGCGCATGGAACGGGAACAAAGCTAAACGATCAGGCTGAGCTTATCGGTATTCGAGATGCAATAGGCGAGGAACGGTTCCCGCTGCTCCCAATCAGTTCATCCAAGGGCCACGTCGGACATATGCTGGGCGCGGCGGCATCAACCGAATTCGCGTTTTCGCTGCTCGCCCTAAACAATGGTTACATGCCAGGTACGGCCAACACGAGGGAGCTGCGGGACGGCTGCGATCAAGCGAAAGTGCTGATTGATCCAATGTCAATCCAGCGGGGAGGCACATTCCTGTCGTGCAATGCCGCAATGGGCGGACATAATTCCATTCTGTTGGGCCGGTCATGGACATCGGAGGATACAGATCGTGTTGATACTGGGCAAATGGCTACAAACAAGCGAATTTATATTATCGGCATTGGGATGGTCGATCCGTTAGGAGCAGAATGCGGAGCTCCAATTAGCAGGCTCGGCCGTGAGGTCGAGGAGGCAGGCAGGAGCACGTTTAATCTGAGAAAGTATAACGCTTCCTTGCATGAGCGTGGAGTCAACCGAATTGTGCAGTTGTCGCTGGGAGCAACCGACCTTGCCATTCGAGATGCGAACTGGCGGCAACGAGAGGATCAAAAGGAGCAAGCGATCGGCATGGTATTCGGTACATCCTTTGGCGAGGCGGAAGCTGTGCTTGAACTACAGCGGGCCATGAACACAGATGCCAAGGGCGGATCGACAAGCATCAATTTCCCGAAGGGGGCGCTCAATTCAGCAGCAGGCATCGTTTCCAAGATACTCGGCTTGACCGACTTCAGCTCGTCTATCTCGACGGGAGGCAATGACGGCCTATATGCTCTCGCTTTTGCATTCGAAGCGATTAACGGCACTAAAGGCGTTGACCGGTGCTTAGCTGCAGCGTCAGAAGAGCTGTCTGAATGGATGGACACGGCGCTGGGCAGCAGAACCGATCAACAGCCTGACTTGCGATCGGAAGGCGCCTGTACAATTGCAATTGAAGCGGCAAATGAAAACTCGCAGCCGCCGTCCGGCGCCTATGCGGAAATTGCCGGCTTGGGCTTCTCGTTCGCCAAAGCTTCCGAATCATCGAGCGAGACGGTTCAGCGTGCTGTGAGGCAATGTCTGGAGCGGAGCTCCGTGTCACCGGAAGACGTAGACGCCGTACTCGTCAGCTTCACGGAGCAAGCAGGTTGGGAGGCTGTATACGGACTGTTTCCGGATCAGCCAATCATCGCGCCTCACGCCAATATTGGGCATACGCTGTCTGCGCAATCGCTTCAGCATGTCGCTTATGCGGCGGACCTACTGTCCATCCAGCGCGATACATGCGCAGCAGAGGAACAGGCCGGCATCCAATTACCGCATGCCCTGAAGCGAATTGTTGTCGTCGGGAGCTCCCTAAACGGCGGAGCGGGAGCGGTTCTGCTTGCAGCAGTCGACCAAAATTTAGATTGAATGGAGATGAAATGATATGGAAAAAGAACAAATTATCAGCATCATTAAAGAACGAATTCTGGTCAAGCGGCTTAAATGCGACGATATTGAAGAAGGGAATCTTGGATACGATGAGCTGCTGAAGGAACGGCTGTCGCTCAGTTCCATTGACGAATTCGAGTTGATTCTTGGCATAGAGGATGAATTCCAGCTAGACCTCAGCGGATACCAGGAAGAGGAACTGAGCGAGCACTTCAGCACAATAAACAAAATGACGCTCTTTATTCAAAAAAAGTTTGCTGCGGCTGCAGCCGGCAATTAGGAGATGAAGCGAGGATGGTGAACCCAATGAATAAAGAAACCGCTGCCATGTCGAAAGCGAGAACGCTGCCCGTTATGATTACACCTGATGTTTCGGGCGATCTGATCCTCTACGGTAAGGACAACAAGGAGAAGATCCTCTCGTATATACGCGACGAGGGAGGCATCCTATTCAGAGGCTTCAACGTGCCGGAAATCGAGGTATTCGAGAATTTCACTTCTGTTTTTACCGAGCAACTGGAATCGTATAATGAGCGCTCGACACCTCGCACCGAGGTGCAGGGCAAAATCTATACATCGACTGAGTACCCGAACGATCAGCATATTCCGATGCACAATGAGAACTCTTACTCTCATCAATGGCCTCGCTTGATCTGGTTCCACTGCGTCACTAATGCAGAAGTCGGCGGCGAAACGCCGATTGCTGATTCGCGGGTTATCTACAACCATCTCGATCCTGCAATCATCGCTAGATTTAAAGAAAAGAAATTGATGTATGTCCGTAATCTGGGAGGCAAGATAGATTTGCCATGGCAGACTGTCTTCCAGACCGATGATAAGGCAACCGTAATTGAATACTGCCGCAAAGCAGGACTGCAATTGGAATGGCTCGACGAAGATCGTGTTCGGACGAAGGCTATCCGCTCGGCGATTGCCAAGCATCCAGAAAGCGGAGAGATGCTGTGGTTCAACCAAGCGCACCTGTTTCACTACACAAGCTTGCCGGAAGATATCCGTGATTTCATGCTGAGCTACATGAAGGAAGAGAACTTGCCGAGGCATGTCTATTACGGAGACGGCATGCCGATTGAGGAATCGATTCTGGATGAGATTCGCGGCGTTTACGCCGAGCATACCGTGAAGCTCCCTTGGAAAGAAGGCGATGTGATGATGCTGGATAACATGTTCATCGGCCATGCCAGAGAGCCGTATAAAGGCAAACGCAAAGTAGTCGTAGCCATGGCTAACATTTGTAACGATTACGGGTTGGATAGCTAGCACAGTTGACAATGGTAATGAAAGGACGTGATTTTTTGTCCGTAAACGCGCATCAATGGCAGCCGTTATCGTCTGCACAGAAACGCATCTGGTATCTTGAAAACAGACTGGGATGTGAAGTGAACAACAATAACGGGGTTCTCTATCTTAGAGGCGGCGTTCAGCCGGAGCGGCTGGCAGCGGCGATTGTTGAAATGTGGCGACAGCATGACAGCCTTCGCCTGCAGTTTCATGAGGAGCAGGGAGTAGCGATGCAGCGCGTGGATAGCGTGCTGCCTCCAAGCGTTCCCATACACAATCTTCGCGGCGCGCCAAATGCGGAGCAGGCATGTCAAGCTTGGGTGAAGGAACGAGTGGAATCCCGACTTTCCATTGACGGTGGCAAGCTCTACTCGGCCGAAATTGCCATTATAGACGATTCCACAATCGCGATGTTCATGGGACTGCATCACATCGTTGCAGACGGATGGTCCATCCAACCTATTATCAATTCAATAGCAGCAATCTATTCATCCGAGGAGCCAGCCGCTCCCCTATACTCGTATCTCGACGTTGTGAAGGAGGATTCAGCTTATGCCCAGTCGGATCTGTACACGCGAGACCAAGCTTATTGGCTTGAGCAATTAAAAGATTTGCCGGAATCGTTCCTGCAAGAAGTAACCGAGGACACCGCAGCTCATACCGCAAGTATAATTGTGCCTCAGCAGCTTGCGGAACGTATTCAGATTTTTTGCAAGGCTAATCGGGTTCATCTCTCCCTGTTCTATCCCTATCTCATGTACTTGTACTTGCATATCACTACGGGCCACAATGATTTGCTGCTCGGCATGCCCTTTCTGAATCGATACGGTACGGAACAAAAGGCAATTGCAGGCATGTTCAGCAGCTACGTCCCGCTGCGCCTTCAATTGTCAGGAGAGGAAACCGTGTTGGAAAGTCTACGGAAATCCGGCAGGCAATTATTCGAGGCCTATAAACATCAGCGGTATTCGCTTGAGGATATGGTGCGAGATATGCCGGTACTGCGCGAGCAACACAGCCTGTTCCACTACACGGTCAATTACTATAACCAAGAACTCGTTATGGGCGAATTGGAAGATCTGTTCTATCTGGAAGAACAGCACAGCGGTCATCAGGCATACGCGCTTCAATTCAAGATTAAGGATTGGAAGCGGTTCGGCGTGCCTGAGCGGATGCTCGAATTCAATTATAAGAAGTCCTTGTTTAGCGAGGGCAAAATTGAAGCGATTAGCCGAACGCTCCTTCATCTGGCGGACCAGATCACAAGTCTTGAAAACTTACATATTAACAAATTATCATTGCTTTCGGATCAAGAGAGGGATGAAATTGTATACCGATGGAATGATACGAGGGCATTATATCCATCGGATAAAACGTTGACTCAGTTAATCAGTGAGATGGCGAGACATGTGCCAGACCGCGTAGCGCTGGAATGTGAAGGACAACAACTGACATATCGCCAGTTGGAGGCAAGGGTAAACCGCTTGTCTGGAAGACTGAGCAAAAGCGGCATCAATCGCGGTGATATCGTTGCACTGTTGACCTATCATTCATTTGAGTCCGTAATAGGCTTATTGGCTGTAATGAGAACTGGCGCAGCATATTTGCCCATTGACCCACAACTGCCCGACGAAAGAATCGCTTACATAATTCAGGACGCAGACGTCAGACTGGCGCTTACGAACGGTGGACTACACAAAAAAACACCTGTGAATCTATTGGTGGTTGAGTTGGATAACTTGTTCGATGAGGAAGCGGATGATTCGAACATCACTGAAGATTTTAGCGAGCCCACTTCGCTTGCTTATGTCATCTATACCTCTGGCTCGTCTGGTAAGCCGAAAGGGGTTGCGATCAGCCATAAATCGGCGGTTCATTATTGTTGGTGGGCGAAGAAGTCGTATGTGAGATCAGAAGCGGATGTATTTGCCTTATACTCCTCGCTATCATTTGATTTAACAGTGACATCGATTTTTGTACCACTGCTTGCGGGCTGTAAGGCTGTAATTTATAGGCAGTCTGAGTATGGAGAATTCGTGTTGTCCCGGGTGCTTCGCGAACGAAAGGCTAACATCATCAAGTTGACACCTGCGCATCTGGAAATCCTCTCTCAATTCGTATATGACAGTCCAGCAGTCGATCGATTCATCGTAGGCGGCGAGCGTTTCAGCAATTTACTTGCTGAAAAAGCGCGAAGTGCGTTTGGAAATGTTGATTTATATAATGAATATGGACCAACAGAAGCGACTGTCGGCTGTATGATTTATTTGTACCAGGGTAGCTCGGATCAATCCGGCTCTGTTCCGATTGGCCGACCGATCAGCAACATGCGGATCTATGTTCTAGATAAGGAACTACGACCTGTGTTAACAGAGCACGAAGGCGAAATGTATATCGCGGGAGACGGGTTGGCTGAAGGGTATATTAATCGTCCACAACTCAATGAGGAACGATTCATCAGGGATCCGTTTGTTCCGGGATTTCGCATGTACAAAACAGGGGACTATGCTCGTATGGATAAGACGGGCAACCTCATCTATATAGGACGAAATGATGAACAGCTCAACATAAGAGGTTACCGAATAGAAACCGGAGAGATTGAGAAGATCGTATCGTCGCATCCGAGCGTGTATCAAGTATGCGTAACAATGAAGGAAGATACAACTGGCCATCCATTATTATGCTGCTATTATACCGGTTCTTCTGATATAGAGGTCAGTGCGATGAAGGAATTGCTTGCTCGGCTACTACCATCTTATATGATTCCGATGCATTTCCTTAAAGTTGAATCTATTCCGATAACAACCAACGGAAAAAAGGATATTCGCGCACTTCCGGCTCCTACCCAAGTGACATTCGAGTTGCAGGCAGTAAAGCCGAAGACGAAAACAGAAGAGGCGCTTTGGATGATGTGGAGCGAAGCACTCGGCACAGATCAGTTCGGAATAGATGATTCTTTTTGGAAACTGGGGGGCGATTCATTCCGCGCAAGTCTGTTCATCGCGACGGTGTATACGAAACTACACGCTTCACTGACTACTCGCATGTTATATGAGCATCCTACGATTCGCGAGTTGGCGGCTTATGTGGAGGAGAGCTTTGCAAAAGCCTCATTAACAAGCACAGTAGACTATGATCGCCTGCAGTACCCATTGATGGGATTCCAGCAGATTATGTTTGCAGTTTCCCAATTCGATCAAGGTATGTACACCTATATTGTCCCTGGAGCGGTAGCATTTGAAGGTCGGATTGATTTGAACAGAATGGAAGCTGCATGGAAGGCATTTGTTCAAAGGCATGAGGCTTGTCGAACGGGCTTCCAATGGCTGGCTGGAGGTGTCGTTCAACAACATATTTATCCTAATGTGGAATTAGCGCTTTCGATACCATGTTTCTCTACAGAAGATCATGAGCGCTTGAAAGTGTTTGCTTCGCAGAAGTTTGAGCTTGATCGGCCGCCCCTTATTAGATGTTGCATCGTGCGGGGGGAAGAAAGGGATACACTCTATTATTTGGCGCATCACCTTGTATTCGATCAATACTCGGAGTATTCACTAAAGCAGGACCTTATCGCGTTATACTCAGGCTCATCGTTACCAACGAAGGGTGTTAACTACCGACATTATTTGGAGGATCAGCTACGTTACCAGGACAGTAGCAGTAAAGGAATTACAGAGGAATTCTGGTTGAAGCAGTTCGAAGATGCGCCGGCACAGCTTGAATTGCCTGTTGATCGACGAGTAGATCCGAAACCCGTCTATGCGGCACAATGGGCACAATACACTTTGAAAGAGGAAATATCGGCCTCGCTTCCTACATTCGCTTCTCAGCAGGGTACGACTCCGTTCATGGTGTTGTTTGCGGTGTATCATCTGCTGTTGCATAAATATTCAGGACAAACAGATTTAGTCATCGCGACACCATCTTCCGGAAGATACCATCCAGAGCTGAATAGCATTATCGGCAGCTTTATAGAAATGCTTCCGATACGTAGCAGACCGGAGCCTGGTCTGTCCTTCCGTGCATACTTGAATACGATTATTCAGACGAGTCTGAGCTGTATGGAGCATGGCCGTTATTCGTTTGCAAGCTTGCCTGACAAGCTTGGGTTATCCAGAGAGCTTGGGGTTCATCCATTATACCGGACGGTATTCGCCCTGGAGCAAACTGAAGGCCAGGAATCGATTGAGCCGTTGCTGCAAGCAATGGAACAGTTAACGCTTACCGCGAAATCGGAAATTACTTTTCGCGTCATTCATGATACAAAACATATCGAAAGTCTTTCTCTAGCGTGCGAATATAACTCAGAACGGTTCCATTCAGATACGATTAACCGCATGATGAAAGATTATGAAGGGCTCATTGAGCAAGTTCTGTCATTGCCGGATCAGCTTCTGGGGCAAATGTACCTCTCCTCAAGAGATGGAAGCAAGCAGTTAGCGGATTCCGTGTATCAAGAAGTGCCAGTCACAGTCATGCCGTGGCATGTGTTATTTGAATCACAGGCGATGAAGACACCAGATGTAGTCGCTGTATCAGATGATCAGCTCACCATGACGTACCGGGATCTGAACGAAGCGGCTAATCGATTTGCGATGCGGCTTCGGGCGAGTGGAGCAGGACGAGGGACTCCGGTCGCGCTCCGAATGCATAGGTCAGTGGAATGGATCGTCAGCACAATCGGTGTTATGAAGGCTGGATCAGCCTTCGTTCCTGTAGATCCTTCACTACCCCCAGAGCGGACCTCCTATCTTCTCGAAGATTGCGGCGCAACCATACTTGTCGTTTCTGATAGTTTCACGGCAGATGGACTGGGTGTCAAACTCGAGACGATGCGCTTTGATTGGGATGAACTTGAGACGATAAGCGATTGCGCTAATCAGACGAATATCAATGAGCCAGACGATATTGCCTATTATATCTACACCTCTGGGACAACTGGCAAGCCGAAGGGAACGATGGTGGCACATCGTGGCTTTGGCAATTTATTCAATGCCCTGACGTCCGAGCTTAAGCTTGGGAAGTTTGATCAATTCCTGCAATTCGCAAATATTTCGTTTGACGCATCTGTGCTGGAGCTTACATTATCGCTATTAAGCGGCGCATCGCTAAACATCATCTCTGACAGCAGTATTCAGGATGTACTTGCCTTTGAAAGATTTGTAGTGGAGCACCGTATTACAGCAGCGATATTGCCTCCGCCATACTTAAATCTGCTGTCTCCCGAGCGAGTGCCGTCCTTGAAAAAACTGATTGTCGGAGGATCATCATCATCCATTGATATGGCTAAGAAATGGGGAAGCGCGCTTCAATTATACAACTGTTTTGGGCCTACTGAGACGACCATCATGTTCACAATGTGGCCAGTTGATCCAGCATATCTGGAAGATCAAGTACTAGTTCCAATAGGCAAGCCCATTCCTAATTTCCGTGTGTCTATACGAAGTGCGAACAACGAGATACAGCCGATTGGTGTTCCCGGAGAATTGTGCGTATCAGGCATTGGACTTGCCCGAGGGTACCTGAACAATCCGGAAGTCACCGCCATGAAGTTTGTGCCTGATCCTGAACGATCGGATACGATCATGTACCGGACCGGCGATTTGGCCAAGTGGTTGCCTGACGGGAATATCGTGTTCTTAGGCCGCATCGATGATCAGGTTAAGGTCAGAGGCTATCGTATCGAGCTTGGCGAAATTGAGCAACAAATGCTACAGATGAAGGAGATCAAAGAGGCTGTTGTACTCGTTCGTAGTGTGCCAGGAGAAGAGAGTAAAATATGTGCATTCGCAGTGGCGGCAAAGCAGATTAGTATTGAGAGTGTTAGGAGAGATTTAGCCAGACGACTGCCGCATTGGATGGTGCCAACACATATCGTGCTGTTACCGAAGATTCCTCTCAATATAAACGGTAAGCCTGACCGCAAACAACTGCTCGCGCATTCATTCTATGAAGAAGCAACCACCTCTCCCCCTGTGCAAAGTGAGCTGGAGCATCGGTTGGCGGATATTTGGAAAGACCTGCTAGATCTTCGGATCGAGCAGATTGGTCGACGTACAACGTTCTTCGAGCTTGGCGGCAATTCATTATCTCTGCTGCAGTTACAGAAGCGTCTTAATGAAGCGTTTGCGGTCGAACTGGCTGTTACTGATTTGTTTGCAAACCCAACTATTCAACAATTGGCTGAATATTTGGACGAAACAGGATGTACGAAGAGCTATTCGCCCATTGAGCTTTCAATTCCGATCCATGCTGCTGTCGGGGGGAGGACTAGAAGTCGTAATGGCGTGCTAAAGGGCAAGCTGAACAACTCGCTTCATGAGGCATCAATCAGCGAAGAGCTATTTGCACAAGTACTTAATGCTGCCTTCGCTTACTGTCTACTAGAGTTGTTCGGCAATCAAAAGTTTGAATTAATTGACCTTAGCGCGGAAGGTGTAAGGAATCTCGTCATATCGCCAGAACATGCCCTTGATTTTCAGACCTTATTCCCTCATATCCAGCAACAGTGGCATAGTTCCACTGCATCTAATCTTATTAGAAAGCTTGCTGCCTACAAGCCAGCAGGCCAAAGCAAGTTGCTTCCGATGCTAGCCAATCAAATTCCGATTACACAGTTGCCGTCCTCAGGTGGATTAACTCTAGGTTTAGAATTGGATCATGATGCTATCGAGCTGACGTTGCAATACGACATGAGTAAATTACAAGCTGAAAGTATGAAGACGCTGCTCGGACGGATTGGAACGATTGTCCGGCATGTTCTTTTTACGGTATCGGAAATTAAACAATAAGGAGCGTTACAGACAATGCGTGGTTTTTTGTTTCCCGGCCAAGGAGCGCAGTATATAGGCATGGGCCAAAAGCAGTATCGGTCTCATGCAGTTGCACGAGCGGTGTTTGAAGAAGCGTCAGATGTGCTTGGGGAAAATATGGAAAAATTAATATTCAAAGGAAGCGCTGATCTATTGGCGATGACGGAATGGACACAGCCAGCTCTGTTGACTGTCGGTATTGCAGCTTATCGAACAATACTAGAGGAGTCGGATGTGCGCCCAGATTGGATGCTAGGTCATAGTCTAGGGGAGATAACGGCACTGACCTGTGCCTCAGCGATTAGATTAGAGGATGCGCTTAAGATTGTTCGTTTTCGAGGACAGGTGATGCAGCAGGGGATTAAACCAGAAGATTGCTTAATGCTCGCAGTCAACGGCATTGATGCAGATCTGGTGTTGGCGGTCTGCAATGAGGACAATGATCAGCAGAAGCTAGTAAGGGCTGTCGCAGCCATAAATTCATCTACCCAGGTTGTATTATCGGGGCTAAAGGATGCTGTATTCGAATGGCGGGAGCGATTGGAGACAATGGGCGCTTCGATCATCCCATTGAAAGTGAGCGCGCCGTTCCACAGCCCACTCATGGCTTCAGCCGCTATGCAAATGAAGGAACATCTCGCGCAGTATACGTTTTCACAGCCAGAATGTAAGGTTGTATCGAACGTAACGGCTAAAGCTTACATGTCTGCGGATCAAATTGTGTCCCTCTTGTCACAACAGGTAACACAGCCAGTAAAATGGCGACAATCGCTTGAATATATTCGCGAACAAGGCGTGACTGAACTATTGGATCTCGGTCCTGGCAGCGTAATGAAAAAATTGGCAGAGCAAAATGGGTCATTTCATACGATTGCGATGGATCAGGACGAGGAGTGGAGGGCGTGGCTGCTGGACAATAAATTCGACCGTGGTCCGATGTTGACGGATGCGATAGCAATCGCAGTTCAATGTCTGCGACATTCGATAAGCACGCCAAATCGGAATTGGAATGAAGAAGAATGTGAACGCGGAATTTCAGAACCGATACGTTACATCAAAGATCAGATTGACAAATGGGAAGAGGTTAATTCTGACGCGAAACCGAGACGCGAGGAGATTCAGGAACTACTTCTGTCCGTTCAACGTGTATTCGAGACCAAACGGCTGACGGTGGAAGAGAAGAGCAGGAGATTCAATCAGTTGTTAACTGTATCACATCAAATGGGCATTCGGCTGAACCAGCCAACATGGGCCGATTGAGGAGGTCAACTTTGAAGCTTAATTTTGAGCCTTTTGCAACGGATGCCAATTCATTTACTGTAAATGATCTTTCATCGGATGACATGGCGATAATTGGAATTGGATTTCAATTGCCTGGTGCGAATACATTGGAATCGTTATGGGCGCAACTAAATAACAGTCAAGATGCCATTAGGCCTTTACCAGATCTACGCTTGCAAGATATTCAACGTTATATGCAAGCCGCTGGCCACTCGACCCCTGCTTTTGCCAATGGAGGTTATCTTGATGAAATCGACAAGTTTGATCATGTCTATTTCCGTCTATCCCCTAAAGAAGCAGCCCTAATGGACCCGCATCAACGGCTGTTTTTGGAGACGGCATATACCGCTATTGAGGATGCAGGTTACGGAGGCGATGCAATTTCAGGCAAGCGTGTCGGCGTCTATGTCGGGCATTCGAGTTTTAGTCCATACACGTACTTACGCATGCTAACTGATTTTCATCCACAGGAGTTACCGATATCCTTTACAGGAAATTTACCAGGGGCAATCGCTAGCCGCATATCTTACCTGCTTGATCTAAAAGGACCAAGTATGCTAATTGATACTACCTGTTCATCGTCGCTCGTAGCGCTTCATACGGCATGTCAAGCGATTCGTAACGGGGAATGCGATGAAGCGCTTGTCGGTTCGGTTAAGTTGACTTGTATTCCACAAGAGATGAGCAATCGGCTTGGGGTTGAATCGTCGGATGGGAGGACACGAACTTTTGATGCATCATCAGACGGTACTGGGAACGGTGAAGGTGTAATTGCATTGTTAATTAAGCCTATGTCTCAGGCCGTTGTCGACAGAGATCATGTTTATGCGGTCATTAAGGGGAGTGCGGTGAATCAGGATGGCAGCTCAATCGGGCTAACCGCACCGAATGTTGCGGCCCAGGAGGAAGTTATTATACAAGCTTGGCAACACGCAGGGGTTGAGCCGGAAAGCATCGCATTTATAGAAGCACATGGAACAGGCACGAAGCTTGGAGACCCGATAGAGATCGAAGGAATCAAAAGGGCATTTGCCCGGCATACGAAACGCAAACAGTTTTGCGCGATCGGCTCCATTAAGTCGAACTTTGGACATCTCGACCACGCTGCAGGACTTGCCGGACTGCTTAAAATGATCGCGGCTTTGCAATACAAATGGCTGCCGCCCAGCCTCCATTTTGAGCGTCCCAATCGGAATATCGCATTTGAACAATCTCCAGTGTATGTGCTGGATCAGGGCCGTGAGTGGACGTCAGAGAACGGCGTGCCACGACGTGGAGGCGTCAGTGCCTTCGGGTTGAGCGGTACGAATTGCCACGTCATTGTCGAGGAAGCGCCTGCCGCAGTAAAAAGTAAGCCCTCTATAGGACCGCATGTGTTGACGCTGTCAGCAAAGACAGTCGAAGCGCTTCGTAGTCTGATGCAGAGATATGTTGACGTGCTTGTATCGAGATCGATGCTAGACATAGATGCCGAACCAATTTGTGCAACGTCGAGTATGGGCCGCGGGCATCACAATCATCGGCTGGCTATCGTTGGCTCAGACCGCGAGACACTGTTGCAGCAGCTTCGCACATTGGTAGCCCGACCCTTAGAAAAGTGGAAGGGAAACGATGTTTGGTATGGTGAATCGGGAGAAATTAATGAGGCAGACACGACCGTGACGGATGCTTGCATGGCGAATATTACCATGGCACGGGATATGGACAGCGATGTGCGAGCAGATGGTATACGGAAGCTTGCAGCGCTTTATGCCGAAGGGGCGAGCGTTAATTGGTTTGCCCTTTATCATGGAAGACAATTTCAAAAGGTAAGCCTGCCGACTTATCCATTCGCGAGGATACGATGCTGGATCGATTTTCCGGAAGTCACTGACGCGGTTATGGGCAGCGGTCCTTTGGATCATACGACGGGGGGGACAGAGGAGTTAACGAATGACTACAAGGAAGTCAAGCTGCGTGGACGTAACGAGGGGGAGGGGTATACTTACGGCGAGCGATTAATCGGACATGTTTGGGGATTAATGCTTGGGTTCCATGAACTGGATATCGATATCAACTTCTATGCGCTCGGCGGCGATTCGATTTTTGCCATGCAGATGGTGAACCGGATCAAACGCGAAGCCAATGTAGAATTGACGGTATCGGATCTATTGACCCGGCCAACGATTCGTGAGTTGGGCAAATGGATTGAAAGTCAGAATTATACAGATTTCAGGCATGCGGCGGAGTCGCAGCAAGCGATCATTCCGGTTGCCGAACAAAGGGAATCGTACCCGCTGTCATCCGCTCAGAAGCGAATGTATATTCTAGATCGCCTAGATCAAGTCGATGTGGGCTATAACATGCCGGCTCTGCTCATCACGGAGAACGCGCTCGATGTACAACGGGTCGAGCTGGTATTCAAGGAGCTGATCAGTCGGCATGAAGCGCTGCGCACCACCTTCG
>Ga0160464_100458_pt1 | contig 30380 bp, 26 predicted proteins | sample HID1971I_E11MG_FD_108275 | JGI IMG/M metagenome (GOLD analysis project Ga0160464, IMG submission 108275) | Enriched millipede-associated microbial communities from UW Madison campus, WI, USA - HID1971I_E11 MG | ecosystem: Host-associated > Arthropoda: Insects > Digestive system > Unclassified ... | reverse complement strand
TGTTTTTCGGTTCCGTTAGAAACCGGTCGCTCACTCAACGTTCTGACGATGATTGTTCATCCAAAGATGAAAAACCTTCCTCTGATACTTCGTGTGAGACTCTTGATACTTTTGCTTGTTGTCTCAGCCCCGAAAGACTGAAACCGCACTCGCTATCAAGCGCCCACACTTATCGGCTGTTAGTTTTTAAAGAGCACATCGCAAGACATTCACCACCTCAACTTCTGTCTTGCGTCGCTGCATCAGCAGCAGAGAAACGAGATTATGACGGGCCGATGATCTCCTCGCAAGCCCCCCACGCAAATTATTTTCTGAAGCCTTCAATACGGAGATTGCGAGCGTGGAAAGCCTTTACCGATCTTTCCACGCTCGATAATCGCCCGACGACTCAACTTCCAAAGAACGGCGTGCAGAATCCCGCAGGCCCGACGCACTCCGACGACGGCATCGAACCATGCTTCATCGACATCGGCGTGCGCATCGAGCCGGATCCGGAAGATGCGCCGCCGGCACTCGTGCCGCCGTAGGCTTCGTTCGTCGCGTTCGCATTCTTTTGTGCAGCGACCTTTGCTTCCGCGGCCTGAATATCGGCGGGATAGTCGGCTTGCTCTCCCATGGCGGGCGAATAGCCGGCGTGTTCGAGCTGGACCAGCTCGGCCTTCACTTGTGCGCGCGTCAGCGGAGCGTTCTGGCTCTGCGCGAAAACAAACGTGGGCGCGGCGACAACGGCGAGGGAAACGACGAATTTGGCGATGGCGTTCATGATGTTCACACTCCGACAGAAAAGGTTGACCGGATCGCACGCGATCCACGAACCTCATCGAACGCACAGGGCCCTTGCGCGGCTTCGACTCACTCGATCCAGGTTTCAAGCGTAGAGGCTTCGATTGGTTAACCCGGACATGCCGCGATCTATTCCCACGTCGACGCACGATTTGCGTCGAACGTAAGCCGGCGTCGAAGGAAGTGAAGGATGGGAGCGCGGCGGACGAACCGGATGAGGAGTCCGGCAAGGCGCCAGCCAGCGCCCGTCCACCGCGATCGAATTGTGACGCAAGCCACCGCGAAGATCATCGCTGCTCGCGTTGAAGATGCCTTGCCGATCTCGCAACAATGACGCCTGCGAAGCCGATGCTCAATGCGCGTCCGGCACGAGATGCACGCGCTTCTCGGTCGCGGCTTCGACGGCCGAGCGCGAATACAGCAACGGAAAGTACTGCCCGTCGAGCCACATCTGCGCGAGATCGCGGTAATGCGGGTTATCGGGGTCGCCCGATTCGCCCGGCAGATTCACCGCGCGCGAGTTGTCCCAGTTGCCGACATCGACGACCACACGAAACGAAGGCCCGTTGGTCTCGCGGAAATCGCTCGCACGATAGGTCGACTGATTCGGCGTATAAGCGCTGCCTCCCTTTCCGATAGGCCCGACGTTAAGCTTCGCGCGCATATCCGCATCGACGACATCGGCCAAAGGATGCGCGTTCAGGTTCGTCTGCAGCTTGCCCCATTGCCACCGACTTGCATCGTCGCCTTGCAGATGCCGCATTTCACCGTAGGCATCCCGCAGACTCGAAAGCAGAACCGCATCGCGTCTGGCTTGCGCGTTATCGCCGAAACGCGCTTCAGGATGTTCGAGCGTATCGAGCATCACGGCCGTATCGGGAGCACCGAACGATGCCGCCGCGTTCTTCGGCAGCACCGCTTCCTTGAACGTGCGTCCGAGATGGCGCGACAGCCACACTTCTTCGAGCGCGGCCTGCGGTGAATCCGCGCCCATGTGCGCATCCCAGCCTTTCAGCATCGCGAGTGCGGCGCGCGTGTCTTCGTCATCGCTCGAAAGCGGTGCGAGCAATGCGACGAGCCTGCGCGCCGGAATCGAAACGATATCGTTCTGCAAGCGCTCCGAGTCTTCGATCGACACCTTGGGCAGCGACTTCAGCACCTCGTCGATACGCTGATGCCGCGAGCCGTTGGTCCACTCGAAACCGAGCTTGCGCTCGGCATACGGATAACCCGCCGGCAGATTCATTTCATTCGACGTGGTGAAATAGGCTTGCGCGGGGTTATAGACGGAGGGCATCGCGTCGCGCGGCCAGAAGCCCGCCCATTCGTAGCGGCCATCGCCGGGAACGGGCATGAGGCCATCCCAGTTCGGGCGTATCGGCGCGAGTCCGCTTGGCACCCAGCCTATGTTGCCGTCCTTGTCCGCATAGACCTGATTGACGGTCGGCGCGCCCCAGGTCGCAAGCGAAGCCTTGAATTGCGCGTAATTCTTCGCGCGCATGTAGCGCATCGAATCGAAGTACGGCGACATTCCCGGCGACAGCCACGCCGTGCGCACCGCGAATGCGCGATGTTTGCTTTCTTCGCTATAGATCACTGGCCCGTGGCGCGTGAACAGCAATTCGGCGTTGACAGGCGACCCGTTGCGCACCGCGATCTGCTCGTGGACGACGCGCATCGGCTCCCACTTGCCCTTGTATCGATACTGCCGTGGATCCGCCGGGTTCAGCTCGTATACGTAGAGATCTTCCTGATCGATATTGAAGATCGTGAGACCGTAGGCGATCGAACCGTTATGCCCGATCGAAATGCCCGGCGCAGAAGGTTCGCCCGCACCGATGATATCGAGCGTCGGCGTGCTGATCTGCTGAATGTACCGGAGGCTCGGCGCCGCGTACGCGCGATGCGGATCGTTCGCCATGATCGCGCGCCCCGTTGCCGACTTCGATGGCGCGACCACCCAGTTGTTGCTGCCTTCGGTGACTTCCTCGGGATTGCCGGCGGCGGCGATCAATGTCGTCGATGCATCCGCGCTTTTCATCGACTCCTTCGTCACGCGCACGCCTTGCGTCGCGAGCGTGAAGACCTTGAGGACATCGTCGGGGAGACATGGATCGAGGCCGGCAGGCATCTGGGCTTTCCACTGCGGCTGAAGGCCGAAGCGCAAAGCATCCGCATCGAGCGAACTCTTGCACGTGACGCGCGCACGCGCGACTTCACTCGTCAGGTTTCGCGTGAGACCGTGACTGCGAATGCGCACGATGTCGTCGGCATTCCATTTCGCCGGCCAATAGCCGATCTTGCGAAATTCATAGGGCATGCGATCCGGATGCGCCGCGAGCCAGTCGATATATGCGTTGACGCCTGCCGCGAAGCGCGTCGCGGCAGGCTTCGCATCGGGACCATAGCGCTGCCATTCGGTCGCCATGTCGCCACGATAGAGAAAGAGGCGCGTGGCCTTGTCCTGCTCCACGTAGGCCGGGCCGAATACTTCCGAGAGCTCGCCGAGGCCGCGCCTGCGCCACAGATCGATCTGGAACATGCGATCGCGTGCCGCGTTGAAGCCTTGCACGAAGAACGCGTCGCTGTCGTTGGCCGCGTAGATGTGCGGTACGCCCCAGCGGTCGATCAGAATGTCCGATGGCTGTGAGAGCCCCGCGACGGCAATCGTTTCGTCCGCAGGCGCATCGGCGAGCGCGACTTGCGCCGCAAGCGGCCCGAACAGCGATGCGCCGATCGTCAGCGCAAGCAGGCGTTGTCCCTTTCTTCCCTTCATCGTGGCGTCTCCGTTGTTATCGATGTCAATTCACGCGGATATCGCAATGTTATGCGAATGCTGCAAACGCGCAAAGGTTACATCCAGAGACGCCAATTCGAAAACGATGTCGAGCGATAGCATCTTCATTCGTCGACATGGTAATGGCGCAAACGAAGAAGCGCGCGCCGTGACAAAGGAGATACCCGATGACCATCCCTGATCCGATATCGATAGCGAAGCGCGTCTATGATGCTTATGTCACGAAAGACCGTGATGCGATCGAAGCATTCGTCGCGGACGATTTCCACTTCACGAGTCCACGCGACAATCGGCTAGACCGGGCGACCTACTTTGCGCGATGCTGGCCGAATTCGCGCGCGATCGCCGATTTCACGTTCGTCCATCTCGTGCGCGATGGCGAGCACGTGTTCGTCACGTACGATCTGCGCATGAAGGACGACAGCGCGTTTCGCAACACGGAGGTTCTAACCATTCGTGATGGCAAGCTCATCGAAGCCCAGGTCTTCTTCGGATGGATGATTCCGCACGAAGCATCGGAGGGCGGATCGCTCTAGACGCGGCATGTCATTCGTTCTGGCGCGGCTGTTCCTGCAAGGCCGCGTCGCGGATGACTTCCGCAAACTTCTCCAATGCCTGTAGCGGACCACTCACGCTGTTGTATTCCTGGGTGCCGATCCGGCCTTCCAGCACCACCGAAAAGCCGCAGTCCTGCGCGATCTTTAGAAGAGTGTCCATGTCGCTGTCTGATTCGCCTCATTGCAGTATCGGCGAAGCACACGCGATGCCTGCCCACGCTTACGTCCTGCTCTCGTCGTCCCGCCTGCACGCGTTTGTCCGACGAGTTATGCGAGGCGGCGCACTAACAACGTGCGCTCGCACTCGTACGCTTTTCATCGAATCTTCATAAATGGACGGAGAAGTGTCGCGTGAATGCTTTTGACACGTCGATCCAGACTTGGCTCGTGCATATCGCGGCCTCGTCCGTCATTTTTACTCACGCTGTCCACGCGATCGCCGACTTTTACCTGACAAAAGGCGTCATGCCACTGGCGATTCTCTGGGCGATCTGGTTCAAGGCCGGCGACTCCCAGCAATGGCGACGCGAGATGGTCGTCGCCGTTCTCATGTCGGGTTTCATTGCGTTTCTGCTCGGCAGGCTCGCTGCGCTCGCGCTGCCCTTTCGACTGCGCCCCGTCTACGATCCGAATATTCACCTGACCTTCCCGTTGACGAACGAGACGGGCAGTTTTCTGCGCATGTGGAGTTCCTTTCCCAGCGATCATGCCGCCCTGTGGATGGCTATCGCAGCAGGCATCTTTCTCGTCTGGCGATGGATCGGCGTACTCGCGATTCTGCACTGCATCATCCTCGTGTGCCTGCCGCGCATCTGTCTCGGGCTGCACTATCCGACCGATGTGATCGCGGGCGCGGCCATCGGCGCGGTCTCGGCATGGATCGTCACGCGCGCCCCGCTGCGCTCGCGCTTTGCGCCGTTTTTCGTGCGGTTCATGGAACACTGGCCCGCCGTGGGCTATATGCTCGCGTTCCTGTTCTTCTTCGAACTCGCGACCATGTTCGACGAGCCACGCCTCATCGCCTCTTTCATCGTCAAAGCGCTCTAAACCCCACGCCAGGCGTCTCGCCGGCGCCGTCCTCTCCTATGCTTGTCTTGTACGCAGAAGCGTGCGTCCCACGCACCCACCGCTTGACAGTAACGACTCGACTCGTTTATTGTTTGGTACACCAACCAAGACACTGAACGATACCTGATCATGGAGCGCGCCATGAGCCGCATGACCGGCATAACCTTCTACCTGCTTCTCGCCACGGCACTCGCGGCGTGCTCTCATCAGGACCGCGACGTCTATCAGGGCTACGTCGAAGGAGAGTTCGTCTATGTCGGTTCGTCGCAATCGGGCAAGCTCGCCGCGCTCTCCGTCTCGCGCGGGCAAACGGTCAAAGGGGGCACGGGCACGTTCGCGCTCGAATCCGTCGATGAAACCGCCGCGCTCGATCATGCGCAACGCCAACTCACCGCCGCGCAGTCGCAACTCGAAGACATCCTCACAGGCAAACGCGCGCCGGAGGTCGCTTCGGTGCGCGCGCAACTCGCGCAGGCGCGCGCGAACGCCCGCAAGGCCGCGTTGCAACTGAGCCGCGACGAGGCGCAGTTCAGTGCCGGCGGCATCGCCAAAGGGCAACTCGACGATTCCCGCGCCAATGCCGATGCCGCCGCCGCGCAAGTGCGCGATCTCGCCGAACAGGTCGATATCGCGCGCTTGCCCGGCCGTCCTCAGCAGATCGAAGCGCAGCGCGCGCAGGTGGCCGCGGCGCAGGCGTTCGTCGTCCAGGCTCAATGGAAAGTCGATCAAAAACGTGTCGCGGCGCCGGCGGACGGGCTCGTGTACGACACGCTCTATCGCGTCGGAGAATGGGTGCAGGCGGGCACGCCCGTCGTGCAGATGCTGCCGCCGCAGAACGTGAAGGTGCGCTTCTTCGTGCCGGAGAACGCGGTGGGCGGTCTCGCGGCGAGGCGCGCGGTATCGATTCATTGCGACGGCTGCGCGGAAGACGTGCCCGCGAAGATCACCTACGTGTCGAATCAGGCGGAATACACGCCGCCCGTCATCTATAGCAACGAAAACCGCGCGAAGCTCGTGTTCATGATCGAGGCGCATCCTCAGCCCGCCGATGCGGCGAAGCTTCATCCCGGCCAACCCGTCGCGGTGAGGTTGCAATGAACGCGCAGGACACGCCCTACGTCATCGACGTCCACAACCTCAACAAGCGCTTCGGCGACAAGCACGTCGTCAACGATGTGTCGTTGCAGGTCGCGCGCGGCGAAATCTTCGGCTTTCTCGGTCCGAACGGCAGCGGCAAGACGACCTCCATCCGCCTGATGTGCGGCCTGCTCACGCCCGATTCGGGCAGCGGCACATGTCTCGGCTACGACATCGTGCGCGAGAGTGAGGAGATCAAGCGCAACGTCGGCTATATGACGCAGCGTTTTTCGTATTGGGAAGACCTGACCATCCGCGAGAATCTCGACTTCGTCGCGCGCATGTATCAGATGAAGAACCGCCGCGAGGCCGTGGATCGCGCGCTCGAAGCGCTGGGCTTGCAGAGCCGCGCGAAGCAACTGACGGGCTCGCTCTCGGGTGGATGGAAGCAACGGCTCGCACTCGCCGCATGCATGCTGCACGAGCCGAAACTGTTGTTGCTCGATGAACCCACCGCGGGCGTCGATCCCACCGCGCGCCGCGACTTTTGGGAAGAGCTGCATCGTCTCGCTGCGAAAGGCATCTCCGTGCTCGTCAGCACGCATTACATGGACGAAGCCGAGCGTTGTCACAAGCTCGCGTATATCGCTTACGGCAAGCTGCTCGCGCAGGGCACTGCAAACGAAGTCATCGCGTCGCAGAATCTCGCTACGTGGAGCATCCACGGTCAGCATCTCAGTGCGCTCTCGGAACGCTTGCGCAAGACGCCCGGCATCGACCAGACAGTCGTGTTCGGCTCGGCGCTGCATGTGAGCGGCAGCGATCACGCAGCGCTCGAACAGGCCGTGCGTGACGCGACGAAAGACGGCGCAACCCATGCGGAGCGCATCGAGACCGGGCTGGAAGACGTCTTCATCTATCTGATGAGCCACTCGACCGACAACTTCAAGGTGACGTCATGAACGCGCGCGGCGGCTTCGCACTGTTCGCGCGCTTCTCCATCACGCGGTGGTGGAGCATCGTGATCAAGGAGTTTCTGCAGCTACGGCGCGACCGCATCACGTTCGGCATGATCGTGGGTCTGCCGATCGTGCAGCTCGCGCTCTTCGGTTATGCGATCAACACGGACCCGAAGCATCTGCCGACAGCCGTGATCGTCGGCGATCAAAGTCCGTTTTCGCGCAGCTTCATCGCCGCGATGGAGCACTCCGACTACTTCGATATCGTCGAAACGTTGCCCGACGATGAAGCCGGCCGCCGCGCGCTCGCGCAAGGCCGTGTGCTTTTCGTGCTCGACATTCCCGCCGACTTCTCGCGCAAGCTGTTGCGCGGCGAGCGGCCCGCGCTGCTCGTCGAAGCCGACGCCACCGATCCGAACGCGGTCAGCAAGGCGAGCAATTCACTGTCCTCGCTCGTGCAGTCGGTGGCGAGCAAGGACCTCACCGGTCCGCTCGCGCGTTTGAATGGAGGGCCCGCCGCGTTCGACGTGCAGGTCCACAACCTCTATAACCCCGAAGGCATCACGCAATACAACGTCGTACCGGGCCTGATGGGCGTGATCCTCACGATGACCCTCGTGATGATGACGGGCCTCGCGATGACGCGCGAACGCGAACGCGGCACGATGGAGAACCTGCTCGCGACACCCGTGCGCCCCGTCGAAGTGATGACGGGCAAGATCGTGCCCTACGTGTTCATCGGCCTCATTCAGGCGACGATCATTCTCGCGGCCACGCGCTTCGTGTTTCATGTGCCCTTCGTCGGCAATCCGCTCGCGATCTATCTCGCCGCGCTGCTGTTCATCGCCGCGAATCTGACGGTGGGCATCACGCTGTCGTCGCTCGCGCAGAATCAGCTTCAGGCGATGCAACTGACCATGTTCTACTTTCTGCCGAACATCCTTCTTTCGGGCTTCATGTTTCCGTTCGCGGGCATGCCCGCGTGGGCGCAGTTCATCGGCAATCTTCTGCCGCTCACTTACTTCAACCGCCTGATACGCGGCATTCTGCTCAAGGGCAGTGGCTGGGCGGACCTGTGGCCTTCGGTCTGGCCGATGGCGCTTTTCACCGTGATCGTGATGGGCATTGCGCTGCGCTTCTACCGGCGCACGCTGGATTAGGGAGACGTCGATGAAACCGCTTCTTTCCCTTTGCGCGCTCGTGTTGTGCGGCTGCACGGTCGGCCCCGACTTTCACGAGCCCGCGCCGCCCGACACGCAGAGCTATGTCAAGACTTCCGTGGCGACGCAAGGCTTTCCCGCCATCGATCATGCGTTGCCGCGCTGGTGGACACAATTCGGCTCCGATGCGCTGAACCGTCTCGTCGATCGCGCATTGAACGATAGCCCGACGCTCGAACAAGCCCGCGCGAAGCTTCTGCGAGCGCGTGAAGACTATCGCGCGCAAGCCGGCGCGACATACTTCCCCGCCGTCGATGCCTCGCTTTCCGGCACGCGCCAAAAGGTGGACCCCGCCGCGTTCGGCGTGCCCATTCCGAGCCCCGGACCTTTCACGCTCTACGATGCATCGGTCAGCGTGTCGTACACGCTCGATGTCTTCGGCGGCGAGCGGCGCGCGCTCGAAGCGTTGCGCGCGCAAGTGGATTACCAGTCCTTCGAACTCGACGCGGCGCGTCTTTCGATCGCGGGCAATGTCGTCGCGAGCGCGATCCGGCGCGCTTCATTGCAGCAGCAGATCACGCTTACCGAGCGCCTCGTCGATGCGCAGATGAGGCAGTTGTCGATCATGGAAGGCCGCCTGCAAGCGGGCGGCGTCGCATCGTTCGATGTGCGCAGCCAGCGCACGCTCGTCCAGCAAACGCGCGCGGGTCTGCCATCGCTCGTCACGCAGCGCGATCAGGCCGATCATCGGCTTGCGGTGCTGCTCGGCGTCGAGCCGTCCGTCGCCGATTTCGATGCGATCACGCTCGATTCGCTGCGTCTGCCGGACAGCGTTCCGCTCACGCTGCCTTCGACGCTCGCGCGCGAACGTCCCGATATCCGCGTATCCGAGGCGCTGCTGCATCAGGCGAGCGCGAATGTCGGCGTGGCGACGGCCGATCTCTATCCGAAGTTCTCGTTATCGGCGGGCGTGGGAAGCCAGCGCACGAATATCCACGACATGCTCAACAGCCTGAACGTATGGAATGTCGGGCTGAATCTCACGCAGCCGCTGTTTCATGGCGGCGAACTGCGCGCGAAGAAGCGATCGGCGGAAGCGGCCTACGATGCAGCCATGCAAGGCTATCGACAAACCGTGCTGGAAGCCCTACAGCAAGTCGCCGATAGTTTGACCGCGCTACAGAACGACGCGAGTACCGTGCAGTCGCGCGAGATCGCGGCGAGCGAAGCACGAGCGAATCTCGATACCACGGGCGCGCGCTACACGGCCGGCGGCGTGAGCCGTTTCGATCTGCTCGACACGCAACGCCAGGCGCTGCAAACGCAGCTCGATTACGCGGTCGCGCAAGCGAACCGCCTTTCGGACACGGCCGCGCTCTTCCAGTCGCTGGGCGGCGCCGGTGAAGACACGAAAGCCGCGATCAAGCCGTTTGCATCCGCGACTAACTAGCGAGCATCCCGAGCCGATGCTTGAGCACCTTGCCGCTCGCGGACACCGGCAGCGCATCGAGAATGCGGATCGAGGAAGGCCGCTTGTACGGCGCGAGCCGTGTGCTCACCCATTGAGCGAGTTCGCGTTCGTCCGCCATGCAACCCGGCCTCAGTTCGACGAACGCGAGCACATCCTCATTACCCACCGCGCTTCGCCCGATCACGGCGGAATGCAGCACGGCAGGATGACTGTTGAACGCCTGCTCCACTTCGGCGGGATACACGTTGAAGCCAGAACGGATGATGAGTTCCTTGCTGCGTCCGACGATATACAGATTGCCGTTCTCGAAGCGCGCGAGATCGCCGGTTTTGAGCCAGCCGTCGGCGGTCACCGTGGCCGCTGTTTGCGCCGCATCGCGGTAGTAGCCGAGCATCACGTTCGGGCCGCGAATCCATAGTTCGCCGGTATCGTCGGCGTCGTCTGCTTGCGCGAGCGGCACGATGCGCGCCTCGACGCCCGGTATCAACGGACCGACGGATGAATCGCGTGCCGGCGTATCGAGAAGCGTGTTCGAAACGGTCGGGCTGCTTTCGGTCATGCCGTAGCCGTTGTGCAAGGGCACGCCGTAAAACGCTTCGGCAGCGGCCTTGAGCGTCATGTCGAGCGGCGAGCCGCCGCAATAGACGAATCGCAGCGACGGCGCATTCAGCCCGCCGCGCGGCGTGAAATGATCGATGAGCTTCGCGTGCATCGCGGGCACGCCCTGAAAGATCGTCATGCGTTCGTCGCTGAGCACGCGTCCCGCGCGCTGGGCATCGAAACGTGCCGCGAGCCGCAACGACGCGCCCGCATGGAGCGAGCCGAGGCACATGGACGCAAGACCGAACACATGCGAGATCGGCAACACGGCATAGACGCGATCGCTGGAACTCACGCGGCGCAGCGTGCTCGATACCGCCGCGACGAAGAGCAGATTGCGATGCGACAGCATCACGCCTTTCGGTGCGCCCGTCGTGCCCGTCGTGTAGATGAGCGCCGCGCATTGCCGGTCCGAAGGCAGGCCGTGCGGTTCCTGCGTGGAAGCGTTATCGACGGCACTTAGCGCGAACGCGCCGATCGGCGTTGCTTCGAGCGATTCGATCGCGGCGCCATCGCGTTGTGCATGACGCGCGGCATCGTCGGATGCTTCGACGGTATAGAGCGCGATGCGCGGCGTCGCATGCGCGCGGATCGCATCGAGCTCGACGGCGGACAGCCGCGCATTCGCGACGAGCGCCCATGCATCGAGACGGCTCGCGGCAAAGAGCGATGCGACCAGCGCGACGCTGTTCTCGCCGATCAGCATCACGCGATCGCCGGCTCGCACGCCCGCCGCTGCAAGACGCGCGGCGAGTGCATCGACGACATTGTCGAGTTGCGCATACGTCAGCGTGCGCGCGTCCTCATGCAACGCGATGTGATCGGGATGCGCCTGTGCGCCGCGCGAGACGATCGCGTCGATGCGCGCGGGCAGCGACGCGATGAGCTTGTTCGTATCCATATCGGGCGATACCGTTCGTGACCCTGAGGCCCGAATGATAACGCTCATGCATCAACCCGCGAAACGCGGCTCCGGAATGCCGCGCACACCGAGGCCCGTCACCGCGAACAAGCCGCCCTTGTCGCGCTCCTTCTGCGGAATGCCCCACATCGGACGGCCCATCGTCGATACATAGAGGATGTCGAGATTCGGTCCGCCGAACATCACGCTCGTCAGATTGCGCACCGGGAACGGCACGATGCGATCGAGCTTGCCGTCGGGTGCGAAGCGCAGAATGCGGCCGCCGAACACGAGCGCGGACCAGACGTAACCTTCCTCGTCTACGGTCGCGCCATCGAAGGTGCCGGCCATGTCGTGCGCGGAGACGAACAAACGCTTGTTCGTCGCCGCGCCGGTTTCGATGTCGTAGTCGTACGCGTACATCTCCTTGCTGTATGTGTCGGTGAAGTAGAACGTCTTGTTATCGGGGCTCCAGCATGGGCCGTTCGAACAACTGATGCCGCTGTCGAGCCGCGTGACCTTACCATCCGTATCGAGCCGGTAGAGTCCACCGCTGCGCGTCGAGCGCTGGCCGCGATCGGCGTCGTAGCGATCGAAGTCGTAGGACATCGTGCCCGCGACGAAGCGGCCACGTCGATCCACCTTGCCGTCGTTGAAACGCGTCTCGGGATCGTCGCTTTCCGGGTCGGCGATGAACTGCACGGTCTGCGCGTCGAAGTCGTAGAAATGCAGGCCGTTGGCGAGCGCGACCACCGCGCCGCCTCGCTCGCGCAAGGCCATCGAGCCGATATGACGCGGCACGAAATAACGCTTCACGTCGCTGCCATCGGCACGGCAGCTATAGATCTCCGCAGCCGTGCTGTCGATCCAGTACAACCGCTCCTCCTTGACGTCCCAGAGCGGCCCTTCTCCGAGATGATTGTTCGCATCGACCAGCAAGCGTACTTCGGGCATCGTCGTCTCCTTGGGTTAGGCTTCACCGTCCTCGATATCGCGCCGATGTGCGAGCAACGCCATCAGGCGGCGATCGCGCCAGCGGCTGCGTTCCTCGATGCGCTCGCGCGGCAACACGGCGCGGCGCTCCGTATCGAGCTTCTCGAGCGTGTCGGCGGGCCAGTCGAACGGCTTGCGCCCCGATGCGATCGTGCGATATGTGCCACCGTAACGCGCCGCGTAATCGGCCACGCCGTCGGGCGCGTTCAGGTCGATCGTTTCGAACGGCCCCATGAACGACCAGCGCATCGCGAGCCCGTCGCGGATCACGGTGTCGAGATCGGCGGCGCTCGCATAGCCTTGCTCGTAGAGACTCAACGCTTCGTCGAGCAGCGCGCCTTGCAGGCGATTGAGCAGAAACCCCGAAATCTCCCGGTTGACGGTCACGGGCTTTTGTCCCGCTCGTTCGTAGATGGCGCGGGCGCGTTCCACCGTGTCATGCGAAGTCCACGGCGCGCCGCACAACTCGACGAGCGGCACGAGCGACGGCGGATTGACCGGATGCGCGACGAGACAGCGCGCGCGGCCTTCGATACCTTCCGTGAAGGTCGATGCGGGCAGGCCCGAGGTCGAACTCGCAAGCAGCGCATCGGGCTTCGTCAGGCGATCCAGTTCGACGAACAACGCGCGCTTCGCCTCCACCACTTCCGCGATGTTCTCCTGCACGAGATCCGCATCGGCGACGGCATCGGCGAGGCTTTCGCATGTGGTGATGCGTGCGACGATCGCGTCGACGGGTTCATCGATCAGATCGAAGGACGCGAGATCGTCCAGGCTCTCGCGGATCGACGGAATCGCGCCGCTGAGCATCTCCTTCGATGCATCGTGAATCTTCACGTCGAAGCCGCTCTTCGCGAAAACGATCGCCCATGCACGGCCGATGCGGCCCGAGCCGATCACCGCAATGTTCTTCGCTTGCATCTGTGTGTCGCCCTCATTCGAGTTGGTTCAGCCTTTCTTGTCCCGCAACGTGATGACAGCGGCCAGCACGACGAGCCCGTTGATGATGTCCCGCACCGCGGGCGGCACGGTGGTTCCCGCGAGCAAGGTCCCGAGCGCCGTGAGCAGCAGCGCGCCGCCGAACACGCCGAGATAGTGCCCGCGACCGCCCGTGATGAGCGCGCCGCCGACCACGACCACGGCAATCGAAGGCAACAGATACGGATCGCCCATGCCGAGAAACGCCTGCGAGCTGAACCCCGCGAGCAGCAGGCCGACGATCGCCGAGCAAAGACCGGAGAGGCAATAGACCGCGATCAACGTCGTGCCCACGCGCACGCCCGAGAGCTTCGCGGCGACAGGCGAATTGCCGACCGCATACACGCGACGCCCGAATGGCGTGCGATGCAATAGCACCAGCGCGACGGCGAGAAACACCGGCACGCTCCACGCCGCGAGCGACAGCGGCCCGACCCGTCCGTTGGTGAATTCGCTGATCGCCGAGGGCGACCATCCTTGCGGCGAACCGTTGCAATAGATAAGCGTGAGGCCCTGCAGCAAGCCGTTCGCGGCAAGCGTGACGACGATAGGCGGCAAGCCGAGCATCACGACACCCACGCCGTTGAACACGCCGACGAGCAGGCCGACGAGCAGCACCACCGGCACCGCCCACGCGGCCGCGCCGTTCATGCCGTGCGTGAGCCCCGTCAACAGCACGCCGGATAGCGTGATGAGCCAGGGCATCGAGAGATCGAGTCCGCCCGTCAGAATCACCGCGCCCTGCCCCAGGCCGAGAATCGCGAGAAACAAGGTCAGCGTAAGCAGGCTCGTGTAGAAGTTCGCGCTGACGAGCACGCCGGGGCCGTAGACGAAGCCCGTGATGATCACCACCGCGAAGAACAGCAGATACGCCGGAACGACATACTTGACCCATTCGCGATTGCGTTCGATCCAGTCCGCGATCGGACGGCCCTTCAACTCCGTGTTCTCGACCGGACGGAAATCGTCGACCTCGAACGTGACGCGTCGCGCGTGACTGTCGTCGCGCGCGCGTGTTCCGGTTCGTATCGCCTTGAACCACTGCGCGGCGTGACGCGCGCATTCGTTCGCCGCCGATTGCTTGCCGATCGACGAACCGAGTACCGCGAGCATCAGGATCACGGCTTCCGCGATCGTCGTGAAGAACGCCGACACGTTCAGCACGAGCAGGATGTTCACGGTGATCATGAGCGTCATCGCGGCGAACACGGTGCCGACGCAGCCACCGCGCCCGCCGCCGAGCAGCGTGCCGCCGAGCACGACGGCTGTGAACATCGACAGCAGCAAGGGACGGCCGACGAGCGGATCGGCGGAACCCGTCTGCGCCGATACATACAGGCCCGCCGCCGCGTAGAACATGCCCGCGAGCGCATAGGTAGAGATGCGATAGCGCGTGACCGGCATGCCGTTCGCGTACGCGCCATCGGGATCGCTGCCGAGCGCATAGAGACCCACGCCGAAGCGCGTGCGCTTGATGAACGACCAGATCAGCAACGCGAGAATCAGCAGGGCCGCGGACATCGGCATCTTGTCGGGGATGAGATCGGCCGTGAGCACCGCGCCGAACTGGTCGCCGACGCTGCCGCCCGGCTTGTTCTGGATCAGCAGCGTGAGGCCCTGCACCATGAACATCGTCGCGAGCGTGACGACGATCGATTGCAGGCGAAACCATGCGATCAGCGCGCCGTTCACGAGGCCGATGCCGCCGCCGATCGCGAGAATCAGCGCGGCGCCCGCCCATTGTTCGACGGGCGATCCCTGCACGAAGCGCACCGCGAGCACGTTGGCGAGCGACACGACCGCCGACGCCGACAGATCGAAACCGCCCGACAACACGACGATCGTCTGACCGATCGCCGCGAGCGCGAGCGTGGTCGCACTCGAAATCACCGAGCCGATGTCGTAGAGCCCGACGGGCGTCGCGGACAGCGCGACCCATCCGGCGAGCATCGCGAGCAACGCGCTGATCGCGATGATGAGCCCGCGATGATGATCGATGCGCGCGCCCCAACCCACGCGCGCGCCCGGCCGCACGACCTCGCTATCGGGCGACGCAACGGCTATCTTCATGAGCAACCTCTCAACTGGAAAGCATCTTGCGCATCACGTTCTCTTCGCTGAGCGCGTCGCCGGTCAGCTCGCCGACATTGCGGCCGCGATACATCACCGAGACGCGATCGCATACGTTGACGAGTTCGGGCACATCGGTCGAATAGAACAGCACGGAGCCGCCCGCCGCCGCGAACGCGCGCATCAACACGAAGATCTGATGCTTGGTGCCGACGTCGATGCCGCGCGTCGGATCGAACATGAGCCACACGCGGCTTTGCGTGAGCAGCCACTTCGCCATCGCGATCTTCTGCTGATTGCCGCCCGAGAACGACAGACAAGGCTTGTAGAGCGCGCGCGGATTCACCTCCATCTGCGCAAGCGAGCGGCGTATCGCGGCCTGCTCCCGCTTTCGGTCGATGAGGCCGAAGCGCGAATAGCGGCCGATCACCGGCAGCGACACGTTCTCGCCGCCAGGCAGACGCAGGAACAGCCCTTCGGTCTTGCGATCCTCAGGCAGGAAGCTCGTCGATACGCCGGCCTTCAGCGAATCCGCCGTGCAGGTGAGCGTGACCGGCTTGCCGTCGATGCGTATTTCGCCATCGTCGATATAGGTCGCGCCGAAGAGCGCCTCGAACAGCTCGCGCTGCCCCATGCCCTGCAGTGCCGCGATGCCGTGCACTTCGCCGGGCTTCACGGCGAGATCGAAATCGGTCACGACGCCATCGACGCGAACATTGCGCGTCTCGATCGCCGGCGTCGCGTCGCTTATCACGGAAGCGACCTTCGGCGGATACTTCGCCTCCATCGAGCGGCCGATGACGAGGCGGATCACTTCGTCATCGGAGATATCGGCGGCGTCGAAGGCGCCCACGTCGCGGCCATTGCGATACACCGTGAGGCTGTCGCAGAACTCTCGCACTTCCTGCATGCGATGCGAGATGAACACGAAGGTCACGTCGCTCGCCTTCAGTTCGTCGATGCGCCTCGAAAGCCATGCGACATCGCGCCCCGACAGCGCCGAAGTCGGCTCGTCGAGCAGCAGCACTTTCGGGCGGCGCACGATCGCCTTCGCAATCTCGATCTTCTGCCGCACCGGCAACGAAAGATCGCGGATATACGCGCCCGGACGCACATCCGGCAGTTCGAGCCTGTCGAGCCATTCCGCCGCCTGCCGCTGCGCGTCGCGCTGCCTGATGCGCCCGAGAAAACCCGTCGGCTCGTAGGACATCAACAGGTTTTGCGCGACCGTGAGATCGCGCACGAGCGTCATCTCCTGAAACGCGGTCTGCACGCCCGCGCGATGCGCGTCCTTCGGGCTCTTCATCGTTACATCGTTGCCCATCACGCGGATGCTGCCCGCATCGGGCTGCATCAATCCCGACAACAGCTTGACCGTAGTGGACTTGCCCGCGCCGTTCTCGCCGAGCAGCGCATGCACCGCGCCGCGTTTCACCGAGAACGACGCGCCATCGAGCGCGACGGTCGCGCCGAAGCGCTTCGTCACCTTCGACAGATCGATCGCCAGTGATGCGTCGTTCATCGTCATGCCTCGATCTCAGTCCTGATTACCCGTCAAGGCCGCGTTGAAGCCCACTTCCTTCGTGTCTTCCGAGTAGATGTCCGCGAACCAGCCCGGCGGCACCTTGTCCGGCGGGAACGCGGTGCAGCCCGCCTTCAGTTCGTCGATGCTGCCGGTCTTGCAAAGCTTCGACTCCGAGGTCAGCACGAGCGGCAGCTTCAGCGTCACGCGCGCCGGAAAGTCGCCGCCGTCGAGCTTCTTCACGGCCATCTTGAGCGCCATCGCGCCGGAGTACGGCGGCGCGCCGTAGGAGATCGAGCGATAGCCGATCGAGCGATAGCCGCCCTGTCCCTTCACTTCACCGGGCGGCAACATCTGCACGCGATGCCCGTTCGACGATTCGCCCGCGCACGGCTTGATCTTGTCGTCGGCGATGCCGGCTTCGAGCTGCATCGACGCCGCCGTGAAGCAACCCACCTGCATCCACAGGCCGTCGATCTTGTCCCAGCTATTCGTCGCGAGGATCTTCGAGAGCTCGGTCTTCGCGGTCGCCTGGCTCCACATGCCCGTGCCTTCCGCGACGATCTTGATGCCGGGGAACTTCGCGAACACGGCCTTCGCCGCTTCGGTGCGCGCGCGGTCCACGGACGTGCCCGGCACGCCCGTGATCATCACGACGTTGCCTTTGCCGTTGAGCGTCTTGGCGAGCCATTCGGCGGTAACGGTGCCGGCCTGATGCTGATCGATCGTCACGTTGTGCGCGCACGGCTCGGTCACTTCGCCGTCATACGCCGCGACGACGACGCCCTTCGAGCACGCATTCTTGATCGCGCGATTGAGCGCTGTCGGCGAGATCGGATAGATGACGATGGCCTTGGCTCCGGCCTGCACCATCGAATTGATCTGCTGGATCTGCTTCTGCGCATCGGTGCCCGCGACCTGCACTTCGAGATCGACCTTGTCCTTGAGGGCGGGTGTATTGGCCATCGCCTTGACCATGTTCGCGGCTTCCGTCTGCCAGTCGTTGCCGACATAGCTCATCGACAAGAAGATCTTGTACTTGCCGGCCGCGTGCGCCTGGCCCGAGACGGCGAGCGCCGCCGCGAACGCGAGGCCGAGCGCGGCCCGTCCCGCATGACGAATCGACTGCGTCAATGCTTTCATGTCTTCCTCCGGTCTTCGTATGGTTATGAAGCGGGCGCTTCCATCAACGGACGTGCGGCAGACGAGCGCTCGCGGGCAAGGCAATGCCTGCGCTGCCGGGCACGACGTTCGGGTCGTGTCCGGGTATGACGAAATCGGCGATCTGGCGAATGCGCGAAAGCGAGCCGATCTCCGCGAGCGTTTCGTGCACGATGCCCACCGGCACGAGATCGACGATGTTCTCCATGCAGTTCGCGCAATCTCCCGCGATCAGCACGACGCCTTCTTCCGTATCGACCGCGACGGACTGATGCCCCGGCGTATGGCCCGGCGTCGGCACGACGCGCACGCCGGGCACGATATCGGTCACGCCGTTCACGAACTGCCAGCGAAAATACGCGAGCGGCTCGCGGCCGATCAGGAACTCCTGGTAATACGTGGCCTGCGTCGGCAGCGGATGGCCCGCGTATTCCCACTCCGTCGCCTGCACGATGAAGCGCGCATTCTTGAAAAGCGTATTGCCGCCGGAATGGTCGTAATGCAGATGCGTGTTGATGACGATATCGACGTCGTCCGCGCTCCAGCCGACATACTCCTTCAACGCGCGTTCGAGCTTTTCTTCCGGCGCCTGATCGCATGGGCACACGAAGTTCGAGACCCAACCCGGATCGTGAATGCCGGTATCGACGACGATCTTCTTCTGCGCGCCGACGATCGCCGTCGACCACACGGGCACCTTAATCTGCTGGCCGAAGTAGCGGCCATACACCTGCGACGAGCGATCGACGGTGAGCCAGCCCGTCGGCATCGCGACTACTTTCAGCCTCGCGTTCACGATGCCCTCCGTCGTCAGAAGTTGGTGTCGCTCGCGCCTTTCAGCTTGAGCATCTCGCGCGCTTCGGCGGGCGTCGCGATATCGAGCGACAGCCCTTCGATCACCTGCCGAATCTTCTTCACCTGCGCCGCGCTCGATTCGGCGAGCTTGCCCGGCTCGATCCACAGCGAGTCTTCGAGGCCGACACGCACGTTCGATCCCTGCGCCACGCCGATCGAACCGAGCGGAATCTGGTTGCGGCCCGCGCCGAGAATCGACCACACATAGTCCTTGCCGAAGAGTCGATCCGCGGTGCGTCTCATATGCGCGAGATCTTCGGGATGCGGCCCGATGCCGCCCAGCAGGCCGAACACGCTCTGCACGAAGAACGGCGGCTTCGCGAGCCCGCGATCGACGAAGTGCGCGAGGTTGTACAGATGCGAGATGTCGTAGCACTCGTATTCGAAGCGCGTGCCGTTCGCGCTGCACGACGTCAGGATGTACTCGATATCCGCGAAGGTGTTCTTGAACACGAGATCGCGGCTGTTCTCCAGATGCTTGCGTTCCCACTCGTGCTTGAGGTCCTTGAAGCGCTCCAGCATCGGATAGAGGCCGAAGTTCATCGAGCCCATGTTGAGCGATGCGACTTCCGGTTTGAAGTGATGCGCGGGCTTCAACCTCTCCGCGACCGTCATGTGCGGACTGCCGCCCGTCGTGATGTTGATGACGGCATCGGTATTCGCCTTGATGCGCGGCAGGAACTCCTGAAACACGGCGGGGTCTTGCGTCGGATGACCGTCGTTCGGATCGCGCGCGTGCAGATGCAGGATCGCGGCGCCTTCCTTCGCCGCCGCGAGCGCCGCATCGCCGATCTGTTGCGGTGTCACTGGAAGATGCGGCGACATCGAAGGCGTATGGATCGCGCCCGTCGGTGCGCATGTGATGATGACCTTGCGTTTCGTTGCCATGTGATCCTCGTTGTTTTAAAGGACTTCCACGTTGCCGCACACCGAGATCGCCTGCCCCGAGATGCCGCTGCCCGCGGGCGAGCAGAGGAAGAGCGCGGTGGCCGCGATTTCCTCCGGCGTGGTCATGCGGCGCAGCGAAATCTTCGCGAGATACTGCTTCTCCATCTCTTCATACGGCAGGTTCAGTTGCTTCGCGCGCGCGGCGATCACGCGCTCGATGCGCGGTCCTTTCACGATGCCCGGCTGTATCGCATTGACGCGTATGTTCGACGGCCCCAGTTCGATCGCAAGGCTCTTGGTCATGCCGACGACCGCCCACTTCGTCGCGGCGTAAGGCGTGCGGAATGCGTAGCCGAGCCGTCCCGCGACGGAAGAAAGCGCGATGATCGTGCCGCCGCCATGCGCATCGCGCAGAAGCGGCACCGCGCGGCGCGCGAAGTAGAACTGCGCGTTCAGATTGACGTCGATGGTCTCTTCCCACTCGTTCACATCGAGTTCTTCGATGCCGCCCGTCGGCCCCGCGATGCCCGCGTTGTTCACGAGCACGTCGAGTCCGCCGAGTCCGCTCTGCACATCGGCGAACACGCGCTCGACGGCCTCCTTGTCCGATACATCCGCGAGCGTCGACGTGATCGCGTTGCACTCCGCGCTCGCCTCGGCTTTCGTCAGCGCATCGATCGCGTCGGGGCTCGCATCGCAGACGTGCACGCGCGCGCCCGCATCGATGAACGCGCGCGCGATCACGAGGCCGATGCCCGATGCGCCGCCCGTGATGAGCACGCGCAGGCCCGCGTGCGGTTTCAGCATCTGAAGAACCGTCATGCATGTCTCCTTTTCTTGTTGTCGTTGCCGTGCAGCTCAGGCGCTTGCTTCGTTCGACATGTCGCCGCCTTGCAGGCGTTCCTGCAAATCGGCGGCTGCATCGCCGATGTCTTCCTCGATACCCGCGCGCGCGCCTTCGCCGTCGCCTTTCCAGAGCGCTTCGACGATATGGCGATGCGCGGCCATCGAACGGCGCATATGAGGAATGTCGGGTGCGACGAGATTCAGGAACGGACCGATGCGCATCCAGAGGTTCTGGATCGTCGCGAGCGTGAGATCGCTCGCGCCGTGCGTGTAGATGGCGATATGAAATTCGAAGTTGCTGCGCAGATACGCGGGCACGTCGCCGGCTTCGACATGCGCGTCCATCGTGTCGAAGATCGCCTGCAAGGCTTCGAGATGCGCGCGCGTCATGCGCGACGCCGCGCGCTTCGCGACCGCCCCTTCCAGCGCGATGCGCACGTCGCGCAGTTCGTCGAGCAGCTCGAGCGTCATCGGCGGGACCATCAGCGCGCGGCCGGGGCCATCGATCAATGCGCCTTCGGCCTGCAAACGCGTGAGCGCGGCGCGCACCGGCATGGTGGACGAGCCGACCGCTTCCGCGACGCTGCGCAGGCTCAGCAACTGACCTGGCGCGAAGCGGCCCGTCATGATCGCCTGCCTCAGTTGCGCATAGACGCGGCCGGCCATCGTTTCGCGTGCAACCAATTCGAGCGCGGGTAAATCCGTCGTCGAGCGTGTCGCCACCATCTTGCCTCCGTACTTTCGTTCGGCTGCCGCAAGGGTTCGGTTCGTGTGACCTGTGATCACACCTGCATGGCTAAAGTTTCGGACGTGCGACCGCGTCAGTCAACCTCGAATTGCTAGGTGAAAACGCTGATGCCTCGAAATAGGCAGCGCGATGCGGCGGTGCAAGATACTTCGATATCCTGATTACGCGAACTTCGCGGACACCGCGCGCTGAATCTCCGCAAACGCGACCGGCTTCACGAGATGATGATCGAAGCCCGCTTCCTTCGAGCGCTGACGATCGTGCGCCTGTCCGTATCCCGTCACCGCGATCAGCAAGGCGTCGGCGGTTGCGGGGCGCATGCGCATCTCGGCCGCGAGGCTATAGCCGTCCATCCCCGGCAAGCCGATGTCGAGCAGCACGATCTGCGGCACGAAGACATCGGAGAGCGCGAGCGCCTCGATCGCATCGTGGGCCGTGCGCACATCGAAGCCGTCCGCTTCGAGCAGCAACGCCATCGCGGTGGCGGCGTCCACGCTGTCGTCGACGAGCAGCACGCGCTTGCCGCGCGCCACGCTCACCGGCGCAACGCCCACGCCCTGCACGGCCACTTGCGCATCCTTCGCGAGCGGCAGCCACACGACGAACTCGCTGCCCGTCTGCGGTCCCGCCGAGAACGCCTCGATGCGCCCGCCCTGCAATTCGACGAGCGTCTCCGCCAATGGCAGGCCGATGCCGAGGCCGCCTTCCGACCGTTCGAGCGAGGTCTCCGACTGCACGAAGAGATCGAAGATATGCGGCAGCATGTCCGGCGCGATGCCGATGCCCTTGTCGCGCACGACGATGCGCACCTCATCGCCGAACTGCTCGGTCTCGATCGCAATCTCGCCCTCTTCCGGGCTGTACTTCGACGCATTCGACAGCAGATTGGCGAACACCTGAGAGAGCCGCACGTTATCGCCGAGGATATAGAGCGGCGCATCCGGCTGCTTCACGGTCAGCGTATGGCGCTTGCGTTCGAGCGCGGGCTGCACGGTCTCGATGGCCGCCGCGATGGCTACGGCGAGATCGACCGCTTCCTGACGCAGCGTGATCTTGCCCTGCGTGATGCGCGCGACGTCGAGCAGATCGTCGACGAGACGGCTCAGATGCCGCACCTGCCTGTCGATGATCGCGCGCACGGTCGCGAAGTGCTGCACGGACGGCTCGCGATCGGGATCAAGCAAGTCCACCGCATTGCGGATCGGCGCGAGCGGATTGCGCAGCTCGTGCGCGAGCATCGCGAGAAATTCGTCCTTGCGGCGGTCCGCTTCGCGCAGCAGCAGTTCGGCGGCCTTGCGCTCGGAGATGTCGTTGACGATGCCCGCGATGCGATACGGCCGCGCCGGATGCCCCACCGCGCCGCGCACCTGAAACGCGCGCTCCGCCACCCAGCGCGGCCCGCCGCTCGCGCGCACGATGCGATATTCGACCTCATACGGCGTGCCGTTCGCGAGCAGTTGCCGATACGCATCGGCGACATGATCGCGGTCCAGCGGAAGAATATCGCCGGACCAGTGATCCGGTCCCGGCACGGGCGCGGGCGCGCCGCCGCCCGTATCGAAGAGATGCGTGTAGGCGGGGCTCACGTAAAGCAGTTCGCCGGATGCGGGATCGAGCATCCAGAACACATCGTCGATATTTTCGGCAAGCTGGCGAAAGCGCTCTTCGCTTTCACGCAGCGCGTTTTCCGCGAGCCGCGCGCGCAACAAGGCACGCACGTGCGCGATCAGTTCGGCCGGTTCCACGGGCTCGGTGAGATAGCTGTCCGCGCCGCCTTCGAGACCGCGAATGCGATCGAGGCTATGCACCGCCGCCGCCGATGTCTGCAGCACGAGCGTGCTCGCGGTATCCGCCGACGCCTTGATCTGCCGGCAGACTTCGAGCCCGTTGATATCGGGCAGCTTCACGTCGAGCAGCACGAGATCGGGCGCGTCGGCGCGCACGCGTTCCAGAGCGGCGGTGCCCGTCGCCGCTTCGATCACATGGAAGCCCGCGCGCGACAGGATGCGCGTTTTCGCATAGCGCGCGCCGTCGTTGTCATCGACGTTGAGGATCAGCACCTCGCTCCAGTCGCTTCTCATGATGGTCCTTTGCCCGTCACCGCGTCCAGCACGCCCGGCAGCGCTCGACCGCCGACCGGCTTTTCGATGAACACGGTCGCGCCGAGCGCCTGCGCTTCGTTGCGATCGCCGGCATCGCCGAGCACGAGGATCGGAATGCTGCGCGTCGCGGCCTGCGCGCGCAGCGCGGCGAGCCAGATCCACGCTTCCGATGGCGCGGGGCGCACGGCGAGCAAGAGCGCGGCGGGCTGCGTGCGCACGAGCAGGCGGCCGGCTTCGTCGAGCGTCGCGGCGCTCATTGCACGATACGACGAATCGCGCAGCGCGGCCTCACAGTCGAGGCGCTCGACCGGATTGCTCGCGACGATCAGCACGGCGGGCCGCGTATCGCTTGCCGCATGATGCGCGGCGTCGAAGTCCGCGCCGTAGTGAGCGGGAATCGTCGCGCTGAAGGTCGAGCCGCGCCCGGCTTCGCTCTCGAGCGAAACGTCGCCGCCGAGCAGCTTGCAGAGCTTGCGGCACAGCGGCAGGCCGAGCCCCGTGCCCTTCACGTATTGCTGAAGCCGGTTCTCGACTTGCCCGAACTCCTCGAACACCACTTGCTGATGCTCCGGCGCGATGCCGATGCCCGTATCGCTGACGGCAAACGTGATGAGCCGGCGCGCCTCGTCGTAGCTCGCGGCGACGCGCACTTCGCCGCGCTCGGTGAACTTGAGCGCGTTCGACACGAAGTTGCGCAGCACCTGCGCGACCTTGGCTTCGTCGGTGCGGATGGGCGGCAGGCCTTCGCACGATTCGAACACGAGTTCGACCGCGCCGCCCGGCGACAGCGGCCGCAGCATGCCGCGCAGCGCCGAAAATAAAGTATCGACTTCGAACTCGGCCGGACGCACTTCGATCTTGCCCGCCTCGATCTTCGCGAGATCGAGCAGGTCGTCGACCGTCTCTGACAGATCTTCCGCGGCCTTGCGGATGAAGCGCACCTGCTTTTCCTGCTCTTCCGTCAGTTCGCCGTCGATACGGTCGAGCAGGAGCTTCGACAACGCGCGGATCGACGAAAGCGGCGTGCGGAACTCGTGGCTCATGTTGGACAGAAAGCGCGACTTCGATTCATCCGCGCGCCGCAGATGATCCGCGCGCGCATCGAGTTCCGCATAGAGCGCGACGACGCCGCGATTGGTGTCTTCGAGTTCGCGCGTGAGACGCGTCAATTCTTCCTGACGCTCGCGCAGATCGGCGAGCGCGGCGATCAGCTCGCGATTCTGGCGCTGCAATTCCGCCGCCGTGTCCGCGCCCGAATGACGCGAAAGCGCCTGGCCGACCGCCTGCATGTCGCACGCCACGCCATCGGGCAAGGCCTTCGCGAGCGAGATCGACGTGACGCCGTCGGCTTCGTCGGCGATCGCGCATTGATCCATCAGACGCTGCGCCGCGAGCAGGCCGAGCGCGGCTTGCGAGTCGTCGCTGCGCATCGCGCGCAGACGCTCGCCGGCGCCTGCGCCCGCCAGAAAACGCACCACGAAGCGGCGCGGGCGCGTGGCGTGATCGACCAGAAATTCGGCGCGCGCCGGCTGCCCCGCGATCAGCACCGTGCGCGCCGCTTCGAGCACGGACGTGGAGATGCGCGTCTGGTCCTGCGGCGAGAAGCCGAGCGCCGCGCTCGCATCGCGCGCCTTCACGCGGGCCGCGACCATGTCGCGCTCGTCTTCGATATGCATCGCGTAGAGCGGCTGCGTCATCCTGCGCCTCCGTTCACGCGGGCGACGAACACGGTGACATCGTCGCTGCCGCGCGAGAAATCGCGGTACAGCACCGCCGCGACGAGCGCCGGGTGCCGCATGGCGAGACCCGGATAGCGCGCGAGATCCCAGCGCGACGCGAGCCCGTCCGAATGCAGCACGACGAGCGCGTCCGGCGGATACGGCACGTCGAACAATTGCGCGCGCCGCGCCGCATGCCCGACGATGCCGCTGTGCGACACGAGATGCCTGTGCGAGCTTTCCGTCCACACGCTCGCCGAGATATTGCCGATGCCCGCGAATGAAACCGGCATGCCCGCCATCGACGCGAGCGCCGGCATGCGCGCGATGCCGACCGCCGCGCCGCGCGTCGGACGCAGCGCCACGTTGGCGACTTCCATGATGCGGTCGAGCGGCTGATCGCCGTTCGCTGCGAGCGCCTTCGCCGCTTCGATCGCCGCGACATTGGCAAGCGGGCCGTGACCGAGACCATCGGCGACGAGCACGGTGAATTCGCCCTGATTCGCATGGCATGCCCACGCATCGCCGCTGACGGTTTCCGTTTGCAGCGGCAGATTCACGACGCCATAAGTCAGTTGCGCGGCGGGCGCGTTGGCCGCGCCCGGCGCATTCCAGAACACGACGCGCAGCACGGTGCCGCGTCCCGGCGCGCTCCAGATGTCGAGCTCGTCGGACAGGCGCTCGATTGCGCCCATGCCGGTGCCGGGGCTGCCGGCGGTCGTGTAGCCGTCCTCGAAACAGCGATGCAGATCGTGGATGCCCGGCCCATTGTCGATGCACAGCACTTCGATGCCGTAGCGCTGGGACGCGCCCGCGCCCGTATCGACGAGCGGCCGCATGAGCAGCTCGCCGCGCTGTGCGTGCTTCAGCAGATTGGTGCCGCATTCGGTGACGACGATCGCGAGCTCGCCCGCGGTCGTCTCGTTGAAGGCGAGGCCGCGCGCGAGTTCACCGATCGAGCGCCGCGCATAGGCGATCTGGCTCGCCTCGGCGATCTCGAAGCGCTGCTGCGCGGCCATCGATTCCTTCAGAACGGTTTCCATTTGGTGATCGAGACGTGCGTGCCCTCGCCTGGTGCCGAGCGGATGTCGAATTCGTCGCACAAGCGTTTCGCGCCGCCGAGGCCGAGGCCCAGGCCGCTGCCCGAGGTGAAGCCATCGGACAGCGCGCGCTGGATATCCGGAATGCCCGGGCCGTTGTCGACGAATTCGAGTGTGAGGCCGCGGCGGCCGTTGCGCTCGACTAAATAGCAATGCACGTCGCCGCCGCCGCCATAGATGAGCGTGTTGCGTGCCAGCTCGCTCGCCGCCGTCACGAACTTGGTCTGATCGATGAGAGACAGGCCTTGCGCGACCGCTTTTTCCCGCACGAACTGGCGCAGCCGCACGATCTGCTCGTCGGAGCGGATCGGCAGCGTGTCGGGCGGCGAAGTGGAGGTCGGCGCGGCTGTGGAGTTGAAGATCGTCATGGCGTCGTTCGCATGCGGCCGTCAGACCGTGCCGTTCCTTGCAAGGAGCGCCATGCCCTTCTCCACGTCGAGCGCGGTGCGCACGCCCGAAAGCGTGAGCCCGAGCTCGACCAGCGTGATCGCGACCGACGGCTGCATGCCGACGACGACCGTCTCCGCATCGAGCACGCGCGCCATCGCGGCCGTATTGCCGATCATGCGTCCGATAAATGAATCGACCACGTCGAGCGAGGAAATGTCGATCAGCACGCCGCGCGCGCCGTCCTTCACGATGCGGCTCGTCAGATCGTCCTGCAGCGTCAGCGCGAGCCGGTCGTGCATGTCGACCTGAATGGTGACGAGCAAGAGCTTGCCCATCCTGAGAATCGGAATGCGTTCCATCGCTTGGGACCCCGTTCAGTCGCGTTGCGTTCGATGCGTGCTTCGAATGGCGAGATGCGGCGTCATTCCGGTTGCAGCGAATCGAGGCCGTCGCCCGAGCGGACCGCGCGCCCGGCGTCCTGTCCGTACGCCCCCGTCACCGACTTGCCGGTGCGCTGCAGCGCGACGATGAAGGCCGCCGCGAGCGTCGCCTTGGTCGTGACGTTCGATAGGTTCACGCCGAGATGCACGATGGTCTGCGCGATCTGCGGACGAATGCCGCTGATGATGCAGTCCGCGCCCATCAGCCGCGCCGCCGCGACGGTCTTGAGCAAGTGCTGCGCGACGAGCGTATCGACGGTCGGCACGCCGGTGATGTCGATGATCGCGATCGCCGCGCCCGTCTCGACGATCTTCTGCAGCAGATTCTCCATCACGACCTGGGTGCGCGCGGAGTCGAGCGTGCCGATGAGCGGCAGCGCGAGAATGCCGTCCCACAACTGCACGACGGGCGTCGACAGTTCGAGCAGTTCCTGCTGCTGGCGCACGATGACCTGCTCGCGGCTCGTCTGAAAGACTTCGGTCGTGAAGAGACCGAGTTCGTCGAAGAGCGTGCTGATGGTCCAGGTGAGATCGGCGAGCGTCGCGGCATCGTTGCCGAGCGAATCGCGCAGACGCGTGAAGAGCGGCTGCTTGAGCGAGAACACGAACATCGCGGTCTCGACCGGCGTGAAGCCCTGACGCGCGCGCTGAGCGGACATCTCCGAGAGAAACGCGCGCACGTCCTGCCATGCGGGCGTCCTGAAATCGACGCGCTCGGATGAAGCGAGCGCCGCCATCAGCAGCGAGACGAACTGCGTGAACTGATTGCGCAACTCGGCTTCCCCGACGAGTCCGCGCCGCGAAGCGATGGCGTGCTGTTGCGCGAACCACTCCGTGAGCAGTTGCTCCTGATTGCTGGTGAACAATTGGGCAAGCCGCGTTCCGCCGACCATTTCCATGCCGAGATCCTGTGCGATTGATGTTATTTGGGCGCCGAGCCCCGGGCGTTGGTTGTTGCGTCGCGGCGAACATGATCGCAATAAACGCGGCGCAAGGCGCTCGGAATGTAGCACGTCATCTCAAAATTCGACAGTCCGGAAAGCCTTGTAGCGCGAAGGATTCGACGGCGCCGGGGGTCAATCGGCAATTGCTTCCGGTCGTTCGCTGTCGGGTGGACGAAGGCCGGTCAAATATCCTGCGGCGAAGCGCGCGTCCATAGAACGAAACGAAGGTCCGACATGCGATGCCGTGTATAGCAGCGCGAATATTTTTTCGGCTATGGCCCGATGCAATACTCGGGCGACCGATTCAAACGTCCCTGACCTGCCGGAGCGCACATGGCCCAAACGATTCATCCCGTCGACGAAGTGCTGCCCATCGGTCAGATGCTCGCGGTCGGCATCCAGCACGTACTCGTGATGTATGCGGGCGCGATCGCGGTGCCGCTCATCATCGGCGCGGCGTTGAAGCTGCCGAAGGATCAGATCGCGTTTCTGATCAGCTCGGACCTTTTCGCGTGCGGGCTCGTCACGCTGGTGCAATGCATCGGCGTATGGAAGTTTGGCATCCGCTTGCCGGTGATCATGGGCGTGAGCTTCGCGCCGGTCGGGCCGATGGTCGCGATGGCGTCATCCGGCGCGGGGCTGACGACGATCTTCGGCGCGACGATCGCGGCGGGCGTGTTCGCGATTTTGATCGCGCCGTTCTTCGGCCGGTTGATGCGCTTCTTTCCGCCGATCGTCACGGGCACGATCATTCTGACGATCGGCATGACGCTCTTTCCGGTGGCGATCAACTGGGCGGGCGGCGGACGCGGCGCGGCGAATTTCGGCGAGCCCAAGAACCTGATGATCGCGGCTGTGGTGCTGCTCGCGATTCTGCTGATCAACAAGTATCTGAAGGGGTTCATCGCGAATATTTCGGTGTTGCTCGGCATGGCGATTGGCTTTGTGATTGCGCTGCCGCTCGGCTTCGTCGATTTCGCGGGCGTCGGTCAGGCCGCGTGGTTCGCGCCGGTGCGGCCGTTCGCGTTCGGCATGCCGACTTTCGATCTCGCGGCGATTGCGTCGCTGTGTCTCGTGATGGTCGTGATCATGGTGGAATCGCTCGGCATGTTTCTCGCGCTCGGCGATCTCGCGATGCGGCCTGTTTCTCGTATCGATGCGACGCGCGGACTGCGCACCGATGGTCTCGGTACGGTGATCGGCGGAATCTTCAATACGTTTCCGCATTCGTCGTTTTCGCAGAATATCGGGCTTGTCGGGATTACGGGTGTGAAGAGCCGCTGGGTCGTCGCGGTGTCGGGTGTGATTCTGATTTTGCTGGGGCTGTTGCCGAAGCTTTCGAATCTGATTGCTTCGATACCGGTTGTCGTGCTCGGCGGCGCGGGAATCGCGATGTTCGGGATGGTCGCGGCGACCGGCGTGAAGATCCTCGGCAAGGTGGATTTCGATAGCAAGAACAACTTGCTCATTATCGCGATCAGTTTGGGCGTGGGGGTGATTCCGCTTGTCGCGCCGACGTTTTTTGCGCATATGCCGGGGTGGGCGGGGCCGCTTACGCATAGCGGGATTACGCTTGCCGCCGTGTTTGCGATTCTGCTCAATGCGCTTTTTAATCGCGAGCGCGATTCGGGGGATATCGAGAGGGAAATCGCCGCGGAGATGCCGATGAGTTTGCGGCATGGGGATGGGGATGTTCGGGAGTGAGTAGGGGTTTTTTTTGTGGTTTGGTTTTCGCCGGATCCCGTTTTCTTATTGGTCTATTAGCACTGCCCCTCCCCGGGGCGGGGGTCACTTTCTTTGCTGCTGCAAAGAAAGTAACCAAAGAAAGCAGCTCGTTTAAGCCCGCGGTCACACGCAGTTTGGCCATGCTTGCCAGCCGTCGATGGCACTCGCCTAAGTGTCGCCCTCGAAGGACTTACCGGGCTTGGCTCGCGCACGATCTGCCGCCCGAGAGGTTTCAGCGCGCTGGTTCAGCACGAAAGAGCTTCGGCACAGCGCTACGCGCTGCCGTGGGGTATTCGAGGGACACCTTCGAAGAAGGAGCGCGCGCACACCCGATTGACCCATCGGCCGCGAAGCGGGCTGGAGCTATTTGGTGCTGAACCAGTGAAGCACGCGGCGCGATGTGGCAGACCGTGCGCGGTCCAAGCCCTTGTCTGCTTGTGGGGGCACTCGCTACTGCCGGGCCATTAGGCCAATCGTCTGTGCCGCGGCCGGTGTGAAGTGCTTAGGCTGGGGATAGCTGTTTCTTT
>Ga0160464_100456_pt1 | contig 30442 bp, 20 predicted proteins | sample HID1971I_E11MG_FD_108275 | JGI IMG/M metagenome (GOLD analysis project Ga0160464, IMG submission 108275) | Enriched millipede-associated microbial communities from UW Madison campus, WI, USA - HID1971I_E11 MG | ecosystem: Host-associated > Arthropoda: Insects > Digestive system > Unclassified ... | reverse complement strand
GATCACGGCTTTGGTCAACTTATCGCTTGGCGCTATAAAACCTTGTCCGCCCAGTACATAACGGGGAACAATCGTGAAAGCGGCCACGCCAACCGCAGTTTTCTTAATAAAATCTCTTCTGGAGTTTGGTTGCTTGGATTCCATAGTTACATTGAAATTTGTGGTTGAATATTTATTTTTTTACGGATTGCACATCTTTAGCCGTGACTTCATCAGCCCCGGCGCCAAACTTCTGACGTACATAGGTAAGCAGAACGGCCAATTCTTTGTCATCCATAAATGAGAAAGCCGGCATTGCGTTCCGGCCGTTCTTCACCGTATGAATCAGCGGTACTTTTGGCCCGGAAACAATTGCAGCCTTGTCCAAAGCGGGAAAAGTATTCTTAATTCCTTTTCCATCCTCTTTATGACAGGATGCGCAATAATTGGTATACAATAAAGCCCCCTTATTCAAGGCTACGGGATTTTGTTGTGCCACCACGGCAGACTTTGCCTTAGGGTCCGCTTGTTTCGCATCCAAACGATAAATCCGGATGATCCTGTCGTCATTGTCTGCAGGTTTAGCATTGGGGTTCCAGTCCCGGTTGCTCGTCGCGATGTAAACATCTCCCGAAGGAGATACGCATACCGATCTTAATCTACCAAATATTTTCTCAAAATAGTTCAGGTCCTTAGTGATCGCCGTGCCAGAAGCATTCAGGTTAAGCGCTCTTAAGCTATTGCCTTTCAACGTTGTCAGCAATAAATTGCCTTTAAGTTCTGGGATCTTATCTGAAGAGTACCATGCCAGTCCTGCCGGGGCGATAGTCGGTGTCCAGGCCTTAAGTGGCTCCGTCACCACAGAATCTTTAGCAAAAAGCTTTTCAGCTTCTGTATCAACATAACCCTCTACAAATGGCCATCCATAATTTGCACCCTTCTTTACCAGGTTTACCTCGTCTTCGATCGCATCGCCGTGGTCAGAACAATACAATTTGTCGCCGGCATATACAAAACCCTGTGGATTGCGAAGCCCCCATGCCCATACCGGGTTTCCCTGAAAGGGATTGTCTGAAGGGATCGTACCATCTATATTGTAACGAAGGATCTTGCCATTTGGCGATTTAATATCCTGTGCGTTGTCATGCTGCATGCCATCTCCGGTAGCCACCATCAGCTTCCCGTCTGGTGCAATAACCATACGGGCACCGAAATGCGAGGTCCAGGCCGGATACTCCAGCAACATTTTAGGGCTCAGCAAAGTGTCCTTAGCGGCATCATACGTATAGCGCAGCAGCTTAGACACCTTATCTCCTTTTTCCGAACGGCCTGTATAATTAATAAATACGTAAGGGTGCTCCCTGAGTTGGGGATGCACCATCATACCCAACAAACCCGATGTACGTTCGCGGATTACATCCCCAAGCTGTAGCAACACTTTGTTTTTTCCGGTCTCCGGATTAAATGTGCTGATCTTTCCGGATTGTTCCGTAAACCAGATTTGCTGGTCAGGGCCCCACAAGATTTGCCAGGGAACATTCAGCCCTGTAACGACCGACTGAATCCCAACAGGCGTAGCACCAATCAGAAACTGCTGCTCTGGCGGAGCATTCAGTTTGGAGGAATTACAATGGACAAACAGTCCTACCAGGGGCAAGAGGGCAAATATTTTAAGGAAACGTACCATGATTTGTTGTAAATAGGTTGTTAAGATTTCTGATTGGACAGGAATGACTTTACAAAGTCATCATCAATGAGTTCGGGATACGCTTTGCATACCCGACTGATTTCTTCTGCCTGACCTTCAGAAAGCACTTCATGCGGATCGAGGCACCAGATGCCTTTCATCAGTCCCTGTCTTCTTAAAACCTCATGAATACCAGGAATACAACCATGAAAACTATGCGAAGGGTCAAAAATCGCGGCATTCATATCGGTCACCGCAATGCCCTTGCTCAGCAATGCTGCCACGCCCTGATGGCCTGAATCCCGGCATTGCTTAATCTCTTTGAACAGACGAACAGAAGCCTCTGTCCATACTGCCCAGTGCCCCAAGAGACCACCTTCAAATCTTTTACGCACTGTCCTCCCATCAATTTCAAACTCATAGGTCGTCAGCAAATCGGCTACAATATTGTCGTCGTTGCCTGTATACAGTGTGATTTCTTCATTTCTATTTGAATGACATACTGCCCTGACCATATCCAGGGTTTGATAGCGGTTGAAGGGTGCGGCCTTAATGGCCATGACATTATCGATATTGGCAAACTGCAACCAGAAATCATAAGAAAAGATCCGGCCGCCGACACTTGGCTGCAGGTAAAAACCAAATACAGGAATTATAGCAGCTACAGCCCTGGTACGTTCCAGGATCTCGGTTTCTGTTTTGTTCTGCAGACCGCCCATACTGAGCAAGCCCAGGTCATAGCCGTACCGGACAGCCAGCTCTGCTTCACGAACCGCCTGAGCGGTATCGCCGCAGATACCTGCGACACTGATAAAATGATCCTGCTTACCCGATCCTGCGATCTCTTCAGCTGCTAAAGCAAGTACTTTTTCATATAAGTTGACCTGTGGGTTGCGGATTGCGAATTGGGTGCTGTGCACACCCACCGCCACGCCACCTGCTCCTGAAGCCAGGTAATAGCGGGTCAGCTGACGCTGATCGGATTCATCCAAGCTACGATTGGCATCAAGGGCCAGGGGATGCGCAGGGATAACGGTACCCTGTCTGAGGATTGTTGTTTTTTGAGGGGATAGTGATTTGGACATAGCTTTAAAATTTACCTGCTCTTTCCTGAAAATGTGTTGGCTTATTTAATGATTCTCCACCTTGCTGCATCCATGCAGCGGTCAGATCTATAATCTCGCGGACCGTCACCTTTGGATAACCAAACAAACGGTGACAGGCAGAAGCGTTGTTCAATAATGCTGTACCCGCACTTTGGTTAACAAAAACCGGCTCTTTACCAAAGATGGCACCAAACTGATGGGCAGCCCATTTAACAGAAAGGATCTCGGGGCCTGTCACATTCAATATTTTAGCCGGCGCCTCACAATGCAATAACGAACGGATCGCAATCTCATTGGCATCGCCCTGCCAGATGATGTTGACATTTTCTGTAGTCAGATCAATCGGCTTTCCGCTCAAAACGGATTTCGCAATTTCAACCAATACGCCATATCTGAAATCAACCGCATAGTTCAACCGGTAGATCAGCATCGGTGTATTGTTCTTCTGCGCAAAATATTCAAATACCCTTTCCCTGCCCAGGCAGGATTGTGCATATTCACCTATCGGTTCCGGACTGGTTTCTTCAGATACACCACCAGAGGTGACCGGTACAAAGGGCAGCACATTGCCAGACGAAAAGGCCACGATATTGGAATTCTTATATTTTTCGGCTACCCGACCAGGCAGATAAGCGTTCATCGCCCAGGTAAAAGCTTCTTTACCCGTCGTACCAAATTTATGTCCCGCCAGGTAAATCACATTGGGCGCATCAGGCAAAGCCGACAATTCAGCCTCGTTTAACAGATCGGCAGCAATGGTTTCTACACCCACGGCCTCCAGCGCCGCACGGGAAGCAGCATCTGAGAAACGGGAAACGCCAATAATGCGCTGACCGCTACCGGCAATATCAACAGCCTGCCGTGCGACACGCGCCATTGAAGGCCCCATTTTTCCACCAACACCCAGCAACATAATGTCGCCTTTGATGCGGCTAATATCTTCTACCAATGCCGCTGAGGGCTTCAGTATTTCTTGTTCTAACCCGATTAAATCAGTCATATCTTATATTTTTAACAGTATATATCCTATTTTAAAAAAAGTTCATTAAAGTTGTAAATGGCCAGCAGGAACAAGACCATGAGGCCTGCAAAACCTCCGTAACGGATGAAGTTGCTGTTGACATAGGCACCCATCAGACTGCGTTTGTTGGACAGCAAATACATGGCTGTCCCGATAAACGGAACCAGGAATATCGTCACACTCTGTGCGAAAATGATGAGTTCAAGCGGTGGCTTCTCATAACCGATCGCCACCACACTGCCGATCACCATCACCAGGGCGATGAGTGATTTTACAATTTTGGAATCGAGCTGACTGCCATAGCCAAAGCCATCAGAGAGCAAAGCCCCGCCAATTGTTGCATTCCCGATCAGGGATGAAAAAGAAGCACCAAACAGACCGACGAGGAACAGCAAAGAGGCATTGTGCCCAAAAAGTGGTTCCAGTGCCCGCGCCATATCAGAGGCCTTATTGACCGGAATACCTTGCCTGTTCAACACGGCGGCAGCACAGATCATTACGACTGCACTCATCACCCCAAGAATAACCATCCCCGCCAGACCATTGCTCTTCTCCAGGCTGGCGCTGGAACTTATCTTTTTCCGGGCCTGCATGAGGTAAGTCTGATAAAAAGCACCGACGATGGAAAAGCAGGAAGCAGAAAAGGCGATCACCAATCCAATTGAACCCATAGGAAAGCTTGGTACAAAGCCCTTTACAATCCCTGAAACATCTGGTTGGGAAAGAAACATGGTGGTCACAAAAGCGAAAAGCATCAACCCCACAATAGCAATCATAAGCCGTTCGAGTGTCTTATAAAAATTGCGGAAGAAAAGCAAGGCTATACTGATCACATTAAAAAGAATGATCCAGGGCGCTGGTTGCGTACCGGTAGCTTCGGAAAGAGAAATGCCAATACCAATGGAATTTCCTGCCTGAAAGGAGGTCGTCACCAGAAAAATACCCACACCCATCAAACCGGACACCCACTTGCCATATTGCTGTCGGATGGTGGTCAGTAAGGATACCTCTGTAGCCAGACCAAGGCGTGAACCAATAGAAGTAAATATGACCATAAAAAAGATGGCGACCACCACCACCCAAAGTAAGCTGTAGCCGTACATCGCCCCCATTTTGGAAGTGATGGTAATTTTACTGGGGCCAAAGACAATAGCCGCAGTAACAATGCCCGGGCCAAGGGAGACTAACCATTTTTTTAAAGAATTCATTGTTTGCGGTTGTTAGTTTAGGTTGAGTTATTTTCGTTTTGTTGACGATAGGTTGTTAAGCGTATTTGATATAAAAGTACAGCACGACTGCCGTGATGATGGCCCACCAGATAAAGGGATTGCGCCATCCCCGTTGTTGTTCTTTTTCTGCTTCCGGAAGCGATAGACTTTCTCTGGTCCAGATCAGCCCAACCAACTCTGCGGCAGGCTTAGGTTTGGTCACCAGGCTCACCAATACACAGCATATCATACAAGCCCAAAAAACGATGCCTGTACGGTTGAAAAACGGCATTCCAGGAAAACCATATTCAATAGCCAGCGACAAAGGTATGGTCATTAAACCTGCTGCAACTGCTCCTGTATGTGTGGTCCGTTTCCATAAAATCCCCAATAAAAACATCGCTGCAATACCCGGGGTGAAATACCCATAGGCATTCATCAGGTAAATAAAAATCGGCTTTTGAGAGTACAAGGTCAGCAGGCCTGTGCAGATAATCCCCAAAACAATCACTACAATTCCCGTGATTCTCCCAAATCTAACCGATTGTTTTTCTGTGGAATTGGGCTTAATATAGGGCAGGTATACATCCATGGTTAAGATCGTTGTACAGGAATTGATGGCACCCGAAAGATGCGACATCACCGCTGCGATCAGCCCAGCCATGACCAGACCTACCAATCCCGAAGGGAGCAGGTTCTCTACTAGTGTGGCAAATAAGAGGTCGGGTTTGTCGAGATTCGGAAACAATTTTGGCGCCACCAATGCCGGAAATATAATCAGCAAGGGAAGTAAAAACTTCAGGTAATCGCCAAAGATGATCCCCATACGGGCATGCCATTCATTTTTGGCAGCAAGAGTGCGCTGAACAATAAATTGGTTTGTCGCGTTATAGAATATACTGATACACAGCAATCCGCCAAGATACATCGTCCAGGGGAAATCCGGATCATCCGCAGGCATCATTAATTTCCAGTCTTTCGTGGTTTCTAAAACAGCCGAAAACCCACCGGCAGCATCTATGGTAGTATACGATAAAGCAAACATACCCAGCATCAATACCCCCAGTTGCACCATTTCCGTCCAAATAACCGCGCGCAAGCCTCCGGCAATGGTATACACACCCGTAGTAATGGCCAGTACCAATACACTGGTCAGCATCGGGATCCCCAATAAAGACTGCAGGGATAAAGCACCCAGGTAAAGCACCGCACTGATCTCTACAAAAATATAGGTCAGCAAGACGAGTACGGAATAGATCGTCCGTGCACCTTCGCCAAAACGTTTTTGCAAGAACTCCGGCATTGTATAAAAACCATTGCGCAGATAAAACGGAAGGAAGACCCACAATAAGGCATTAAAACCAATGAGGATCGCTCCCCATTCCGTCACCATGGCCACAAATCCACGGTTGTAGGCTACGCCCATCACACCCACCAGCTGGTGACTGCTGATATTGGCTGCAATAATACTTCCACCGACCATCCACCAGGGGAGTTTATCCCCTGCCAAAAAGTAATCCCTTTTTGTACTGCTGCCCTTACGTGATGCATATATACCGAGGGCAATGATACCTAGAATATAAATGCCGAAAACGGCCGCATCAAGAGTTGTAAAGTTTGAATTCATCTGGCTAGAGTTATTTCATTAATTTCTTTGCCCCAGCTATTGCTGTTGCAGTTAACTGTTCAAGTGAGCCCTCAGCAAATGGCGTTTGCCAAACCGCATACATGTTTTTAACATATAGTTCACGGGGCGGCAGGTAACCTGCATATCCGTTCACAATATTCATCACTGCTACCGGATGGCCGGCCAGTTCCCGGCGCAGCTCCTGTTGAAAATAAGAATATGCTTCATTGGGCTGTCCGATCAGGCAAACCTCACCCAAACGCCATATCCAAAGCGACATATTGGATACCTCACCCTCCCCTACTGTTTTGCGTATGCCCCGCATCCGCCACAGTCTTTCTTTGAGGACATGGTCCTCACAGGCCAGCCACCTCTCTTCTATTTCTTTCAGGGAAGGAAGTTCTTTTAAGGCCATTGGGATCTGCAGCCTTTCTGCTTCAAGTTTAGTTGAGGAAGGACGCGCATGTTTCCTCCACACTGCGAGCGGCGCACCGGATTCTACCACTCCCTCCAATGCCAGTTCTGTATTTGCCGGATACATGGCCTCCAGCACAGCTAAAGCTGCATGCCCCAGCTGCCGCCCGTAACGATCGGCCAGTTCCGTATCTCCGGAATATTGTTCTGAAGGTGCCAATTCTCCGGAGGCACCCTGCAAGAAAAGACAAGGCGCAGCTGTGTGCTTCTCCAGCAGTTCGCGCATCGCGCCCACATAGTCAGGGGAGATCAGTTCATTGTCCCAGGCCAGTGTGGTAGGATGACAAGCATAGTTTACAAGTGTAGCCCTGATCTTGCCATCTGCATCGCTCACTCTGCCCACCAGCAAGGTATCATCTGCCGGCTCTTCCGGGTTGAACCCGACTAACAGGCGGTCGCTTTCTTCATCGGGCAAGTCCCTGTTGCTCGCCAAATCACACTTCCCGTATCGCCAGGAAAGTGTAGAAACAGAGGCTGAAACCAATGCTTTATGAATGGCTGAAATTGCTTTTACTTTAATTTCTTCAAGATATGGTATGATGTGCTCCCCACCTGGTTTAGACGCATCTTCCGAAAACAGGCCCGGGCCTGCATGGGTATGCGACAAACAAAACATCAACCGGGAAGGCAACAACTGAAAAGTCTCCAATATAGCCAGGCGCAGGTTTTTCTCATCTGCCGCACTTTTCCACCAGCCCAAATCAGCAGATATCATCACCAGCGGCTGATCTTCTGCAGAAACCTGGAAGGTCATGCAGGTCAGCTTCAAGGCCCGGTGAATCCCGGTCGCGATATCCTGTTTGGCCGCGCCCCAGTTGCGTGCATAAATCCCCACAGGAGGTGTGATGTCCTCCTGCGCTACGCCTATAATTCCGGTGAATGAGGCATCATACGTCATAATGCGCGCAATGAAAGACCACCATCCATTAATAAGGTACTCCCGGTGATGTGCTCATTATCCGGGTGACATACATACAATACCTGCTTTGCGACAGCTTCCGCACTAATAATTTTACCTACGGGTACTTTTGCCGCCGCTTGCTTGATTAACTCTGGATTTTTAGACCATATTTCGGCACTCAGGCCTGCGTCTACATATCCCGGTGCGATCTCATTGACCAGGATACCCTGAGGCGCCAGTTCGAGGGCCATACATTTATTCAGCATCCGCACGCCAGCTTTCGACACGCAGTACGCCGGCAGATTGGGGTGAACGGCTTCAGCAGCCCAGCTACCGATAAATACCACATGGCCCTTTAATTTCTTTTCCACCATTTTTTGCGTCGCCTTCTGCGTCAGGTAAAATGCGCCATCCAGGTTGACCCGCAGTTCGCGCGACCATTCTTCAGGACGCAATTGCTGAATATTGGCCTGGGTAACCGTCGCCGCGTTTGAAACGATCAGATCAGGTGTACCCAAATGCTTTTCCACTTCCGCCAACCAATTGTCTACCGCCAGCGCATCTGAGACATCTACTGTAGCATAATGTGATGAAATAGCATACTGCTGCTTCAGCTCATCTAAAAACGGCTGGGCTTCCTGCACTGACTGCAGTCCGCCAATAGCAATATCTGCGCCCTGGGCAGCGAATACACTGCAGATCGCACGGCCTATATCTCCTAACCCACCGCTGATCACCAATACCCTATTCTGAAACAACTTTTCCATATGTGCTATTTTATCTGTCTACCAGTCGCCAACGGCACCGTCTTTATAAAATGTCCTTTGCAACACTTCCTGCTGGAAAGGATGTTTCTTAACTTCTTCCTCATTGATCTCGATGCCCAGACCAGGGCGGCTATTCGGACGAACGATCCGGCCCTGTTTTTCCACGGTAAACCCTTCGCTCACCACATCAGCGCGCCAGGGCACATCGTTGTGTACGCTTTCGCAGATGATGTAACCAGGTGTAGCAAAACCAAATTCTATAGAGGCAGCCGTACTGACTGGCCCTTGTGGATTGTGCGGTGCTATGGAGATGCGGTAGGCTTCTGCCATCGCAGCTATCCGTCTGACTTCACTCAATCCGCCGCAATGCGTAATGTCTGGCTGAATCACACTCACCGCTCTTTTTTCAAACAGCTCTCTAAAGGCATGAATGGTCACCAATCTTTCTCCACTGGCTATTGGCGTGGAAACCGCCCGCTGAATTAAAGCAATATCTTCAATAGACTCCGGCCAGCATGGTTCTTCGAAGAAGTACAACCCATAAGGCTCCAGCGCCTTTGCAAACTGCATCCCCATGCGCGGACTAGGCCTTGCATGGCAATCCACCATAATATCAATATCGCTGCCTACAGCTTCGCGCATTGATTTTACACAAGCTTCTGCATAATGTATAGGTTTCAGTCCTTCTAAAGGCATGGTCTCCGGAACCGCCATTGATTTGAACGCCGTAAATCCATCCGCTACGGCCTGCTGCGCCAGCTCACCAAAACGACTGGCATCATCGGGCTTGGTCTGATAGAAATCTTCCATTTTACCCCCGCCAAGATGGCAATACAGCCTGATGTAATCACGGACACGGCCACCCCACAGTTCGTGGGTAGGCACCCCATGTATTTTACCGGCAATATCCCAGAGGGCAATGTCAATACCACTGATGGCAGTACCGCGTACGATGCCGTTGCCATGCCAGAAATGCTGACGGTACATCATTTGCCAAAGGTGTTCTATACGGCGCGGGTCTTCGCCAATCAGCAATTGCGAAAGGTCTTCAATAGCACCCACTACACTGCGGGTATGCCATTCCAGTGTCGCCTCGCCCCAGCCCCAAAGTCCGGGCTGATCTGTTACAATCTTTACAAAGATCCAGTTTCTCATACGTGCGTGGCACACGAAAGTCTCTATACCTGTTATTTTCATTTCTTTATGATATGTAAAAGCTTATACAGCCTGTGATTTTCTACTCAATAATGCTGAAAGTACTTTCTTGTTCTTTTCCAGTGTCTCTTCTATATCTGCCATACTGTGCGCGAATGATATACTTCCCTGCTTGAAAGGTAATGGGAAGTTAAATATACCCTGTTCGATCAGCTGATGACGATATTGCTTATCAAAAGCCGAATCGTTATTCAAGGCAATATCGTGAAAATCTTTTGGAGCATGATCCATATAATACACACAAAATGCAGATCCCTGACGGGCCACATAAAAAGGCTTATTATAATCAGATAAAATATCGTTCAAGCCACTTTCCAGTGCAGCACCCAGTTTTTCTACATGCTGATACACGGCATGTTCCGGGGAACTTAATTTCTTTAAGGTCGCAATTGCAGCCACGGTAGTCAGCGGATGTGCATTAAAGGTACCGGCGATCAATACGCGTTTCTGCTTGTCCGGATGTACAAAATAGTCCATATACTTAGCTTTACCGGCAATCACCCCCATTGGATATCCGTTGGCAATGGCTTTACCAAATGTACTCAGATCGGGAGTCACCCCACATATGCTCTGATAACCTCCCAGCGCATGACGGAATCCAGTTTTCACCTCATCAAAAACGAGCAAAAAGCCCGATTCATCTGCCAGCTTTCTTAATCCCTCCAAATAACCGGCCTGAGGTTTTACAATACCTATATTTTGAAGGACGGGTTCCAAAATGATACAAGCAACCGGATAGCGCTTTACAATATATTCGACGGAATCCAGATCGTTGTAGTTGATCACATGGATCAATGATTTATGTACATCAGGAATTCCGGCCGAAAGTGAATCAAAAGGATATTCGCCCGGACTTACCCTGCCGCCTATATCTTCCAGACTACTGATCACATTCCCAGCCACATCATTGTGCCAGCCATTGTAACCACCCTGCATAATGATCACATGGTCCCTTCCGGTTACTGCGCGGGAAATACGTATCGCATGATAGGTCGCCTCTGAACCGGTCGTCGTGATTTGCAGCTTCTCTGCCGAAGGAACACTTTTACAAAACAGCTCTGCAAACTGACCTTCAAGATCTGTTGGGCCTGCACCCATAAGCACGCTCTGATCCTGTATAGAAGCTAAAACCGCAGCATTCACATCCCGGTCATTATGGCCCAGAAATGCAGCTGCAAATCCGGCCTGATAATCGATATATTCATTACCCTCAATATCCCATACTCTACCCCCGCTGCCTTTCGAGAAACATATATTAGGTTCAGATTTTCTATTTAATGAAACTACACCGCCCGGGATCCACTGCTCGTTCCTGGTCACTACTGCTGCCGATTTTTGCCAACTATTTATCATTTTTTTGCTTTTTGATTTTAACAATACTCTAAAAATAAAACCACCGCTCTCAAAAACTGGACAAATCAATGGCTTATTTGTATACAAATATATTTATTTTTTGTATACAACAAATTACAAAAGCAATATTTTTTAATATATTTTTTTATCAAAAAAAAATGCCGCGTCTATACAGACTACGGCACCTTAAAAACAAAATATCTATTGACTACTCCAGCTCCAGCGATGCAGCCTCTCCACGGTGCAAATGCCGCACAAGAAACTCTTCTGCCTTCTTCAGACTTTTGGTTTTCAGCGCTTTCACAATCTCCCTGTGTTCTTTGTCGGTCAGCTCATAATCGTCCATATGGGTTAGCGAACGACCAAGTTTTAAGTGAAACAAGGGAATATTACTCAGTTCGTAAAGCTGCTTAAGTTTTAAATTACCTGCCAGATTGATGAGCGTCTCGTGGAATTTCACATCTGCTTCGCAAGCTCCCGAGAAATATCCATTTTTCACCATCAAAGTAAAGTCGTCACAGATCTTTTCCAACTCCAAAACATCATCGTCAGTTACATTATTAAAAGCGAGCCTCAAAGCGCCAAGCTCCAGCAACTCACGGATTTCACGGATCTCGCGAAGATCAGCTGCCGTCATTGACTTCACATAATATCCACCCTTCTCGCCCACTTCCAGTAGACCCTCTCCCAGCAAACGGTTCAATGCCTCACGCACCGATACCCGGCTCACCTCGGTTTTGGTAGCCCAAACATCTTCTTTCAACCTGGTACTGGGAACGATCTGGTTGGACAGTATTTTTTTCCGCAGTTCAGAATATACCTTATTGGATTGCGAATCTTCTTTCATATTAAGATGTAAACGAATTTATTTATAAAAAGTAAACAATATTACGAAATATTTGACAGAATAAACAATTCTTGCGTAAGCCAGGATATGCTATTTTGGCACTGTAGTTTCATACGACCTTCCTGGTGTGATGCTGTATTTTCCACCGCGCCCTTTAAAATATATCGTATTCTTTCCTTCAGCTACATTGACATTTAAATTCAACAGGCCATCCGCACGCTTCACATTCCAGAAACCTGGTTTCATACCCATTAAAACGACTTCATACTCCATATTGTTCGGAATATCAACGGTAAATGCAGTCCCGATCAAGTCTGAACCGGTACCCATGCTAACCACGCGGTCTGCAACGATGATCTGATACCGGCCATCTGTTTCCTTAAAATCCACCGGTAAAGGTTTGGCATCCGCAGCCGTCATTTGAAACACGGTCAGGAACCGGTCCCGGGTATTCGCTTTCTTTGGGGAGATCATGATGCGGTGTGCCCTGGCTTCCGCTTTTGGCGAATTGACATCATATTGCTGACCAAAAGTACTGTTCGCACTTTTATCACTTAAAATCTCCATTTTACGGTCGGAAGCAGCAGGAAGCAACATATTGACATATGTTTTCCCCTTCAGACCATTCAACTCATTGCTTAGTACGAGGTTTCCACCGGATTGTTCAGGTTTATTCAGGGTATTGATCTGCCAGTACTTTTGAAATTCAGGCTTGGAAGTGCTCATATCATCTGTCAATACAATGATCGCCGGTACATCCTCCCTACCTATATTTAAAAAGCAGAAACCACGCGTGTAATTGCTCATCTTCGTTGTATAGGCCCCGGTCAGATCTGCTTTAAAATAACTGAAAGAAGGTTTTAGCTTTGAAGGGCCAAAATCAGCTGATAAGACCTTGCCATTGTCAAACCATGGATCAGAGATCGTCTCTTCGGGGGTCTTGGGGAAGCGTTGATTGAACCGTGTTCCACCATCGACAACCTTTGTACGAAACAATAGCTTCTCGTCCGGATCTTTAGCCAGCATCATGCTGTGTGCGATAGATCTTTTATTAAAATTAAAATCATATGGCGTACCATAAGACAAATACAATCCAATATCCCCCACCTGTATCCCGTGATAAAAGATCTGCAACGATCCGGCATCTGCCTGCTGGTGATTGGCAAAATGATATCCACCGCCTTTTATTTCTGCGATCACATCTTTACTGTTCAGACTATTGTCCCATCCTGTACGCGCAACCACACCACCCAGCACTTTGCCAAAATCGTTACTCAGCGGAAGTTTACTCAGATCATGATCGGCCTTCAATTTCGGATCGTTTACCAACAGGAACAATACCGGATTGTCCGGCAATCCACCTTCCCTCTCAAACTCCCCTTTGATCAGCGCATCCTGACTATAAGCATAGCTCAGCAACATGGTCTGTGGCTGCTTCCAGTAGAGCGGACGGTCGCCACCAAACTTAACGCTGAACATATCCCCATCCCGAAGCATATAACCATCCGGCAGACGCATATACAGCCAGTAATACGGTAAATTTTTAATATTGTCATCAAATACCGTCTGTCCCGACATGCGGTAGTACAACCATACCGCATACATCTCCCAACCGAAGCGGTAAGCACCATAGTCTACACCCTGGTTGTGCCGCGGAGATTCATATTCAAACTTGCGCATCGGCACCAGCTGCTCCAGAACGGTGTATGAGGCATATTTATACAAATCAGGATTCTCATCGTACAACGCAATGCTCATCGACAAAAGATCACGGCTAATCTGCGCCTCATTCCCATGCCCATTGATGATGCTGTCTTCAAATGGCGGCCAACCGATCTCCATCTCCCTGGCCAGGAGCAACATCTTGTCATACATCAGTTGCTTATCTTTCTTACCCAACAAATCGTAACACCAATCATACACCAATGCAGAGGTGTAAATAGCCCGGCCAACTTCACGGGTAATGTCGCCATATTTCACATTGCCAAATTCGAGCATCGTCAAATAGTTAACCATCAGCCTCACCGCCTCAGTACCTACCTTTTTATCGCCTGTCATCAGGTAATAAAAAGCCTTACCCTCCGCCGCCTTCTCTACATCCTCGCGATGAAAAATCTCTTTTTGTGGATCAAAGTCAAACTTAAAAGGTGCTTTGGCATCCTTGGAAACCTTTGCCCAGGCCGCCTGGTTGTCGCCTTCGCTCAACCTTGCCCTTACGATCGGTAAAGACTGTTTGTTTACCCAAAGCCTCGGATGAGCTGCTGGTGGGACAATTTTAGGCGTATACTTCTGCACCTCCAGTGGAACTGGCGGCGCATTGTAATTCTTCAGTTGAAGATGTCCCAGTTGAAAGCCTTTTGGCAGCCAGATTTTGATCTGCTGATCTGCACCGCTCAGTTCAAATTTGCCGGCTACCTGATTGGCGGCCGCAAATGAATCGTAAAAAATTCGGCTTGTTGGGCGCTGAGCATCGATCTGGATCTTCACATAAGAAGTTTCCACTTTTCCGTTCGCATCCTTCTTCAGCTCCGCTCCATTATTGACCGGAACAGCATGGGTATATAATACATATGTCCCGGCTTCCGGCACTTTTACCGTAAATATAAGATCAGGACCTGAGCCATTCGTACCAGCTAAAGCCTGTCCGGCATCGATTCGCTTTGTGTACTTGTCTCCCACTATGGTTGGATAAGCCTGGGCGAAAAGCGTAGACGAACTAAAATTCAGTAGCAGCAAAAAAACTAAGCTTATCCTTTTGTATATGATCATTGTAATGCAGTATGGTATCCTAAACAAACCGGGGACCTGACAAAAGCCAGGTCCCCAATTTACATTATTTCATTGTTAATCTTTTAATACTTATTGTCATTTGCCTGGTCGCAGGTACCACGGCATTAATGTAAATATAAGCCCTGTACTTCCCATCACTGGTTTCGACCCATACACCAGCTTCAGCTCTTGTATTGATCGCGAAATCAGGTGCATCTGTAAAGTTACGTTGCTGAAGGTCCACATCATCAACAAAAACACTCGAAGCCACAGTATTGGTGATCATCAATTGCTGATCCCTAATATCCCAAGCCTTGATCAACTTTGTTTTATTCGACAAGCCGGCGGGCAACGTGATCCCAGGGCGATATTCGGCACTGGCTGTAGGTGCTACCAGGGAATGATTATAGGTTACCCCGGTAATCACACGATACAAATAAACCAGGTCTATCTTGGAAGGATTGGCTGCGGCATAGGTCTCGCCATATACCGCCATATCTGCGATCGACAGATAGCATTCCGACGGATCTTTGATGATCAATCCTTTTTTGATATCCATATTGCGAATCGGATACGGACCCATTTCATGGGTCACCGTCTCGCCATTGCTTGAGGTCGCCGAAAAAGTCAAGGTCACACTTTTGCCACGGGCCTCTTCTGGAATGCGGTAGAAATAACGTAATGTAGCTGCGTTGATATCAACATTATAAGTGACGGTAGTTTTGTTACCGCTGTTGACCGAGGGCGTACCTACTACCGTACCCACCTCGACACCTGATGAGTTGGTCGTATAAAACTTATTGTCCAGATACGTTTCTGTCGCTCCGGCAATGGAAGCTGTAACGGTAGCCGACACCAGTTTACCCTGCTCAGGCAGTATCGCCATCGCGTAAGCAAACTCGATATCCATCCCGACTACACCAGGGCCTAATGAACGTTTGATGACATCATTCTGAAGTCCTGATTTCGGTGTTGGAGTTGCATATTCTTCCTCTTTACAACTGGTGAAAGAGACAATAAATAATCCAAGCACATATAAAATATATTTATTCTTCATGACGCTGTTTTTAATTTAATTTTTGAACAGTAAGGTTAACGGTATAGGTCTTCCTCACCTTACGATTGCCGGAAACTACAGTCCATTTTTTTGGATTCGCCAGATCAGAAAAATCCACTTTTCCTGGGATTTTGGGATCCAGTTTTGCATCTGTCACCAGGGTAAACTGAGGATAAAGATTTTTCAGGTCTGTTCCGAAAAGTACTTCCACAGTGACGGTTTGTGCGGTGGTATCTACAACTGCCGCTTTCGACCTCACGGTTTGATAATCCGCACCAAGGATCTCAAAGCTACTGACATAACAATCTGACCGCGTAGTGATCAACAACCCATCTTCATCAACGGGGTAGCTCTTTTTGCATCCTGCACCAAGAAGAGCCGCAAATAGTAAGCTATATATTAATATTTTTTTCATCTGCTTGCATTTTAAAATTAGTGGTTATCTCCAAGGCGTATTTTGAGTGAGTTTGCCGTTACGGGTCCGCTCACTTTCAGGGATCTGATAGATATAGCAGCGCTGATAAGTCAGCTCCGGCGCATTCTGAAAGAAACGTTCCCAGTTGTTGCCATGCGTATCCATAAACCATTTTCCATCACCAGCTGGCGGCCCAAACACGCGTTCTAATGCTCTCCAACGCCTCAGATCAAAAGCTCTCTGACCTTCACCCACCAACTCGACGATACGTTCCTGCTCAATAGCGGCAAAGAAAGCTTCTTTAGTGGACGTCTTCGAGCCTGCCAATGCTGGCAGATTGCCTCTTCGGCGCACCCGGTTCACAAGCGCTATGGCATCAGCCAGCGGACCATACGCCTCATTGCTAGCTTCTGCATACATCAGGAATACATCTGCCAGCCGCATGACAGGCCAGTTAAAATCTCCATTGCTCCTGGCCAGGCCACCATAATTTCTAACAAACTTCCTGAATTGATATCCGGAAAAGTTAGTTCCATTATCTGTAAAATTAAAATACTCCACACCATTAATGGTTGATTTACCCGAAAAGGTCTTATAGAGAAAGTTCACAAATGCAGTCTGTTCCACTTCTCCCTGTCCCATTAGCTTCTCGTAATCCCATAACATAGTGGCTTTCATCCTGTAATCCCTATCCCTGTAGCTCTCCGGATTGATCGCTGAATTTGGCGCAGTTCTCGCTCCTGCCACTGTAGGCTGGATTTGTGTAAGCGGGGGAAGAAAATCACCAGTCACAGTAGACTGATAACGATTAGCCAGTTCATAACGTGGTATAACCTGATTTTGCCCCAAACCGTTCAGCGGACCAGTGAATACCCGCTGATATTCATCACCTTGAACAGGGGTCAGTCCTGAACCATGAGGCAGCACCATCAGCATTTCCCCACCGGCATTTAAATTGCCTGGATTAGGGATAAACATGTAATAATAATTAGGCAACACATCTGCAGCACCCATAGCACCCCATTGCCCCGGATCACCTCCACGGAAAAGATCCAGACCATAATCCTGTACTACAGCTTTAAAATCTGCCGCTGCTGCTTTGTAAGCGATATCTGCTTCGGATGCACTTGGCGTAAACTTATCCAGTTCAGGCCAGCCAAACTTGTTCCAGCTTGCCCAGAACAAATTCACTTTTCCTCTAAAAGCCAGCGCAGCTGGCTTTGAAGGCCGGCTAATGACCGGATTTTTCAACGGCAGTTTTTCAAAAGCATAGGTAAAATCAGCCAGTATAGAATCCTTTACCTGCTTAATCGGCATTCTCGACAAGGTGTCGACCTCTATAGCATTGTAAATGATCTTTCCTACATAAGGAACATCACCCCATAATGAGATTAAACGAAAATAGGTGATTCCGCGCAACAAACGCGCCTCTCCTGCAATGCTCTCCAAAGCCCTTGTGGCCTCTGGTGTACTGGCCACCGGCAGCATACGCTTATTGATGTTTTCAATCACATAATTCGCATGAGTGATTATGCCATACAGGTTTTTGTAGGTCTCCAATGCCGAACCACCATAGTTACTTGGACTGTTCACCCCTAGAGGAACCGGTGTAACCGCACCGGTATTGTATACCTTCACAAAGTCTCCATGCCCGTCGAAATGATAGTCCCGGTCAAAGCTGGAGCGAAAAGCATTATAAACCCCCATTAAAGCTGAAGTCGCATCAGCTTCTGTCTGCCAGTAAATAGCAGAGGGCAAGCCAACGGTAGACTTTTGATCCAGCAAATCCTTCTTACATGAACTTAGTAAAAACGACCCCAGCATGAGAATCACGATAGAGAGCCGTATAAAATAATTTTGTTTCATGATCATCTTCTTTTATAATTCAACATTCAAGCCCAGTACAAACATCTTACTAAGCGGATACACATCATTGCTGTAACTCACCTTTTCCGGATCCAGACCACGATAATTGGTGATGGTCGCGAGATTATCCGCTGAACCGTAAATACGAAGACTTCCAATACCCACTCTTTTCATAAAAGGCTGATTAAATGTATAGCCCAACTGCACATTTTTCACCCTCAGATAGGTTACATCATCTAGCCAAAATGTGCTCGCATTCGTTGTAAACGGTGCCGCAGCAGTTCCACTCGTCAAACGCGGCAAGCTTGAGTCCCTATTGTCTACCCCCCATGTATTCAGATACTGATTCCAGTTTATCGCCTGATTGGTCGCCTGTGTAATCCTGGTATTCGTCAGGTTGTTGTTGTAATAATCTTTGCGACCTGTTGCGCCCTGCAACATGACACCCAAATCAAAGCGCTTCCAGGACAAATTGCCTCTTAAAGCAAAGTTAGTAGTCGGTCTTTGTGTTTGGAAGCTTGGATAAGCTACCTGATCGTTATGATCAATCCGACCATCGCCATTGATATCCTTCAGCAAGATATCTCCGGGAGCAGCTCCCTGAATAGGCGCGTTATATACATCTTCCCAGGTCTGTGCGATGCCAGAGGATTGATAAGCGTATACAAAGTAGTAAGGCATATCGATAAATACCGCACTGCGGTTAAGAAATTCAGGCCATTTTTCCAACATTGTAGCATTATAGCTGGCATTGATATTCACCATATATCCAAAATCGCCCCTGTTTTCTTTCCAGGTCAGATTGGCTTCCACGCCCCTATTTCTCAGATCCCCCAGATTTCTCCTGGGTGCCGGACTAAGAGCCGCAGCCAGCAAAATAGATAAATCTCCCGGACGGATCATCCCGGTAGTCAACCGGTTATAATAGTCAAATTCTGTAGTTAGCCTGCTTTCGAAAAATGCCATGTCCAAACCGACATTCAACATGGTTGTCTTTTCCCAAGTCAGATTTCTGTTAATTAATTTTCTATTCTGAAATCCCGGAACTGCGACCTGGTTCACCACAGAACCATTTAAAGTACTTGCCACATAATTGGTATTCGTCAATACCTCTTGCTGTTCGTATAAACCAACTCCATTGTTATTACCCAACGAACCGTATGAAGCTCTGAATTTACCATTGGTCAATCCTATTTTATCTGTGATGGGTTTGATAAATGATTCTTCAGTAAAACGCCATCCTATAGCCCCGGAAGGGAAATAACCATATTGCTCACCCTGAATGAAGCGGGAAGACCCGTCCGCCCTGAAGTTCACTTCAAAAAGATACCTGTTAAAGGCCGAATAATTTAAACGTCCGATGTAGGAACGCATGCCCTCGGTACTCGAAGCTCCATTATTGGTAATATTTAAGCTACCCAGCGCTGCATCCAGTTCATGCAGTAATGGATGAAACCGGTTTTCCCTGTTCGCACTTAAAGTTCTGATCTTCCAGAATTCTTCACTATAAGCCGCCATGAGGTTAAATTCGTGGTTTTTAGCAATCACCTTATCGTAACTTATTTTAGCGGTAAGCTGCGTTTTGTAATTATTTCTGTCCGCATTGTAAATCCTTTCATTATCGCCTACATAGGTACGGTTATTAAACTGGCCCAATTGAAAATTATAGGCCCTGGAAGGAATATCTGCGCGCCAGGTAAACTGACTGCCGTAATTCAAATTATAATCCAGACGTCCTTTAAGACCGGGTAATGGATTGTATTCCAGATACACATTGCCCATCGCCTCCTGACGCTCCACATTGTTTTTATTCCTATTGATATAATCTACATAAGGATTACTGGCCAATATACTTTCATTATAAGCCATCGCACCGCCATAATATCCTGTAATCGGATCATAAGGCGTTACACCGGCAGGAGCCGTAAAGATATCCAGTCCACTGGTACCATTAGCGGTGAAACCCTCTTCATAATTAAACCTGTAATTTGACCAGTTGCCCGAAAACCGGACCCCTGCGCTAATGTTCTTTTTAATTTTTGCGTCGTAACTAAAAAGCGCATTATACCGCGTAAAATCATTTTCTATCTGAATCCCTTTTTCGTCCATTGCACCTACAGAAAGATAGAAATTCGATTTCTCACTGCCGCCTGTAGCTGAAATATTGTAATTGCTGAGCTGCCCATCCCTGGTCACCAAATCCCACCAATCTGTATTTGGATAACGGAGCGGATCGATCATACTTTTCGAAAACCACTCATCTATTGTTCCGTTTTTAAAAGCGATGGATGCAGGTACGATACTCACCGCCTGCGCACGTTGTGTGACTGTTAGTGCTTTGGCATAGTTTGGCATGAATTCAAAAGCATTCGTTGGCCTTTGTAAAGTAGAACTTACAGAAGCATTAATTTTTGTGCCTTGCGCACCTTTACCTGATTTTGTGGTAATTAGAATTACCCCATTTGCACCACGTGATCCGTATACAGCTGCAGATGCAGCATCTTTCAAAACGGAGACACTTTCCACATCGTTCATATTGATGCGGTTGATGTTGACATCCGGCATTCCGTCAACGACAATCAGCGGATTGGCATCATTTACGGTACCTAAACCACGAATTAAGAGTGTGGCGCTATTGTTACCCGCCATACCAGAGGTCTGATTTACCGCCAAACCTGGCAACATTCCCTGCAATGCAGATGAAACATTAGGCAAAGACCTGCTGGTCAACTGCTCATCTACCTTTATAGCAGCTACAGCCCCAACCAGATTTACTTTCTTTTGTGTACCGTAACCCACCACGACAACTTCGCTCAAATCTTCAGCAGAAGCCGCCAGCGTCACATTTGCGAATTTCGCATCCGCCGTTATTTCTGCATCTTTAAAACCTAAGGCATGAAACCTAAGTTTATCTCCTTTTCTAGCACTGATCGTGTAGTTACCATTTGAATTGGTCACGGTAACGGTCGACGTACCGACCACCCTCACCTCTACACCAGGCAAAGGCGACCCATCTGCTTCAGTCACCTTACCTTCATGAGGTACAGGATCCTGCTTGATTAACAAACTGCCATGAACCGGTCCGGCCTGAGCCTGACCAATGCCAGCTATAATGATTATGGCGATTAATTTTACAATTCGCCAGGATTTAATGAAGCCGTGTGGCCAACAAAATTTTGATTTCATTACCTATGTAAGATTTGCATAGTAAACATTCTTTTATTTATAAATTCCAAGGATAGACCAGGATGTTGAGTATCAATTTGTTTTCATAGTTTCCTCCTTTCATATATTACAGTTCATGCCCGCTTCAAATAAATAAACCTTCGGAGACCGCAGTCTTTTTTAGGTATTTGTATTAAAGAGCATCTGAAAATCTTTTCAACACATTTACTTATGTGTATTGTTGGTTAAATGATATTAGTTTGGTTACGTTTAGTGTATATGTATACAAATATATAACTTTTTTGTAAACAAAATAATTTTACCAAGTTTTTTATAAATAAATATTTTTCCAGGATAAATAAACTCACGACAACTGCAACACCCGCTCAATTCAGACCTGTAGATACAAACAGCAACCAATTACAACAAATAAACAGTTATATAAAATGTAACAAAACAACGTGTAAATTGAGCTGAGCCACAGCATATAACACTCGAAAACTCAAAAAAATCACACATACACGTCATTTATGTAAACAAATTTAACAAATAAAAGTATACATTAGTACCATCATGAATCAGCACACATCTCATCCCCCATTTTCATTACATTCCAGATTATTACTGGATAGCCGGTGTGAATTGGGAGAAGGCCCTGTTTGGAACCACCTCGATCATACATTGTATTGGGTGGATATAGAGCTGGGATTAATACATCGTTTAGATCCTTCGATGAATATCCATAAAACCATACCAGCAGGCCAGAAGATTGCTGCAGTCGTACCTACCACCGATGGAGATTTGTTGCTCGCGCTTAAAGATGGTCTATATATATATAACGTGCGTACCACGCAGAAAACTTTATTCTTAAACAATCCGGAAAACCATACTTCGGGCAACCGGTTCAACGACAGCAAATGTGACCCCACCGGTCGCTTCTGGATCGGGACTATGGGTGATGAACACACCGCAGCTTTATATCGCCTTGATCCAGACCTTACCCTACATACTATGCAAACAGGGGTAACTACCTCAAACGGCCTCGCCTGGTCGCTGGACAAAAAAATCCTGTATTATATAGATACGGACACCAGGAAGGTGGTTGCCTATAATTATGACCAAGATGAAGGATCTATATCGGATGGGCGTGATGTCATTACCATCCCTAATGAAATGGGGCTGCCAGACGGCTGTACGATTGATGCAGAAGGAATGCTCTGGATCGCCCTTTGGGGAGGTTATGCGGTAGGCCGGTGGAATCCCGCAAACGGAGAATTGTTATGCAAAATTGAAGTTCCCGCAAAACAAGTCACATCCTGTACATTTGGAGGAGAAGCACTTGACACACTCTATATCACCACCGCACGCAGGCAGTTGTCCGAAGAAGAATTACTGAAGTACCCTCACAGCGGAGGTCTCTTTGAATGCAAACCTGGCGTTAAAGGTTTAAAAGCAGATTTTTTCAAAAACAAGTCATCTATTTTTTAACAGATCTAACTAGTATAGCCGTTTTTCTCCGATAATTTATTTACCTTTGTCAGGTCTGGTTAAGCAAGCGTTTTAGCTTCAAATCATTTAACGCTTACTGACTAATTTCGATATTTACGTATTGATGCCAGACTACACCCAGGAGAGCTTTGGCTTTTCTGGGTGTTCTTTTTTAACACCTTTTTTACCAGGGTTTATACTGTACGGTGTGTTTTCTCACAGTAAGGGCAGGTATTTTAGATTAATTTCCTAGCTTCGTTTTTGGAATTAAACGATGCCTGACTACAGCACCTATAGTGATGAACAACTTCTGGCTTTTGTCAAAAAGCACGATGTCGCTGCCTTTACCGAAATATACAATAGGTTTAGGGGCTTACTATATGTCTATGCACGCAAAATCACCAATGATGGCGTCGACGCTGAAGACATTGTACAGGACATCTTTATCAAGCTTTGGGACAACAGGATTTCGCTGGTCCTGAAATCATCCTTATCTTCCTATCTGTACACTGCCGTCCGCTATAAATTTTTCGACCTGGTGGCCCATCAAAAAGTAAGATCTGATTATACTGCGCTTTTCCAGCGCTATCTTGATGTAAGTGAAAATCCCGTTGAAGAATATATCAATGAGAAAGAACTTACCCTGCTTATTGAAAGGGAAGTTGCCAATTTACCTGACAAAATGCGGCAGATCTTTGAACTGAGCCGCAATAATGGCCTGTCCCACAAAGAAATTGCACTGCAACTGGGCATTGCCGAAAAAACAGTTAAAAACCAGGTCAACAATGCGTTAAAGACCCTCCGCACTAAACTCGGAGCGGCCGCGTTCCTGATGCTCTTCTTCCACCCTTAATTTTTTTATTTTCTTCTGGGCCCTATGGCCGGATTGGCCGACATATATGTATGAAACGCCATATTGCCAAAGACCTAATAGACAAATACAATCAGGGACTGTGCTCGCCCGAGGAAAAGGCATTGGTGGAAGCTGGTTTCAACCAGATGCTGAAAGACAATTCAGCAATCTATCCCAACCAGGAAATCGAAGAAGCAGACCAGCGGATGCGCGCGCAGATTACTGCACATATACATTCTGCGCCAGGCAAGTCCAAACCAGCCAGACTATGGGTAAATATTGCAGCCGCAGCCTCCATCATTTTAGTGCTGGGTGCCGGGTTGTTTTTTTACCTCGACCAGGAAAAGAAATCAGCAACACAATTGACAGCCGCTGCCCCGCATACCGAAGACATTAAACCCGGTAAAAATACGGCCACGCTAACCTTGTCGGACGGAAGAAAAGTTGTCTTATCTGAAGCGACCACCGGGCAGCTCGCTGAACAGGCCGGGGTTAAAATCAGAAAGACCAAAGACGGGCAGATCATTTACGAAACTCCAGCCCATCTTCTTGAAGTAAACAGCCAGCCTGTAGAAAACACCCTGAGTACCTCCAAGGGTGAAACCTATCGCATCATTTTGCCGGATGGCACCAAAGTATGGCTCAATGCTGCATCTTCTTTAAAATACCCTGCTTCTTTTGCTTCTTTAAAAGCAAGGAACGTCCAGCTCTCGGGGGAAGCTTATTTTGAAGTTTCAAAAGACAAAACCCGTCCTTTCATCGTAAATAACAGCGACCAGAAGGTCGAAGTTTTAGGTACCCACTTCAACATCAGCAGCTATGCCGACGAACCCTATACCAAAACCACTTTATTGGAAGGCGCAGTCAAAGTCACCGCTGAAAACACCTACACGACCTTATCACCAGGCCAGCAATCCAGCCTGAATAAAAAACAACGCTCTTTATTGGTTTCTACGGTAGATACCGAAGAGGTGATGGCCTGGAAAAACGGATATTTCATGTTTATAAACGAAGACATCGGCAGTGTAATGAAAAAGCTGTCCAGGTGGTATGATGTAGACATCGTTTATGAGTGGGATGTTTCCGGAAAAGCCGTTTGGGGAACCATTTCCCGTTTCCAAAAGATATCAAAAGTTCTAAATATGCTCGAAATGACCGGTGTGGTCAAATTTAAAATCGAAGGAAGGAGGATTATCGTCAAACCATAATAAATCCTGATTATTTGGTTTCGTAAAAATAAGCCGGAAGTGCTTCCAACACCTCCGGCGGCTGCCCAAAAGGCAGTGTTCAGGTCCCAAAGTTCATTTGCTTAACAATAAACCAATATATAAACCCAAACTTTTCAAAAGTATGAAATTTTATTCTAACCAGGTATGCGGGCCTTTACCCGGCATGCGCTTTAAAATTGACCGAGTAATTAAACCGGCCACGGTAAAACTGATCATTATGCAAATTAAACTCATTGTTTTATTGCTTATTACGGGCTTCATGCAAGTCAGCGCAAACAGCTATGCCCAAAAAATCACCCTCAACCGAAAGAACACATCCCTCGAACAGGTTTTCAGAGAAATCCGCAAACAATCGGGCTATAATGTGCTCTGCGATGCAGATATCCTGAAAAATGCAAGGCGCCTGGACCTGAGCCTGGAAAACGCCAGCCTGGAAGCGGTAATGGATGCCTGTTTCTCCGGCCGCAATATTGAATACACGGTAGATAACCAGACCATCATCATCAAGCAGGGAAACATCACTTCAAAGTTCTGGCAGCAGCTGATGGTCAAAGGACAGGTAAAAAATGAAAATGGGGAACCCATGCCCGGCGTCAGCATCAGGATCAAATCAGGTACTGTTTCGGCAATTACCGATGCTACCGGCAATTTTAGCATAGCCGTGCTGAACGATGAGGACAAACTGATCTTCAGCTATGTGGGTTACGAAAGCCAGGAAGTCCCGGTCAATGGGCGGCCTTTGATCAACATCAGCTTAAAATCACAGACCTCCGCGCTGGACCAGGTGGTGGTGGTCGGTTACGGCACACAGAAAAAAAGCGATGTCAATGCCGCAATTGTCTCCATAAATCCCGACAGAATTGACAAAACTGCTCAGCCGTCTATAGACCAGATGTTGCAGGGTCAGGCGGCCGGACTAAGTATCACGAACAGCTCTCAACCCGGGGGCGGCACGGTCGTCAACATCCGTGGGGCTACCTCTACAGGGGCTGGCAATGGCCCGCTTGTAGTCATTGATGGTTTTCCGGTGATCTATGATGCAGTCGAACCGGGTAGCGGGAACAAATACAACCTGGGCAGCCGAGGCGCGCTAAACGACATCAACCCAAATGACATCGCTTCTATCGAGATACTGAAAGATGCTTCTGCCACTGCCATCTATGGGGCAAGGGGAAGTAATGGCGTGATCCTGATCACCACCAAGCGCGGCAAAGTCGGATCTGAAGTAACTTATAGTGTAAACACTTCCGTTCAGGACCTGGTCAATAAGCCAGAACTGCTGAATGCGAAGGAATATCTCATCGAACAAAATTCTTACCTATACGAATTATATCTACAACAAAATAAACTCGTGCCGTATGGCACCAACAATCCTGCAACGGCACCAGCCTACATTCCCAGAAATTCACAGTCGGCCGTAGACGCTGCAGGTATAGGAACGGACTGGTACGACAAGATTACCCAGCAAGGAACCATCAACCAGCACAACCTGACGATCAACCGCGGTACTGAAAACCTAAAAGCCCTCTTCTCTTTCAACTATTTTGACCAGGAAGGCGTAGTGAAAGGCTCCGGACTGGACCGCTATTCTTTCAGGATGAACCTGGATCAGAAGATCACCAAATGGTGGGATATCGGAACCTCGCTGACCGGATCTATCATTAAATCTAAAAACTCACAGCTCGGAAATGGCCGCGATGCAGATGCCGGAATCATGGAATCTGCCTTAAACTACAATCCGCTGACACCCGCCCAGAGAGATCCGCTGACCGGCAAATGGGTAGAAGATCCCAATCAACCACTGCTGGGCAATCCCCTCTCCTTTCTTGAAATTACAGACAACACCAACAATCAGCGCTTGCTGGCCAATGTATTTACCAATGTTTATTTCACCAATGAAATATGGCTGAAACTGAACCTCGGCGCAGATACCCGTAACGGGCTGAGACAAAGCTATTATCCAAAAACCAGCCGCTATGGCAGCCAGGTGAATGGCGAGGCCAACATCAACCGCGCGCAGCGCAACGATTATGTGGCCGACCTCACACTAAACTTCAACAAAACCCTGCGCGAAGACCACAACATACAGGGTGTAGCCGGCTATTCCTACCAGCTGTATAAGGGCAATGGCTCAGGTTCCCGCGCACAAAACTTCAGTTCTGATGCCTTGCTCTACGATGATCTTGGCGCAGGTTCTCAGCGTCCGGTGGTCAGCTCTTATCGCGACCGCCATATCCTGGCCTCTTATTTTACAAGATTGCAATATGGTTTCAAAAACAGGTACCTCTTTACTTTCACAGGAAGAGTCGACGGCAGCGACCGCTTCGGTGCCAACAACCGGTATGCCTTCTTTCCTTCAGCTGCATTTGCCTGGAGAGCCATCGAAGAATCTTTTCTCCAAAACAACAACACCATCTCTGATCTGAAACTCAGGCTGAGCGCCGGGCAGGTCGGTAATGAAAACATATCCAACAGCGCCGCATCTGAATATTATGGCTTCAATGGCAGAGACTATTATTTCAATGGCAATATGTATACCGGTGTGAGCCTGAGTAAAATCGGAAATCCCAATCTGAAATGGGAAACCACGACGGCCTACAACATCGGACTCGATTTCGGCTTCTTTAAAAACCGGATCAGCGGTAGTGTAGATGCCTATTATAAAAAGGTAGACGATCTGTTGAGCAACCGCACACTTCCTCAAAGCTCCATTGTGGGTTCCATTCCATGGAATGTGGGCAGTACACAGGGTAAAGGACTGGAGGTGATGCTGAATACCGTAAACTTAACCGGCCCTTTTAAATGGAGTTCCCTGTTTACCTTCACTTCGTACAGGGACAATTGGAAAAACCGCGACCCTAAAGTGATGTTGCAGCCTTATCAGGGCGGTACAGATCCACTCACAGCAGTATTCACATTGCTACCTGACGGGATTAAACAAGCCGGGGAGGCCACGCCAGCAATGCCAGGTTTATTACCTGGTCAGCAGAAATATAAGGACATCAATGGTTTGGATGCCAACGGCAATCTGACGGGCATACCAGATGGCAAAATCAACCAGGCTGATGTGGTTTACCTGGGTAACCGTGCGCCGAAATACGCCATCGGCTTCAACAACGATTTTTCATACAAAGGCTTTGACCTCAATTTCTTCATCTATGCATCTGTAGGTGGCATGAAGTGGGCTACAACCCGACTGGAACACAGCGTATACGGCAGTTATGGCACCCAGCGCTTTAAAGACAATTTCAATTTCTTAAAGGAAGTACAAAACAGGTGGACCTCTAAAAATACAGATACCGACATCCCTAGCGGTGAGGTCAACAGTTATGATGGTTATGGCAGCCCATACTGGGAAAAATCGTCCTACCTGCGCCTAAAAACCGTTTCTGTAGGTTATGACCTTTCCCAGCAGCTCATCAAACGGGACTGGCTAAAATCGGCCAGGCTATTTGTAGGTGCCCAAAATCTGTTTACCCTGACCAACTACAATGGTCTGGATCCAGAAGCTGAAAATGACCGCGCACTCTACCCACAGCAACGTACCATTTCTTTAGGCCTCGATGTTAAATTCTAAAAGCAAAATCATGAAAAATCTATATATATACCTGATTATCGCACTGACGCTTACTTTCACCGCCTGCGAAAAAGGACTCAATCCGGAACTTCCCGGAACCATCAATACAGAAAATTTCTTCCTGACTGCGCAGGACATGCGTTCGGCCACCACCGCCATCTATCACGAGCTTAGACTGGGGGGCTGGTCGCCCTATATGTTTTCTGATGGCAGTTCACTCGTGATGGACGAAGTTGCCACGGGCGAATGGAGCACCACCTGGGGCTGGACCAATTTTTTAAATGGCAACTGGAATGTGAATGAGGCCATGAATATCGGGTTCTACAACTGGTTGAACCCGTCGGTCACGCGTGCCACCTATACCCTGGCCAAAATGGACCAATCGGCCCTGGACATCAGCCAGAAAAAAGGCTATATGGCCGAGGTGCGTGCCTTGCGTGCATTTTTCGTATTTGATTTGTACCGCATGTATGGTCCCATGCCCCTGATCACCGATGCAGAAAGGGCACTGTATCCCGATCCGGATTACAAGCCTAAGCGTCCTTCGGCACAAGAGGTGGAGACCTTCATTGCCGGCGAACTCAGGCTCGCAGCCGACGCACTTCCTGTAGATCAGCCGGAATATGGGCGCATCACCAAAGGTGCGGCATTGCATTATCTCCTCAAACTGCACATGAAGAAAAAAGACTGGCAACAAGCGCTCAATACCGCCAATGAGATCATCAACCTGGGTTATTATAGCCTGCAGTCTGATTATGCCAACCTATTTTCTGCACAAAATGAGAAAAACAAGGAATTGATATTTGTCATCGTATCAGAGCCTCTGGAAGGTTTTGGTTCCCATAGTTATGTCAACATCCTGCCTGGCGATTTCAGGTCGCCTTCAGGCAATTCGCTTGACGGCTGGAATGGCCACAGAATGCCATGGGCTTTTTATGATTCTTTCAACAGTCTCGACAAAAGACGCAGGTCTGCCCTTGCAGAGTACACCAATAAATCCGGACAAACGGTCAACCTGAGGGCTAATGGTGATCTCGGTGCCCTGCCCCTAAAATATGGCATCGATCCAAGGGCCTTTGGCATTTGGGCCGGCAATGACAAGGTGATGGACCGCTATGCGGAGGTGATCCTGTTTAAAGCCGAAGCACTTAATGAGCTTAACGGGCAAAACCAGGAATCGATTACCCTGATCAACGATGTGAGAAGACGTGCCTTCGACAACTTCAACGGTTCTGTACATGAACTCAAACTTTCAGATTTCACATCCAAGGAGAGCCTGAGGGCACATATCCTGAAAGAAAGAGGCTGGGAGTTTTGGTATGAAGGTAAGCGCAGGGAGGACCTGATCAGAATGGGCAACTACATCCAGAACGGAAAGCAATATGCGACAGATTTTACCGAAAAGAATATATTGTTCCCAATACCACAGGCTGCCCGGATAGAAAATCCAAACCTGGAACAAAATCCAGGATACAACTAAGAGACCGAATATGACAAAAAAGATTCCGATTATGATAAAAACAATCTCTATGCTCGCCACAGCAGGCGTATTACTGGCAACATCCCTCCAATGCAAAAGTGGAGGCGAACCTGATCCCCCTACAGCCCCGGTAGACTCTAATAAACTGATGTACCCCATCGATTACGCTTCGATACGGGCCAGGGACCCTTTTATACTGGCCGATGCGAGCACAAAAACCTATTATCTCGCGGTCAATAATCAGCCGTCCTTTAAGTTATACAGCAGCAAGGACTTGAAAAACTGGAAAGACGAGAGCACGATTTTTACCGCGGGCAGCGATTTCTGGGGCAAAACCGATTTTTGGGCACCAGATCTG
>Ga0160464_100455_pt1 | contig 30503 bp, 28 predicted proteins | sample HID1971I_E11MG_FD_108275 | JGI IMG/M metagenome (GOLD analysis project Ga0160464, IMG submission 108275) | Enriched millipede-associated microbial communities from UW Madison campus, WI, USA - HID1971I_E11 MG | ecosystem: Host-associated > Arthropoda: Insects > Digestive system > Unclassified ... | reverse complement strand
TTCAACAGGGGCAGTCTTTCGCATTTATACATAAGCCAGTCATGCCTGAAAGTAATCAGCATCAGCTTATTTTTGCCGGCAGGAAGCGTATGCTGATGCTTTCCGCCAGGATGATAACACAAGCGAAAAGAGTTGTCGTGCTGTAGTGCATACATAAAAAAGCAGGACCTGTCAATGCAGAAGTCGATCACCATCTCGTGGCTTAGTGTGTACTCGAAACATTCTGTCTGACCCAGATAATGATGGAATAATGCGGTAGGGAAAAGGATTTCTTCGCCGATAACCGGCAAATGCAATTGGATTTTTGGATACATAGCTTACGATTGTTAAGAGTGCGCGAGATCATATAGACGGTAAGCTTGTATAAAGGGATGTAAATTCTGGGGTGTTTATGAAAAAGGAGCGTTAGAGATATTATGGTCATCGATGAAACATAAACGCTCATATTTATACTCGTTGACCTTTGGATGGTCATTTTGTTCTTCAAAAATTTCAATGACCAGGTTGTAGATCATTATGGTGTTCAGATGTAAATGTGTAGCTCTGAAAACCTCCAGACATTCCATACAAGCGTCATAAGCAGCTATATAATCACCTTTATTTTTTGCCTGTACGATCTGGACCATCTTCATTATTGAACCCGAATATTCAGGGACTTTAAAAGAGGGGGCCTTGCTGCTCAGCATCCGGAGGACTTTTTCCATCTGGTCGGTTTTCTTTCCTGGGTCTATGCGGGCACTGAAATAAGCAAATAAACTCATGACAAGTACCGAAAATGAGGAAGTCCGGACGGAGCTCCCCGGGTGTTTGCCGGCGATCAATCTGATGATCCTTAGTGAATCTTTTGGTTCCGAATAAAAAATGGTGAACAAAATCATCAGTAAGTAGGAGGTGGCCAGGTTTGGCGGCAGAGGGGTCTCTGCAGATGGGTCTTTCCCGGAGATACCTAGTTTGATCTTTTCCATCAATGAATTTCCCTGCATGCGCGGGCCTGTCAGTTTGGAGAGGATCCAGAGTGCAATTTCTATGTTTAGCGATCTGTCGGTAGTATTGAATACCGATAAAAGATCAATTCGCTTGCGGATTTTCCGGCTATCCATGCTCAGGATGTCAAAAATTAGCAGCTGGGTATGATAGGTTGCCAGAAGCTCCTGGTCGTCCGTCAGCCGGATCAATACCTCTATGGCTTTTTGGTAATAAGGGTCTATAAAATCCAGGTTGACAATCACTTTTAAGATGGCCTGATGCAGTTGGTATTCTTCTAATACCTGTTTGGTTTTTGGGCTCAGCTTGTTTCTGTAATCCAGATTTTCGGCGATATAAAGGATTAAGTATTTTTTTTCATAGTTGTTGAGGTCCATTTGGAAGAATACGGACAATGCCTCAAAGTCAGCAGCTTTAATGATATACTTGAGTGTCCATTGCAGTAGCTGGAAGTTTAACGGGCTGTGCCTGTATTCCTGATCAATATATTCAAAAAAGGAACGGTCAACTTTTGCATCGAATTTGGCGAGAAGTTCAACGAAAAGAAAATATTCAAAAAGGTAGGAATTGATAAAATGGATGTCCTCTGTTGGATGAAATTCTCCGTAGCATCTTTGTTCCACCAGTATACCTTCGGAAAGCAATTCTATATAGGCCTCTTCAGATTCATTCAGTTCAGTGAGCAGTTCGTATTTGCTTATAGAGGTCGAAGTTCGGCCGTAGTCGGTGAGCTCCATAATTTTATTGAGCAGAAGGACCTTATCTGTGTAGTTGTTGGATTTATAGATTTTTTCGGTCACAAACCTGGTGGTCAGTTCAAGAAAAGTAATGTTTGTGGAATAATTGAAGCCCGGTTCTTCCTGTTTCAGCTGGTAATAAAACTGGATCTGTAAGGGGAGCCTCAATTGTTTCTTCAGTTTGGCATCGATAACCCCTGCATTCAGGTGGGCATTTTGTTCAAGGATCAGATCTACTTCTTTATCGGAGAGCTGGGGGACATTGGTGACCTCGTTTGGATTGAAATAATTGCCCCGAAACCATTTGCTCCTTAAATAAGCGGATGGACTGATGCATTCATAAAATTTTATCCAGGTGGTTGTCCGCATGCTCAGTACGAGCTTTATACTGTTATTGTCTTCAATGGTGCAGATGAAGTTAATCAGGCTGTCAAACAGAAGGATATTGTTTTCGGCTTTTAATACCAGTTCGGAGAAGCCATCCAGAAAGATCAACAATTTTCCGCCGGAAGTACTGTAATTTTCATTGGCATAGTCGACCAGGCTTTTACCGGGATGGATCGATAGCCTGGCTTTCAGATAGTCTTCCAGATTGGATAAAGCCTGCTCAGTATTGAATATGCCAGGCGCTGTCAGGAACAGGACTGTTGAGTTTTTAAAGTCAATGGGGTTGTCTATGATCTTTTCTGCCAGGTGGCTTAGTAGAATGGTCTTTCCATATCCGGGTTGGGATATGAATGCGGTAAAGCTGTAGTGGCTGTCAAAAAAATCCTCAAAATCATGATCGGCAAATCTCCTGTTTATTGTATGTTCAAAAGGTATCCCGGGGCGGCTTTTTATTCCGTCAAGTGTATGTTGGGTAATTTTTAGCGCATTTCTGTGAATTTTGGTCCAATCGTCAATCGTCTCTTCCCCATAGTTCAGTTTTGACGACACACCAGGGCCAAAGATCTCTTCTCCCACATAGGTCTTGAGCGTAAGCATGGTGAAGTCTGAAAACTTATAATGAATGCCGGCAAAACCGAAAAGCCGCTTGACGGTAGACACACTGATGCATCGCTTTACTTCTGCACTGATCTCTGCAGCAATCCTTGTGCAATCCGCAGGGGTAACCGTTCTGATGCCGACTTTAAGCAGAATTAGATTTTTTAACCTATCTAAGAAAATAATCTCATCCATATACCCCTCTATTGGATTGTTATTGTTGACAATAGCGAATATAAGGCTTTTTAAACAAATATGTGGTACGATATGGTTTCGGAATGGAAAAAAGATATCCACTTATCTACTCCATACACCAAAAGATAAATGGTTAAAAATAAATGATTTTCTTTAATCTAATCATTCCCCGGTTGCGTAGGTAGAATTAAGTTGTACCAAAAGAACAGGTATTTATGCTGTCGTTCTTAGAGGAAAATCAGTTTAATCATTGCGAAGATGATAGAATAGTACCTAAAAAATGAAAAATATCGATCCTGAAGATTTGCTGAAAAGATACCATAACGGAGAATGTACACCTGAGGAAGAAGTGCTCGTGGAGTGTTTTTATTTAGATGATGAACTCCGTGCAGATGAGTTGTCAGAAGACAGCCCCCGTTTGAAGGACAATAGGCCGATAAAAAGGATAGTAGCCATAGTTTCTATCATCATTGCGGTTTTGGGGGCACTTGCGCTTCTCATCACACTTGAGAAGGGGAAGCTTATTTTGATATTTCTAATGATGTCCAAAAACCGTTTGTGGTGACAACCGATTTTAAAATTGAGGGCAGAAAAATTACAGTCATGTGATATCACCTCTTCAGGATCGCTAAAATAGTGTTTGTCTGTGTGGTCGCTCGGTGCTTTACCGGTGAAAAATGCGCGTTCACCGACCACATACAGGGCTTAACTTATAAAATATTTCAGTCGGCTGTAACATAAGTTACCTTTGCACAGACTAATTGAAAAAGTATACCTGAAAACACAAATACACACAACACAATACGAATGAAACGATTGATACTACTATGTGCCGGAATGGTCATAATGATGCAGGCAAAAGCACAATTTACGATGAGTGGCCCGGCTAAAAAACCTTCTGTGACCGGAAGGGTTACGGCGGTCATCCTGGATTCTTTAACGAAGAAGCCTGTGGACTATGCGACGATATCTTTAATTAAAATAAAGGACAACAAGGTGCTGAATGGCGGGGTAACCGACGATAAGGGGAAGGTAAGCCTTCAGAATGTAGCGCCGGATGAATATAAACTGAGCATTGGTTTTATGGGTTATAAAACCAAGATGGTAAAGGTAACGACCACACCACGGAAGCCGGATGAAAACATGGGTACAATCCTGATTACGCCAACGGAAAACAGGTTGGATGAGGTGCAGATCGTGGGGCAGCAGGCCCTGATCGAAACGAAAGTAGACAAGATCGTGTATAATGCCGAGCAGGACATCACCAATGTGGGTGGAGACGCCACGGATGTGATGCGCAAGGTGCCGATGCTTTCGGTAGATGTGGAAGGAAACCTGCAGCTGCGCGGCAGTGCGGTGAGGGTATTGATCAATGGCAAGCCTTCGGGTACGATGGCGAACAGTGTGGCCGACGCCTTGAAAATGATTCCTGCGGAGCAGATAAAAAGTGTAGAAGTGATCACCAGTCCCTCGGCAAAATATGATGCGGAAGGTTCTGGCGGGATCATCAATATCATCACCAAAAAGAAGACTGCAGAGGGGGTTAGCGGCAGTGTAAACCTGACCGGTGGAACCCGGCAGAACAACGGTGCTTTTAGCCTCAATGCCAAGACCGGACGCTTGTCGGTCACCAGCAGCCTGGGTGCAAGCTATGCCTATCCGCAGGAGTCAAAAGTGATTTCCTTAAATACTACGACACTCAATGGGGCCACGACTAACGTATCCCAGAATGGCTTTTCCAAATGGTCACGTACAGGCTATAACGGCAGTGTGGGTCTGGATTACGACATCAACAACTATCATAATATCAGCACCAATATTAAGCTGAACGACTTTAGCAATGGCGGGCCCGGCAGTTCAGACATCATCATCAATCAGGTGGCTTCTCAAAACTTCAGGGATATGGATATGGGCTTTAAAAACCTGGATTGGAATGTCGATTACCGCATCACGAGTCCAAAAGCAGGGGAGGAGTTTAGCGTGTCCGCGCAGTTGTCGGCAGGCCGCAATTCGAGCGATTTCCTGAACAGGCTGGTGACGCCGGGCAGTCCGGATGTGAACATCATCGGTGCCAATACCGGGAAGAACAACGAATATACCGTGCAGACAGATTATACCTATCCGATTGGTAAAACAACTACGCTGGAAACAGGTCTGAAAGGAATCTTCCGCAACATCATCAGCGATTTTGATGAAGCGCTGCAGGATTTTGATTATAACCAGAACGTGGCCTCGGCCTATGGTGTGCTTGGATTTAAATTGTCCAAAAAAATAACGGCCAAGGCAGGTGTAAGGGCAGAATATACCATGATCGACTGGTTGTCGGGCAATTCGGACAAGTTTGACAATGACTATTTCAACTTATTTCCAAGCCTGGTCTTGTCGCAACAGCTGAAAGGCGCTACGACCGTAAAGCTGAGCTATAACAGAAGGGTGCAGCGTCCAAGCTTGTTTTACCTGAACCCTTTTGAGAACAGAAGTGACCAGTTTAATGTAATGCGGGGGAATCCAAACCTGAACCCGGAGCTGAGTGATAATATGGAGCTGGGGTATTCGACCTTTATTAAAGGTTCGGTGATCAATGCATCGGTTTTTTACCGGACAACCGGCAATGTGATCGAGAGTTCTTTTGCGCCGATCCTGGAAAATGGAGTCCCTACGGAGCGCATCCTCACCACCTATATCAATGTGGGCCGGAGCGAATCGTACGGGTTTAATATATTTGGATCTTATAATCCTAAGCCAAAGTGGACGCTGATGGCGAATGCAGGGCTGAATACATATGAAGTTAATAATCCCGACAAGCTGATCAAGACTGGTACTTTCCTGAATTATACAGCTTTTATGCGTTCCGCTTATGCTTTGTCAGGAGGCTGGAGCACAGAATTGTGGGGGGTGATCAATTCGCCGAGGCGTACATTCCAGGGGAAGACCGATGCCATGTATTTCTATGGCGGTGCGGTAAAAAAGGAGATCTGGAACAAGAAAGCCAGCATCGGACTGAACCTGCTGAACCCTTTTCATCGCGACCTGAACATCAAGACGGAGAACAAGACGGCCAGTTCCGTACAGTTTACAGATATTTATTATCCGCTGCGTTCCTTCGGACTAAACTTCAGTTACAATTTTGGCAAGCTGAAGTTTACACAAAAGCAAAAGGGCATCAAGAATGACGATTTGAAGCAGGGTGAGCAGCAAGGTGGTATGGGAGGTGTACAAGGAAAATAGTACTTTTGCTGAAAATAACAGGATATGTCTTTTATAGAATCAGGGATAGCGCGGATTGAGGATGAAGAGCAGCGGACCCAATTGCAGGAACGTCTGGATATAGTGCAGCATAAGATCAAGTTTATGGACAAGGTGGCGGTGGCTTGCCTCGATACCGAGAACAGGCAAAGTATTGTACTGAAGGGGGTGATTGAAGATGCGGGCGGGCAGCTGCAGGAAGATCCTGCCCAGGCCAGGGTACTGATCTATCATGAACTGGGCACCAGTATGCTGGAATTGATGGGCATTGTACCTTCCCTGCTTGACCCAGCCTGGCCTTCAGCAGAGTATAACCGCATCTACCTGATGGAAGACCATGCTGCAGATTTTGAAGATCCGGAAGTAGCGGTTTCTACTTTGGAAGACATTGCAGAAATGCTGTATCCGGGGTACTTTGTCTTTGGCAATGAGGGAAAGACCTGGAGCAGTTTTGGTGTTTAAGGATGTGATCCTGGCCGGGTTTTAAAAAGCCGCGAATTTCTCGATCTGCTCGTTGGTGAATTTTAAAGTATCCTCTTTAAAGAAGTTGCCGTTTTCATCAAACTCCTGCCGGATAGTCGAAATATGCAATCTCAAAGGCATAACGTGTAAATGCAGGTATCCGCATACCCCGTTGAAATGATCGATGCCCCGGATGTTGCCATACTTGCCTGAAGAGAGGCCTACCAGGCAGGCTTTTTTATCATAAAAGCTGTTTGGGAAATCACAGGCGTCAATGAAGGTTTTCAGTACGCCGGGGAAACTGCCATTGTATTCAGGGATCACAAACAGGAATTTGGTGGTCTGATTGACGAGTTCCTGAAAGGGGGCGAACTCGGGGCTGCGCTTGCCGTAAAGATCGGTTTTGATCAGGTTGTCGGGCAAATCCTCCAGGTTGATCAGGTTGCTCTGAAGGCCTTTTTCGGCCAGTTTCTTTTGATAATATCTGGCCACTTTCAGCGTATTGCTTGAGGGCCTGTTGGTACCCGAAAGGATAGTAATCATGTATAAAATTGTTAATAAGATGTGTAAAACACTTGGGGCATTCCTACCAATATTGCCATATAGTTTGTATCTTAGCTTCTTGTAAAAAATGCCTGAAACCATGCAAAAATAGCATTTTTTAAGCAGTTACACTATGTAATGCAAGGCGCTTACGTAAACAATAGGTAATTTTTAAGAAGATAAATGAGTAAAATTATTGCATTAGCAAATCAGAAAGGTGGGGTGGGCAAAACAACTTCATCCATTAACCTGGCCGCTAGCTTAGCGGTATTGGAATACAGAACTTTACTGGTTGATGCAGACCCTCAGGCAAACTCTACCTCGGGTATCGGCTTTGATCCCAGGAATATAAAAAACAGCATTTACGAATGTGTGATCAATGATGTGGAGCCTATGGACGCCATCCAGAAGACGGAAACGCCGAACCTGGACCTGCTGCCTGCCCATATCGACCTCGTCGGAGCGGAGATAGAGATGATCAATCTGAACAACCGCGAGTACAAGATGAAAGCCGTACTGGAGAAAATAAAAGACCAGTATGATTTTATCATTATTGATTGTTCACCTTCCCTGGGGCTCATCACGATCAATGCGTTGACAGCTGCAGATTCCGTGATCATACCGGTACAATGTGAGTATTTCGCATTGGAAGGTTTGGGTAAATTGTTAAATACGATTAAGATTGTACAAAACAGGCTGAATCCTGCGTTAGAGATTGAAGGGATTTTGCTGACCATGTATGATGTGCGCCTGCGCTTGTCCAACCAGGTGGTCGATGAGGTAAAAACACATTTCCAGGAACTGGTGTTTGATACGATCATACAGCGCAATACCAGGTTGAGCGAAGCTCCGAGTTATGGTGTTTCAGTGATCATGCACGATGCAAACTGTAAAGGGGCGATCAATTACCTCAATCTTGCAAGGGAGATTGTGAAGAAAAACGGAATGGCAAAAGAGCTGGAAGATACAAACACAGCAATTATATAAATTATTTTTAATGACGTCTTTTCAGCGAAAAACAGGATTAGGTAGAGGATTAAGTGCGCTTCTGGATGATTCAGAATCTGCAAGCCCTCCAAAGAACAGCGGAGTGAACCCGGTGAGTGAGACCAGGCAGGAACGCAATGCCATCGGGCATGTGAGCATCAGTGAGATAGAAACCAATCCTTTTCAGCCGCGTACCGAATTTGATCAGGTCGCTTTAAATGAGCTGGCAGATTCTATACGGGTACAAGGACTGATCCAGCCCATTACCGTTAGGAAAAATGGCAACAACAGCTATCAGCTGATTTCGGGGGAACGCCGTTTAAGGGCTTCCAAATTAGCCGGTCTGACAGAAATACCTGCTTATATACGTAGTGCCAATGATCAGCAGATGCTGGAAATGGCGCTGATCGAGAATATCCAGCGTGAAAACCTGAATGCCATCGAGATCGCATTAAGCTTTCAGCAAATGATGGAAGAATGTAGCTTGAAGCAGGAGCAGCTGGGCGAGAGGGTCGGCAAGAACCGTACGACGGTAGCCAATTACCTGCGCTTGCTCAAACTTCCGCCAGCCATTCAGGTGTCTATCCGAGATCAGAAGATTTCCATGGGCCATGCCCGTGCATTGATCAATGTCGACGATATAGACAAGCAATTGTTCATCCATCAGGAAATTATAGATAAAGGCCTTTCCGTAAGGAAGGTCGAAGAACTGGTGCGCAGCATCAATAGTGTTCAGATCAAACCAGCGGCCGTGGCCAAACCACTTCCGCCTTTGGAGTACCAGAAATTGCAGAATGACCTGACCTCTAAATTTGCGACCAAAGTCAAATTAAAGGTGGGCCAAAATGGCAAGGGGGCGATAGAGATCCCGTTTATGTCGGATCAGGACCTCAACAGGATTATGGAATTATTAGATTGGTAATGCGCAAGTTTTTCCTGCTCTTTGGCTTGGTATTTTTGATTTGCAGCACGGTACTGGCACAGGAACCTGTTGCACCTCAGGCAAAAATAGATACGCTAAAGGACAATTATGTCAATCCAGGTAAAGTAGCAGGTCGCAGGGCGGTCTATGGTTCCCTGATCTTGCCCGGATTGGGCCAGCTCAGGAATGCATTGGACAGAAACTCCCCGCGGCAGGCTGCCCGGAAAAGAATGAATATTTATCGGGGCGCCAAGATAGTAGGGATCTATACCGCTTTTACCATGCTCACGTTATCTTTTAAGGATAACAATGAGAAATATCATTTTTTCCTGGACGAAATTAAGTGGAGAAGAGAGCATAATGGGGAGCCCCTTGATCCATATTATGCTCAATCCAGCGAAGCCCAGCTGTTACAGGCCAAGGACATCTACAGAAGAAATAAAGAGGTGATTATTGTTTCTTATTTTGGGGTGTATGTGATCGGGGCCATCGATGCGTATGTTGATGCCCGCCTAAACTATTTTAATGTCGATGACAACCTCAGCATGCGTATTTCTCCAACCATGATCAATACCGGCGAACAATATGGTTTTAATTCTTATCCCGGAGTTAAATTCTCCTTTAAGTTCTGATGTTTTGCCAGATGGAGTTAAGAAATCCTGAATTGTGCCGGTTTTTTTAAAGAATAGTATTAAGTTAGCAAAATAATATATTAACAATGAAGATAGCATTACTGGGATATGGCAAAATGGGCCAGATCATTGAACGCTTTGCAGTAGAGCGGGGGCATGAAATCGTGTTGAAAATCACGATAGACAATCCGGAAGACCTGACAGTAAGCAACCTGCGAAAGGCTGATATCGCGATAGATTTTAGTGCACCTGATGCTGCTTTGGGCAATATTTATACTTGCTTTGACGCGAATGTGCCCGTGGTGGTCGGTACGACTGGCTGGTATGGCGAATTGCAGGAAGTTAAAGATGAATGTCTGAGTAGTAACAATACCTTATTGTATGGGTCTAACTTCAGTATAGGGGTCAATTTATTTTTCCATATCAACGAAGTGATGGCTAGACTGATGAACAATTATCCGGCGTATGATGTACAGGTGGAAGAAATACACCATACCCAAAAGCTGGATTCACCAAGTGGCACGGCAATGACGCTGGCTGAGGGGATCATAGATAACCTGGACAGTAAGAATGAGTGGGTGAATGAACTGGTGGGAAGCCCCTTTGACGATATATTGAAGAAAGAACAGTTGTTGATTGCTTCGCACCGCGTGGAGAATATCCCGGGGACCCATACCGTGATCTATAGCTCAGAGGTTGACGAAATAGAGTTGAAACATACGGCCCACAGCCGCGCTGGATTTGCCCTTGGGGCAGTCGTGGCCGCCGAGTGGCTCCAAAATAAACAAGGTTTTTACAACATTGCCGATATTTTTAATTTTAAATAAACGAAGATGAACTTAAAGTTCTGGGATAAAAAGACTACTACAGAGGATAAACCCCGTAAGAAAAAGACCAAAAGCAGGGAATGGGTGGATGCGATTGTTTTTGCGGTGGTTGCCGCGACGATCATCCGCGTGTTTTTCATTGAGGCTTATACTATACCTACGGGCTCTATGGAGAAATCATTGCTCGTGGGCGATTTTCTTTTTGTCAGCAAAGTGAATTATGGCGCAAGGATCCCGATGACCCCGGTGGCATTCCCTTTTGCACATCACACCATGCCGATCACCGGTACAAAAGCCTATTGGGAAGGGATACAATGGGATTATCGCAGATTGCCGGGACTGTCTGATATCAAAAGAAACGATGTCGTGGTGTTTAACTTCCCCGAAGGGGATACGGTTGCCCTGGAGCAGCAGGATATGAATTATTATGGATTGGTGCGGGATTTGGGACATGCAGAAACCAACAGCAGGTATACCATAGTGAGCAGGCCTGTAGATAAAAGAGAAAACTATATCAAGCGCTGTATCGCCATTGGAGGAGATGAAATCAGTATGCAGAATGGGTTGGCATACGTCAATGGTAAGGCAGAGCCTTTAAAAAATACCGGTCAGATTTCGTATGTGATCCAGCTGAAGACCGCCGATGTCAATTACGGTGTGTTTGAAGATCTGGGCTTTAATGTATCTGAGGATTTTACGCCGGTAGGTGAGAATGCCTATCAGGTGCAGACTACCGCCGAAACAGCTGAAAAAATAAAGGGTTTTGACTTTGTTGCGTCAGTATTGGTCAGAACAGCAACACCTGGCGCTCAGGAACTATCTGTATTTCCCCATGATCCTAAAAGAAACTGGAATGTAGACAACTTTGGCCCGATCAAGATCCCTGCAAAGGGCTGGACGGTGAAACTGGACAGCAACACCATGCCCCTCTATGAAAGGACGATCCGTATTTATGAAGGCAATACTGTAGAGCGCTCCGCAGATGGATGGCTGATCAATGGCGTTAAGGCAGATACATATACCTTCAAAATGAACTATTACTGGATGATGGGCGACAACAGGCACAACTCCTTAGATTCGAGATACTGGGGCTTTGTGCCGGATGACCATATTGTGGGTAAGGCCTTGTTCATCTGGATGAGTTTTGATGGCAATGCGTCCTTTTTCAGCAAAGTGCGCTGGAACAGATTACTTAGAGGAATACATTAGTTGAACCTATACATAGGTTAATCCTGTTGCAGGCGATCGATCTTTAACTGGTCGGCCAGCACATTCAAATCATTGACAACGGCATCTATTAAAGGGATGCCGTTTTTTTTGCGCAGGATTTCTGCCTCATATTCCGGTTCACCGGGAATAACGACCTTCTTCTGCGGATCGATGGTCGTCGCATTTTTAAAGCGGCTGATCCAGTTGTCCAGATGGTCTTTGAAATCCTGAGCCGGACGGAAGCCATCCACGCGCATGGCGCCAAAGAAATGTCCGATCCCTTCTCCTACAGGATCTTTGGATGGCTCCAGAAAGGCCACAAACGGCGGCACCCAAGGCCCGTAGTTGGCTCCCGACAGGACTGCTGATAGGATGTCTACCGTTGCACTCAGCCCATATCCTTTATGGCTTCCATGATCTTTATCACTGCCCAAAGGCAATAGGGAACCACCTTGTTTCAATTGATGCGGGTCTGTCGATACTTGTCCGGCGGCATCCTGTACCCATCCTTCAGGTATAGAAAGACTGGCCCTTTGGGCGATTTCCAGTTTGCCGTTTGCCGCTGCTGCGGTCGCCATATCTACAATCAAAGGTGGATATTTTCCTGCCGGAAAGGCATAACACATTGGGTTGGTACCCAGCAGTCGCTCATTGGCATAAGTAGGGGCTACCAGTGGACTCGCGTTGGTCATGCTGATGCCGATCATATCTTGTTCTACGGCCATCAGGGCATGATAGCCCGCGATGCCGAAGTGATTTGAATTTTTAACCGCCACCCATCCGCTACCGTATGTTTTTGCTTTTTCAATGGCTACCTTCATCGCGAAAGGGGCGACGACAAGCCCCAGTCCGCCGTCACCGTCTACTGTGGCCGTGGTTGGCGTTTCGTGCACCACACGGATTTCCGGTGTTGCATTGATGCGTTTTTTCTCCCAAAGACGGATGTAGCCACTCAGTCTGGCGACCCCATGGGAGTCTATACCACGTAGATCTGACTTCAGCAACACATCTGCAGCCAATTTGGCATCAGCATCAGGGCATCCCATTTTGAGAAAAACGTTTTCGGTAAACTCGCGTAATTTTTTTTCAGTGAAGGTATAGAAGATCATATCCGGTAGGGAATAATTCGTTATTGCTCGGCAAAGAGGATTGTAAACTGGTGGTCCAAAGGTCTAAAACTAGCGATCAAAGATTCAATAAAATCATCACCATAGAGCACAAACATGGGGGCGATGTTCAATACCCGCTCCTGCAATACGCCGGTTGGAAACAACTTTTCCTTCAATGCTTCGATTTGTGAAAAGGAGGTTTTGTGTTTCCTTTTCTCTGCGCGGAGCATTTTCTTTTCGAGCGTAGAAATCAGTTTAAGGGCTTTGGATTTGGCGGCATCGGCCGATTGTGACAAGGTCTTGTCTATTTTATACGCATTTAGCTTGATCTGGTCAAAAATAGCCCGCACTGCCCGCTCTTCATCGTCAAGCGCAAGCTGCAGGTTGACATGTGCTTTGATCCAATCTGTTTTTAGTGTCTCTGTGTTGCTGAAGAGGTGTTTGTGACTTATGCCGAGAATCTGCATCCTGGTCTCCGATCTTTTGTCGATCACCAGCGCCGAATTGCGGAGCATGAGTACCGGGAAATCTACCTGGTAATGCGCAAAGCTGGCCTTGAGCTGTAGCCAGTAGGTCACTTCCGCGCCCCCGCCAATATAACCCAGATTGGGCAAGACCACTTCCTGGTAAACCGGGCGCATGACCACGTTCGGGCTAAACCTTTCGGCGTGTTGGTCTATTTCTGCGCGGAGCGCTTCCAGCGTAAAGCTGATGTCGGAATGAACCACCTTATATAGCCCATCCTCCAGCACAATTCTTTCTCTCAATCCGTCAATCATATAAAAGAAATTGATTTCTCTTGGGTTGACCTGTACTTTATATCCGAGCGCTTCCAGCGAAGTATTGCTTTCACTAATGCGTTTAAAACTCTCTGATTCCGTAATGTCTTTAAAGATGATTTCTGAAAACTGCCTCTTCAGGGCGACCTCATCGGCATCGATGCAGACCAATCCATACTCTCCGAAGAGTGCGTCGACCAGGTCTCGTGTGGCGTCACTCAGTCGCGTATGGTTGGTGTAAGCATCTTCCACCAGCCTGGACAGTACGAGGCCATTCTGACTGATGCCCAGGTAGCCTTTATAGGCCGTCAGGGTGTCGATGATGTCGGCCGTATCCAACCTGCCTGTCGCACCGGCGGCATTTTTAGTCCAGGTGAGCATTTTATCCTCCACTTTTACATGGTTGATCTCCTCAAAATCATGGTCTTCTGTGGCCATCCAGTATACGGGAACAAAATTGTATTCCGGAAACCGGGATTTGAGATCTTTTGCCAGGTTGATGGCCGTAACGATCTTATAGATGAAATAAAGGGGGCCGGTGAAGATATTGAGCTGATGGCCCGTAGTAATCGTAAAGGTCTTCTCGTCGCTCAGCAATTCTATATTGGCCTCCACCAGGGCGGAAGATTTTGCCGAAGCATACTGTTTCCTGAGTATCTGCACCAATACGGACCGGTCACCAGCATACCTGCGGTTTTTTATAGCTTCAGCGAAGCCTTCATAGTCCGGACGATATTGATAAAAAGGTTTCAGCTCTTCCTTACCGCCAATGTAATCTAATACAATGGATGAGAAGGCATTGGTTTCTGGATAGGAGATGTACTTAGCCTGCATAGGCCACGAAAATAAGTTAATATTCGTTTATATAATAAGCGTGCTGTTTATTTTACAATCCGTCGATATAGATTATTTCACAATCTGTCCATAGAGGTCAAAGTCCTCGGCGCGGTCTATCCTTACCTGTACAAAGCTTCCATTGGCTGCATAACCACTTGTCGCATCGATCAGAACCTCATTATCCACTTCCGGGGAGTCAAATTCTGTACGCCCGATAAAGTAATCTCCCTCTTTTCTGTCTACCAAAACTTTATAGGTCTTGCCGATTTTTTCCTGATTGATCTCATAAGATATACCTTGCTGGATCTCCATGATGGTGTCTACACGTTCCTGCTTCAGTTCCTCCGGTACATCATCGATCAGGCTATGGGCATGAGTTTTTTCCTCATGAGAGTAGGTAAAACAGCCCAATCGGTCAAAACGGGTTTCTTCCACCCATTCCATCATCTCTTCAAAGTCCTGCCCGGTCTCTCCGGGATAACCGCAGATCAAAGTGGTCCGCATGGCGATGCCAGGCACTTTATCCCTGATCTGGTTTACGATATCAATTGTTTTTTGCTTGGTGATCCCCCTGCGCATCGATTTCAGCATATTGTCTGTAATGTGCTGCAAAGGCATGTCGAGGTATTTACAAATATTTTCACGTTCGTTCATGGCATCGAGGATCTCCATTGGAAATCCCGAAGGGTAGGCGTATTGCAGCCTGATCCATTCAATCCCGTTCACATCAGATATTCTTCTGAGCAACTCGTCCAGATTGCGTTTGCCATAGATGTCCAGACCATAATAGGTCAGGTCTTGTGCGATCAGAATGAGCTCTTTGGTGCCATTGGCAGCCAGTATCTTAGCTTCGTTGACGAGCTCGTTCATATCGCGCGACACATGCTTTCCACGCATCAGTGGAATGGCGCAAAAGGAGCAGGGACGGTTACAGCCCTCTGCAATTTTAAAATATGCGAAATGCGAAGGTGTTGTGAGCAGTCGCTCTCCAATCAGCTCATGTTTATAGTCTGCACCCAGAGAATGCAGGATATTGTTCAGATCATTGGTGCCGAAATAGGCATCCACATTGGTGATTTCTGCTTCAAGTTCAGGTTTGTAACGCTCCGAAAGGCAGCCGGTTACAATGACCTTGCCGACTTTTCCCGCATCTTTCATTTCGCTGTACTGCAAAATGGTATCTATGGATTCCTGCTTGGCATTGTCAATAAATCCGCAGGTATTAATCACCACAATATCATCCTTGCCTATGCTGGAAGATTCATGGCTTACATTCATATTATTTCCACGCAATTGTCCCATCAGTACTTCAGAATCATATAGATTTTTGGAGCAGCCCAGGGTGATGACATTGATCTTAGGCTTTTTTACAGGAATTATTTTGGATGCGGATTTGGTAATCATGTTCTTATTATATGTTCGTCATTGCAAGGGAAGCGCAGCGACGAAGCAATCCCAACATTGTTTATCTGATGAGATTGCTTCGTCGTTCCTCCTCGCAATGACGAGGTGTGTAAAAATGGCTGCTAAACAGCCGGTATTTTATTTAAACAGGCTGTCTACAAAAGCCTTTTTGTCAAACAGCTGCAGGTCGTTCATACTTTCCCCTACGCCGATATATTTCACAGGTATTTTGAACTGGTCGGAGATACCGATCACTACACCACCTTTGGCCGTTCCGTCCAGTTTGGTAATCGCCAGTGCGTTCACATCTGTCGCTTCGGTAAACTGTTTGCATTGTTCGAAAGCATTCTGGCCTGTAGAGCCATCAAGTACGAGTAAGATCTCATGTGGGGCACCGGGCACAACTTTTTCCATGACTTTCTTGATCTTGCCTAATTCGTTCATGAGACCAATTTTATTGTGCAAGCGGCCGGCGGTATCGATGATCACTACATCTTCCTGGTTGGCTACGGCCGATTGGAGGGTGTCGAAGGCTACGGAGGCGGGATCCGAACCCATGGGCTGCGCCACGATACGTACGCCTACGCGCTCTGCCCAGAGCTTGATCTGATCTACTGCTGCTGCCCTGAAGGTATCTGCGGCACCGAGTACCACTTTCAGATTTTCGCCTTTAAGTTTGTGGGCCAGTTTGCCGATGGTAGTGGTCTTTCCGACACCATTTACACCTACTACCATGATGACATAGGGTTTGTGGTCGCCGTATTCAAAGTTGCGGAAGTCGTTGCTGTTGTTTTCTGCCAGTAGCAACTGGATCTCATCCTTAAGTAAGGTGTTCAGTTCAGAGGTAGACAGGTATTTGTCCTTTGCTACACGCTGCTGAATGCGGTCGATAATTTTCAAGGTGGTGGATACGCCGACATCCGAAGTCACCAATACCTCTTCGAGGTTATCGAGTACATCGTCATCGACGGTAGTTTTTCCGGCTACCGCTTTAGTGATTTTACTAAAGAAGCCTTCTTTGGTTTTTTCTAACCCTTTGTCCAGTGCTTCCTGGGCTTCAGGTGCCGTTTCCTTTTTCTTGAAAAAATCGAATAAACCCATATTAAATGATTATCAGAATTAACAAATGTTAAATATAATTAAACAAAAAAAGCCTTCCCGGAAAAAGGGGACGGCTTCAATAAGATTAAATATTAAAATTACTAGTTTTCCTGAGCAACAGTAATAGCATCTTTAATGTGATCGTTATGTGCCATGATCTCTTTGAAAGAGTAAGCACCTGTTTTAGGTGACTTTACCATTGTAATAACTTTCGAATATTCTTTTCCTTTACCCGTCTTAAGGGTCGCAACTACTTTCTTAGCCATGATCTAAATAGATTTGTATTTGAATACAGATTGTATTACTTAATTTCTTTGTGTACAGTTACTTTTTTCAATACCGGGTTGAATTTTTTCAATTCCAAACGCTCAGTTGTGTTTTTACGGTTTTTAGTAGAAATGTATCTAGACATACCAGGCATGCCACTAGTTTTATGCTCTGTACATTCTAAAATAACTTGTACTCTGTTACCTTTCTTTGCCATTTTATTATTGTTAAAAGTTGATTAACTCAACTAAATTTCTTACAAATATCCTTTTTTCATGAAGCGGTTGATGGCTTCACTGATACCGATTTTATTGATGGTTTTGATTGCTGAAGTAGACACTTTAAGTGTTATCCAACGATCTTCTTCAGGAATATAAAATTTCTGAAGCTGTAGGTTGGGGTAAAACTTACGCTTAGTTTTAACGTTTGAGTGAGAAACATTAAAACCTGTCATCGCCATTTTTCCGGTTAAATCACAAACTCTAGACATGCCTTTAAATATGTTGTTTAATTATCGTCGCTTAATTTTTTTAAGAGTGTGCAAATATCAGAATAAAAATTGTAATCAGCAAGAGTGTCAGCTAAATATTTTAAATTAATCATTTAATTCTTGTTTTGGTCTTATGCGCGTGCTTTGAGCTGGTCTCCTCTGGAGTGATGCTTCGTTTCCTCTAGAGTGATGCTTCGTTTGCAATCGAAGCAAGACTTAAGCGGGTGTGTAAAGGAACTCTAGTTGGACTCTAGGGGCAGCAGTCACAGGGCACGGTACCACAAAGCAGCAAAGTCCGTTCAAAAACATTTCCATCCTTCACCGAATTTCATAAATATTCTATACGTTTGTCGCCGACTTTCCGTAATTTAGACAAAGGATAAAAAAATTGAATGGCTGCTTATAGCACACATACGGACCAGGAATTGTTTGCTTTGGTAAAGCAGGGCGATCATTATGCATTTAGTATGCTATATGAGCGGTATAAAGGCGTGCTGCATGGCTATGCTTACAAAAAGCTGGGCAATCTGGAAGAAGCCAAAGACCTGATTCAGGATCTTTTTATGAATTTATGGAACAAGCGGAGCCTATTGCCCGAAACCCATAATTTTTCCGGCTACCTCTATACCACTTTGCGAAACCGCATTCTGGATGTGATCGCCCATCAAAAAGTGGAGCGCAAGTATACTTCTTCTCTCCAAAGTTTCATTAGCGAAGCAAATTTCACGACAGACCGTGCGGTGCGGGAGCGGGAACTCAGTGTATTGGTCGAGCAAGTGATCAGTGAATTGCCACCAAAAATGCGTGAGGTATTTTTAATGAGCCGCACTACAGGCAAAAGTCACAAACAAATTGCGGAGGAAATGAATATCTCTGAATCCACCGTGAAAAACCATGTTAAAGGGGCATTAAAAGTGCTGCGCACCAAGCTGGGCTTCATGACTTATCTATTGTTTTTGATGAAGTTTTAAGGATTTGGGATGGTGTGTTTTAGAAAAGCAAAATTATTTTCAATATTTGACTAGCCCCTGGGCCTATACTTTGCCGTCTTGTGTCTATAAACCGGAAATAGCCACCTTAAAATGGACAACCAGGAAGCAAAAGCATTATTAGAAAAGTATCGGAACGGTACCTGTACGGAGACTGAGCTGGCTATACTCGAATCCTGGCTCCATACATTTGAGTTGGACGGTTTGAAAAAGCTAAACCAGCAAGACTGGGCGACAATAGAAATGACCACCGCACCTGTCATTGCAGATGGACGGTTTGCCAGGGCATCCGTACGTTTATTTCCGCGTATAGCAGTGGCCGCAGCGGCGGTAGCAGCGATCACCCTGGGTGTGTGGTTCTATTATGCATCCTCTATAAACGGCCGTCATCCTGAATTTAGTTCAGGATCTCCGCTTGCCAACGACATCGCCCCCGGCCGAAACACCGCAACCATCACCCTGGCAAACGGTAAAACAATAACACTTAGCGACGCGAAAGTGGGCGTAGTAATTGGAGATAATAAACTTGCATATAACGATGGTAGTAAGATCGACGATTCGTCATTGCGAGGAATCGAAGCAATCTCATCCACGCTTACTGCATCAACCCCCCGTGGCGGCACCTACCAGATTACCTTACCAGACGGCACCAAGGCCTGGCTCAATGCAGCCTCGTCTATCAAGTTCCCGTCCAGCTTCGCTGGAGCTAAACAACGTCGTATAGAAATGACTGGCGAGGTTTATCTGGAAGTGACCAAAGACAAAAAACATCCTTTCATAGTTGAAAGTGCAGGCCAACAAGTAGAAGTTCTAGGTACACACTTCAACATCAACTCATACCCAGACGAAGGGTCGACGAAGACGACTCTGCTCGAAGGCTCGGTAAAAGTTTCGTCATTACTCACCTCCTCGTCATTGCGAGGCCGGACTGAAGGGAGCCGAGGCAACCTCCCTGGACGCGGCCCGTCCACTACACTCGGCGAAGCCGCAATATTAAAACCCAACGAACAATCCATTTTGAAGGGCGAAGCCCTCCAAATAAAACCAATAAACGCCCTCGACGCAGTCGCCTGGAAGAACGGCAAATTCGTGTTTGAATACGAATCCATAGAAAACGTGATGCGGATGCTGTCGCGCTGGTACAATGTGGAAGTGGTTTACGAAGGGCAGTCTAAGGGCAAAACCTTCAGCGGTATCATCAGCAGATCAGAGAATATATCGATCATTTTAGAAAAAATGACATATACCAATAATGTGCATTTTAAGATAGAAGGGAGGAGGATCGTGGTCATGGAATAGCTCTACACAGAATGGCTGATCCTAAACGAATAAAAGCGAGAGTAATTGAGACTACTCCCGCTTTAAAAGTCTGGTGACGCTAAAATTAATCCTAAGCAAAGAACAAACAATTACGTCAACTAAACCAAGACAATATTAATGAAAATTAATGAAAACTTTGGGGGCAAAGCTGTATATGCCGTTTCCCCACAAATCTTGCGTATTATGAAGATCACCACACTCATAATCATAGTCTCCCTGATGCAGGTCAGTGCTTTAACCAAAGCGCAGATCAGTATCCATGCCAATAAGGAGCCTATTCGCAAAGTACTGAAAGACATCAGTCAGCAGACTGGTTACGACCTGGTCTTTACCGATCAGGATTTGCAAAATACCGCTCCGGTAAGCTTGCAGATAACCAATGCCAGCCTGGAGACCGTGCTGAATACCTTATTCAAGGACCAGCCACTGGTGTATCAATTGAACAATAAGACCATTATGGTGCAACGGAAAACGCCCAGTTTTCTGGATAATCTGGTGGCTCGTTTTGCTGCTATTGATGTGCGTGGTGTGGTGGTGGATGGGGAGTCGGGGCTGGCGCTGGCTGGGGCGAGTGTGAAGGTGAAGGGGTCGGGTAAGGCGACGACTACGGGTAGTGATGGTTCATTTTATTTGCCAAGTGTGGATGAAAAGGATGTGATTGTGGTTTCCTTTATTGGGTATGTGACTAGGGAGTTGAAGGCTAAAAGGGATTTAGGAGAGGTTCGATTAGTGATAGGTAGTGCGGAGCTGGATGAAGTAATGATCAATAAAGGATATTATACCGAAAGCAAGAGGCTGTCTACTGGATCGATTGGTAGGGTTACTGCTGCAGAAATTAGCAGGCAACCTGTAGGCAATCCGTTGGCGGCTTTATATGGGAAAGTCCCTGGATTAGTAGTCACGCAGATTTCAGGTGTTCCAGGAGGAAATTTTAATATAGAGATACGTGGACAAAATAGTCTAAGAAATTCAACCAGTGACAACGGAAATATCCCATTGTATATAGTGGATGGAGTGCCGTTTAGTTCTACACCTTTGAGTAATCCAAGCGTTTCCATTAATATTTATCCTGCAGGTGTAAATGGTTTAACTTTTGGAGTAACAGGTGCTAGTCCCTTCAATAATTTAAACCCATCCGATATTGAATCAATAGAGATTTTGAAAGATGCAGATGCCACGGCAATTTATGGGGCACGAGGGGCGAATGGGGTGGTGTTGATTACCACAAAAAAGGGAAAGGTAGAGCGGATGAGCATCGATATAAATGTTTATTCGGGTGCGGGAAAAGTTACAAGAACGATGGAGACGTTAAATACTCAACAATATCTAGAAATGCGTCAGGAAGCTTACAAAAATGATAATATTTCGACCATTCCAATTAATGCTTATGATATTAACGGAACTTGGGATCAGCGAAAATATACCAATTGGCAAAAAGAATTGATTGGGGGAACTGCTCAAACGACCGATGCGCAGCTATCGATCTCTGGGGGTAATGAATCTAGCCGATATCGTATTGGAGGTGGATATCACAAAGAAAATACTGTTTTTCCTGGAAATTTTGGAGATCAACGTGGTTCTATGATATTCAGTTTGAGCAATACCTCTCCGAATAAAAAATTCAAAAGTGAGGTGTCCATTAATTATTCTTTCGGAAAAACAAATCTACTTGTACAAGACCTGACCGGTAGCGCAATGACATATGTACCTAACGCACCTGACCTGTTAGATGCTAACGGAAGCCTAAATTGGCCAATAGGTGTAACTAGTAATCCCTTACAGTATACAAGAAGACCTTATAATGCGAACAGCGAAAACATGATTATTAGTGCAAATATCGGCTACGAATTTTTAAATGGTTTTTCTATTCAATCGAATTTTGGCTATACAAATTCTACACGTAAAGAAATAGCTAAGATACCTTTGAGTTCCAATTTACCGTCCATTCAACAGTTTTTACAAAATTCTTCTAGGTTTGGCAATAGTTCAAACGATTCATGGATTATTGAGCCACAAATCGATTGGAATAAGGAATTAGGAAGCCATAGTTTCAAGCTACTTGTAGGATCGACCTTTCAGAATCAAAATTCTGAAGCTTTATTTCAAGAAGCAACTGGATTTACCTCTGAAGCGCTGATGGAAAATGTAAGTGCTGTTCTTAGTGCTAATGTTACTAATAGTTTTATGAAGGCAGATTACCGGTACAGTGCCATTTATGCGCGATTAAACTATGATTATTCAAAAAAGTATATTATCAATTTAACTGCCAGGAGGGATGGCTCGAGCCGTTTTGGCCCAGGAAGACAGTTTGGCAATTTTGGTGCAATTGGCGCAGCTTGGATTTTCTCTAAGGAAGATAATGTAAAAAGGGTGTTGCCGATACTTAGCTATGGGAAATTAAGGGGAAGTTATGGCTCTTCGGGGAGCGACCAGACTCTTGACTATGCGTTTTTGGATTTATACGGTCCTTCCTCACAATACGATGGAACACAGGGGTTGGGACCTTCACGACTTTACAATCCGGATTTTGGCTGGGAAAAAAACAGAAAGCTAGAATTAGCTTTGGAATTAGGTTTTCTGAAAGATCGGATTTTATTAACAACCGCCTGGTACCGCAATCGTTCTTCCAATCAACTGGTTGGTTATCCGTTGCCACCATCTACGGGGTTTCCAACAGTTGTCTATAACTTGGATGCCAAGATAGAAAACAGAGGACTGGAATTTGAACTTAATTATGTTAATGTAAAATCAACGAAATTTACATGGAGCAGTTCATTAAATCTGAGTATTCCGAAAAGCAAATTACTATCCTATCCAAATATCGAGTCTTCTTCATATGCTTCGACTTATATTGTAGGTAAACCGCTTAATATAGGAATGTTTTTTCAATACACTGGAATTAACCCTATAACAGGTTTATACCAAGTATTAGATGTGGACCATAATGGTACCTTTAATGCGATTGATAGAAATATCATCCGATTTTTAGGTCAAAAATTTTCAGGAGGATTGAATAATTCCTTACAATGGGAGGGGCTACAATTGGATTTTATGTTTCAATTTGTTAAACAAGAAGGGCGAAGTATTTTAACCAGTTTTGCAGTATCACCGGGAGCAATGCAAAATATGCCTGTTGCCGTTATGGATCGTTGGCAGAAAGCAGAAGATGTAGCCGTCACTCAACAGCGTTCCTCAACTAATCAGGCTAGTCCATATTCCAGATTTTCAAGCTCCAATGCTAGTCTAACGGATGCATCTTTTATCCGGTTAAAGAATGCTTCAATCTCTTATCGAATACCATCAATGATTTCACGAAAAATAAAATTGCAAAATGCCAGACTTTATATATTAGGACAAAATCTACTAACTATTACTAGGTTCAATGGCTTGGATCCCGAAACACAAGGGACTTCACTACCTCCCTTGCGCATACTTACTGCGGGTCTTCAATTAACATTTTAAAACTACAATCATGAATAACTTTTTTAAAAATAAAAAATTTTTGATAGGTGTTATCTTTCTGCTTTACCTAACTTCCTGTAGAAAATTTGTTGAGATAGATCCACCTAAAACCAGTCTTGTTAAAAAGACAGTGTTTACAAATGACGCTACTGCTACCGCTGCCATCATAGATGTTTATGCCAAAATGATTTTTAGTGGATATGCAAATGGAACCTTTTCGGGAATATCATATAATGCTGGACTTGCCGCTGACGAGTTAGATTTATTTGCAACTCGATCAGCCGATATCTTATATGCCAACAATAATCTAACCCCATCTGAAGGCACTTTAAATTCCAATTTTTGGGGAAACATGTATCAGCAGATATTTAGGGCGAATGCCATTTTAGAAGGCTTAGATAATTCAGTAGGATTGAGTAATGTTGTTAAAACACGAATAGAAGGAGAAGCCAAATTCATGAGGGCCTTTGCATATTTTTACCTCGTCAATCTATTTGGCGATGTGCCATTGGTTTTATCTACTGATTACCGGATTAATTCAACGATGCCCCGTACACCTTCATTAGAAGTGTACACACAAATAATTAGAGATCTGAAAGATGCGCAGAATACGCTAAGTGAAGATTATCTAAGTGCGAATGGTGCTGTAAGTGTAGAAAGGAAACGGATCAATAAATTTGCTGCTACAGCAATGCTTTCTAGAGTATTTCTTTATCAGAAAGATTGGCAGAATGCAGAAATAGAGGCAACAAAGGTGATCGCAAAAACTTCGTTATATGGTCCGACTCCATTAGGAGAAATGTTCTTGAAAAATTCAATCGAGGCCATATGGCAATTGGCTAAAGATAACGGGAATACAAATGATGTATTAACCTTTACGCCGGTTAATGGAACTCTGAAGCCAGCTTTCTATGCTTCTTTTGATAATAGTGATCTGAGGAAGAGTAATTGGGTGATTGTTAAAACATTAGGAGCAAATACTTATTACCAACCTTTTAAATATAAAGCTGAAGTAGCAACTCCAATAACTGAATATTCAATGGTGCTAAGATTAGGAGAGCAATACCTTATTCGCGCAGAAGCCAGAGCACATTTAGGGAAAATTACTGGACCCAGCAGCTCTGAAGCAGATCTGAATTACATACGGAATCGCGCAGGGATTAGTAATGCTACCGCTTCGACGGAAACTGCCATCCTTTCGGCAATAGAAAAAGAACGTCAGTTCGAATTGTTTACTGAATGGGGACATCGCTGGTTTGATCTTAAAAGAACCAATAGGGCCGATGCGGTGCTAGGTGCCTTAAAAGGTAACTGGCAAAGTTCGGATCAACTATGGCCCATTCCGCAACAGGAAATTCGGAATAACCCTTCAATCACGAACCATCAAAATCCAGGATACGAATAGATTCAAAAAATATAAAGATGAAAAGATTACATTTATCAGGGCTGTTTTTATGGCTATTGATGGCTACGGCCTTTGCACAATCTGTTATACCTTATGGCCCAAAACCTACAGTTGGTGAGCGGATGCCTGACTTTACATTAACAGACATTACCAATTATAATATGCCTAAGGCATCCCTAAAGGATTTTAAGGGAAAGTGGCTGTTTTTAGATTTTTGGTTTAAAAACTGTCTTCCTTGTATCAAAAGTTTTCCGAAGATCAATAAATTCCAAGCAGAGTTTAAAGATGACATCCAATTTGTAATGGTGGCGGCAGTAGATGATAAAGTTAATTCGTGGCAGAAGACAGAACCAACTAAAAATGTCTTTGACTATAATAAAAATCTGCATAAAATGATTATCCCATGTGCTTATGACTCAGTTCTGGCCCCAAAATGGGGCATTAGTTCTATGCCCTATATTATTATCATTGACCCAAATGGCATTGTAAGAGCAATCACGGGAGGTGGAGACCTGACAGCTGATAAGATAAAACTTTTTATTAGCGGAAAGACACCTTCATTGGCCCTGTCAAAATCCGATCGCCAGGAATTTAATTTGGGGGTAGATCACAAAAATCCGAAAGAATCAGACTCTTTGATTCTTTTTGAATCTGTATTAGCGAAGTATAACTACGAACACTATAGACATGACCCATTAAATTATGAAAATAATTTAGAAGACTTTATACGAAAGGGATATCGGATTGTAGGTTTGCCTCTATACATGATTTATAACTTGGCATTTTTTGGTGAGCCTAACTGGGATGTAGGTAGCCCGTTGCAAACTCAGATCTACACTAAGCCAATTTTGGAATTACGGGATACCAGCCTATTTGCATGGAATAACGCTTCTGATGTCAGAGTCGGCAATTATAATTATAAATTAACTTTGCCTGCAGGTCAACGACCTTCCACTCAGACCATTATGCGTATTATGCAAAATGACTTACAGAGCTATTTTAATTACGATGTAAGTGTTGAGACACGTAAAATGCCTTATATTAAACTAATTGCAAAAGACGGTGCAGCTGGATTGTTGCGAAATAGAGGAGGTTCAATGAAAAGTGAAGGAATTGGTGGTTCTCAGTTTTCCACAGGATTTAAATTTACTAGGTACACTATTGATGTAGCTTTTCGCGCTATTATCAATAACCTTAACCAAAAATACAATGTTCCTATTATCAACGAAACAGGAATTGACTATCCAGTAGACCTGGAAATCAGAACTGACATGGGTAACTTATCAAAACTTAGGGAAGCTCTGCAAGAAAAAGGATTGGATCTAATACCATCGGAAAAGGAGTTCAAGGTGTTGGTAATAAGAGAGCCAAAGACCCGTGAATTTATTACTCCTGAATCTTTGCTAGATTCAAAGTTATTGAATATGCAAGATAGTCTAATGGTCAATAACATTATTAAAGAGTATGTGCCAGTAAACGGAATGGTAAACTGGAGGGAATTTGAAAATGCCTTATCAAGTCAATTTTCTAACTCATCATTATCTCAACAGCTCGCATTAAAGACTAGGCTCGAGTATTCAATGTTCAAAAGAGATACAAAAGTATTTGATTCCTTATTACTTTCTTATACATCGAAATTTGGAACCTCCCTCTCGCCAGAGAGCATGATCAGTTATGGTAATTTTATTTTTAAAAATTCTATGAATGAGGACATTTTGTATGTTGCAGCAAACGTATGGCGTCAGGTGTATTTACGGTCAGAAGATGCAAGTACAAAGGATTGGTATTTGGCAGCAGTTCTTTTATATAAATACGGCATGATTATAAAGAACAATAAGCTTGGACCGAATATTGGCCTTGGAAATTCTAACATCTTAGGAGCATTAAATTTAATGAAAATCGGAGTTTTAAAATCAGAACAAAACAATCAATTGTTTCAGGAAACCCTGCGGAAGATGGAGAAAGGGGAACCAATATGGTAAGGTGCCTTTGCATATCGCTGATTTTTTTCATGAGTATTTATGGAAAGATCTACGCTCAGGAAAAAGATTCGCCTCCATGGTTGCTAAAACCGGAAAAGGTAGACAATAAAACAAAATATACTATTCCGAAGATGGGAGATATGGCACCTGATTTTGAGCAGATCGACAGTTTGGGCAATAAATATAAGTTATTGTCTTTTAGAGGCAAATATGTGTTGCTTGATTTTTGGGCGAGTTGGTGTGGCCCATGTAGAGCAGAAAGTCCTTATCTCCTTGATGCTTATAAAAAGTATAAAGAGAAAGGTTTTACCATAGTAAGTGTGACCCGGGATGAAGAAAAGGATAAAGCGAAATGGCTAAGGGCGGTAAAGGAAGACGGTTTAACCTGGCTTCAGCTATCTGACTTTGATGGTTCTGTGAGCTGGAAATATCAGGCAGCCTCGTTACCTACTAATTTTCTAATAGATATAAAGGGGAAGATTGTTGCTATGAATTTAAGAGGTAGGCGGTTAGATGATGTGTTGAATGATTTATTTAAATAAAAGTAAATGACATGAAAAATATAAAATTTCTATTGATAATCAATTTGGTCATCCTATTTATGGCTTGTAAAAAGGATGAAAAGACAGAAAGTCAACTAGCATCGATTAATGTGATCAATGCTGCAGTTGACGTAGCCACGATCAAAGTAAATAATTTCGGTAAACCGATCAGTTGGACGAATTTAACTGGTGTGGATGGCACTGTAAATTATACAGGTACAACTGCAAATAAGATTTATGGCATATATCAGCCAAATGCCCGATTTGCTTTTGAAGTGGTTTCGACACCTGACACCTTGAGAAAGGTATTTGTCAAAGATTTGGATCTAGTAGTTGGAGGGGTTTACTCGTTATATCTAACGGGTCGCTCACCAAATTTTGAATCAGTTTTTGTCAAGGAAGATATACCTTATCATACAGATAGTGTTGCTGGTGTCCGATTTATTAACCTCTCTTCAAATAGTGATCCGATTAGTGTAAATATTACCGGAAACGCGAATGGGAGTGGGGTGACTAGTTTGGCTTACAAAGCTAGCACCGAATTTAAAACCTACCCAGCTAAGTCAAAAAACTTGAGTTACGCTTTTCAAGTCAGGAATGTTACTACAGGAGCATTATTGGCCAGCTATACATTAGCTACACCAAGAATGTTAAATGTGACCCTGGCATTTAGAGGATTGGTTGGCACAACGGGGACAACAGCACCGGTAATCACCAGAATAAATAATTATTGAGGTAACTGTGTACGCCACAAAGCACTGTTACGAAATACAAAGTCACATACGAAATAGTTGCGGCCTTTGTTGAAGCTGTGGATGATGAAGCATTGATCCTTGCTGATATATTGGGCATCGGGCAGTAAGAGGGTATTGATGTTTGGATGACCAGCCCCGACGTTGGGTAACCTTGATAACCAACCCGGCTTTCAGCCACCCCTCCTGGAAAATCAGGAGGGGACAGTGAGAAGTGCAGTAAGTATGATTAAAAAATTGTAAATGAAAATAATACATCAAAATATAGATCAGTCTCGTTTGGAAGGCATACAGGAATTGTTTTCCAGAGAAGGGCTCAGCATCGAGACAAAGCAGAAGATCAGCTTTGAGCTGCAGTCGACCCGGCAACTGATAGGTGTGTTTAATTTAAAGAACATTGCTGCGCAGGGCATCAATATCGATTTGATCACAGATTACAATAGCCTGGAGCAATTGATAGAAGCGCATGATCTGAAAAATACAGAAGATATACATCGAATCACGGTGTCTGATCTCTGGGTGCGGTATCTGCAAGGAAATGGTTATGTGGCGGTGGATATTGAAGGGATTGACGCGGAAGTGTGTTTCAGAATTGTGAAAAGCATCACCATGATATACAGCGGAGATCTCAGCTTTTATCAGGAGGTGCCACGCGCCATGACGATGACTCAGCAGTTTGAGCGCTTTGTATTTGAGAATATGCACCGGTTTGTCGTAGCTGCAGAGATGAGACCAATCATGTTGCCAGAGGAATTGTGGGTGCCTTAACTATGGAACAGAATTTATAACCGGATAAATAATAATAATAAACTAACATTATGCGTAATCAATATCAGGCCATAGGCCGATTAATCATGAACCTTAGAAATGGCCGGTTCCTGGAGGATGAAAAAGGAAATCAGAAAGGAAAAGATAATGGCTAAGATGAAAGCGAGCCGGAATATTCCGGTGAAGTTGACCTGCATCCTGTTTCTGCGGCTGGCAGAGGATTATAGCCGGTCGGGAGAGTACATGAAAGCAGCCAATCTGGTGTTTGCGGTGATACGATCCATAGAGCCGGTGATGCCCGAAGAGCGTATGGAAGGGTATAATTATGATGAGCTGGTGTCTAAAGTGTTTGATTTTCTGACGAGGATGGTGCTGGAGTTGCAAGATATGGAGGCCATGAAGGAGGTGTGTCAGCGGATGCTGGGTAAACACACGCTCTAGAGGGTATTGATTTTTTAACATTAATAACAAGTAATAAATCAGGTTTGGCGATCTCACCTGGCGGAAGTTCTTTGAATTATGTTTAGTAACGGCTTTTTTGCCTGAGATATGGCAGATAAAGCTTATTTTGTATTAGTTAACCTAACTGCTATGTCTTTTTATTTATGTAACAATCCGCTGGAAGTCCTTCCTGAAGGGATTTCGGCTTATATTTATGGCTACGATAAGCCGCGTTTTTTCGGTGTGGTCAAGCGTCTTGGGCAGGGTGTCCCTACATCAGATATCGCTTATGAAGGGGTTACGGTGATGTTTTATTATCAACGTCCGGACGAAGATAAAGCGGGATATTACTTGCTATTTGCTTCCGATAACATTGATGATACCGACCCCTTTGAGTTGACCCGAGTATTGCAGGAGGCGGTACGCTGGTATGTTTCGCTGTCAGGCGCTGCATTAACTGTAGAGGAGTTTGATATTTTGAAGGGCTACAGCCAGGAGCTTCCGGATTTCCAGGTATTTGAAGACAGCAAGACGGGGGAATGCCTGCTGAACTTTGCCCTGGGGGCACACGCTTTTAAGAGTTTTACAGATGCCCAGGCCTTCATGCATAAGGATTTAGGTATTGACCGGGAGCTTGTGTATTGTGCGCTTCCGGCTGTGAATATGGAAGACTAAGCGACCACGGCGGCAGGTAGGGGCTTCCAGCTCTGCGGGAGCAGGTCTGCGAGCTTGTCTTTAGGCTGTTTGGGCAGCCTGAGCAGTACATCGGTAAGCCATTCTTCGGGGTCAATGCCCTGGAGCTTGCAACTGGCGATGAAGGTATAGATGATGGCTGCGTTTTGGGCGGCATCATGTGAGCCTGCGAACATAAAGCCCTTGCGGGTAACCGCCACAAGCCTGATCTGTCGCTCGAGTATGTTATTGTCGATCTGCATGAGCGAGTCTGAAACATATAAGGTAAGTCCTTTCCAGTTGTTCAGGAAGTAATTGATGGCAATCGCTATAGCAGACCGGGGGATGACCTTTTTCTGCTGCTGGAGCAGCCATATATGGAAAGCTTCGAGTATGGGGACGGCATATTTTTGCCGTTGGGCGTAGATCTGGTCCAGTCCCATCTTTTTCCTTTT
>Ga0160464_100454_pt1 | contig 30505 bp, 30 predicted proteins | sample HID1971I_E11MG_FD_108275 | JGI IMG/M metagenome (GOLD analysis project Ga0160464, IMG submission 108275) | Enriched millipede-associated microbial communities from UW Madison campus, WI, USA - HID1971I_E11 MG | ecosystem: Host-associated > Arthropoda: Insects > Digestive system > Unclassified ... | reverse complement strand
GACGGGCATTTTTTGTTATAACCTCCCCAAATACGCGTTATCCGCTACAACCTCCCCAGATACTGGCTGTTAGCCACGGCGGCCCTGTCTTCCGATACCACAGCGATATACACCTCTACCGCCTTCCCCATCATCGACAGCGGTAATTCCAATACATCCTGACCACTCTGTCTTCTTGCCCCTGCAACCGTGTAGACCGCCGGATGGTCGTACCCCTCTTCAGGGAAATACGCCATCAGCATCACCTGGTCATTACATCTTGGCCATTCCCGATCTTCCGGCAATACATCCCAATCAAAATAAAGCCCCAGGCCATCTTCCAGATTCCCGACGAGCGATACCCCCGGATTGGTCAAGCCATTTAAGCTCCCTTTACTGAGCAATACCTTTTCATAATCGACCCCGATCTCCGGGAAATCATTCCGCAAAGCGTATTTCTTATTGTATCCAACCGCCGCATTGTGCGGAGCCACATTCCTTTCTTTGGCCTCTACCCCAAAACCGACCTGTATAAAAGAGATGATCGGCCTCAGAAAAGCAATCACCACTTTCATCTCCTGCTGGTTGGCCAGCTGCCTTTCCGAGCGGGGCTTCGCGCTGCGCACCGCCATCCGGGCACACTGCTTACCTCTGGACATATAATACACTTTATTGCCCACCCGGCCACTCACCCCACCAAATAATCCTTGTTCTAAAATTCCCATGATTTCTATTTTTTAAACTTCCAATAAATAAGTACCGTGGCAATCACCACAGCACCGACCCCTACATAAACCCAAATCCTCAATGGCTCGCTTTCCTTCTTTACTTCCAACTGCTTTGCCACCTGCTTCTCCTTCAAACCCAGCCTGCCAAGTTGGGTCTGATCCACCTGCTCCTTTACATTTTGCAGCTGGTAAACCTGACCATCCGGCCAGTACGTCACTGTGTTCGTCTCCCTCTGCGCAGCCTTCACCGCTACCGTATTCAACTCCACATCCCGTTTCATCTCGTCGCTCGCCTTGGTCGTCGTCTTCACGGTCCTGCATCCAAGCAGGCACAGCAGTGAAATCATTATTAACCCCTTCATTTCACCTCCCCGTCATTGCGAGAAGCTTTTCGCGACGAAGCAACCGAGCCTTTAGCGAGCTCTTGAGGGCCAAAACGAAATGCATGCTTCCGAAAAATCTCATGTGGCATGTTCATCCAGTCTGCATAAGTGTGAATCGTATGCCGATGCCTGATCTTCCTAAACACCCCATCACCTTCCCTTCCACCATTCACATTCGTATTACCTTCAATCGACACAATAAAGTCGCCCTGCAACCTTTCCACAATCCCGCAGTGCGCTATTCTTTTTAACTGATCAAAATACATCCCCATTACCAAACCCGGCATTGCCTCCGTGGCAATCCTATCCTTAGGAAAAAGAGACGGGCTCCAGGCCGTCCTTGGCGCTGCAAACCCCGCCTGCCCGTGGCACCAACTGACAAAACTCGCGCACCACTTCGCTTTCTTAAGGCCAACATACTTGTTATACACATCGACTCTCGGGCCGCTATTTTCTGACGTCTCCCTAACCCCGATTTCTTTCCTGGCAATGGCGAGGAGCCTCGCAACTTGCGCCGCAGCTTGCTGCCGACTTTGCTTCTCAACGCCTCGATGCCTTGTCTCAACCTCGCTGCCATGATCTACAACACCGCTACCAAACACCCCACTCCTGCAAGGAGAAGCAAGGCATAGCATAACCAATAAAATCCTAATTGCCTCCATAAAGCCATTTCGTTAAACTGTAAAACCATCCCACCAAACCGCGGCAAACCAAACATGGCCCAAAACCGGCTCAGCAGCCACCAACTCAAAAACACCATCCCAAAGAAGCAGATCAATGCCAGCACTACCAGCACCAATATACTTGGGTCTACGTACCCCGAAGTACTATCCCAGCTTCCCACTGCACTTTGCACCACCGGCCAGGCCAGTACCAAAATCACAAACAGCAATACTGTTTTCCATAGCTCCGCAGTACCCCTGCCCGGGCCATTCATGTTTAAAACTCTCATAAAATTTTTCCTTTCTTATTTTTTCTATACAAATCGTCATTGCGAGGCCGTGCTGAAGCGAGCCGAAGCAACCTCCCCGGACGTGGTCCGTCCACTACACAAAGCCAAAACAACTATGAGATTGGTTTTTCGGCTGAGGCCTCAAGAGCTCGCTAAGGGCTCGGTACGTCGCGAAGTGCTTCTCGCAATGACGATCTTATTAATTCTGTCGGTAGCGCGACCCCTGGCAGAAGCTTTGGATTATAACGCTGGAAGCAAAGGCAGTGTCTCCGGAGAGGCCTAGGGCTGCTTCATCTTTTTGTAGGGAACAAAGCTAGTGTCTCCTGAGAGGCCTAGGACTGTTGCGGTCCTTCAACCGTAACTTTCCAGACTCGAGGGAGAGCACTCGCTTTGCTACCAGTCTCGAAGAGATCACTGCCTTTGTCGTTATAACACGATATTCTGCCCTATATACGCGCTATCGCTTACAACCTTACCATTGGCACTAACCGCAAGTATCCAAGAATGAACCGTATCATCCACCCAATCCAGCGGAAGCTGCAAGGTATATGCCTCGGCCGACCTTAAAGCCGCATTCATCAGCGTCACAAACTCCTTCTTGGTCACATTGTACACCACCAAGCCGATCTGATCATTCGCAGCAGAGTTATTCTGCCCGATCACACTTGTCCATTCGTATTCCACTTCGCCACCGGCAGCCGTACTCGCCATAACATTGGTCGGTTTCCTCAACTGCCCCAGGCTAAACTTTGCCATTTGATAATTGATATTGAAGTTGGGCGTCACACCTGTTAGCGCATTCTTCATATTGTATGCCACTGCCGCATTGTAGGCCGACATCTCGCTGTCGTATTCCTTGAACCCGATGTCCAACACCGGCACCACATGCTTCAACCAACTTGCGAATAAGCCAAACTTCAACCTTTGATCATATTGCAATTGAGTTGGCGGCTTGCTCGATTTTGCCGGACGCATAGAGATAATGTTCTTACCTTTTACCCTGCGGCCTACGTGATTCCCTAAGCGGCCAATCATGTCGTTATCAATTCCTCCTGTTAATTTTCCCATAATTCTAAATTTAATTGTTAAAAAACCTGTTAATTTAATGCGTTTAATAAGTCGTCACTTAAGCAGATTTAGAATCGTCATCCTATCCCCTTTTTGCATAACAATACAAAGATACGGAGGTTAAAAACCGCATCCTAAGCGCTGCTGCACTTTGTCGCGATTTGTCACAACTTTGTCGCGATTTGTCACTCGCCCCGCCTAAAACCTACCTTCTAAGCGAAGATTTTAAGTAATAAAACTCCCCCCCGCTTTCCATCACAGTCCAGTTCCCAAGCTTCCTTCTGCGGTAAAATGTTCGGGAAGTAATGCACAGTTCATCCATCACTGCGGCTTTGGTCAGCCAGGGGTCTTTCACTACAGATTCCAATTCAAGTGGCGTGTCTTTTTGGGTCATAAGCGCAAACAGTTCCTCCTGTCTGGAGAAGGCCTGTTGCTGCACCTTTAAAAGCTCTTTAATGTAAGCAAATATCAAGTCCAGCTTATGTAAGAAATCATCATCTCTATCCATATTGGCATATTTGGTTAAACCAAAGGTACAAAAGCCAATATGCGTAAAACGTACCCTATATGTATACGAAATGGTCAAAATCACCAGCCAGGTGTGATATTAAATCATTTTACGACCCCTTTTTTGAAGACAGATTGCTCATCAACTGGCTGTACAAATCATTTTCTTTTGCCTTTTGAAGTTTGAGGTCCTTGGTGGCTGTTAGGATGAATGTCCCGATATAACATACCTGCCTTAGATAATTTGAAGGTGTTTTTTTCAAAGATTTCTTTCATGATTAACCAGACCTGATCAACAATTTGAAAAGACTGTTTCGAACTCGTATCGGCTTTTGTAAGAAAACCAGTAATCACAATTTTTTCTATGATTAACTCTTCTTCTTTGGAAGGCCAAATCAATCTTCCCCCTGCAGGCGTGTAAATCTTTGTCTTTCTTTTCATTAGGTCATCCTCCATGTGCAGTTCTTCACTAAATTCACGTAGACAGGTATTGAAACGCACCTCTTTACCATCTGAATTGAACATCGTTGTATAATGCATGGCCATGATCTCATTTTGGTCTGTAATCACCTTTGCTCCGAGATCAATCTTTGTGATTATCGGACGTGTAAGAGTTCCCGTTAGATTGATATCCAGAATTCCGACATCAATGGTATGCTCCCCATTCATATCACCCGCCCCCGGTTCCCTCAGCTCGACAAGCTTTATGCCCTTATACGCAGCATAGTTCATGGTCGCCTTCGTATATCCAGCTTTGCAAACGATGATACCGCTTTCAATATCCGCATCCTCCATCACTGATTGCAGCTTCATTACAATTTCTCTAGTAACCTTTTTTTTCATGAACTTGCATTCGATCGCCGTCAGGTGACAGTTATCTCCGTCAACCTGCTCTGTCAGTACATCGATTTGGTACTTCTCGCCAGATTTCCCTGTTACCCTAAAATTTCTGCCGTAGCCCTTAACCTTTATGCCGTTTTCAGCGCCCAGTATTTCATAGATATATTTTGTGACCGCTTCATATTCCTGCCAGTCTAAATCCTTAGTGCTTCCAGTTTCCATATTTATTGATTAATAATTTTCTGAATATAAAACTAAATAATTTATACTGCTAGCAGATATCCGATTTCAACTCCTAGTAAGTGGTAATATTGACTGATGTATCACTAACTACATTAGCATTTATTTGGAATCCCCAATGTTTTTAGCCTAGCTTTGTAGCAGCACTAATTTATATTGTTATTTAAGAAGGGCTAAGGAGGTTCAGAAAAGTGACTGTGCACACGTTTATACCGTTAGCCGGAGAATCAATTCATGCAGGCTTTTGCAAGCCCAACCACAATTATGAAGTAGAAAAGATTGATCTGAATGAATACGTCTTCAATTGCCCCAGGGCAACTAGCCTTCCTTACTAAACAAATAACAATAGATTAAACAGCGATAAATAATTATATGAAAGAACTCTCAATTTGTGATTATACTAGTAAAATTTTCTCTAAGAACGTTGATCAAATAAATGAAGATATAAAAAAGTCTAAGCATCCAAAATCTTTGAAAGCTATGCTAAGGACTATTATGAAGATTGACGAGATACTCAAATCTATAGTGGCAACAAAAGACTCATTTTACACCAATCAAATTTTAGCAAGGATATTATTTGAGCATAGCTTATTATTTCAATACATTTTCATTAGAGTTAGTGAAGATAAGTCAGATAAAGTCGGGGTAGACTATTACAGCAGTTATTTTATGTCGGAGTTCGTTAAAAGAGAAAACTACAACTTTGGTATTGAAGATATAAGAAACAATAAAAAAGAACCTATAACCCTAGAAAGGATCCAACAAAAATATCCCAACCTGAAACTTATTCCGCACCAAGTTCAACAAATTAATACTACGGCTAACCAATTTGATATTAGAAAAATCGCAGACTATTTAAACAATAAAACAAACAATACTAACAATTTTATAGAGGTACATCAACAGATGTTAGAATTTCTCATTAGATACAACAATCTATCTTCTTATGTCCACGGAGGCCCGTCTTCTGAAAAAACCACCTTTGAGATTAAACTAAACGAACATGACAAGTTAATAAATGAAAATATACTACTTGCTGAAATAGCTTCATATTCTGCAAAATATCATATAATTTCTGTGCTAAATCATGAATTTCCAGCAACCTACTTTCCAATATATACTGAGATGTCATTTGCACTTAAAAAATCCCAATAGATCTTTAAAGGTTGGTTCAGGTGATCCGTTTATTATGCTATCTTGATCAATAAACTTTAAATTCTAACCCTACAAAATTACTCACAATAATTAAAAGTACATTAGTAATCAATGGAAAAAGAGGGTAAGCTAGTATAGATCTAAATATTTTTACTACATTTGGCTAAGCGCTATAAGCGTTTTTTTCATTCTATTCTCGCTACGGGACTGCGAAAATATTCACTTTTAATCATTTAAAAATGAACCTTTTCAAGCGTCCTTCTAAAAACATCTCAACAGATATTTCAAAAAGTGGTCAGATAGTTAATCAACAATTATCACTATTAAAAGAGTTATATAATTCCAGACGACGCATAAAAGCCGAAATTAGACGGTTAATAAAAGTCGGCAGTAAAATATTCATTATCGGGTTGATCTTGATAACAATCTCTATCCTGTTAGCTATTTTTATATCTGTAATCTTTATACCTTTTTGTACACCTATTGTGATTCGAGTTCTATCAATCTATCAAAGCAATCAGGATACGATAAAGTACTGCCAAAGTGAGCTGACACAGAATGAACGGACAATAACAGCAATAAAACTGGGATTAAGCATTACTTAAAATAACTAACGTATCAATGACAATGTCAAGAATTCCATTTATATCTCCATCCATTTTTACATTTTGGCCTTTTTTTCAGGGAGAAAAAAAACTCCATCGTTCAGCTTCGTACTGTACCGCCTATCACAAGGAGATAGAAAGGCGTACCGCAAGCTATCAGCAAGAAATAGAAGAACTGCGCCTCAAAGGAGAACTTTTTCTGAATAAAGTGATCGAATACTATCAGTCCAAACAGTACTTAAAATAAGCGCCAGAGAAAAAACCGAACTAAGTACAGCGACGGCAAGAAAAAGTAAAGAAGCCTAAAGAAGAACCAAGGGCTCAAATCTTTTTGCGTCGTTGTAATTATCTAACTTAGCTCTATCATCTCTGGTAGAATTTTATTTTTTTATATTGTCAGGTCGATTTTTATTTAAAACCATATCTAAATAATACTCATTATTAGAGATAAGATATTGGTTAGTCACCTGTATTGAATGATGATTGACTTTGCTAATGAGTAATTCCGATGCTTTTATGGTCTTTATAATTTTCTTTTGTTTCCGTTTGATGGTATTATCCTTTTTTGAACCTTCTATTAGTAAACAATATCTCGGAGTAAGCGGCAACACAAAAATGAACTTTCCTAAAAATCGAGTATTATAGGTCAAATCATCTTTCTCGTAAAACGTTACACCGGGATTATCGGTAGTGATAAAAAAGGCCTTATCACTAGTAGCAATTAAAAGAACCCATTCGTTATCCACCAATGCCGTCAAGCTTTCAGCATGTCGATCATTTGAAAACCCATCAATCAGACTGGATTTCTGATAGTTGCTGGTAAATTCTGGTGTCGACTCTACATCTCGAATCATCTGAGTAAGGACCCTCTTTTTAGATGCTAATGTGAGTGAAGTAAAACCTGAACTGAATTCGGGCTCAGAGATCATACTAGACTTAATAGATTCCAATATCCCGGGCAAAGATTTTTTGATTTGAACATCTCTATAGTATTTATTCCTAATCTTAAGTTGAATTATAAACTTGCCAAACTCCACTGCCTGCTTTCTGGTGAGCATCCTGTTTTTTGTTATTGCCGGAAGAAATATCTTGTTATAATTATTCTCAAAATAATTAAACACTACGTCCTCTATATAAAGCGGATCTAGTTTTAATACATTAGAATTGAAAAATCGTGGCTCAAAATTATGTGGCAGTAAGTAAAAGTAATCTGCTTTGCATATTTGACTCTTAGTTTTAGTTTCGATGAAGACGTTATATGTAGTGTTCCTTATTTTTACAACATCCAAAACTAATAATTGTCCACTATCTTCTATTTCAAAATTTTTCAAATAGCATTTCGGCACAAAGTGATGATCTTTTTTCATACCCTGGATTAATTCAATAAAATGACAAAAATAATCTCGAAGTATATACCTTAAAATTATTTTTTTGATTACAAAAAGCACTAGCATCCAAAGATGAGAATATTACACCTGAAAAATTGGAATTTCGAGAATATTAAACATTGATTTCTATTAATATATTTATAGATAAGAGTATACCGTTTAGGTCATAGGTGGTCACCCGACCTCTCGGCACCATCCTTACAATTTCGTGTACCTGTTCGTAAAATTCCAAAACCTTCTCCTTAATACATCTGTTTTGATGTACATAACGCAAAGCATTAATTGTTGGTTTTTTAAATATAAAATTATGGCAGACGATAAAAACAGGCAGGACGGTCGCGACGATAGCAAGATCGACGCCAACGAAAGCAGCGAGGTACAATATGCAGCAGAGGCATTTGGCGTAACGCCAGAACAAATTCGTGAGGCGATCAAAGTAGTAGGAAACAGCCGTGAGAATGTCAAGGCACATTTTCAAAAGCACTGACTAGGATTCACATGGATAAAATAGCCTTTCGAAATAGAAGGCTTTTTTTGTGTACTCAGGAGATCATAACGAGATCCATCTACTTTTGGCAAGAAATGGTTTTTGCAGAATACAAATAATTGTTAAGTTTGCCCGCACCCAGGCAGCGGGTGGTTCCCGCTCCATAATCATAGTTAGTTTAAATTTCGCCTGGGTGCTTTTTGGGATCACCAAATCCAGTACTTCAGCCTGGTTACTGTAAATGTACCATCCTTCTGTTTACTATACCATACTACCTCTGATTCATATTTTCTTTTCACAACGGAATCCCCCAATAGGATATCAGCATACTTCATTCCCTTCCACTTAGAAAGACGAAAAGGCTCATCGGTACCGCTTACAGTTATTCTAGGCAATTTTTTAGGTAGAGGCCGATTCTTTGCGACCACGCTTCCGTTAAATTCGAGCAAATAGAGAATGTGGTATTCACAATACACTACATAGCCGATCATGATCGAAAAAGAGGTAACGAAAAAATAAACTCTCCAATATTTTTTGAAATTCAATTTCATTATTAAGCTCTCCCAAAGATGCATGCAGATAATTATCTATTACTGTTCCAATCTAATCGTCCTATCCCTTTCTCTCCTTTCTAAGTGGTGGGTATTTGGGAATCTTTATCTTGAAATCAAATATCGCTACTGGTTGAACCTCTAGAGCCATACAAACTGCTACAAAACCGCTAATGGAAATATTATTCGTACCTCTCACTATTCTATAAACTTGGCTGTAGCTGAATCCTGTCCTGTCTTGAATATCCTCTAGAGTAATTCTCTTTTCATTTGCAGTAGCCCATAATCTTTCCCTTATCTCTGCTAAGGATATTGTGTCTATATATTGCTCGGCCATACAGACAAAAAGACCCATTTTATATATTTTTTGTTATTCCAAATTTGGAATATTAACGTTATTGTACTATGTTTGATTAACTAATAATATGTACATGAAATAAAGAATACAGTAGTCAATATACAATAGTACTATTCACGAGCCTCGCAACCGAATCTGGTAAATTTAGTCATGCGTGTGTGAGTGTAGCGTCCAAGTCCTATATTTGTAGGATAGGGCTGGCGCTCGCTTATATCTTCTGCATGACGACCATTCCGTTAGGAATGTTAGACCGAAACTCTAGCTATGCTAAAGGAGTAAGTTGGCCCACCAGAGCCAGGTTGCAGTTAGATGCGGGTGACCAGCCCTTCCCTTTGGGGAATCCCCTTCTAAATGCTCATATTAAATTGAAACTAATAACAATTAGATATGATAACTAAACTGACAAACACCACAACCACAAAAAACATTATCTTCACTTTGATCATTTGCCCTCCTCATTAAAATATTGGCCGGACGGAACGGTTTGATTTTATTTGGTTATAACATTAAACATGGTTAGTTAACATCGTCCGGCCATACTTTTTCACACCGTGATTTCTTAATTATTCAAGAGTTCCCTCAATCGTTCCTCATTTCGGGATGACGTTGAGAAGAGCATAACTAACTTACTATGTTTCAAAAATTACCAATCCTGGTATTGGCGGTGCTATGCCTAAATTTTAGCCTCAAAGCACAGCAGCCTACCCCAAAAGGCCAAAGGCCTGCAACAACTAAAAGCGACACTGCCAAAGTCAAAAAAGACACAATCAACCTTGATGAGATCCAGATCATCGGCTACGGACAAACCACCAAACGCCTCAATACCGGCAGCGTGTCGTCCATCAGCGCCAAACAAATCGAGCAGCAGCCCGTCACCAATATCCTATCCGCCCTGTCAGGAAGAATGCCGGGCGTCTTCGTCCAGACCACCAACGGCCTGCCTGGAGGAAACATCAATATCCAGATCCGCGGCCGAAGTTCCATCGCCGCGGGCTCCGAACCCCTGTATATCATCGACGGTGTCCCCTTTGAATCCAATATTGTCGCCTCCAATGCCAATATCGCCACCAGCGCCATTAGCGGAGCCCTAAGTCCGCTTAATACCATCAATCCGGCCGACATAGAAAACATCACCGTGCTAAAAGATGCCGATGCCACAGCCATCTACGGCTCCCGCGGCACCAATGGGGTCATCCTCATCACCACCAAAAAAGGCAAATCAGGCCGTACCAAAACCAACCTCAGCTTCAGCCAGGGCATCAGCAGCGTTGCCAGCCTGCCCAAACTGCTTAGCACCCAGCAGTATCTTGAGATCAGAAGAGAGGCACTTGCCAATGACAAGATCACACCCGATGCCAGCAATTCCCCCGACCTGCTGCTCTGGGATCAACAGCGACAGACCAACTGGGCAGAATACCTGTTCGGCCGCAGCGCCTCGGCCACAGACTTGCAGAGCAGTATCACTGGCGGAAATGCCGAGACTACTTTCCGTGCTTCGGCCAATTTCCACCAGGAAGGCAATGTGGTTAGCAAACAGGCAGCTTACAGGCGCGGGGGCATCAACCTCAATCTCAATCACCGTTCTGAAACTGGTCGCTTTGAGATGCAGATCAGCAATACCGCCAGCTGGGACAGCAATAAAAGTCCAAATCTGCTCTCTCCTACCTCTGCCATCACCCTCCCACCCAATCAGCCATTGTATGACGATTTGGGCAACTACTACTGGCGCCTCAGCAATCCGCTGGCCGAAATGGAATCCCGTACCGATGCGGCTTCGTCCAACCTCAATACCAACATCAACCTGGGTTACGCCATCAGCAAGGCCATCAGGTTTAGCCTCAGCGGGGGATACAACAAAGTCAGCATGACCCAAAACCAGCTGTTTCCTTCCCGCGCCCAGGCACCGGGCAATGTCAACTATGCACAGTACGCCCAAAACTCCAGCGCATCGTTTATCATCGAGCCTCAGCTCAATGTCCAAAAGCAACTGGGCAGCGGCAAGCTGAGCCTGCTGCTCGGCGGCACCTACCAGAATAAAACCGGTGCCTCCAGCTTTTTTAAGGCCAGCAATTTCAGCAATGAAGTGCTCATGGAAAACATTGCTTCGGCCACCACGATTGACATCCGCAGCACCAATACCACCGATTATCGCTATGCCTCCGTGTTCAGCAGGGCCACGTATGCATTAAAGGAGCGCTATGTGGTCAATGCCACCTTCCGCCGCGATGGCTCTTCCCGCTTCGGGCCCAAAAACCGCTTTGGCAACTTCGGCTCCCTCGCCGGGGCCTGGATCTTCGCTGAAGAGGCCTGGATGAAAGCGGGCCTGCCCGTACTCAGCTACGGAAAGCTCCGCGCCAGCTACGGGCTGACCGGCAACGATAAGATCACCGACAACCAGTTTATGTCCACCTACAGCAGCTCGGGAAAAGTCTACCAGGGCATCGCCACACTCAATCCCGCAAGGATAGAGAACACCGCCTTCCAGTGGGAGACCACCGGAAAACTGGAACTGGCGCTGGAGACCGGGTTCCTGCACAACCGGTTGATGCTCAATCTGAATTATTACCAGGCCCGGAGCAAGGATCAACTGGTTTTGTACACTCTGCCCAACACTACCGGATTCACCAGCTACCAGGCCAACCTGCCTGCGGTGGTCCAAAACAAAGGCTGGGAGGTCGAGCTCAACACGGTGAATATCCCTCAGGGTGCATGGCGCTGGAACACCTCCTTCAACATCAGCCTGCCCCAAAACAAACTCGTCAGCTTTGAAAATTTCGACAATTCCAGCTACCGCCAGACCTATGAGATCGGCTACGACCTAAACCGCATTAAAGGCTATCAGTTCCTGGGCCTTGACCCCGAAAACGGCAAGGCACAATATGCGGGAGAGAACGGCGCAGCCAGCACTACGCCCTATTCCAATTACACCATTGGCAAAGGCAGTCCCGATTTCTTTGGCGGCCTGGGCAATACGCTCAGTTATAAAGGCTTTTCCCTGGATGTATTTTTCCAGTTCAGCAAGCAGATGTCGGTCGGAAGCATCCGCAATACCGCGGGTATCTCGCTCAACAACTACGCGTACATGCTCAGGCGCTGGCAGCAGGCGGGTGATGAGACCACAGTACCTAGGGCCAGCACCGTCAATGATTCCTTTTGGGCTTCTTCCTCTGCCAACTTCTTTGATGCCTCCTACATCCGGCTTAAGACTTTGTCGCTGGCCTATACCCTGCCGCAACGACTGATCAAGAGCATGAAAGCCGAACGCCTCAGCCTTTACCTGCGGGCGCAGAACCTGGCTACCTTCTGGCGCAGCGGCAATCCCCTTATGGACCCTGAATCGGGTGCCTACTCCATCACCCAGCGCAATATATCTCCCGGCCGCACATTCCTGGCTGGTTTTGACTTCACTTTTTAATCTGATGACTATGAATATCAAAGTAATACTTTACATCCCCATGCTGATCAGCGGCTTGCTCAGTCTGTCCTCCTGCGGCGAACTGCTGGAGATCGACACCCCTAAAAATCAGCTGACCACCGACAAGGTCTTTACCGATACCACCAGTGCTAAGGCCGCCCTGCTCAATGTGTACCTCGTGCTGGAAAGCCAGCAATACGGCACCTTCAACCGCTTCCTGTCCGTCTATACCGATGAAAGCATCAGCAGCACATTGGATGCCTGGAACCAAAGTCGACTGCCTGCGGCAGAGACCAATAGCCGCGCCAGCTGGACACACCTCTATTCCTCCATTTACCAGTGCAATATGGTGTTGGAACAGCTGACCATCGCCCCTGACCTGCCCGCAGCTTTCAAGACACAGCTGAGTGCCGAAGCGCTGTTCCTCCGTGCATATGCCTATTTCTACCTCGTCAATGTATACGGCGCGGTGCCTTTACTGACCAGCACCGACGTGGACATCAACCGACTGGCGCCACGCGCCGAAGTCCCAAAAGTATACGCGCAGATCATCAGCGATCTGACCGCAGCCAGGGCCGACCTGCCTGTGGTCTTCTCCGGCAGTGGCAAGACCAGGGCCAGTAAAGCGGCAGCCACCGCCATGCTGTCCAGGGTAGCCCACCAGCAAGGCGACTGGTCCCAGGCCGAGAGCCTGGCCACAGCGCTCATCAGCTCCGGCAATTACACGCCTCTTGATGCCCCTGCCAATGCCTTCAAATCCAGCAGTAAGGAGAGCATCCTGCAGTTTGCCACTCAAAACGGCTTTGTGGCCGAGGCCACCAGCCTGGTTCCGGCATCGGCAACCACCATTCCGGGCTTTCACTTCAGCACAGCGTTCTACCAGTCTTTTGAAAGCAATGATTTAAGAAGAACAGCCTGGATGGGCAGCAACACCAATACCTTAAATGGCGTAAGTACCGTGTACCGCTATCCGGCCAAATACAAAAACAGGGTAGCCAATACCAGCAGTCCGGAAAACCTGATCGTGCTGCGCCTGGCCGAGCAGTACCTGATCCGGGCCGAGGCCCGGGCCCGACAGGGCAAGCTGACCGGCACCGGTAGTGCGCTAGAGGACATCAATATCATCCGCGCCCGCGCCGGACTGTCCCCAACCCTTGCCAGTTCCGAAACCGAGGTACTGGAAGCCATTGAGACCGAGCGCCGCCATGAATTCTTTTTCGAAAATGCCGACCGTTTCATCAGTCTCAAACGCACCGGCCGCCTGCACGCTGTCATGTCGGCCGCCAAACCCACCTGGATTCCCGCCTCCGCCCTCCTGCCCATCCCCGCCAGCGACATCCTTTCCAACCCTAACCTGACCCAAAATGAAAGCTATTAAACTATTCATCATCCTACTGCTCGTTGGGAGATGCGCGGTAGCGCAGCAACTCAACATCGGCAACACCCTCCCCACAATCACAATCAACGACCTGATCAAACCCCATACCCCTAAACCCACCACCAAAGACCTCTACACCGACGGCGCCCTGATCATCAGCTTCTGGGCCACCTGGTGTATGCCCTGCATCAAAGAAATGCAGCTGCTGGCCGCAGAAGTCGACAAATACCCCGGCAAGCTCAACGTCCTGAGCATCACTTACGAGGATCCAACACTCATCCACCGCTTTCTCGACCAGCACCCCGAAATACAAAACTCCGGTCTGCACCTCATCGCGGGTGATACCCTGTTCAGCAAACACTTCTTTCACCGCGCCTTGCCACACAACGTGTGGGTCAACCAAAGCGGCACCATCAAAGCCATCACCGGCGGAGGGGAAGTTACTACGAGCAACATCGCCGCCTTCCTCAAAGGAAGCGTGCTCCCCATGCGGGAGAAAAAAGAAGTGACTTTCGACCCGCGAAAACCACTTCAAATCCCGGATTCTATACCCCAGGTCCGGTCCATCTTCCTAAAAAGATTACCTGGCGTAGAGATGAGCGGCTCCAGTTTGCATCCAGGCCGGATGAACCGTCCGGTCATGCAGCGTTTCCTAATGTACAATCTCCGCATCCTGACCCTGTTCTGGGCTGCCCACCAAATGCCCGGCGGAGCCGATAAGTCCTATCTGTACGAAGTGCATACCAGGGATTCCAGTAGATTTTTCTGGCCCGGAGAAGGCAAAGCTCCGGCAAGCTATCACGGTATCGACAGGTACCACTGGGGTAAAGAGAATACCTACACCTATGAGTTTTCCATACCAAAACCTTTGGAAGACAGTATATTTTTGGCGCAAGTGCGCCGCGACCTGGAATTTAACCTGCATGTGAAAAGCAGCAGGGAGCTTCGTCCCAGGGATTGCTACATCGTGACCTATCAGAAGGGCCGTGCGCCACTTAAGCCTGCGCCTTCTACTGCAAGCTCTGTGCTTAAAATCGAAGGCGGACAGCTGATATTTTCCGGCATTACCATCGACTACCTTCTGAATTCCCTGATTTTAAAAACGATTCAAAAGGACGGCAACAACCGCAGGGAGCCTTACCTCAACCAGACAGGAGTGCCTTTCCTGATTTCGGGCAAGGTAGATGTCGGAACTGATCCTCTGCTCCACCACTCCCGTGAGCATTTGGAGGCTTGTCTCAGCAAAGCGGTTGGCCTGCAGTTCGAGCGCAAAGAAGCAATGTACCCAATATTGGTGCTTAGAGATACTTTGTGATGAATAAAGGCGCCGCGATGACGCGGCGCCTTTTCAATAAAACCAATTGTTAATTGCTCATGTAGATGACATCATTTGGCAATAATGGATTTTGTGGCTCTCCAATAGCACACTCATTTTCGTCGCCATCACAACCGAAATTGTTGATTGCATCCGTTTTGGTGCCTACAAATGGGTCCTGTTCTCCAGGCTCAGGTGAGCCGTTTGTGCGGGTCCAGGTGTAAACGTCCTCGTTTACTTTAGGCGCATTGGCCTGTTTGGTCGCATACGCGCCCAGTACTGTGCTGGCCAAAGCAATGGCCACCGCAGTAGTTTTTAATAATGCTTTCATTTCTGAAAAGTTTAAGTGAAAAAAATTGATTGATTGTATTCTATTCGCGCTTCGCGACGCGACAAATATTCGTTCTTAAAAGAGAGCGCCGATATGGCCAGAGGATGGGAACCGCAGCGATCAGCATAAAGCCCCAATTCAGCAGCAAATGATAGCCCCAGGAAAGTGAGCTCACCAGCCCTCCGCATGTGCATGGCAGTTTTGAGCCAGATAACATCATCATTGAGATGTAGATCTGGAAGCTCAGCAGCAGGCAGAAAGAGGAAAAGAAACCAGCAAGCCGCCAGCGCTCTTTAAACAGTCCGCCCACCAGCATCGCCACGATCCCAAGTTCCATCAGTGGCACCAACCAGGCAAGGATGGGCGCCGCCCAGCGCATGAAAGGCACCGGCGCCAGCCGCATCTGGAAGATGAACTTATCGTACTCCATCAACTTACTAAAAGCCGTATAGCCAAAGAGTAAAATTAACGGCAGCGCGGCAACAAAGGACACATTTTCTGTACTCCAAATCTTTCCCGGGGTTCCCATCTCAACTTAACTGATATACGTAATTTCAATCGTGAGTGTACCGGTCACATTAGGACTACCACCAGTACTCCGCGCCGCATCCGGATTCAGCACGTCCTCCGAGCGCACGATCTTCCAAACGGGTGGATCACTCGACCGCTCCGCAGCGCCAGATTTCTCCGCGGCGGCAGCACCCTGCTCATCCTTGATCAAAGCGATCGGCCAGCGGGCAGCTATATAAAATCCGCAGACCGTACCGAAGTACTCCGCCAGGACATCTTCCATCTGCTCCAGGTACAAGATCTGCGTAGCAGAAAACTCAAAGTGCAGCATCATCCAGGCCCGGAAGTCCAAAGCCAGGGCATCCGCTTCGTCTTTAAGCGCCGGGTCAGGCAATCCATAGAGAAATAATAACAGGCTCTGTAAGCCACTGCTGGTAAAGGGGTACTTGTTCATACGTTGTTTGTTTTTTATAGTTTATAATTTGATTATGTATACCACTAAGGTAAAAAAGCGTCTATGCGGAAAACGTACCCTATAGGGCACGTTTTCGGCTATTTTCAGTCGAGGTCACTCTTATCCAGCAATATTTTTCGCATTCTGCGGAAATTCTTCAAAGGGATACCCAGGTATTTGGCGATCTCCCCGTCAAAGACCGGGCTGTCCTTGACCGGCAGCAGTTCTGGATGGATCAGCAAATAAAACTCAATGATCCGAAGCCTGGGCTCCATGCCCAGCAGATTGGCCCGAAGCGTTTCATGGGCGTCACTAAAATCCAGTGCCGCCTTGTTCGCAAACAGCTCCATCCCCGCTTCTTTTCCATACATGTCCTTCACATCGCTGGCGGTGATGCCCCATAGCACAGTGCCCTTGCAGGCCTTGATCCGGTAGGCGGATTTACATTCTTTCATAAAGCAGTTGAGTGCCACAATGCTGTTCGCACCGTAGATGCGGAATGGGAAACGCCTGCCCCGTTCATCAAAGCCGTAGACGATGATGAACCCGGTAACAATATACCAGGCATGTTTGGGTACTTTACCTTCCCGCTCCAGGATTTTAGATTCGGGCAGCGCGCTGCCCCGGCTCATTCGCTCGGAGAGAAAAGGCCTTAAGAAGGCAGGGAGTTCTTTAAATGGGTTGATAGCTTGCAGGAGCGCTATGATCCTGTCTAAGATTTTTTCAGGGTGTAACATATTTGGTTAGATTTATTTGGTTATATCCAAAAATACCGACAACCTGCAAGACTGACTTTCAAGGATTTGTATAAAAACTTTACTGCTTTGAATTTTATCGTCTGAAGCCGGTAAGATTTACAATCTATTTCTGAAAACAGAAGGAGAATACCCCTTTTCTTTGCTATAACTTCCGCTGAAATGGCTTTCGCTGCTAAAGCCCAATCCATAGGCGATATCTTTAATACGGATACTTTTGTCCATCAACAGCCGGTCGGCTTCCAGCATGATGTGCTCCATTAGTACCGCAAAAAAACGCTTTTCAAAGAGCTCTTTCGTCAGGTCATTCAGTTGCCGCTCAGACATACCCAGTCTGTCCGCATAAAAACTGGTTTTGCGTTCTGCATTATAATTTTCTTCAATCAGTGTAGTCATCTTCAGCAACTTGATTTCTCTTTCCGGCAGCAGTGGTTCGGTGTCTTCGACCTGCCGGTTCACATCTCTCAGCAACAGGAACAGATGGTGCATAAAGATGGTGGCTGAGGTACCCCGCTCTATCTCCCGCTTTAGCCGCCGGATCACATGCAGAGAGAAGTCCAGTCCCTCCTCGTCCAGATCGCTGTAAGGCAGGTTCTGCCCCGGATCGAAAAGTCCCTTATTTCGATGGGCCACAAACTGGAATAAAAAGCTGTGGAGCAGCAGCGTCTGAAACCCGGTCAGGTGACCGGCCCGTAGCGTCCCCTCTATGGTAATGGTCTGATACCCTCTCAGGAAAAACACACGACCAGCCTTCAAGGCCACCCGCGTTACGTTCACCTTCAGAAAACCTTCGCCACTGGTGACCAGCAGCACTGCATACGGTCGGTCCACCTTGAGCACCGCCGCTTCTAACATTGATATTTGTTCAATTTTTAACATAAGCTCGTTAGTTTAAATTTAGTTTATACTTCTAGTCATTGCGAGGTATCGTACCGAGCCCTTCGCGAGCTCTTGAGGCCTCTGCCGAAAACCGAGCATCTCGCGAGCTCAGCGTAGCTAAACCAATCTCACTATACTTTTTAACAATCGTAACTATTCTGTTACACTTTATTATTTTTCGTTCATTTTGTTCAATCGCCCTTTAAAGCAAAAAGGGCCTCATTTCTGAAGCCCTTTTACATTGTTAAAGTCATTTACTTCGGTCGTCATTGCGAGGAACCGAAGCAATCTCATCTTGTTATTCATCCTCATCATCTTCCTCCTCCCCAACCTCTTCCGCAGCCATATACAATTCCTGAATATGCTCCCTCACATAATCCCTGAAATGCTCCACCGTATCCCACGCCCCTACTTCCTTATCCTCATAACCCAGCTGCTCGCAGCTGATTACAGTATACACAAATTCCGTTCTGAAATGTATCTCCGCATCGTTCCAGTAATCCAGGGTAGCCACAACATGTGCCTCCCCGCGCTTATATTGTAACCAGAGCTGATCAGCATTCATCCGTTCCAGGTCCTCAAAAGACCGAATGCCAAGCTTGCGGGTCAATTCAGGATCATCATCCCGCATCTCTACACAAAGTGCAAACTGTACAGGCCCTTTGTCATAGATATTCAACCGGGCAGTAAAACTTCTGTAGGTATTGATATCCACACCTTCCGAATTCTCATAAATATGTCCTTTCGTTGCCATAAAGCCCAGCACCTCACCGAGGTTTAAATATTCTTGTTCTGTATCTTCCATTTTTAATGTCATTTATTTTATAACTATTTATCTATTAACTTTCGTTTATCACCCCCTCTGTCATCCTGCCATCTCCCCCTGCCAAGGTGGAGAGTAGCTTCATTTCTCTCCAAAATTTTGGAGAGATGGTCGAAGACCAAAGAGGTATAAACGTTAATTGCCGGATATCTACGGCTTGGTTCATCATATTTTTAAGTTCTGTTCGTTCAGTAGTTAACGACAACCGCTCCTGTTGAGCTGTTCGATTGTTGATTAGCGTAAACAGTAGGTTTAACGTTAACTGATTTTCAGGTTTAGTTCATGATAGACTTCAAAACCAAATTTCTTATACCACGGCAGATTATCCTTGGTTGATGTCTCCAGGTAGATCGGCCGCTTTTCAGCATTGCAATGGATAATCACTTCTTCCATTAACCTCTTACCCAAACCGAAATGTTGATATTCCGGCATCACTCCGATAAACCAGAGATAGGCTATTCTTCCATTCGGACGGACAGCATTTATCCTGCTTTCCCGCTTCATAGCCTTAATAACATTTCTAAAACCTATACCATTAAAAATCAGTTTCAGATCAAGCCAAACCGACTTGAATGTAGTGCGCTTTAATTCCGGGTATAGCAGCAAAACACATCCCTTGCGGTCGTCGCAAAGAAATACCTCTCCAAAAAGCAGGCAAGTTTCAAAGGAATACTGCATCAGTTCATGAATGCGAAACATCTTCAATCCATCCTGTGGAATCAAATAATTCACACTTTTATTATGTAGAAAGGCAGCAGTTAAAATATCAGCTACCAAAGATTTATCTTCTAAATTTGCTTTTATCATATAGATAAGGAATAAGTAAAAGAAATTATCAAAAAGGGGACTTACCAATCCTGGCAGTTTCCCCTTTAACTATTAACTATTGTAACCTAAATTTATTCGCATTATTATTTAATTGATTTGTTTAACAAGCCCAGTAGATAAAATTTCAGATCGACCAAGCAAAAAATCTTCTTTTGTCGAAAATTTAAATAAGATCAAAAACCTTATACTAGGATAATTTACAGTTTGTTTAACATCAATTGCTGTTATATTTAACTCTTCCATTCTTTTCATAAACTGAAGAAAATCTTGCTCACAAACTCCTACATTTAATGTTGAATGTGACATTTCATTATAAACTCTATTATTGACCTTTAAGTTGCTACAACTTGAAATATATAGAGCAAAAATGCAAAGCACTAGCTGAACTGCCCTTGAGCAACAATTTCGAATTACTACTTTCATAATTCAATCCATGTTATTTAGTTCCATTTACAATCCAATCTGCTGGCTTTTCATCTTTGAGGTAATAACCAAACCATTGATCTACCCTATTAGAGAGATCCATCTGATTTTTTTGTTGCTGTAAAGAATGTCCCTCTTCGGGGTACAATAACATGATATTTTTTTTATGAAGTCTGCGCAAGGCTAGATAAAAGGAAACACTTTGATGCCAATGCACCTGATAATCCAGCTTTCCTGACCAAATTAACAGTGGCGTATTGACCTTGTTAACGTGAGCCATAGGAGAATTACGCAAATAAACCGAAGGATTATCAAAAGGCGTAGCACCTAAATTCCAATTCCCCCCTTCAAACCTCCACATTTCTGGCTTTCCAATAGCCCAATTCAATCCTAGATACAAGCTATTAATATCAGTAATAGCAGCTCCTGGAACTGCTGCTGCGAAAATATCTGTTTGGGTAGCAATAAATGCTGTTTCATAACCACCAAATGAATGACCTATTAGTCCGATTTTCTTTGGATTGACCAAGCCAAGCGAAATGATCTTATTTGTTGCTGAGACCGTACAATCAACAGCTGATTCACCTGGAATTCCGGGTTCCAATTCAATATCTGGCAATAATACAAAATAGCCCTGGGTGGTAAATACCGTTCGATTATATCCAGCCACATTGACTTTAGAAGGGTTAACATATCGATGTTTTCCATTAGATTGTCTCTGATAAACATGTACAATCATTGGATACTTTACATTTGGATTGTATCCTGCAGGATAGTATAAAGTTGCTTTTAGCTTTTTACCCTTTGAATTTTTATAAAGTATCGTTTCTACCTTCCCCCATTTATATTTTTCTTGTTGTGGATTACTTTGGAAGACAATTTTTGGATTTGACACGCCATGTTTGACCATTACTCGTGGAGACAGATCGAACCGCTCCTCAGTATAAATATAAGACTGTGATTTTTCATCATACCTCATTTGATCTATATGACGTTCGCCAAATACAACTTGTTGTTCACCGCCTTGTTTTGTCCATTTAAAATAACCTGTTTGAAAATCATCAGCTGTACCATTTATCATCAAACCCTTGTCCAAATCGACAATACGTGCTTTATATCCGTCAAAGTTTCTGGCCAAATGGTCATTATAGTTTAGTGACGCTTGCCTGAATTCCAACTGTTTTTCACGACCATGAGTAAGTCTTCTAAATCCAGATCCATCAGGCTTTACCGCCCAAATGTCATATTGATCATAAATTAATAATTCATTTTCATTAACCGTCCAACCTAAAGTGCCAAAAGGCCAATTTTCATGATCCAGTTGATATATTTTACCGGAGAAAGAAACCTTAGTCTCACTCGTTAAATTGTTGTGCTTTCCCGTTTCTAAGTTGTAAATCCACCAATGCGCATCCTTAAAATAGGTAATATATTTCCCAGATGGAGAAGGCAATAAATCAGATGCCACCATAGGTATGTTCGCTAACATCAATTTCTTTTCACTAGTTTTCAAATTCAGCACATAATAATCCATAGGACCATATTCTTTAAATTGAGGCTCATAAGCTTTAGGATCTGAAATTATGGCGTACTCTTGGTCTCCAGAAAGAAACATTTTTGGAAACGCTTTACTGGTAATGGCAGCAACTTGACCATTTGAGGGAAACCAAACAGCGGTTCTGTATTTTTTACTTTCTGGTCCATTCACCCTTTGCCGTTCGTAAACCCATTTATCATTACCATTCCAGATTTCCACATCGGTAGTGGATTTACTTGCTAAGTCGGATTCTTCAGTGTGAACAAACTTAAAAAACACCTTTTTTAGATCATCTGAAACCATTAAGTTCAAGTAAGCACTCTGAACAAAAAAGCTATTGGGTAGTTTGGAAAGTAATTCTTTAGTACTAAGACGGCTCAATGAACCACTACTTAGTATATAGTATAAAAGGGCTATTTTTCCCTGATCTATCGATTTAGTTAGAAAAGCTAAAGATTTTCCATCTTTTTGCCAAGTGAAGTCAGTATAGTTTTCTTCTCCATTGATTACAAGTTTTTCTTTTTGATCAGGTTGAGCAAGATTAAAAAGATGGAGGCTGTATGTACTATTTAAAACACGCGTATAAGCTAGCATCTGCTCATCAGGACTCAGTGAAAAATCTACTACCTGATTAACTTGTATAATCGTCCCCTGTTTAGCATAACGGATCATCATATCCTCGGAAGAAGTAAGAATAACCAAACGATCCGTCAATGGGGAATATACATATTTCTTTATCGACTTGATGAGTTCTTGTTTTCCTGTTTTTAAGTTCAAGATGACTAAATCCTTTTTTAATTGACAAATAAAAAAGTCATTAGTTGTAAATAGCGAGCTTCTTGCTGAGGGAAAAGAAAAGGTTTCCCCCGTATTTGAATTTCGTACAAAAAGTGTATCCATTCCCTGTTCATATCTCATCTTGTAACTTACCCATTGCCCATTAGCTGAGGTTTTATCCAAACCCAATATACCCCATAAATGATAATCGGCAGCTGTTAAATCTTTCTTATGAGCAGTCTGTGCCCAACCCGATGTAGCTATGTGCAGTAAACCAAATAGTACAATCAATACAATAGCTATAGGTAGACCATTTGGTCTACCATTATAAATTTTAATCATCATATTTTGTTATAATTTAATATCCTGGGTTTTGAGGTCCTAAATTTGGATTTGTCCCTAGTTCACTTTGTGGAAGAGGAAATAAACGATCTGTTGAATTCCACCCTGGTTTAGTTATAGACAGAACATTATCAATTTGATTAAAGCGTTTTAGATCAAAAAATCGATGTCCAAATTCTGTAAACAATTCCCATCTTCGTTCCTGTAAAACAGCTGCTAAAAGTTCAGCTTTGGTATTGGCGGGTGTATTCCCAAGCCCTGATCGATTTCTAATCTTGTTCAGATCATCAATTGCTCCTTGCAAGTTATCTAATTGAGCCCTAGCTTCAGCACGGATGAGGTACTGTTCCGCTAATCTAAAAACAATGGAGTACTCTTTTGATGTTGCTGTGAAATCTCTTTCTTTATATTTGAAAGCATGAAACCAAGTTGATGTCGCATTGCTCACAGCCTTGATCCAATTAGATTTCCGAAGATCATTCGACGTAAATGAATTTACCAGTTCAGTAGTTAGCGCATTTAAATTAGGAGGTGCCGTGGTAAATATGAATGTAATCCCTTCCTTTGTATTTTGACCCGCAGCTGCAGATTTCAATTGCCAAATTGTTTCTTTGGAATTAATTAAAAATACTTGATTAATATTTTGTTCCAAAAGGAAAACATCAGTCTTTCCCAGTAAAGCAGATGCCGTACTTTCTGCCTGACTATATAAACCCGCATAAAGATAAACCCTAGCTAGCAGTGCCATCACAGCATATTGGTTTGGTCTAACCCTCTCTATACTGCTGTAAGTAACAGACAAAAGGGTCTTCGATTGTTCTAAATCAGCAATTATATTTTTATACACATCAGCAGTAGGCATTCTCGTAACCAAACTATTTTCCTTGTAATCGGTATTTTTGATATAAGGTATATCCCCAAATAGATTAACGAGATAAACATGCAACAAAGCTCTAATGAATAAGGCCTCACCCTGCAACTTATATTTAGTTTCTATGGAAACCTTACTACTTGCAAGAACCCCTTCAATGACTGAATTAGCAGCATAAATATAATTGTAGGTAGAATTCCAATACCTTGCTACCTCAGCGGTAGAAGGTAAAAGTGAATTGTTATAAAAATTATTACTTGCACCTAATGAAGCTCCAAAAGGTGTCAACTCATCTACATAGTAACCCATTTGATTAGATAATCCAAAGGAGGTTCCAGTTAGCAAACCTTCATCCCGTATTTTGGAATATATGCTGGTCAATGCGGCTTCTGCAGTGGTATTATCCTCAAACACACCAGTCTTAGTCAATCGTGATTTTGGCAGTTCGATATCTACAAATGAATCACACGAATTCAGTGTAAAAAAAAGTACAAATAATAATATGTGTATTATATTTTTTGTTTTCATATCGGTAATTTTAAAATGATGCTTGAAGTCCTGCTGTAAATACTTTCAATGGGCTCAAATAGCCTGAAGTAATAAATTCAGGATCCCCGTCTTTATAGTTTGTTAGGGTAAATAAATTTTGCCCCTGCAGGTTTATTCGCAATTGAGTTTTCTCTAATTTTATAGGTAGTGCATAAGAAATAGCAACATTTTTCAGGCGTATATATGATGCATCTTCGAAATAAGCGCTGCTGTTGGCATATAAGCCATTTGCTGTTGAGGCAAGGCTATTTGTACCGGTAGTATAGAGCTGATAAGTTGCGTTATCACCTTGTTGTTGCCAGCTATTGATAATTTTACTAGGTTGATTGGACAATAAACCAGGAGTGCGAGGTAAATAAGAGCTGTTTTTTTGATTAACGAATTGCAATAAGAAATCCAACTTCCAATTTTTGAATGAAAGTTGATTTTGGATTCCACCAAAATATTTTGGGTTTAGATCAGCAACTATTTGTCTATCCTCTGGAAAAGATATCCTTCCATCGTTATTTAAATCTTCAAAAGTATATACACCTGTTTGTGGGTTAATTCCTTTATAAGCATAAAGCAACTTGATATTCAAAGGTTGTCCAATGCGATATTGCTGGCTGTAGGAAGAACTCGCCAAACCTGGAAATTTCAGAAGAGTATTTCGACTAAAAGTGAGGTTAAAATTAGTTGTCCAACTAAAATTCTTAGAACTTAGATTAATAGTTCTAAGGGTAAATTCCATCCCTTTATTCTCAACTGTAGCATCGAGATTAGCCTGCAATACTGTGAAACCTGTTGTTCCAGGTAGTGGTATACCCGTTAATTGATTCGATGATCGATTCTGATACCAACTAGTTGTCGCAAAAATGCGATCGTTTAGAAAACCTAATTCTAAGCCTATTTCAAGCTTTTTATTTGTCTCCCATGCAAAATTCGCATTATAAAGTCGTGATGGATCCAAACCTATAACACCATCATAGCTTATGCCAGATGTGTTGTAAGTATCTAAAAACTGATAATCTCCAATTTGGTCATTTCCAGTAATTCCATAGCTAGCTCTAAGCTTTCCAAGGCTTATCCAACTATTGTTCTCTAAAAAGTTCTCATTTGAGAACAACCAGGCAGCCCCGACAGCTCCGAAATTTGAGAACCGATTACCTGGACCAAATCTGCTTGAACCATCACGTCTAGCTGTAAAATTTACAATATATCGCTGTTTCAAATTATAATTTAGTCTTCCAAAAAAAGCTTGATACCTGTAGACGTTTTCTTCATTAAGCAATACACTAATATTAGTGGCAGCTCCTAGATTATAAATCAAACTATTGGAGCTAAAGTTATTTGCGGTTTGATACAACAGATTGGATGTTTGATTTTGAAAAGTAGCCCCAAAAAGTGCATCAAGTTTCCCAACTGTTCCCAGTTCTTTACTCCAACTGATTTGTGGCTCTGCAACCCAAGATGATCCTTGAGTATTATTAACGTAAATACTTGATCTTGAACTTGAAATATTGTTAGCAGGATTGAAAATTGTTGACGGCGAGGTCCTTGTTTCAGTTGTACCCAAGCTAGTATATCCAAGACTAGTTTTGACTACTAGGCCTGAAAATAGTTCATAAGACAGAACTGTATTTGTAAGCAAATTATTTGTGTTTGCTTTATATTTTGCGGTCAAGTTCCTTAATGGATTTTGCCATGTTTTATTCTCCCAATTCAAACTCCCATCTGAACTATATAATGCAGGGGCATTAGGGGCTAATAAACGTGCATCTTCACTAAAGTCCAATGCTGGTAAATCATTATCCTGGTTATTGTAGCCTACTGAAATGTTTAGACGAAATTTACTATCATCAGATCTATGATTTAAATTGAATTGAGCTCCTCCTTTTTTGTAAAGAAAATCTCCAACATATACTGTAGACTCTGTCCGATAGCTCCCACTAAGTAAAAATTGCGTTTTTTCAGACCCACCTGATACAGTTCCATAAATATCATTTAGATGGGCTGTTCCACCTATCAGTTCCTTTTGCCAATCAGTATATCTAGACTGATCCCAAGTACCATTGATATCATAAGCATTAGCTGGATAGGTATTAATTTTGTCATTGGAAAAAGCTTTTCGTCTCATGGTAAGATATTGCTCAGTATTCATCAACTCCATAAATTTAGCCACCTTTGCTCCTCCGGTCGAGGCGTTCAAACTGAAACTAGTTTTCCCTGCTTTTCCGCTTTTAGTAGTAATAAGGACCACGCCATTAGCACCTCTAGATCCATAAATGGCAGTCGCATCTGCATCTTTCAAAACTTCAATGCTTTCAATATTGTCAGGATTGATGCTGTTCAGAGGGCTAGTAGGATTGGGATAGGTTGTAGAAGTTTGATTGTAACCAATTGGCGTGGAGGAAAAAGGCACTCCATCAATAATATAAAAGGGTTGATTTGCTTCAGGACGCAAACTATTCTGTCCACGGATCTTAATGTCAAAGCCTCCTCCTGGTGTACCTGTAGTCTGAATTATATTAACACCCGCCATTCTACCTTGCATAGTTGCCAAAACATTTGTCACAGGCTGATTTTCTATATCCTTGCTGGTAATTCTAGAAATACTACCTGTAAGTTCTTTCTCCTTTACCGAATAATATCCAGCATTAACTGTCACTTCCTCCAATTTCCCAACTGCTAATTCCATTTTTATGCTACCTATATCCTTTGAAGCCCTTACTTCTTTAACTTGATAGCCCAAATAAGAAATTTGTACCAACGCGTCATCTGAGATATTCTTTAACAAGAAAACGCCATTACCATCAGAAGCAGTTGAAATTGTAGTCCCTTTAACTTTTATCGTTGCACCAGCAATTGGTTGCCCATTTTCATCTACTATTTTACCCGATACATCAATCGTCTGAAATCGGTTAATTATACGCTCAAAAAAACTAACCTCGTCCTTCGGTTTTATAGCGATCGTTTTACCATCAATTTTGTACGTGTATCCCAATCCTTTAAAGGCTTGATCAAGTGCTTCCTCGATAGATGCATTAGTAACTACAACAGTTACCTTTTGATTTTTAGGCAAACCCTTACCTTCTGAAAAGACATCAAAGCCACTCTGTTTTCTGATCTCTTTTAATACATTACTTAATGGTACATCACGCTGGTTCAGCGTAATCTTCTGAGCAAGCCCAGCAGCGCTAACCTGCATGAGGCAGGCTATCAATATAACGGTGGTTAGACGCATGATAAGCCATATTTTGTGGTATAACCGCTTAGGCATACCAATTACTTCAATAATTTGATACATTTGTTTAGTTTTTGGTTCATGCAGCATCCTTAATCTTTCCACGGACGGGGAGACTGCCAGTTTCGGTTAGTATTTATATTGGCCAAAGCCAAAAATTTCAGCCAGTCCACTATGGGCTGGTTGATTTGTTTTAAGCCATTAGCCCTGCCTTCGTAAAAATTTATTCATCCTTTAATGGTTTAATTGTGAAAAACTCTGTTGATTTATAATTTCTCATAGGAGATGGAATTCTTATTTAAAAACATATACCTTTTTTCCGTCAATCCTAAACTTGACCAGTCCAGAGTTCTCGATCAACTTTAAGACAGAAGACAATTTACTATCTCTGGAAATCCAGCCCCAAGCCTCAATATCCATAGGGACAGATTTCTCATAGATGACCTCAACATCATACCATCGTGCGATCTTGCGCATCGCTACCCTAAAGTTTGTTTCGTCCAAATTAAACTCTCCATCTTTCCAATCGGTCACGCCCTCCAAATTCGCTTTGGATATTTTGATGCTGTTACCGTTGTTTCTTGCCTGAAAACCAGGTTTAAGCATTTTCTGATCGGAGCCCGAGCTCACCTTAACAGATCCTTCCACAAGCGTTGTCGCTGTTATTGGTTCATCTGTATAGGCATTTACATTAAAGTGTGTACCCAAAACCTCGACCTGCTGACCTGCGGTGCTTACCACAAAGGGATGGGACTTATCTTTGGCCACTTGGAAATATGCCTCTCCAGAAAGAGTAACGCTACGTCTGCCATTTTGGATGAGGTTCGCTGAATAGGTTAGGCTCGAAGCAGCGTTCAACCAAACGGCAGACCCATCTGGCAAACGCACCTGATAAGTCTCTCCGTTGGAAGTAGATAGGGTGTTGAATTTATTGCTCTTTGCACCTGTTTCTTTTATCTCGTAAATCAGCTGACCGTCCTTTGTTTTAGTGATTGAAACCCCAGCCTCATTTGAAAGCTCTCCGTTAACGGCATCGCTCAGACGAATTTTTTTACCACTCGCAAGTGTTAAGGTTGCACCGCTTTTACCAGGAGCAACATCATTCATCTGCACCATTTGCTGGCTGTTTCCCTTATCCTCTTTATTGATATACAACAGACCACCTATGCCTATAGTCAAAGCAATAGAGGCGGCAACGGCAATGCGTGGCCAAAGTAACTTGATTGATTTTTTCTTATCCCTTTCGTTAACCAAAGCGATCTTACTCTGGATCTTCTCTAAAAAACGCTGTTTATAAAGCTCGGGTTGCGCCAATTCGCCCGTAAATCCAGATGTGGAATCAAAACGGTTATAAAAAAGGTTCAGCTCTTCCATCTCATGGTCAGACGCTGTTCCATTCTCCAGTTTATCAACCAATACAGTAAATCTGTCGTATTCCATCTTTTTGGCTTTTAGTACAAGTACCCCCAGAGAAATAAAACCGCCATACGTCTACACAACTATTTCTCAAATCACTGTATATCAGAAAAATAATTTTAACAATTACTTGATATGAAGCGCATGCAAGGAGAGAATCATCACAACAGACAGCAATTCATGATCATAACCCTCCAGGTTTTCCCGCATCAGTTTCATGCCTCTGCTGATATGCTTTTCAACCGTACTGACAGAAATCCCCAACTTCTCGGCAATATTGCTATTGCTCTGGTGTTCGATTTTACTCAGTATAAATACCTCACGACATTTTTCTGGAAGGCGCTGAGTAGCCTCCTTGATCTGCCGGGCCAGGTCACGGTTGTGCAACTGCTCCTCTATCTCATTGCTCTGCCCAACCGGAATACTTTCCACAAGCTGTACATAGCGCTCCTTTCTCATCTGATGACGAAAAAAATTAAGCACCTTATTTTTCAATGCATTTTTCAGAAAGCCTTCTAATGTTGACGTAATGTGCAATTCATTACGGCGCAGATATAAGCTGATAAAGATTTCCTGCACAACTTCTTCTGATTCCTCCCGACTTTTCAATCTCCTGTAAGCTGTATCCAGCAACAAACTCCAGTATCGATTGTAAATTTCCACCACAGCCGCATCCGGATCAACCTTCAAAAGGTCCATCAGTTCCTGATCGGTATATGTGCTATAAGCAGCCATTATGTTTGCGTAATTCCCTTTTACTAAGATACGAATAAGTCCGTGGCAAACATATAGAATATTTATGGAATTTGGATAAGAAACGGGATCGTGAGTGAACGGGACACGTTCAGGGAGATTGTTCATCCGCGCAGATTTCACGGGTTACCTGAGATTGGTTTTTCGGCTGAGGCCTCAAGAGCTCGCGAAGGGCTCGGTACGTCGCAAAAAGCTCTTCGCTAGGACGAGCGTGTTAGCAGCTTGAATTTCTCTTGGCTGCAATAGAACCCGACTAGACATCCTCTACACACCCGCTTAAGTGATGCTTCGATTGCAAACGAATCATCACTCTAGAGGAAACGGAGCATCATTCCAGAGGAACCAAAGGTAGAGCAAACACACAGTAGCCTGATATCATGCGCATGCAGACTATGTCGGCTCCAGGCCTATATCTTCCCTCACCCGTCATGTGTCTGGCAAACGACACAACAACTACATCGAATCCGATATAGTTTATTTAATATTCTGAGCATCGGTATAATGCTCTTCTATGACCGGCAGATATTTAGATGCAAAATCAGCAACTTTTGGATTTCTTGCCTTGGTATACAGCTTAAAAAGTTCAACAGTCTTGGCGTGGTCTTTAACCATCATGCTCATATAGGATTGATCAAAACCTGCACCTGATTTGGCGCCCAACATCTTCAGGTGATCCGCATGGTCG
>Ga0160464_100451_pt1 | contig 30631 bp, 35 predicted proteins | sample HID1971I_E11MG_FD_108275 | JGI IMG/M metagenome (GOLD analysis project Ga0160464, IMG submission 108275) | Enriched millipede-associated microbial communities from UW Madison campus, WI, USA - HID1971I_E11 MG | ecosystem: Host-associated > Arthropoda: Insects > Digestive system > Unclassified ... | reverse complement strand
CTGCGACGTACTACTGCCAACTCTGAGTCTATTCCAGTCATAGGTGTCCACCTCAAAATAGGTGGACACCTATGGTCCTCGCTACTGTCGCTCACTGCCAGACGTCGAATATCGACCGCTTACAATTAAGCGACCATGTTAGGAGTGGGCCGAGCCAGGCGCTCAGATGCGGCGCGTAGGGTGGCACCAAACCCCCATGGGGTTCGCGAGTCGAGACGGGCGCTCGTAAAAACTCTGATTTGATTGCTCCAGGCAATAGCGGCGCCCGTTGCTATCAGTGCATCGACCAGTGCTACGTCTTCGTTGAAAGTAAGCGGCTGGAATCCGCCAGCTTTCAGATAGGCCGTGGGGGAGCAACCCAGGTTTGCGCCATGGATATGACGATGGTCGTCCACATCGCGGTAGGTTTTGTAGAACTCTTCCTTGACGTTGACCGGGTGGCCGGTCCAATCCTTGATGTCAATGACGCCGCACACGGCGTCGGCCTGGCAAGTGAGCTGGCCGCTCAACCAGTCTGGAGCAACCTGGGTATCGGCGTCAGTGAAGGCTAACCAACGAGCACCGTGCGCAATAGCCAGTTCAGCGCCCAACGCTCGCGCTCTTCCGACGTTTCGCTTGAAAACGCTCAAGACAATGCTGCCTGCCGCCGTTGCGAACGACTCTGTGTAATCAGAGCAATCATCTGCCACGACAATGACCAGGATCTTTTCGTTGCACAAAAGTGGATGGCGTCCGGCGAGGCAGACGGAGCGCACACACGCTCCAATAAGCTCCGCCTCGTTGTGGGCAGGAATAATGACGGCCAGTATATGCGGTCCTTAAGAAGTGGTGAACTTGGCCGAATAACTGGAGCGCCTGCGTCTTAGCTCCACCGAGCCTTTCGTGGCGCTTGCGCAAACCTCGTGCCGCAGGTGCAACGTGATGACAGGTCTTGGGCGGCGACGCCGTTTTCATTCACAACGGGAGCCATGTTTGGAACGTTTATCCACGTGTTCGGGCGCGCCGTGGTCCCTCTCGCGCGTCAAACGCCTGCCGTCCCGGGCGCGCATAGCACACGGCTGACACCCTGCGTCGGTCTGCCTTCGACGTGGGGATCGAAAGTGAAGGGCGCTAATGCGTCATCCGGGCGAGCAGATGCAGCAGCGCGTCGGTGGTTCCGGACTTCTGGCAATACGCGTCGAAGCCGGCCGCCACGCCGCGATCATGAGTGATGCGCTCGTCTTGAGAAGTGAAGGCTACTAGCGCGACATGCTGGGTTTTGCTGGATTGACGCAGTTGCCTCGCCAACGCAAAGCCGTCCATCTCTGGCATGTTGATATCGAGCAACGCAATGTCGGGAATCCATGCCGCGCTCAACTCGAGCGCGGCATGCCCGCTCAGGACGCATCGTGTGTCATACCCTTCGACCAAGAGGACCGCCGTGATCGCTTCGGCGCCCGCCTGATAGTCGTCGACGACCAGCAGACGCACGTCCGACGCGGGAGCGGCCGTGACGGTCCGAGTCGTCCAGCGGGAGGTGAGATGACGATGCATCACAAATCTCCGGTAATCTTTCTGCTCCCGCAGCAACGTGTATTCCTTGGACAATCCCTCGACAGTGGGCAGTGAAGCTGCTCCGGGAATAAGTGACCTAGAACGAGTTGGATATGGACCTCTCGACCTACATCGAAAAAGAAATTGAAGCGATCGTGTCCGAGTGGGCACGGCAAGCGTCACGGCTGGCCGGCGAAGGCAACGCCCTGACGGAAATCGAACTCAGAAACACCGGCATCGGAATGCTGTCCAGCTTCGCTATCGATATGCGTACTGCGCAGGGTGGCGCAGGCCAGGCTGCCAAATCGCGCGGGCAACTGGCGGACGCGCCCTCGGCGGTCAAAGACGTTGCGCAAGAGCACGCGGAGTATCGACTCTCACAAGGGTTCAGCCTAGACGACATCATCGCTGAGTACCGAGCGCTGCGTGCGACCGTGCTGCGGTTGTGGCAAACCACAAATCCGAGCGGTTCCCACGCCATCCAGCAGATGATTCGGTTTAACGAGGCCGTCGACGAGGCACTGACAGAGGCCGCGCGCGAGCATCAGAAGCGCACGGAGAAAGTCCGCAATCTGCTCTCGGGCATCTTGGCGCACGATCTACGGTCGCCCCTGTCTGCCATCTCGAATTCGATCGAGCTCTTGCGGCATGTCCCGGCACTCCCGCCGATGGGTACAACGGCCACTGAAAACGCACAACGTAGCGTCCTGCGTATGAAGCGCATGATTGACGATCTGCTCGACTTCACGCGAACGCGTTTGGGAGAAGCGTTGCCCATCGCGGTATCGTCGCAGAACTAGGCGCCGCTGTGCCGGCAGGCACTCGACGAAGTGCGCGCCTCGTTTCCCGGCGCGCAGGTTGATCTGCGCGTGAGCGGCGACGTCGAGGGAGAGTGGGACGGCGCACGCATCAGTCAGTTGCTGGTGAACCTACTGGTCAATGCAATCCAGCACGGAGCGGGCGATGTCTATCTGAGCGCGAGCGGGCAGGGCGACACGGTGTGCATCTCTGTCTCAAACTCAGGAGATCCGATCCCAGATCATGCGAAGCGGACGCTTTTCGATCCCCTCATGCGGACCTACACGCCCCCCGAGCGACGCGGCTCAGCCGCCGGACTAGGCCTCGGCCTTTACGTGTGCGACTGCATCGCCAAGCTGCATCAAGGAAAGATCGAGGTGGAATCCAGCGCACAAGTAACAACGTTCACGGTGGAACTGCCACGCGCACCGCGCGGCTGAACCAAGCGTGCGGCGGATAATCGGAGCAGGCCCCTTCTGGGCGTCCGGTTGACCATCCGTGACCGAGTTCAGGTGCTTGCTGACCAAAAAGCTCGTCTCATCGCGATAAACATGGCGCGTATAGGCATAGCCATTTTACCGAGCTTGCTAGGTGCGTCCACGAAGACTGTTGCGCCGCGCCAGCGATAAGCCTTTTTTCCTTTGACATATGAAAGTTCGCAGCAACGAGCTGATGGCTCTTCAGCACCGGTGCGAGATCATGGAGGCAGGTCATCTCTACTCCGCCCAGCGTCTGGTCGGCGAACTGGGGCGCGGTCTCGGTCTTGACGAAACATTGCTGCGCAAGCTGGATTCGCTCGCCGCGCAATGCGCGGCGCTCTTGTTGGTTGATCAGGGGCGTGGCGAGCTGCTCGTTCGTTCGCTTTCCGACGTTGCTGCGTTTCAAGGACGGCGATACGGTGTCGAACTGCTCGTCATCCGCTCCGGCGCGTACGCCGCGGACGTTCCTGACCTCACCCAGCCGCTCAGTGGCCATGCCGACGAACTTGATATCTGGTGTCAGCCAGGGCAGGGCATCGCCCTGCGCGCAGTGATATGGAGCCTGCCTGGGCGCACGGATGAAGCTCCGATACCGTCCATGCCCTATGGTGTGATTTCGTTGCCGATTCGCGGTGAGGTTGTGAGTGGTGATGCCTGGTCCTTTCACGTCGGCGATCTCGATGTCACCGTGCTCGTCGCCGACGGGTTAGGCCATGGACCCTTGGCGAACCGTGCCGCGACAGAGGCTGCGACGGTGCTCCTCGAAAACGCTGACGAGCCGCTTGATCGAATCGTGCATTTGGCTCACGGTGCGTTACGCGAAACGGTTGGCGCTGCCATTGGGGTCGCGCGTGTTCCTGTCAGTACGGGTGCCTCGAGTGGGCGGGCTACGTTTGTGGGCGTCGGCAACGTATCGGCAAGTGCCTGCACCGAGCAGTCCCATAAGCATCTTGCGTCTCACGACGGGGTAGTCGGACATTCGATGCGCCGCGTGCAAGAGTTCGAGGTGGATTGCCCCGGAAATTCGCTATTCGTCATGCACTCGGACGGGCTAAGTGCTCGCTGGGACCTTTCGCGCTACGCAGGGTTGGCTGTGCGGCACCCGGCGCTCACTGCAGCAGTCCTTTATCGGGATTTCGCGCGAAGCCGTGACGACGTGACGGTGTTTGTCTACCGGGTGGGCAGGCGCTCGACCGATTCAGTGTGCGCGGTGGGCGCAACGATCTCATGAGAGTCGACCTTGGACGGAGCCGGGCACCGGGAGACTGCCAGGTGTCGCGTCAGGACAACGGTCATCGTCGACCCCACTTGCGGCAATTCGTTTCACAAACGGAGCGACAAACGTGCGCACTTCATCATCTGCGCAGCGTACAGCGATGCGATCGCCACTCACCATCTCCACGGTGCCTTCGCCATATCGGCGTACGCGAACGATGTCGCCAACGCAAAAGGGGCGCGTCTTCTCCTCTATGCGCTCTGGCAGCTGGATTTCACGCGGATTGTCCTGTATCGCCGGAGGGTGCAGACAGTTGTCGCATACGCCACAACCCTTGCCGCCCAGTTCGTCAATCGGTTTTCGATGCGACCCGCCGGGACCATGCTCCGACTCTTGCAGGTGCGTATCTTCGATATCGGCGGCGAAATAGTCGAGCAGCATGCGCCATCTGCATCGGGCGCTTTGTGCGTAAGTGACCATGCGGTTGAGTACCGCGCGATCGCGATCGGCGCGCGATGCATATTGCGCGGCGGCATCGTCAATCCTCGCGACAGCATCGCTCTCGTCGATAAGCCTCATGCCACCCCGGCGTGTACGCTGGGTCATGCGAATATCGTTTAGGAGTGTCGCCGCGACGCGCAATTTGTTCATCCCCAAGTTTGGCAACGCTTCGCGCAAGCGCTCGAGCGGCTTCTCCAAGGTCCTGTTCTCGCTATCGCGCGCGAGCATCTGCACGGTTTCGGCCACGCGTCGGATGGTCTCCGCAGTCGGGTAGCGGCCGCTCAGAAAAAACTGCTGAACCTGCTTGTCCTTCAGCTCGAATAGAAGGATGCAACGTGCGGTGTCGCCATCGCGCCCGCCACGGCCTGCTTCCTGGTAATACGCATCGAGACTGCCTGGCATTTGCGCATGGATGACGAACCGGATGTTCGGCTTGTCAATGCCCATACCGAACGCATTCGTAGCCACCAATACACGGGCGCGATCTTCCATGAATGCGTCTTGCGCTTCGGATCGCGCACTGGCCGACAACTTGCCGTGGTAGCGCTCGGCTTGAACGCCTGCATTGGCGAGAGACGCGTGCAGCGCTTCACACTCAGCAACCGTCGCGCAATAAAGGATGCCGCTGCCCTCCAGTGTCCCCGCGAGATCGACTGCGCGGTGGCGCCGGTCGTCTGGATTTGTCATCTGCTCGACAGCGAAATTGAGGTTATCGCGGTACACGCCCGTATGAATGACGTCGGGGTGGCGCATTTGCAGTTCGCGCAGGATGTCCGCGCCGACCGCAGGCGTCGCCGTCGCCGTCAAGGCAAGGACCGGCGGGTGCCCGATCGCCTTCACTGCGTGGATCAGCTCCACATACGCCGGGCGGAAGTCGTGACCCCATTGCGAGATACAATGCGCTTCATCGATGACAACGAGCGGAACTTCAGGCATGTGCTTTCGCGTAAGCATCGACACGAACTCATCGCTGACAAGACGCTCGGGTGTGACGAACAGAACGCGGATCGTGCCTTCGGCAATCGCCTGCATCGCATCACGTTCTTCGGTCACCAACAGTGTGCTGTTGATGACCGCCGTGGCGACGCCAGCCTCGGCGAGCTTCGTCGCCTGATCGCGCATCAGTGAGATTAGCGGTGAAATGACCAACGTCGTCCCTTCAAACTGCAGCGCCGGCAATTGATAGCACAGGGACTTGCCCGCCCCCGTTGGCATGACGGCCAACGTGTCATGGCCTTCCAAGACACTGCGGATGACCTCTTCCTGGCCCGGGCGTAGTCGGGGAAAACCAAACACGCTTCGTAGGGCGGTCTCGACCTCCTTATCGAGCGGCTTGCGGGTACGTGGCGGCGTATTCTGTCTGTTGTTCATAGATGTGACAGGTCGAAGACAAGTAAGGCTGATGGTGTGTTCCGGGGCGAGTGAAGTTCCTCGCGCGGATGGATGCCGAAAACTTGTGTCGTAGGTCAATGATTCGTTGGTCCGCCAGAAACCTCGACGCCTTCCTCGATGTTCTTTAGTTGATCACCGCGGTCTTTTTGGATCGCGTCTTCTGTGACTTCGACACTCCCTGTTTTCTTTGCGATCGTCATTTCCTGCGGGCGCGCCGATCGCAGTGTCGGTCCAAAGCTGGACCTGCTCCTTGATCGCTTCCTCCTGATCGTCGTTCATCGCATCCTTCTGGGACCGCGCTGAGACTGCAACCAGATTTTTTCAATTAATCGAAGTCGCTCGTGCTGGGTCAGACAGGCATCTCTCAATCAAAAGAGGTCGATGACCGTGTCTGCCGATGGTGGCGAACAGAACCATGGAATCTACTGATAAAAATCGATTAGGTTCCCGATGCAGAGGTGCTTCCGGGCGGCCTCGTTTCCATGTCACCTGCGCCTGGCTCCTTCGCCAACTGCTGTTGCGCGAGAATCCAGAACTCATCAGAGCGGCCATCGGGGTAGCCGGCCTCCTCCCACAATCGGTACGCTAGTGTCTTGATTTGCTCCTCGTTTGCAGTTACGTCCATGATCGTCTCCAAATAAAAAAATGCTGCACGTGGCCAGATGCCATCGACCACACATTGACCTCGATTTGCGATGCAAGGCGAGGTTGCTCGTGCCCGAGGCTTGCAACTCCCACATCGATCCGTACCCATACGACGGTAGTCAGTCGCTATCCTCGCAATTGCTGTACCGACTCCCTGGTAAGACGTAGGCGGAACGGAACCATCTTCAGTTCGAGGCGGTGACGACCCATTCCGCGGGGAACGCGAATTGCGTTGGCGACAACGGCGTTGTTAGCCCGCCCGCTCAACCAGTCAAACCCATCAAGGGGTTGCCATGGCATCAAAGACGCTGCAGGACCTTTTTATTCATTCGCTTTCGGATGTGTACAGCGCAGAGAAGCAATTAACGCGGGCGCTGCCTAAAATGGCGCGCGCCAGCCAAAACGCGAACTTGCGCGCGGCATTTGAAACGCATCTTGAAGAGACGTGCGGCCAAATCGAGCGCATCGACCAGGTTGTCGAGGATGCCGGTATCAAACTCAAGCGCATCAAATGCGTTGCTATGGAAGGGCTCGTTGAAGAAGGCCAAGAGCAGATCGAAGACTTCGAAGAGGGGCCGATTCGTGATGCGGCATTGATCGCGGCGGCTCAGAAAGTTGAGCACTATGAAATCGCGACGTATGGCACCCTCGCGACCCTTGCCGATCAACTTGGGTTTAAGGACGCGGGGAAGCTGCTTCGCGAAACCCTTGCCGAAGAAAAATCAACTGACGATAAGTTATCCCAACTGGCGAAGCTTGAAGTCTCCCAGGAAGCGCAGTCGGCGGGAAGATAATCCCATAGCTGAGCTAGGAAGTCGCCCCTGTGCTGGGGCGACTTCTGTGATCGTGTGGGCTTTGAAATCTCGTGACGAATCGGGCTTTTCACCCTCGTGGTTTTGAAAGATCCGCCTTTACCTGCGTGTTTGTCGACGCCTCGCCTCTGATGTTCTGGACCGTTGCAACGCCTTCCTCGGATTGTAAGGGCTGATTTGCGGATGAAGGCACGCCACAGGGTTCAACCCAGCCACTAAGGCTTGAGAACCACCTTGATACACCCGTCCTCTTTGTCGCGGAAGGGTTCATACATCTTCGGCCCGTCCTCAAGCTTCATTCGATGAGTGATGACGAAGGAGGGATCGATCTGTCCTTCTTCGATGCGTTTGAGCAAATCGTCGCTCCAGCGATTGACGTGCGTTTGCCCCATGCGCCAGGTGAGCTCTTTGTTCATCGCTGCGCCGAACGGAATCTTGTCGATCAATCCGCCATACACACCAGGCACTGACAGCACGCCAGCCGGACGGCAAACATAGATCATCTCGCGCAGCACATGCGGCGGTCGGTTTCGAGCATGATGGCCTGCTTGATTCGATCGTAGATGCCGTCGAACGAGCGCGTCGCATGCGATTCCATGCCGACGGCATCGATACATTTCTCGGGGCCTTTTGCTTGCGTCAGATCACGCAGACGGTCGAGTACGCTCTCGTCCTTGAAGTTGATTGGGATCGCGCCAGCCGCTTGCGCCATCGCAAGCCGTTCCGGAACGTGATCGATGACGATGACCTGTCTGGCTCCCAGCAATATCGCGCTGCGAATCGCCATCTGTCCGACAGGTCCTGCGCCCCAAATAGCCACGGTGTCGGTCGGCTCGATTTCGCAGTTGACCGCTGCCTGCCACCCGGTTGGGAAGATGTCGCCGAGAAAAAGCACTTGTTCGTCGGTCAGGCCATCGGGAATCTTGATATGCGTCTTGTCCGCGAACGGCACGCGCACGTACTCGGCCTGTCCGCCCGCGTAGCCCCCTGTCAGATGCGTGTATCCGAAAAGGCCGGCCGTCGCGTGGCCGAAGAGTTTGTCGGCGGCGTCCTTGTTACGGTTCGAACGTTCGCAAACGGAGAAATTGCCCCGCTTGCATTGATCGCATTCGCCGCAGAAAATCGTGAACGGAATGACGACACGATCACCCACTTTCACCGCCGCGTTATCACGGCCGACTTCGACCACTTCGCCCATGAACTCATGACCCATCACGTCGCCTGACTTCATTCCGGGCATGAAGCCATCGAACAGATGAAGGTCCGAGCCGCAGATCGCGCAAGTCGACACCTTGATGATCGCATCGCGTCCGTGCTCGATGACCGGATCGGGCACCGTGTCGTAACGGATATCTTTCTTGCCATGCCAAATCAATGCTTTCAAGGTCGCCTCCTGCGGGTAGGCTTGATCGTCGGGTAGGTTCGTGGTCGCTGCAAGTCGAACGGCGCAACGCGTATGCCCGCTGAGGCATGACACATGCTCATGCACGCTTTGACGGTTCCTCTAACACCAAGGACGAAGTGCTATGACCAACGGTATGGCTCACCTCTTCCGGCGTCTGACAGCAGGCGTCTATGTGATCGGCGTCGCGCACGGAGGTGCAAGGAACGCGTTTACGGCAAGTTCGGTCATGCAGATCTCGTTCGACCCGCTCCTTGTTGCACTCGCCATCAATCCGGCGCACGCGTCCTATCCGATACTCGACCGCGGACGGGCGTTCTCTATCAACGTTTTGCGCTCGGATCAGCAGGCCATAGCCGAGCACTTCGGCACACACTCGGGCCGCACGATCGACAAGCTGTCGTCAACGCCTTGGCGGACCGGCCGAAGCGGCGCGCCACTGCTGCTCGATGCGGTGGCGTATTTCGATTGTCAGGTTCTCAGCGAGGCCGAAGCCGGGGATCACCGCCTTGTGATCGGCAGTGTGATCGACGGCGCGGTTCTGTCTCCGGAAGCGCAACCGCTGCTCTATGCCGCGACCGGAGATCTGGATCAGAGCGCGCAACTCTACGCGAAGGCGTTCAACGACTCGAAGTAGGTCGCCTTGTCTACCCGACCTCACGCCTGCGGCGGCTGTCCGTTGGAAGCGCTCAGGCCGCCGTCTACTGGTAGATTGACGCCGGTGACGAAGCGCGCGTCGTCGCTGGCGAGGAAAGCAATCACCGCTGCGATATCGTCGGGTTTCGCCGCGCGGCCTAGTGGAATGCGCTCGCGAAATTTGGCCATCAGTTGCTTGTCGGCGAGCATGTCCTGCGTGAGATCGGTCTCGGTCAGGCTCGGACATACCGCATTGACGCGTACACCATCGCGGCCGTGGTCCATCGCGAGCGCGCGCGTAAAGTTGGTCACTGCGCCCTTCGCGGCGTTGTAGAAGCTCATCCCCCAATCGCCACCGAGTCCCGATACCGACGATACATTGACGATCGAACCCTTCGCATCGATCAGATGACGGATGGCCGCGCGGCTGCAATAGAAGACGCCGTCAAGATCGGTCGACATGATCGCGCGCCAGTCGTCGAGCGAGGCTTCGTCGATGCGTCCCGTCGGCGCGACACCCGCATTGTTGACGAGCACGTCGATACGTCCGAAGCGCGCAGCGGTCGCCTCGATCAGTTGTTGCGCCTCTTCGTACTTCGATGCATCAAAGGTATGCACGAGCGTTCGCGCGGACTCGAGATCGCCCGCGACGCGGTCAAGCTTTTCGCGCGTGCGGCCGGCCAGCACGACCGACGCGCCTTCTGCCGCGAAACGCCGCGCGGCGCCTTCGCCAATTCCCGATCCCGCGCCGGTCACGATGATCACTTTCGATTTGAAACGCGTGCTGTATTGAGAGTCGTTCATGGATAGATCGAGGAAAAAGGGTTATCACTTCAGATCGGCGGGTACCTTACCGCCGTTTTCCGCAAGCTTCGTCATGACCTGCTTGTGCAGCCAGATGTTCATCGCGGCGGAGTCGTCGGTGTTGCCGGTGTAATGCAGTTCTTGCGCCAACGCCTTGCGCGATTCGAGACTGCTATCGAGATCGAGCAGTGTCAGCAGATCGACGATGGACGATCGCCAGTTCAGTGCCGCGCCATCTTGCTGCTGCTTTTGCGTGAGGATCGCGTCGACATCCACTTCGGGCAATGGCGTAACCGGGGGCCGGGCGGGTTCGACGCCGGGGGTTGCAGGCGTGCCGGCGGCGCCGCTCGCCGGGCCCAAAGGTGTGCTGGTCGGATTGCCCGATGACGTCGAGCTCGACGGCGGCGACGCATTGGGCGCCGCAGGCGGCACGGTTCCGCCCGAGGCGGTCGCCGCCGGATGGTCGTGCGGAAAGATCTTGTTCAGGATGTTCGAGAAGATGCTCATGTTTTCCTCCGTGAGTCAGTGAGATCGATGTTCTGCGCATTGCGCATCAAGCGTGCCGCGCGTCCCGTCATGCCGCAGGTCCATGCACGAAGTGACGAAGCAATGGTGCAAACGTCGTTGCATCGGTCGGTTTCGCGCAAAACGCGTCGAATCCCGCGTGCTTTGCGCGTTGCAGATCGGCCTCGCTAGCCGCCGCGGAATGGGCGATGAGGATGGTCCCGGATGTATCCGCGTCCGCACGAAGACGGGCCGCGACTTCCAGCCCCGACATGTCGGGCATCCAAATATCCAGCAGAACGACTTCCGGCTTGCATCGCGCGGTCGCGTCGATAGCGACGCGACCGCCGTAGACGGCATCGGCATCGAAGCCGCAGATGGCCAGCACCATGCTGATGGCGTCGGCGGTATCCACGTAATCGTCGACGACGAGCACGCGCGGCGTGCCGGGCGCGGCCTTCGTTCTGCGGGTCCAGATCGCGCATTTCGGTATCAACTAGTCGCTTGCGGCAGTCATGAGCGGTTCGCGCAACGGTAACGACACGAGCGGCGCTGCCGCGAGTTGCAGCAGCGCCGCACGGTCTTACACCTCGTTGGCCTTTCCTGCGCCGAGATCGGCGCCAGTGGTCGGCTCGGCGGTCGGATCCGAAGCCGTACGCGATGCCATCGCCTGCAGCACTTCGACGTCGCGTTCGGTCACGGTCACGGTCGCCGTTCCATCGCCGCCATCGACGGCGGGTTGCGGATCTTCGACGAACTGCCAGTCGCCGCCTTCATTCCATGGTCCGCGCGCGTCATTGCCCTTCGACATGTTGAAGTAGACGCTCGTGAACTCCGGCTCGCCCGGCAGCTTGCCTTGCGGGAAGTTCGGCTGGATCGAGTGAAGCGCTTTTTCGAAGGATTTCTGGTGCGCGATTTCGCGCGTCATCAAAAAGCCCAGTGCTTCCTTGATGCCCGGATCGTCCGTCACGTTGATAAGACGTTCGTAGACGATCTTCGCGCGTGCCTCCGCGGCGATGTTCGAGCGTAGGTCTGCCGTCGGTTCGCCAATGGTATCGATATATGCAGCGGTCCAGGGCACGCCTGCGGAATTGGTGAGGGCAGGACCACCGCCATAGAGCAGCGCGGTGGTATGCGAATCGTTGCCGCCGCCCGTGAGCGACCGATACAACTCGGCTTCCGATTCCACCGCTTCCGCGAGCTGGCCCTTCGCACCCTTGTTCAGCATCGCGACGATTGAGCCGATGACTTCGAGATGGCTGAGTTCTTCGGTCGCGATATCGAACAACAGGTCCTTGCGGCCTGGATCGTCTTCGCCGACAGCTTGCGTGAAGTACCGGCACGCGGCAGCCAGTTCGCCCTGCGGCCCGCCGAACTGCTCGAGCAGCAGATTGGCGAGACCCGGATTGGGCGCACTCACGCGGACGGTGTATTGCAGACGCTTGTTATGCACGAACATTTGGACGACTCCTTTATTTGGGGCGCAGGAAACCCTTCACGGTCTCGGCGCGAATAATCAAGGTTGAACGGTTTTGCTCGCAGCGACCAAGAGGACGTCGAAGCGTCGCTTACGGCCGTGCTGCTGCGAGCCTCAGCGCGAAGAGATCGCACCGGCGTATCGCGGAGGAAGCCGCGTCGTGGAAAGGGAGACCGACTGTCCGGATCGAGTCCGCGACATCGGCCTGAATGGGAATCAGCAACGCGTATGCCAAGCGGCCCGCCCAATGTCCACGGCCGGGCACCGTCGATGCTGGATGCCCAGCGGATGGATCAACGGAGACAACCATGGACGTCAAATCGCTGATGGGCCGAACCTTTGCATGGCCCGCACGCACGTTCAAACGCTTCAGCGCGGATCGCGCCGCGCCGATGGCCGCGAGCATCGCGTTCTATTCCGCATTTTCGCTCGCGCCGACGCTCGTCATGGTGATCGCCGTCGCCGGCCTCGTGTTCGGTGCGGAGGCCGCTCGCGGTCAGCTCTTTGATCAGATCAGCGGCATGCTCGGAAAGGATGCCGCGGCGAGCGTGCAGGCGATCGTCGAGCACGCGCACCGGAGCGGCGGAAGTGGCATTGCGGCGGTGATCTCGTTCGTACTGCTGGCCGTGGGCGCATCGGCGACATTCTCGTCGTTGAACACGGCGCTGTCGATCATCTGGCCGAAAAGCGGCAGGGAGAAATCGGGTGTCGCGACGCTCGTCAAGGTTCGGTTGATCTCGTTCGGTCTTGTCATGGGCGTCGCGTTCCTCCTGATCGTGTCGCTCGTGCTGGATACCGCCGTGCAAGCCGCGGGCAAATGGGTCTTCGGGGAGTCGCCGCTCGTCGTCATCGGCGACATCGTGCAGTTCGTGCTCGGTCTCGCCATTCTTTCTTGCGCATTTGCGGCGCTGTTGAAGTATCTGCCGGATGGTCACGTACCGTGGCGCGATGCGCTCGTCGGCGGCGTGATTTCCGCAGTGCTGTTTTCGGTCGGCAAGAAGCTCTTCGCGTTGTATCTCACACGCGCCGGGACCGCGAACGCGTTCGGCGCGGCCGGCTCGCTCGCCGTGCTGCTGATGTGGCTGTATTTCGCGGCGGCCGTCGTGCTGCTAGGCGCTGAAGCCGCTGCGACGAGAGTCGAGGTGCGCGAAGGCAAGCCAGACGAATCGCGCGAGGCGCACGAGCCTCATGCAGCGCCGATGGGCGTCGCCCCGAGCACGCATGTGCAAACCGCGCCTGTCGCCGCGCAAGTGATCGTGGGCGCGTCCGCGATGCGAAGCAGCCAACGGGTTACGCCGGGTGGGTTGCCAGTAATCGCGAGGATATTCGATGCAGTGAGAGCGAATCCGAGCCGATTCGCTATCGCGGCGGCAGGCGCGACGCTCTTCGTGTTCACGAAGGGCGCACGTCGACATCACGCGGGAAGACGTTTCTGAGCAACTTCGGCACGACGGATGCTGCGTCGAGAGGAAGCGTTCGGCGAAGAGCCATACATGCAACTGCATTTCGATGACCTGATACAGCGGGCCATCTATTCGGGCGCTGCCGCTGGCCTCGCTTCGGCTGGCGCCGCTTCCACCGCGGCAGTTCGCGCGGGACACGAACCGTGCGCGGCCATCAACGCGGTTTCCCACTGCTTATCGCCTAAAGCGATCTGGCGTGAAGAACCGAGCGTCCGGTATAGCGCGCTCGGTGCGACCATTCACATGGGAAGCGCAGCCGTCTAGGGCATGTTGTTCGAATCATTGTGCGGACTCCGTTCCCGCCCGGCGACGGTCGTCGCTACTGCCGCGACGACCGCGATCATCGCTTATGTCGTCGATTACCATGCCGTGCCCAAACGAGTCACATCCGGTTTCGAAGCTCATCTGTCGAAGCACACGCTCGCGATGACATACGTCGCACTCGGCGCGGGCTTCGCAAGCGCGGCGCTGATTCGCCGACGCGCGACGCGCTGAGGCATCGATCGTCATCGAAATTTCGCCCGTAGAACGGAAGTAGGCGATGAACAAGGATCAAAAGCAAGGGATCAAGGAAGAGATCAAAGGCTGGACCGATACGGCCCTTGGCACCGTGACGGGCAACGAAAATCGCAAGGTGAAAGGCGATGTCGAAGTTACGAGTGGCGCTAACCGCAAGGAATATGGAGATCAGAAGGACAACATCGACGAAGGCATGGAAGATCCCGGCGATTCGACCATCGAATGGAGACGCCAGCCCCAAAAGTGGGCAAGACCAGAAGGCCCCGGACGACTAGACCCTCACTACGGATGTCGTCGAAACGGACGACGACGGTACATCGGTGCGCGAAGCGGAAGTGAAGAAGGACGACCTTTCCGAGTTCAAGCCGAACCAGGGCGCGGGCGAACCGGAGCAATGCACGTCATGCGAATGGTCGCGCGCATGCCTGTCGTGGACAGCGAAAGGCAACTGATCGGCATACTCGCGCTGGGGAACATCGCGACATGGTCGGACGGCGAAGTTTTGCTGACGCCCCGCGCTTTATCGACGCCGTCCGTGCCGAGTTGGGGATGAATCGAGGCCGCAGCGTTTGGAAGTCCGTCCCAGAGGTACGGGGTTTGCTTATGTTGCTTGGGCATGTGCGTCCTTTCCAAAGATCACGGGGGCTGGCCGCAATCGGCCAGGATCGACAATGCTGTTTCTGTTCGTCGAAGATGATGAAAACGTCGCGGCGGCGTTCGCCGAACTCGCCGCTTCGCTCGGCCATCATGCGGACGTCGCTCGCACCGGCGGCGAGGCGCTGCGCATGACAGGCCAGACTCGCTACGACTCCGTTTTCATGGATATCGGCCTGCCCGATATCGACGGACGCAAGCTCTGTGAATACGTTCGCTGCGCGGGTGCATCGACCGAAGCATGCATCGTCGCCGTGACCGGTACGCGTGGATTCGACATGGAATCATCGCGTCAATTCGACGGTTATCTTCGCAAGCCCGTTACCGCAACGGAGCTCGCGGGAGTCATCCGGAGCTGTTGAAGCGCATGGGTTACTGGCTCTGACGTGGCTGATCAGGAAGAACTTTGGATGGGGTTTGCTGGTCTTCACATCGCAAGAACGACATGCAACGCTTATATGTAAAGCTGCGTGCAGAAGGCTGAATTGCAAGCCGAAGCGTGCGACTGCGACCGCTGTTTCGTGGTTGCGTATGGGAACGTGGAATGATGCACCGACAATCGAGGCGGGAACGCCTGCGCGGCAATATGCAGAAACGGACCAGGGAGCCGCGTGCATTTCTTCCTGCCTGCTAGATTGGAAGCTGTACTGCACCATGGAGAAAAATATGACGACCGTCTACGTTGTGAAGACCGGTGCGCAGTTCCTCTGCACCGCCGAGGACGGCGACATGGGGTTCGCACCTGTTGTCGAAGAAGCCACGTCCTTTCCTTCGTATGAGGAAGCGGAAAAAGCGGCGAGTGAACACACCGATCCCGGATATGAAATTCTCGCTGTCAACGTCACCGGAAGCTGAGTCGTCGGCTACTTTGTCTCGGCCGGATGGCTAAGGCGAACGGATCGGCATAGGGCGACGTTGAGGTTTCGCCCCACGCAAGGTAGCTTAGGATGGCGTTTCGCCCGTTTGGATCACCACAACCGCGAGTGACCGCTCACCGGATGCGCACTTTCCACCGTTAGACGATCGGTGGTCTTCGCCAAAAGCAATTGCCGCAGTCGCAAATCGCTCCCGACGCGATCCGCCTGCTAAGCGCTTCGTGGCAAACGCACGCCAAACGCGGTCTCTGTCTGATCGGAGCGACCTTCGATCGCCCCATGATGGGCCTTGGCGATTTCGCTCGCGATATACAGACCGAGACCGAGGCCGTTAGCGTTTCTGTTCTCCTGCGCCGGTCCTCTCGTCAACGGGTCAGAAATCCGCTCCAACGTCTGCGGGTCGATCGCGGAACCGCTGTTCGTGACTTCCAGACGGACCTCTGCGTCAAGACCAGTCACTACAACGCGAACCGGCTCGTTCGTTGCGCCGTACCTTATCGCATTAATGACCAGATTTGAAAACAACTGCTGCAGGCGCGAACCGTCCCAGACATCCTGCACGTTGCCGGAATACTCGAGGTCGATGCGACGCCCAGGATGAGCGGTGCGCAACTGGTCCACGGCGTCGCAAAACACAGTTGCCAGGTCGACGGTGCCCGGCGTCATATTGATACCCAATCCTAGTTTGGTTCGGTTGAAATCGCACAGATCTTCAAGAAGTCCGTTCATGCGGACACAACTCCGTATTTGACGGGCAGCAGCTTCCGATACCTTCTTCCCGGCGTTAAGAGCGGCAAGGTAAGTCGAGGTAGTCTGGATGGTTTGCAGCGGACTGCGGATATCGTGCCCAAGCATTCCAAGCAACAGCTTGCGAGCCTGCTCGACCTGCGCATCGAAAAATCCCACCGATTCCGCGACTGCCTGATCGATCGACTCGTTGAACCGGACCATGTCTTCCCGATCCGGAGTGACCGGCTGACATTCGTCTATCCACAAACGCAGGACGCTGGTGCGCAGCGCACGGTACTCGGCGGCCATCTAGTTGATGTTGAAGCCATCGCGCGCCCGCAGGAGGGCTTTTGTTTTGCGCGGCGGGTCTCCGTTCTGGTGCCGCGTCCTTGCCGACCACCATCTCTTCGACGACGCGGGCAGTTTCGATACGCGCGAGTCGATGTCGACGGCGCCTGTTGCATACAGTGCGTCCCGCACGCGTTCCACAGATGCGTCGTCGTCGACCACAATGGAAAGTAATGCGCCCCTCGACATTCTGCTTCGTGGTAGTGCCCGACTTCCTCAAGGTTCCTCACTGCCACCGAACGGGCGTTTGAAGAAGTGTTCGGTGCCGCTTATCGCTCCATCTTTTGGGCGTTCTTCCCCGGCCTCACTCGTGTCAGACCGCGCAGTCGCATCACCACTTCTCGTCCGTGTCTACGCTAGTCGAACTATGACCTTCCATGTTCGTGCGGACGACGCCTTCTGATCTTAGGTGGGCTTGAGCGCGCTCAGCGTCATCGAACAAAGAAAAACACCTAGTGCACGTCAGGACTACCGAGACGCAAGAAAATGTGACACGGCGCGTGCTGACGAACAAAGAAAAACTTATCGTCGAGCGCCGAGACGGCCAGGAGCGTCCATGGAAAGAAGACCGCGGGGAAAGCAGTGCGTTTTGCAAGATACTGCGCACATAGACCAGGGGCTGATTCCTCCGACCCAGTGCGCGTGTCGGCAGTGAGGGAAGAGAAGGCGGTCGGTCTTGCGACGGTGGAAACGGGCGCGGCGCGAGTGTGCAAAGGCTGATGAGGAGGAGTTATGCGTGAAGAAGAACCCCGACCGGCTCCTGGCACTGAATGGTTGCCGAGGGGACTTATCAGCGCCATTTACGGTGCCTGCGCTTTCTTCAAACGGCGGCCCAAGCCGGCGCCGCCCGAGACGACGCCGGTGATTGCGCCTACCACAAGCGCGGCAAAGGAGAAAACCACTTGAGGTGGCCTGCCCCGTGTCATGGGCCTCAATCAGCGCTAGCATCATCCTTTCGATGGTCGGCTCCCCGATCATGATCGGTCTCGGTACGGAGAAGTTTCACCGGATCATCGAGGTAGTAGGCGAACGCGGAAGGCGCGCTTTCAGTCGGGGCTTTTCACGAAGCGCAAGCGTTGTCCCCATCAAAGGTTATTTACTCGATGGCTTTGCGATGATGGACGCACGCGTTGCGTGGATGCCGATGTACTGACATTTGCTATTCCCCTGTGAGAATCGCATCGACGCGAGGAATTTACGTCGTCATACTATGAAACGATGACCGCGTCAGTGGGAGAGACCCGGAAGCGGCTCGTCCCGCGCTACAACCGCGCGTACATCTCGGCGCGCCTGCTGGCGGTGCCAGGTTTGTGAACGTTCTAGAAGGCGGCGCAAATGATCACGACGACGGCGGTTCTGTTGCTCCTCGGCGCGGCACTCGCCGTTTATCTCAACGACAAGAACGGCGAGAGCAGTAGTCTGTGGGCGCAATGGGAGCGCGAGCTAACGACAACCGCAAGGACGCGTGAAGATGCATGAGATCGAATCCGATGCGTTTTATCGTCGCGCAGATCTATCCAAGAGGGGGCGATGATCTCCATCGCGGTCGCCGAATCCGTATCGAGGCACTGCCGATGCCGCGCTTTCCGAATCTCCGTGCTGAGCATTAGCCCGTGCCGAACCTAGGCAGACTGCATCGAAATGAAATTCTAAAGCGAGCATCAAGGACTTGCCGAGGAGAGGCGACCAAAAAATCGTTCTCGAATCGGCTTGCCGCGCATCTCGCCGATGAACGGTTGCGTGTCACGCGCGCGCTACACGCGCGCTGCTAGCGGGGACGCACCGCGCGCCCTAAGTTCCACGCCGAACGCCGAGTTGATTGCGCTCGCGCTCGTCAGCGTCGCCATTCTTGGATTGCGGCGTACGGGTCAGACAGAGTGGCCGGCGCGGAATTGAGCGCGTCGACACACCGGGCGTTCGCCACAGTGTTCGACGCGCTGCGAGGGTGACGTACGGCGAAGTATGGATCAGCGCAGGCGCATCGTGTTATCGCCTGCATCCTTCGGGATCTTCGCTTCTAGTTCTTCCTTGCGCTGCATTAGCTTCTTGCCGAGCGCGCTCAGGTCGGCGCCGGACTTTCGAAGCTTAGGGAAGAGATCCGATTCTTCCTCTTCGATGTGGTGTTGAACCATCTCGCTCATTACCTTGAAGGTCGCGTCGAAACCGGGCTCGCCCGCTCTTAGTGTCGTGAACTTGTCGATCAGCACCTTCACGAGATAGTGTTCGACATACGCTTCTTCGACATCGGGCCGATCGTCTTCGTCCAGCGCTACCTGCGCGGCCGGATATAGCAGCTCCTCCTCGATCATCGCGTGGACAGTGAGTTCTTCGCAGGCGCGTCGCACGAGTGTGGACTTCGCATCGAAATCGTCGTCCTTCGCTTTCTCGAACGCATTGAACAGCGTTTGAACGGCGCGATGATCCTCCATCAGCAATTCGAGGGCGTCTTGAGTTTGCGCCGGCCTGGAAGTGCCGGTCGCAGCTTGTGTGGGGGGCGTAGGCATCGCGTTCTCTATCTGAATAATGAACTACATGGTGTCGAGCAAATTGCGGGCCTGCCCGTTTTCTGTCTCTGCCTATGTATCTTGGCAAGTAGGGCTCAAAAAACGCGTTCCTGTTCGCGCTATCCGCGCGCGAGTCGGGTTGGCTTGGTGCGCAGTAAGTCCCAGAGTCTTCTTGCGGAGAGACTAGCGCACTTTATGCACGCGGCACGCTGGTTGCGCCATCAGCGTGCAAGCTCCGATTCGGCGGCGACGTTGTCGCATTACAGGGAGATAGTGATGGATGAACAGAAAGAGCAAGACCGCATTCGTCGTCGTGCCTATGAGATCTGGGAGCGGGAAGGCTCCCCGGGGGGACGCGCGGAAGAGTTCTGGGAGCAGGCGATAGCGTCGATCAGCGCTGAGGGCGCGCAAGCCGTGAATCCCGGTAATGCCGCCGCGGACGGAGCTGAACCACGGGTAGGCACCAGCAAGTAAGTAATTCATCGTAAGAATAGGACTTCCGCTTGCTATCTGCGCGCGGAATGCGTCGTCTGATGCTCGAGCCCAATTCAACCTAAACGATCGACTCATATGCATTCGACTATGATGCCCACGCGCAAGCCGCTCGACCGAGAACTGGAAACTGCTCTGCGCCGCGTCTTCGGTTTTCCGAGTCTGCGAGCAGGGCAGGAAGACGTGATCCGCAGCGTGATGGACGGGCACGATACTTTGGCGGTGATGCCAACCGGTGCGGGCAAGTCGCTGTGTTACCAACTGCCCGCGCTGCAATTCGAAGGCATGACGATCATCGTATCGCCGCTCATCTCGCTCATGCGCGATCAGGCGACGAAGTTAACCGAAGCCGGCATTGCAAATGCCGTGCTCAACAGCGCACTCTCCGCAAGCGAATTGCACGACACAATGGACGCGCTTTCCAGACACACACTGCGCATGCTGTTCGTTACACCCGAACGTCTGGTCGATGCGGAGTTCGTCGCGCAACTTAAGGCGCTGGACGTAACCGAGATCGCGCTCGTAGTCATCGATGAGGCGCACTGCATCTCGCAGTGGGGGCACGATTTTCGTCCCGCGTATGTCGAACTGATTCAGGCGATAAAGTTATTGGGTCGCCCGCCGATACTCGCACTGACCGCAACGGCGACGCCTGCGGTCATGAAAGATATCATGCGCGAGCTTCAGATGCGGCAGGCCAATGTCATTCATACGGGCGTCTATCGCGACAATCTGCGTTTTGCCGTCGAACAAATGACGAACTCGGGAGACAAGCGCAAGCGTGTCGTGGAGCTCGCAAGCAACGAGAAGGGAAGCGGCATCATATATTGTGCGACCGTCGCGGAATGCGAGGCGCTTTATGCGGCCCTGGTCGAAGCGGGCGTGGCAGCCGAGCGGTATCACGGCAAGCTCGCGGCGAGCGTGCGGTCCGCGTCGCAGGACGCCTTCATGGAAGACCGTGCGCGTGTGATGGTCGCGACCAATGCGTTCGGCATGGGCATCGACAAATCCGACATCCGCTTCGTGATCCATGCGCAGATGCCGGGCAGTCTCGATGCGTACTATCAGGAAGCAGGCCGTGGAGGACGCGACGGTGAGCCGGCCCGCTGCACGTTGCTGTTCGAACTGAAGGACAAGCAGGTGCAGCAGTTCTTCTTGAGCAGCCGTTATCCGAGTGCGCAGACCATCGCACGCGTTGCGCGGACGGTGCGCGAACTGGCGAACGAAACAAGCAGCAAGACACTCGAGAAACCGCTCGAGCGCCTGCGTCAAGCATTGCCCGACGTGGGCGCGAACAAGCTGCGCGTCGCGGCAACCTTGCTTCACGACATCGGGATGACGCGACGCACGCGGCACGGCGGCACGAAATTGATCGATGAGGACGGCAGCAAGGCCGACGCAAAACTAGGCGATGCATCCCACGCCTATGTTGCGCGCGCGGAACGAGACCACGCCGTGCTGGAATGCATGATCAGTTTCGCGCAAAGCGCACAGTGTCGCTGGCGCATTCTGCTCGATTACTTCGCGCACAACACGGACTCCACGTCGGATGTGCGTTACCCCCCGCCCGATAATGAACTCGGCGGAAAGACATGTGGCGTATGCGACAACTGCCTAAATCCACCGGAAGTGATCGAGAGTCCGCGCGAGCTCGTCGAACAGGCGCGAAAAAAAGAAGAGACGAAGCCTAAGCGGACGATGCCCACATTCGAGCGGGGCGAGCGCGTCCTCGTGCGTCGCTATGGTGAAGGTATTGTTGAAATGGTCAGCGGCGAAAGCGTGGCCGTGCGTTTCGCTCACGATGAGACGCGCACGTTCATCGCGCGATATCTGAAACGAAGCCGCGCCGCGTCATCATGAGGCCCGACGAAGGGATAATGGATTTTGGCGCGCGTACTGCTGTGAACGGCTTGGCCGCGAGCCTCTTTTATGTTTGAAAAGGGCCGGCATCGCAATCCCTCGAAGAGACGGAGTTGACCGCCTTGCCGGTGCACAATGCACGAAGCTGGAGACGCGAAAGACCAGTGTCTCACCCACGATCATCGTCGACGATGGCTTCGAGCCACGTGTCGGAAGTCTGCGCCTCTGGCCCTGCGACTCCTAACGGATGCATCGCCGGTTATTGCCCAGCGTGCAATCCGCTGCTGCCGTTATGACATTACGACAAGGAGAGTAAGGTGCGAGGCGCGGAGTCGATCCCTGTTCATATCGTAATGAATTGCACGCCACGTGAACCTCGAGCGTCGTCACGTTCGCGGTGCGCGGTGCGCTGAACCGGACCGCAAACAGCGTGCGAGCGCGAGCGCGCCGATCGACAGTATTGTCAACGATGCGAGTGGAAACGTGCCAACAGTGTTCGCGGCGATTGCGGCGGGCCGGTTTTGCGCGACGAGCTGGATCCTGCGCTTCGTCATCCGAATGCCAAGGTCGGACAACTGCGATGCGAGCGCACGTTCAGCCGTTGGAAGCAGCACAGTCTCCTCGTCTGCGACGTGATGCATGACTTGACGCATAAGCTGCATGAAAAGGGCGTCATATGCGGCATGCTCCGGACCCATCGAACGCAGTTTCGCGATGTCCTCGCGCATCTTTTCGTGCTCAGGCCTGCTTTTCGTGAGGCGTTCGTCTCCGGCCATTGCCTCGCTGAGCGCGGGATAGAAAAGTTCTTCTTCGAGTTGCGCGTGTATTTGCAACGCGGTGCAAACGAGCTCGACGATGGCGCGCTTTCTCGGCCACGATGTTTCTGCATGGTAACGATGAAAGGCCGCCAGCACGTGCGTGTGATCCATCCGGATCATCGACGTGATGGTTGGGAATGGTGATATGTCCATGGCCACTCCTTCGCGCAGGGCTGGGGTCGAGTGCTTGTGGGAACTGATACAAAGGCGTTAGCAAGCACTATTCCGACTCCCTCGCCGCGTTAAATAAACCTAAGACATGGGCGCGCAGACGGTTAGTCTATCGATGGAGTGCAGGAATACAAAGCCCGCCGCAGGCTCGCTGATTCTTGGATAACTAAATTAAATGTGCGTCTGGACCCGATGACTTCCGGATTGATACATGTGACGTTCCTTTGAAGCTTGATATCGCGACATCTTTGGTTGGATTCAGCGAGAGCGCGGTACCGCGCCCGCTCTGATACCGATGTCGGTCGACAATCTGCACGAGCACGCACGCGACCCGGCGTCAAGGTATGGCAGTTGCTGTCTAGCCCTCACAATCTACTCGAGGAGCTATCTATGGCTGGCGACACTGCATACAAACCAGGCGAGCGCGTGAAAGTATCTGGTATCTATTCTGTCGTCCAAGACGATGGCAAAGATACGTTCGAAGTGACCTGCGTAGAAGGCGAACACTTTCCACCGGCACGCAGCGGCAAAGGAGCGCACTTTGAACTGAAATACGCTGCGACGCATGCTCACAGACACGATGAATTGAAGGGAACGGAAGCGCGAAGCTAGCTCCGCGGAAGCTCTCGGCCCCATCGCCGGAGACGCGCGTCGGAGCTCGAGAGCCCACGTTCACATCGAATTCACCACCATCCATCTACAACTGAAGACACATATTGTCTTGGGAGCTCGTATGTCTGACCATGTTTACAAACTTCTCGAAATCACGGGTTCTTCACCTGAATCTTCCGATAAAGCTGTCGAGGTTGCGCTTCAAAAGGCGTCCAACTCAGTGAGCAACATTGAATGGTTTCAGGTGACAGAAACTAGGGGCCATACGGAAGGCGGCAAGATTGCGCACTGGCAAGTGACCTTGAAAGTTGGGTTCCGCGTCGACGACTGAAGCTCATCGAGCACGAATGACCGGGCGGACCGGCAGTCTACGGCAATCGCTTCGTTGCGGAGGTCAGGGATTGCGTCGTCGTCCAGTAATCGCCCCGAGGGTCGCTTGCCTGGAAGCTCAAATACTCACGAGCGGTCTGTACGGTCCACTGCGAACCGCTCTTGAGGTCAGCAAGTTGTTCCCAAGCAATTGGCATTGAGACGCCCATCCCCGGCCGGGCTCGAGCTGAAAATGCTGCGGCGGTCGTTTGCCCCTTCCCATTTCGAAGGTAGTCAACATAGATTTTTCCCACCCGATTCAATGGACCAGAGACCGCCGAGAAGCGCTCTGGAATCGTCGTTGCGAGGTGCGCACCGAACGATTTCGAGAACGACTTTACTTTGGCATAGTCCAGTCGTGGATTTAGCGGCACGACTATGTGCAAGCCCTTGCCACCGCTCGTTTTCAACCACGCTTGCAAGCCCAACTCCGACAGTAGCAAGCGGACGAGTAATGCTGCTTCCTGAACGTGAGCCCATTTGACGCCCTCGCCGGGGTCGAGGTCGAAGATGACCCTGTCTGGCGCTTCGAGCCGTCGCACGACCGAGTTCCATGTATAGAATTCGATAGTGTTCATCTGCGCCGCGGATAACAGAGCGTCCGCTGTGTCGACCGTTAGCAACGGCGGATGCTTTGGCCACAAATCGCGGTCGTGCGCTTTCAGCCCGGGCATCGCTGTGCGCTCGGCGTGCTTCTGGAAAAAGAGATTACCGGCTACGCCTTCAGGCGCGCGCACGAGGGCAACGGGCCGGTCTTTGAGGTGAGGCAGCATCCTCTCAGCGACGCTGGCGTAGAACCGAACAAGGTCGGCTTTCGTCACCAACGCTGACGCGTCTATCACGCGCTCGGGATGCGTTATCTTCATTTGGAAAAGAGACTCAGGGGCCCGCGTCGTCACGCCTTCGCGAACTACGCCACGAGCGTCCTTGTCGAGGCGCAAACCTATGAAGGACGCTTGCCGAATTACTTCATCGGCGGTCCACTCAGTGAACTCCACCTCTGCCACTAGCACAGGCTTTACCCATCTCTCGCTCCCGACCGCTCGCTTTGACCATCTGCCTGGCTTCTTGAGTGGCGTGTCAAACGGCGTTGCGTCGACCTCAAGAGGTGTGAGTTGCTTCCAGAGGCCGCGTGCAGTCTTCGAATCCCAACCAGTGCCGACACTCCCGGCATCATGAAGCTTGCTGCCAACGTAATAGCCGAGTAATAAGCTGCCCACTTCTCCCTCATTGCCGCCGCGCGCGGTCATGCCACAAATAACCAACTCCTGTCGCAGCCGTGCTTTCGCCTTCAACCAAGTTTGCGTACGCCCCGACTCATACGGTGCATCGCGCCGCTTAAGCATGAGCCCTTCCAAACCCAATCCTGTCGCCGCTTCGAATATCTGCGCCGGGGGAGCGTCAAAGTCCTGGCTGTACAGCAGCCGTTCTCCTGAATTTTCAATAATCGGCGCTAGTAACGCACGTCTTGACCACAGCGGCACCTTTCGGAGGTCTTTGCCGTCGAGGAATATCACGTCGAAAAGGAAGTAGACGATGTCCTTGTTCGATTGCCCCTCAACCGCGTGTTGAAGAGCTGAGAAACTGGGGAGACCGTCTTTTAGCACGACAATCTCGCCATCCAACCATGCACTCAAGAGCGGCAGATCGTTGAGCTCAGCGACCAGCAATGGGAAGCGGGATGTCCAGTCGTGCCCGTTGCGTGTGAACAGTCTCACTCGCTTCTTGTCGATGCGCGCTAGCAGTCGGTAACCGTCTAGCTTGGATTCAACTATCCAGTCACCGCCTGCTGGCAGCGAAGGCGCTAGCGTCGCAAGTTGGGGTTCAAGCTTAGCAGGCAGCGACGCCGCCACTGCAGCTGACAAGTCAACCTCGGGGGCCGCGACGTGCCGATTCCGAGGGGAGCGAGGCTCGCGTTCTTCGACAAGTCCAATGGGATTGGCAATGACGCTGTCGGGGAGTGCCTTGATGACGTCGTATTCGGCGAGCGGACGCGCCCACTCATCGCGCTTCTTGAACATCATCCACTGGTCGGCCTTGTCTCCCGGCTTTGATATCCGCACCAGCTCCCACAAGCCGGCGAGCTTTTCCCCGTGCAGTCGAAAAATCAGTTTTCCTGCATCCATACTCTTGTCTGCATCTCCGACCGGCTCCCACGTTCCACGGTCCCACACAATGACCGCGCCTGCGCCATATTGTTTGGGAGGGATGGTGCCCTCGAAGCTAGCGTAATCGATAGGGTGGTCTTCAACGTGCACCGCCATTTGCTTCTTGGCCGGGTCGTAGCATGGCCCTTTGGGAACAGCCCACGAGAGCAGCACGCCCTTGTGTTCGAGCCGGAAGTCATAGTGGAGGCGACTGGCCCAATGTTTCTGCACAACAAACCTGCTGCCCTGAGTCGGCGTTCCGTTTGCCATACTCGCCTTAGATCCAGGCGGCTCAGGCGTGGCGCCGAAGTCGCGCTTTTTGCGATAGCGCTCAAGTGGCGTAGTAGCTGCAGTTTTGCGGGATGAAACCATCGCGGTTTCCCTCGGTTCGATGGGCTGATTCCCGTACACTGACCGTTTTGCCCGGAAAAGTGGCCGATCGTCCACATCGGATGTTCGGGTGAACTGCAGAACTTCTCAGAACTCTTCCATCTGCGGATCAGGGCCGCGTGTCGGGGCTGCGGGTGCAGCGAGCTTGATTACGCGGCCGGTGCGAGCGGATTCGTAGATCGCCTCGATGATGCGCTGATCCTGTAAGCCTTCTTCGCCCGGTGTGTGCGGCACGATGTCATCTTTCACGCACACGGACATGTGATCGATCTCGCGCGCGAACTGATTCTGCGGATCGATCTGCACTTCGGTGGTCGCGCTCTTGCCGTCCAGCAATGTACCGTGCCGCATGCGCAATCCGTTGTAGCCGAACGCCGGGTCCATCTCCACCCAGCCCTGCGCGCCCTGGAGCCTGAAGAAACGCGACTCGTGACTCGCACAGCTTGACATACACGTCGCCGTCAGTCCGCTTGGAAATCTCAGGATGAAGTGCACGGATGCCTCCACTTCGACGAAGCGCTGATCGGACTCCGGTCGATACACCGTCGCGATGACTTCCTGCGGCTCCTCCCCGGATAGAAAGCGCGCGGCATTCAGGCTGTAAAGCCCGATATCGGGCAATGCGCCGCCGCCGGCCAGCGCTTTCTTCAAACGCCATTGAGACGGATCGCCCACGTTCTGTGAATTGCCTGCAACGAACTCGCGCAGGGGCCCAAGTTGCCTGTCCTTCACCATCTTGGCGACCATGCGATCCATCGGCTCGTATTGGCTGCGATATGCGATCATGAGTTTGCGGTTCGCGCGCTTCATCGCGTCGATCATGGTCTGGCAGTCGGCGACGCTGGTCGCCATGGGCTTTTCGCAGAGCACGTGCTTGCCGATCTTCGCGGCGCGCAACGTAAATTCCTTGTGCATGCCGTTGGCTAAGACGATGTAAACAACCTGCACGCGCGGGTTGTCAGCGAGACGCTCGAAGCTCTGATAGTCGTGGATGTCAGCCTCCGGCACGCCGTACTGGCGCGCGACGCGCAACGCCTTCGTGCGATCGCCCGAAACCAGCGCGGAGACCTTCGAGTACTTGCACTGCGCGAGCACTGGCAGAATCTGGTTGAGCGACAGTCGACCGAGTCCGACGATCGCATAACCGATGCGATCGTCGGGCGGCAAGTTGGCGTCCGGCGTCTCTTCCTTCTGCTCAGTGTTCGGATCCTGAATCAGCGGGAGCTTGACTTGATTGGCGTCGGAGCCCGTCGGACCGGCAGCCCATGCGCTGCCGGCCGAAGCGGCGGTGAGCGCGACCGCGATGCCCGCGCTTCCGCGTAACAAGAACGAGCGCCGCCCGGTTTCTGGCGGCGTGGAAGTCGATTCGGATTCAAGCGTAGGATCGTTGTGGACAGGTATCGGAAGCTCCAGGGATAGGCGTGATGCGGTAGCGCCGTCCGGTGGAAATCGGCCGTCGCGGTGTTACGACAGCCTCAGCATTGACTGTGCCGTCGGCTGGTCGACTGCTGGCCAGGCGAGTTGGAACCGAGCTCTTCCGCGTCGTCGAGACGCGGCGAAAGTTACCGATTGGTCGGCTCTCCGGGGTCCTCGACGCCTTTTCCGATGTTTTGCTTGATCGCCGTAATCCTTGCGATTTCGCGCCATTAGTCATCTCGACATCACCCTTCACCTTGCGGTCTTCGTTTCCGGTGACGGTTTCGATAGCCGAGTCTGTCCAACCTTAAACCTGTTCCTTGATACCTTCCTTCTGATTGGGGTTCATCTTGTGCTCCGTTGCCCGTAAGTGTTTCCCGCGATGCGTGTCGTGCCCGGCGTAAGGCTAGGCATCTTTGTCGGACTTGCCTGGTCTGCCGCTGCGGCTCGCGGGTGCGTGATCCGGATCGACGTGATCGTGTTCAGGTGCGTACGGGCCGTCGTCGGGATGTTCCTTGCCCATCGGCACAAGGCTCGCGTCGATGTTGCCGTGCTCACGCTGCTCGATGGTGCCGCTGCGTTTCTCTTCTACATCGCCTCACCGAGCGTTTTCCGACGGTCGTCCGCGCGCTCGACGGGATCGGAGGGTTCATTTTGGATGTCTGCTCTTCTGCATCGGACGGGGATTGCGTGGTATTTCTGAACAACGGTTATGCCACGTCGCCGGTGTGTTGCGGTGCGGAAGCGGCGTTGTCAGGCGCAGGCATTCCGGGGGCACACGTCATGGTGAAACGAGGCATCCGAAAAAGACGTGCTGCGGCCTTCGCTGAACTGGCCGCATCGCTCGGCTATCATGCGGACCTTGCACGTACCGGCGGCGAGGCGCCACGCACGACACGCTAGACGCGCTAAGACTCCGTTTTCATGGATATCGGCCTGCCCGATATCGATGGAGGCAAGCTTTGTGAATACGTTCGCTGCGCAGGTGCATCGACCGAAGCATGCTTCGTCGCCGTGACCGGTACGCGTGGATTCGACATGGAATCATCGCGTCAATTCAATGCTTATCTGCGCAATCCCGTTACCGCAACCGAACTCGCGGGAGTTATCCGAGCTATCGAGGCGTCGGCTCGTGCAGCGTTGCGTGGATCGCGCGGCAACGTATCCTGCATAACATTCGCTTACGGCAAGCCGCGCTACGATCGCCGCACGACAACGCACGCGCGCCTTCATGAACCGATACTTCACCAAAAAGCAGGGCGCCATCCGCCGTATCATCGACCTGAAGCGCAATGGACCTGAGGCGAGCCGCACGACAGTTGTCGGCGAGCAGAAAGACGGCAGGAAAGTCCACGGACTCGAGCAAGTGCTTCTTCACTTGCGGATCGGGCGGATCGCTCATTTCACTTGCATCAGTTCAATTGTCCAGGAGATCGTCTTCGTCAGCTAGCCGACGAAGACGACGACTGCTAACGTCCCTTAATCGCATAGAGCCGCGTCGGTAACGCGTTGGGGCTTTGCGGGTCGAACCAGCTCATGTCGGGAATCCGCGAGTCGGTGACGTAGATCGTGCCATCCGCGCCTTCCGAGAACGTGTCGGGCCAGACCAGGCGCTTATCGCGCAAGAGGGTGGTGAAACGCTCGCCGTCGCGTACGCGGATTGCGTGATGTTCGACCGAGGACACATAAAGCCGCCCGCGTTCGTCGAACCAGAGACCGTCTGCGGGACCATCGATGCCGGCAGGTTCGACGCGCGTCGAGACCTGCTGCGCGGTCAACTGCGTGTTCTGAAGCGCGTCTGTCGCGATGCGGTAGAGCGTCTTGCCCTTCACCGCCTGCCAGTACAGAAAGCGCCCATCGGGCGTCAGCGCGATCCCGTCCGCCGAGAAACTTACGCGCCGTCCATCGGTCTGCTGCAGCGGCTTGCCGTCGACTTTGACGGTCACGCTCTTGTCGGCCTGCGTGCTCGAATCGCCGTCAAGCACGCGGCGCGCCGAGCCGGACGTCGTATCGACCACGACGATCGCGCCGCGCACGCCGGAGTCGGTGACATAGACGAAGCGGCCGTCGGGACTGATGCGCACATCGTTAAGGTAACTGCCTTGCGGTGCGATCGTTTCGTCAAACGAATAGACATGCGCGACGCGGTTCGATGCAAGGTCGATCTGCACGAGCTTCGGCGCGCCCGGCACGACCAGCGACTGAGCCGGCGCACCCGGGTCGATGACCCAGAGATTGCCGCGTTTATCTGCGACGACGGATTGCACACAGACCCAATGATCCTGCGGTGTGACTTCATCGCGGCGCGAATTGCGCCAGCCATTCCACTCGACATCGGGATAGGGACGCAGGTCGCCGGTGCTGCCGAGCTCGGCGACGGATATCGGCGCGTCTTCCGTCCAGCGCGGGAAGTTGACGAAGGTGCGTCCACCGGGCGTCACAGTCGCGCCGGTCACTTGATGCTCGAACGTCGCGATGAGCTGCAGCCGGGCATCGCCGCTTTGCCGATCGTGTCTGTTGTCGGATTCCTGTGCGCCGCCCATCGGCGGGAGGGCGGCGAGGCAAAGGGCGAGAAGGGTTCTGACGAGCGGTCGCATGATCGGCTCCGAGGCGAGGATGCGGCATTTCAGCAATCGCAATGCCGTGGCAGGGGCACAGGTGATGCTCGCGTCAAAAACCATCCGCCCTTTTCGAAACGGACCGTTTCAGCGACTCAAGCGAGATTGACGATCACAGGAAAGCGCCCTCGACGCATCGGGCGGTTCGATGCGGTGCGCATGTGCGTGCAGCCGTTCATTGCGACGCGTTGACGGACGCGAGCATGAATTTCCTCGGGTCATCGAGCCTTTGCCGACCGCGTAAGCCGTTTGGAAGACGACGGCACAGCTCCTGCTCTGCTGATCAGTCACCCACGGCAAACAATATGACCAAGAACAGCGAAACGAACAAGCGGATGCCCGCGCCCGATGACCGACAGGCGCTTCTCAACGAACTGCGCCGTTGCAAGATGGCGCGCTCGCCGCACGCATACGTCAGGGGCAATACAGAACGATTTTACGAGTGGG
>Ga0160464_100446_pt1 | contig 31038 bp, 28 predicted proteins | sample HID1971I_E11MG_FD_108275 | JGI IMG/M metagenome (GOLD analysis project Ga0160464, IMG submission 108275) | Enriched millipede-associated microbial communities from UW Madison campus, WI, USA - HID1971I_E11 MG | ecosystem: Host-associated > Arthropoda: Insects > Digestive system > Unclassified ... | reverse complement strand
TAGAGCATGGTGCCGAAGGGTGTGGGCGACGCGTGACTGCCCTTCTCGAAGAGCGCGGCGCCCAGCGCGCTTTCCAGCTCCTTGATGGACAGCGACAGCGCGGGCTGGCTCCGAAACACGGCGGCGGCGGCAGCCTTGAAGCCGCGATACTCGACCACGGCCACGAAATGACGCAGTTGGGTGATCTTGACGTCGGGGAGGCGGTCCATTTATCGATAAGAGAAGCAAATAAAATCATAAAAATATTTGGCTTTGATTATCTTAGCCCGATTTTTAGAATCGCTTCAAGTCAATGGAAAAAGCGAGATCGGGTATGACGTCGCAGACCTTTTTGAATTACATCGATGGACGCTGGCAGGCCGGCGATGAGTTCATCGACAACCGGAGTCCGTCGGACACCGAGGACGTGATCGGCCGCTACGCGCAGGCCACGCTAGCGCAGGCGCGCGAGGCGATCGAAGCGGCGCGCATGGCTCAACCGCGCTGGGCGGCGAACGGTCTCGAAGCGCGTCACGACGTGCTGCGCGCGATCGGCGATGAACTGATCGCGCGCCGCGACGAACTGGGCCGGCTGCTGTCGCGCGAAGAGGGCAAGACGCTTGCCGAAGGCATCGGCGAAGTCGCGCGGTCGGGACAGTTCTTTCGCTACTTCGCCGCGGAAGTGCTGCGTCAGCTCGGCGGCAAGGCCGATTCCGTCCGTCCCGGCGTCGAAATCGATATCCAGCGCGAGCCGCTCGGCGTCGTCGGTATCGTCACGCCCTGGAATTTCCCGATGGCCACCGCGAGCTGGAAGATCGCCCCCGCGCTCGCGTTCGGCAACGCGGTGGTGTTCAAGCCGGCCAATCTGACGCCGGCGAGCGCCTGGGCGCTGACCGAGATCATCAGCCGCCAGGCGCTGCCCGCCGGCACGTTCAACCTGGTGATGGGACCGGGCGAGGCGATCGGCCGCGCGCTCGCGGATTCGCCGGACGTGGACGGCATCACCTTCACCGGTTCGCTCGAGACGGGCCGGCGCCTGGCCGCCGCCGCGGCGCCGCAGCTCATCAGGCTGCAGATGGAAATGGGCAGCAAGAACGCACTCGTCGTGCTCGACGATGCCGATCTCGATCTCGCCGTCGATTGCGCTTTCAACGGCGCTTACTCCGGCACCGGACAGAAGTGCACGGCTTCGTCGCGCCTCGTCGTGACGCCCGGCATCCGTGCGGCGTTCGTCGAACGGCTCGCGCAGCGTCTGCGTGACGTGCGCGTCGGACGGTCGCTGGACGACGGGGTGCAGATGGGGCCGGTGGTCGACCAGCGTCAGCTCGAATCGAACCTTCGATACGTCGCGCTGGGCCGACAGGAGGGCGCGCGGCTCGTGTGCGGCGGCGAGGCATTGGCCCGGCCGGAGCGCGCGTGGTGCATGTCGCCCGCACTGTTCGACGAAGGCCGCAACGACATGCAGATCAATCGCGATGAGATCTTCGGGCCGATCGCATGCGTGATTCCCGTGCGCGACTACGAGGAAGCGCTGGCGGTTGCGAACAACACGCCCTTCGGGCTCACGGCGGGCATCGTCACGCAGTCGCTGCGGCACGCGACGCATTTCCGCCGCCACGCGAAAACCGGCTGCGTGATGGTCAATCTGCCGACCGCGGGCACGGACTATCACGTGCCCTTCGGCGGCCGCAAGGCGTCGAGTCACGGTCCGCGCGAGCAGGGGCCGCACGCGGCGGAGTTCTACACGACGCTCAAGACCGCCTACACACGGGCATGAACGGACAAGGAAAGATGATGAGCCTGCACGACTCGCTGGTGGTGATCGACGGCACGCAGTATTCGAACTGGAACCGGCAGATTTTCGAGGAGATGCGCGAAGGTGGCGTGGCGGCGGTGAACGCCACCATCGTCTACTGGGAAAACGCGCGTGAGACGCTGTCGCGCATTGCCGAATGGAACGCGCGCTTTGAGCGCCATGCCGATCTCGTGATGCCGGCACGCACTATGAACGACGTGCTCGTCGCGAAGCGCAGCGGCAGGATCGCGATTCTCTACGGGCTGCAGAACTGCTCGCCGATCGAGGACGACATCGGTCTCGTCGAGGTGTTCCGCGATCTGGGCGTGCGCACGATGCAACTGACCTACAACAATCAGAGCCTGCTCGCGACGGGCTGCTATGAAGCCTGCGACGGCGGCGTCACGCGCTTCGGGCGCGCGGTGATCGAGGAGATGAACCGCGTCGGCATGATCGTCGACATGTCGCACAGCGCGGAGCGTTCGACGCTCGAGACGATCGCGCTGTCGAAGCGGCCGATCGTCATCAGTCACGCGAACCCCTCCTTCTTTCATGCGGCGAAGCGCAACAAGTCGGATGCGGTGCTGCGCGCGCTGGCGGAGCGGGGCGGTCTCGTCGGTTTCAGCCTCTATCCGTTTCACCTGAAGAACGGCAGCCGCTGCACGACGGGCGAGTTCACCGACATGGTGGCGCGCACGGTGGACATGATCGGCGTCGACCACGTGGGCATCGGCAGCGACCTGTGTCAGGCACAGCCATACAGCGTGCTCGAATGGATGCGCAACGGCCGCTGGAGCAAGCAGACGGATTACGGCGAAGGCAGCGCGGAGCACGCCGCGTGGCCCGACCCCGTGAACTGGTTCCGCTCGAACGCGGACTTTCCAAAGCTCACCGAGGCGCTCGCCCGCGCGGGATTCTCCGATGCCGAGGTGGCGAAGATCATGGGCGGCAACTGGATGCGCATTCTGTGCGACGCCGAGCGGCGCGACTAGCGCGCGGTGCGTTGCACGAGACTACATCGCACGAGACTACTATTCGAACTGGAGGAGACATGGAAATAGATACCACGCCCGCGCTTGCGGCCAGACGCGATGAGCGGGAAGTTCATGCGCGCAGCATCGACTGGCCCATCTTTCTCATCAGCGGCGGCTTCTTCGTGCTGTTCCTGGTGGCGGCGCTGTGCAACCTCTCGTGGCTCTCGACGGTCGTCGATACCGCCTTCGGCTGGGCGACGCGCGTCTTCGGCTTCTACTGGCAGGTGCTGATGCTCGCGACCTTCGCGGTCAGTCTCGCGATCGCCTTCTCGAAGCTCGGCCGCGTGAAGCTGGGCGGCGCCGCGCAGGTTCCGTCGAACTCGACGTTCAACTGGGTCGTCATCATCATGTGCGCGCTGCTGGCCGGCGGCGGCGCATTCTGGGCCGCCGCCGAGCCGCTCATGCATTTCATGAGCCCTCCGCCGTTCTTCGGCGCGGCGCCGCGCACACAGGCAGGGGCCGTGGCGGCGCTCGCCCAGTCTTTCCTGCACTGGGGCTTTCTCGCGTGGGCCGTGCTCGGCAGCCTGCTCGCGATCGTGCTGATGCATCTGCACTTCGACCGCGGCTTGCCGCTCGCGCCGCGCACGCTGCTCTATCCGCTCTTCGGAGCGCGCGCGCTCAAGGGCCCGATCGCGACGCTCGCCGACGCCACCTCGATCATCGCGGTGGCGGCCGGCACCATCGGCCCGATCGGCTTTCTCGGGCTGCAGATCGCCTATGTGCTGCATTCGGTCTGGGCCGTGCCCGACACCGTCGTGACACAGGCGCTCGTGATTCTCGCGGTGACCGTGATTTTCACGTCGGCCTGCATCGCGGGTCTGGAAGGGCTGCGCTTCGTCTGCAAGATCCACGTGTGGCTCATGCTCGGGCTGGCGGCCTATCTTTACGTCTTCGGGCCGACGGCCTTTCTGACGAGCGTGTTCTTCCAGGCGTTCGCGACGCATGTCGTCGATTTCGTCCAGACCGCGATGTATCGCGGCGACGACAAGTGGCTCAATGCCTGGACGCTCTTCTACTGGGGCTGGTTCATCGGTTATGCGCCGATGATGGCGATCTACGTCGCGAAGGTGTCGCGCGGCCGCACCATTCGCGAGCTGGTCGTGCTGCTTTCCATCGCAGCGCCCGTGATCACGATGCTGTGGTTCACGCTGGTGGGCGGCGCGGGCATCGGCATCGAGCTTGCCTCACCGGGTAGCGTCGTTTCGCACGGAAGCCTGCCCGAGGCGCTGTTGCTCGGCGTGGCGCAGGCGCTGCCGTTGCGCAACCTGATCTCGGCGCTGTTCCTGTTTCTCAGCTTCTTTTCGGTCGTGACCAACGGCGGCTCGATGGCGTATACGATCGCCATGGCGATGTCGGGTGATCGCGGTGAGCCGCGTCACTGGCTCAAGATTTTCTGGGCCATCGGCATGGGGCTGGTGGGCGCGGTGCTGATCACGATGGGCTCAGGCGGCGTCAGCGCGCTGCAGTCGTTCATCGTCATCACGGCGGTGCCGGTGTCGATCCTGATTCTGCCCTCGCTTTGGGACGCCGTGCGCATTGCCCGGACGATGGCGATCGAGCAAGGAGTCGACCGATGAACGATGAGGCCATCATGAATGACGACAGCGTGAACATCATGCAGAACACGCATCCGGCGCTGCGCAGCGCCGACGTCACGAACCGCACCGAACGTCTCGGCGCGATGCACGGCACGCGGCTGAGCTTCGTGCGGGCGCTCGTCAGGCGCATGGCGCGCGACCAGTGGCGGGTTCGCGTCGCGCACATGGAGCTGGACGACGAGGGCTACGGCGTCTGCATCTATTCGATCGAAGCCTACGGCGAGCGCTACAGCCAGGTAATTTTCTCGCAGCATCTCGACGCGGCGGAGCGCACGGATCGCGTGATCGCGCAGAAGTGGGACATCACGTCCGCACTCATCTGCGGCGTGCCGCAGCCGGGCGACCTCGAGCGATTGCGCGCCAATGTGCCGTTGCAGGAGGCGGGCCGGCTCGATGCGAACGATCTCGTGCTGTGCCGTGCCAACAAGAGCGTGCGCAACTTCGACCATGTGGTGAGCTGTCTCGCCGAGGGGCGTCAGCCGGATTCATCCGTCTTCGAGCGGGTCGGCTACCTGGTTCGCACGACGGCCGTGTATGGCAACGGCAAGTTCGGTATCGCGGACTATCCGCGGATTGCCGGCACTCGAGCGTTTCGCTCGGGCTTTTCAGCGCAGATGTGCGCCGTGTATGTGCTGCGGGACTTCAGCGTGCGTCTCGCCGAACACGTCGCGGTGCGCCGTAATCCACGCATCGCCGTGAAGCTCGCGCGCAGTTGCCGGCGCTATCTCGGCGTCGGCAACGCCACCGGGCTTGGCATGGCGCCGTTCCTCATACGGCATCCGCTTCAGCTCGATCAATGGGTGCGCGGACGGGAGACCGCGCTAGCACGCGTGCTGGCCGTCGAGTCCGTCGATGCCCCTGCGACGACACGCGCGCAAGCCCTGCTGGCCCGTGCGGCGCGTCACATCGCGCAGGTGCACACGGACCATCCGCGCGAGGCCGCGCGCAACGCGGTGATCGTCGGCGAGCTGCCGATCATCCAGGATGCGCTGCGGCGCCTTGCCGCGACGCCTGAAGCATTCCACTGGGATATGTTGCTGGCGTGGACCGGCGAGCGGGTGTCGAGCGCCGCGCAGGAGGTGCTGGTGGCCGTCCTGCTGGAACTCTATCCAGAACTCGTCGATTCGATCGATTGCGGCGCGCCCGTCGACGATACCTTGCGCCTCGATTCCGATATGCGTACGGGCGAGTTGCGCCAGCTCGTTGAGGACGACTATCGATGGGCGTTGCAGCAGCCCTCTGCGCTCCGCGACGATACGCATTTCTTCTGGTATCGCTCGGCGGAAAAAGAGGAGCCGCGTCTGGGCGTACGAGACCGTGAGCCGGGCTCGGAGCGTGAACTGCCACTCGATATCGCGCGCCAGGTCGGACGGCTTCACGCGGCCCTGCACGCGCTGCGCGACGACGACATGAGCGTCGCGGAGTTCGTCGCGATGCATCCGGAGCACCGCGCGATCGTGCGCCGCGTGCAGACCCTGATTGGCCGGCCATACGGCGAGATCCGCGAGAACCTGCTGGCGGCGGACACCCTGCCGATCGACCTGATGCGTGCCAAGCTCGCGATGTTCGGTGCGAGCAAGTTCGATCCCAAGTCGAACCTCTGGGTGCGCGTCACATTGTTCCAGGGCGCGCCGACACTCGATGAGCTCGCGGCAGACATGGCCGATGACTGGATTTTTCCGTGCGTGCCGGACAGCAACGAAAGAGGAATTGGACAAGCATGAAGACGGCGATGAATGAGTTGACGTCGCTGTGCCGCGCGGCGCTGGAAGGCAGCGGATGGGCGCAGGGCGATTACGAGGATGCAGCGGATGCGGCCGTATGGCTTCAGGCTGTAGGCTTTGGCGGTCTCGAAGCGCTTGATGGCATGCTCGGCGCGCAGGCGCGCGAGCAATACACCGTCAAGGGCGCGGCCTGTGGCGAACATCCGGCACGGCAAGCGCCCGGTCTCGCCGGATGCGTGCTGGCGTTCGAGCTTGCATGGGCGAGGGCGACGAAAGAAGGAATCGGCGTGGTGCGCGTTTCGGGTGCACTTGCGCCGCGTCTCGCGCTGCATGGTCTTAAGACGATGAGCGGGCGCTCGCGCCGCTTCGATCTTTCGTGGCGGGACGCGGCCGGCTGTCATTTCGCTTGGACGGATGGGCGCGGCCTTTACCCCACCTATCTGGGCTGCAACGCGCGCTCCGGTGCGGTTACTGGGGAGATCGTTGTATGCTGCCGCACGAGCGAAGCGATTCCTTCGCCGATCGACGTAGAACCCGGCCTCTCGCACGAGGTTGATCCGGAAGAGCTTGAAGCGCGGCATCACGGAGCGATCTGGAATGGCGTCGATGTAGAGCCCGCGCAACTGGCGCGGCTAGTCGACTGGAAGCGCCGCGTGCTAGTGGCCGAGAGCGAGGCGTCGCGCACGCATGGGGCAGGAGGTTCCGATGACGGCTTCTGACCGAAACGCGCGGGGGGCGGGCAGCATCAGGCAGATTCACACCGGACTACCGGAGCGCGCCGAGTCGCTCTTCTCCTGGGCGGTCGCGGCGAACGGAACACTCTATACCGCACAAATTCCCGTGAGCGCGGACGGCGCGCTTGTGAGCGGCGGCATCGAGGCACAGACGGAGCAGGTGTTCGCAAACCTGTTCCGGACGCTCGAGGCCGCGGGCGCTACGGCCGGCGACGTCGCTCAGGTGCTCATCTACGTGACGGACCGGGCGTGGCTTCCTTTCGTTAACGCGGTCTGGCTGCGGCATTTTCGGGCGCCGTTTCCAAATCGTGCGTCGTTCGTCGTGGCCGGTCTCGCGCGCGAAGAGATGCTAATCGAGATCGTTGCGTACGCAGGCGTGGGGAACAATGCCTGACTAGATGCGTTGCTGCGGTGTCGATGTGATGAGGGCTGGCTCGGCCAATTCCAGACGTTCACCGTCGAGAGACTGCAGACATTCAAACGGCAGACCGCAGGCGTCGACGAGCCGGCCCGCAATGGCACCTTCGTCAACGCCTAACGACATCGGTGACGCGGTACAGAAGTCGCTTTCCTGCCGTCCAACCGTTGTCAGGTCCCGCTGCCAGCAAACGCGTGATACTCCCAGACTTCAGTTTCCGCACGTGCATGATGTATGGTTTGTAGCCCACAAAAATGCGCCTTGCCTACGAGCCATCTGCTTGCTACGGTATGTAGTAGGTTTGGTTGCCCAGATTAATTGCGTTTCACCTTGACGCCCTGGCCTGGCAAGCAGGTTGCAGTCGTCACCAGAGTCTGTCCATGGATACGCTCGCATCGTGGCTGCGCCCCCTCGGGCTTGACCAGTACGTGCCATTGTTCGAATCCCATGGCATTGACCTGCATTCGCTGCCACTTCTCTCGGAGGAAGATCTAGTCAAACTCGGCGTGCTGCTCGGGCACCGCAGGCTTTTATTAAAAGCTATTTGCACGCTTGACAACGACAGGCACGTTGTGGCGTCGACAATGCAATCGGCCCAGGATGCCGGGCGCCGACAACTCACTGTACTGTTCTGCGACCTTGTCGGCTCGACGGAACTCGCGCGGCGGCTCGACGCGGAGATGCTAAGGGACCTGATGCACGCTTACCAACGCGCATGCGGGGATATTGTTTCCCGCTATGCCGGTCACGTGGCGCAATACCTCGGCGACGGCATAGTCGTGTACTTCGGTTTTCCCCAGGCGCATGAGGATGACGCGGAGCGCGCCGTGCGCGCTGCGCTCGAAATGGTAGCCGTCGTCAGCAAAGTGCCTGCTTCAACTCCGTTGAGAGTGCATGTTGGCATCGCAACCGGTTCGGTCGTTGTCGGCGACAGCGGCGCGTGGGACGCTCTGCGATCGAATGCGGCCGTGGGCGAAACCCCCAACCTTGCCGCGCGTCTGACCGCGCTTGCCGACCCAGATCAAATTGTGATTTCTTCGGGCACATGTCGGTTGCTCGGAAATGCCTTCAGGATCGAGGATCTCGGTGAGCACGCGCTGAAAGGCATCACCGAACCCGTAAAGGCATATCTCGTCAGGGATCTGACACGTAGTGAAAGCCGGTTCGACGCGAACCGAAAAAGCCGCTATACACCTTTTGTTGGTCGCGAGTCCGAAGTTGCTTTACTTCTGTCCCGCTGGGACAACGCGCACGAAGGCGAAGGTCAGGTCGTATTACTGACCGGGGAACCCGGCATCGGGAAAAGTCGCATTGCACACGTGCTCAGTCGACATCTCGCTGACACACATCATCTGCGGCAGTTCTATCAATGTTCTCCCTATCACAACGGTTCGGCCTTCTATCCGCTTGTCGAACCGTTCGAGCGCGCTTTTGGATTTGAGCGCGATGATACGCCAGAGCAGAAGCTCGATAGGCTGGAAGCGTCACTGAATCTCGACTTCGACGAGTTGCCGCTCGTCGCACCTTTTTTTGCCGCGCTACTGTCGCTGCCGACCGATCGTTATCCGACGCAGATGCTCGCACCGCCAAAGCACAGGGAGAAGACGATAGCCGCATTGGTCGAGCAGATGCTGCGTTTGGCGAAACGCCAGCCCATCCTGATGATCTGCGAAGACGCACAGTGGGCCGACCCAGCGACACTCGAGACGATGGCGTTGATGGTCGAGCGGATACGTGAAGCACCCGTCCTCCTCATCGTAACCTGTCGCCCCGAATTCGTGCCACCTTGGACGGGACACGGCAACGTGACGCTGCTGCATCTGAACCGCCTGTCGAGACGGCAGGGAGAGGCGATCACTGATCAACTCGTCAGCGGAAAGCCATTGCCCGGGGAATTGCTCGACCAGATTCTCGAACGTACCGACGGGGTGCCACTATTCGTCGAGGAGCTGACACAGGCGGTGCTCGAGTCCGGTATCCTGCGCGATGCTGGCGACCATTGGGAACTGCCGGGACCGCTGCCGCCGCCAGCGATTCCAACAACGATTCAGGACTCGTTGATGGCACGCCTCGATCGTCTCGGAACATGCAAAGAAGTCGCTCAGATCGGCGCGTGCATCGGCCGCGAGTTCGATCGCGGACTGCTCGCGGCGATCAGCCCGACGAACGAGGCTGATTTGCAGGAGTCACTCGACCGCCTCGTCGACAGCGGACTGGTCTTCAGGCATGGCAGCGGTGGGGAAGCCGTGTACATGTTCAAGCATGCGCTCGTGCGCGATGTCGCCTACGACGGGCTACTGATGAGCCGGCGAAAGCAGATTCATGCGGCGATTGCACGCGCGCTGGCCACCGAACTCAAGGACCGGACGAAGACCCGGCCCGAACTGCTTGCGTTGCACCTGACACGCGCGGACCTGGTCGATCTCGCACTGCCGCAGTGGCGTACGGCTGCGCGGTCGGCGATCACGAAGAACCGTCATCGCGAAGCCCTGGAATATGTCGATGCAGGCCTTGCACTGATCGATCGGGCCGCTATCGAGCACCGTGCGGACCACGAAGTGGGACTCCTTGTTACGGGCGCCGCCTGTCATTGGGTGCTTACAGGCTATGCGTGCAAACAGGCTTCGGCGTTGTGGGCACGTGTCGAAGCGTTGGTCGATCAGGTGACTGATCCACGGCTCTCGATCCTCGCGCTGTCGGGCATCAACATCTGTGCGTATGCTGGTGCGGATACCCGAAAGGCGCTCGCCACCGCGGAACGGCTGATCTTGCTGGGCGAGAGTACACAGGACATCGACAGCAAGCTCGTCGCGTTCTCGTGCGTCGGACCCATTCTCCACCAACAGGGTCAATTCGAGCGTTGCACCAGATTGCTCGAATTTGTCATCGACTCGTACCGACCAGACCGGCAAAGCGGTTTCGGCCGGCTCAACGACTCGAAGGTGACTGCATGCAACTGGCTCAGTTATTGCCATCTGGCTGGTGGCCGCTTCGATCAGGCGAAGCACTATGCGCGACTGGCCGTCGACCATGCGACGGATATTGCGCAGCCGTTTGTGCTGTCACAGGCACTGAGCGTCGCGGCACGGGCCTTCGCGGAAACCGGTGATGAAGAGACGACGTTCGACCTGTGCGATCGCTGTATCGAACTGTGCGACACGCAGAACCTTCCGTTTTGGAAAGGCTGGGCAATGGTGTACGAGGGAGTCGCGCTCGAGCGGCGCGGAAAACATCAGCAGGCTGAGGCGCGCCTCGCGCAAGCAATCGAACATCTCGCTGCAGGCGGTGGCCGCAGCGATCTGGGATACATGTACGCATGCAGGGCGCAAGCGCTCGCAAATCTGGGCCGTTTCGATGATGCGCGGCGCGACATCGAGACGGGTTGCGCCGAATGCATCAGCACTGGACAAATGATCTCATTGATCGAGCTGGCCTACTCCCGTGCCGTGACCGAACTGCTTGATCCCGGATCTGACGCCCGCGTCGCGGAACACTGGTTCAACGTTGCCCTGACCGACGCGCGCTCGCTTGGTCTGACACTCGTCGAACTGCGTGCGGCGATGTCCCTGGCCAGCTTGTGGAAAGCCGACGGAAAATGCCGCCAAGCACAGGTCGTGCTCGGGCGCGTTGTTAGCGCCTGCACCGAGGGGCGGGACTGCCAGGACGTTACGGCCGCGATCGCACTGCTCGACAGTCTCGATGATGTTGACCGGAAAACGTGAATCCGATATAGGGTCTGGCCGATTCGCGCCGGTCGAGCGCCCCAGGATCCATTGGATCGCAGCTAGAGTTGGGACACTTGGGCCGTCGATCGCTGGCGTGATCCTCTACCTGACCTACTGGTTTCCTTCACGTTATCGGGCCAGGATCATATCGATCTTTCTGATGGGCATTCCTGTGTCCGGCTGGATCGGTGGCCCGCTGGCCGGATGGATCATGCACGACCTTTCTGGATTGCATGGCTTGCGCGGATGGCAACTATTGTTCATTTATGAGGGGCTGCCCGCCATCGCGCTGGGGATCACAGCTTATTTCTTCCTGACGAACGGCGTTGCGCAAGCGAAGTGGCTATCGGATTCGGAAAAGGCAATCGTGCTTGCCGACGTGCAAGCCGAGCATGTCAGCAAGTCGGAATCCGGGGGGCGGGTCGTTGCGGATGCTCTTCCGCAATCCACGATTCTACGCAGCGGTCTTTGCGTATTTCTCCATCACGTGCGCGACGGTCGCGATGAGCCTGTGGGTACCCACGCTCATCAAAGGTCTGGCAGTGAATGATCTTCGCACGATTGGATGGCTATCCGCCGTTCCTTATGTTGCCGCGACGGTGGGTCTATGGGCGATTGGGCGGCATTCGGACTATCGACTCGAACGGCGTTACCACGTTGCGATGTCGCTTGTGGCGTCAGCGGTGGGATTCATTCTGCTTGGATTCACAGGCGGAAGCGTCGGCTGGACGATCGCGCTGCTGGCGCTCGCGGCGACCGGACTGTATGGCGCGATTCCCGTATTCTGGGCGATTCCCACCAGTTATTTTTCCAGGTCGAATGCTCCAGGCGGAATCGCCTTGATTAGCAGTCTCGGGTGTCTCGGCGGCTTTCTCAGCACGGCAATTATCGGTTGGGTGAAGAGCCTCACTGGAAGCCTGGATGTCGCGATGGGTGCGGTCGGACTGCTGATGATCGTCGCCTCGGTGGGATTGTTGGCGGCGTTTCCGGCGAGGCTGATCCAGCCTGTGCGCACCGACGCTTCCTGAATCCACGGCAATCCTCCGCAAATCTGACTACGACGACGTGCACATCACGCGCAATGCGAAGCGAACACGATCTATCGCCCATATCGATTCTGTTTTTCTGTTTCTACAACCATGACCGATCATCCCAGTCTTGACCTCGCGACTTTTGCTGCTCAATTGCGCTTCGACGTGATCCCGTCGCACGTGGTGGAGCGCGCTGTAAACCTCTACGTGGATTGGCTTGGCTCCGCGCTGGCGGGTAAAGGCGCGCGTCCCGTCGAAACGATTGCCGTCTTCGCTCGCCGCGCAGCCTTGGGCGGCGGGACGGACGAGGGTGGCGCGGCCGAAGTGCTGATCGACCGCACGCGCTCCACGCCCTATTTCGCAGCCATGGTGAATGGCGCTGCGTCGCATTTTGCGGAGCAGGATGACGTGCATAACGGCTCCGTGTTCCATCCGGCAACCGTCGTTTTTCCCGTTGCGTTGGCGCTTGCGCAAGCTCGCGGTGCTTCGGGCCGCGACCTGATTACGGCGGCGATTGCGGGCTACGAAACGGGCATCCGCGTTGGCGAGTTTCTCGGCCGATCTCATTACAAAGTGTTCCATACGACGGGCACTGCCGGGACGGTGGCGGCGGCGGCCACGGCAGGCCGACTGCTTGGCCTGTCGCCGCAACAGATGCTGGATGCGTTCGGTTCGGCCGGCACACAGGCTAGTGGCTTATGGGAGTTCCTGCGCGACGCCGCCGATTCGAAACAACTTCATACAGCAATGGCGGCCGCCAATGGTCTGATGGCCGCCGAGCTCGCAGCTGACGGATTCAGAGGGGCGACACGTATCTTGGAGGGAGCGCAGGGCATGGCCGCGGGTATGTCGAGCGATGCCGACCCGGCGCGGCTTGTCGATCGGCTCGGCGAGCGGTGGGCGACTGCGGAAACGTCGTTCAAATATCACGCATCGTGCCGCCATTCACATCCTGCCGCCGATGCGCTGCTTGCGGTTACCGGGCGCGAGCGATTGCTGGCTTCCGATATCGCGCGTGTCACCGCGCATGTGCATCAGGGCGCGCTCGACGTTCTCGGAGCGGTGGTTGTGCCGCGCACCGTCCATCAGGCGAAGTTCAATATGGGAACGTGCTTGGACTTGTCGCGTTGCATGGGTACGCCGGAGTCAACGAGTTCGAAGGCAGCTTCGACGCGGAGTCAGTGGCGGCGTTTCGCGACAAGGTAGAAATGGTTTTCGACGACGAAGTGGACCGCGCGTATCCGGCCCGGTGGATCGGCAAGGTGACTGTCGTTACCCACGATGGCCGACACTACGCCGGGCGGATCGATGAACCAAAGGGCGATCCGGGCAACACGCTATCGCGTGATGAAATTGCTGAGAAGGTCCGCCGGCTTGCTGCATTTTCGGGAGCGGCATCGGATGACGAAGTGTCTGATCTTCTCAATGGAGCGTGGCAGGTCACGTCGTGCGACGTAATGGGACCGGTCTTTAGTTGTTTCCGCGGATGAGCGTGACGGGGCCGCATTCGTACCACGGTATGTCGAGCAGCAGCCAATATCTAACCGGGTGACAAGTGGCCAATTTGGATGATATGAGTTACATCAGAGCGGCGGCGGCCTCGGCGGCAAATGCAGACGACGCCTCGATTTGGCGATGGTTCGCATTGCTCGTTGAGGAGCGCAGGATCCGCTGGTGCCTTCGCGATGATCATTGGCTCGTGAGCATTGACAACAGACACGTCGCTACGGAGAACAGCTTTGATAGGGCCATCCGGATTGCGAGAGAGGCCATATCAAAATCGGAGCAATGCTGTCGCGAAGACCAAGGCGACGAAATGGGGGCGGGTACTGGCGCTCGCCGGCAGTCGAAGAGGACGTTCACCATGGTTGTTCGGTCGCCCTCGCGTTAGAAAAATTTGTCAGCAGAAATCGACGCTGCCGCCGTCTGTGTAGTTGCCGTACAGCGTGATGATGCTCTGGCCTGGGTAGAGAACGCCTATTGGCCTATCGCAACCTAGTTTGCAGTTCTGGCAGTCATTAGTTTTGTCGCCACATTCTTCGCGTCAGAAACAAAAGGAATAAGCCTGGGCGACTGAGACAACTGTTTCAATGCAGAAATGCTTGAAAATGGTGGAAAAGCGGCAAACCGCGAATTGGGTCGGAACTGTTGCCAGGAACTTCTTGGCAGGGGCGACCTCTTGTCTTGCCGGCCCCTTGCCGCCATTCGGCTTGCCGCGAAAGTATCGGCCGTTTCACTGAACGATGGGCCTATCTGGTTGCGGAGATCGCCGGACAAGCAGCGATCGACGTGTTGCTCGGCCCAACTGACTGATCCCGCGCGTCGGGGGTTCGTGAATGTTGACGTCGGGCTCTGTTCGGTCATGAGGCGCCAACGACGCTCAGTCTGTGATGTCCGACGCAACATTGGCTATTTCTTCATCAACGTGTGTCGCGGAAGGCTGATCGTAAATATGCATCCGACGCCCGGAACATCGCGCACGCTCAGAATGCCATCATTCAGTTCGACGCTTCGACGTGCTATCGACAATCCGAGCCCTAGCCCGGATTTGTCGGCTCCGAACTGGGTGAATGGCAGAAACATCTGTTCTGCCTTGCCTGGCGGCAAACCACCGCCATGATCCTTCACATCAATAAGTATCTTGTCGGCGATGGCATACGCGCTCAGTGTTACTTCGGAGTTTGGTTGGGTAAATTTAAAGGCGTTTTGTATGAGATTGCCGAGCGCTGAATAAAGGAGGTCACGGTTTCCGCTGACAGCGAGCTGGGGATCGACTGACGTCACGACAAATTTGCACCCGCGTAGCTGTGCGGCCAGATTTGCCGCGTGCTTTGTTTCGTTTATGAAGTCAGAAACTGAAAACAGCGCCCATTTAGCACTATCACCTGCGGGAACGCGGGCGTCGTCGATTGAACGCTCAATGAGCTTCTCCAAGCCCGTCAGGCTCCGCTCCAATACGGCGCCCGTAGCGCCAAACAAGGGCAAATTTCCAGCTTTTGCAGCAGCAAACGCAAGGGTCGCCGTGTGCAGGAAGTTGCGAAGTTCATGGGCGAAAGACCCCATGCGCTCGCCTTCATCAAGTGCATTTTGAGTAGCTATCTTGAAATCGCGTTGGTAACTGAACTCGGTGACAGCATCGGCGATCGCGTTGTCCAGGCAGCGGTTCAGCGTGCGGAACTCGTCGATCGAAAACGGGGCATCGCGTTCATGTGCGAGGTCAGTAATGGCCTGACAAAGGTCTCCATAATCATGGACGACCTGGTCAACCGTGTATCCCAACGTCAGCAATTCGTGTCCATGACGGGCCGCTGCCTCCCCAATCTCCGAACGGCCTGAATTACCTCCTGGCGAGCCTGACACAATGAGGCTTTCTGACGGGCGTTCAGTTTGCTCGATTTTCAGCGTTTCAATCAGCTGTTCAAGAAACAGCGGAACGCCGTTTTCGAGTTGAAGCGCGGACGCACCACGTGCCGGCCGCAGCGCCACTTTGGACCTGCAGCGCACGATCAGTTCATCGCGGTTATTTGCTAGAAACGTATGAAGCATGGCGCCTCCTGCACGATGCATGCCGTAAGCCAAACTACTCCCGAAGCTCGCTGTCCTCCGCCTGGAAGTCGAACCGTGCGCGTTCGAACATTTGATTCCCATCGGCCAGTCAAACCAACCGCGAATCGGCATAACGGAGAAGCGACATAAATGGTGCGAAGCAAAAAAGACGCCTATGTCTAATCGACCTGCACACAGATGCTGGTCGTCTCCGTGAGCCAACTCCTACGATGTCCTTGATATGGACCGTCTCGCGCGCCTGGACAGACGGTGGGCGGTAAATTAAGTCGTATTAGCGACGCCTTATCGACTGAAAGCGCGACGCATCATGTTACCGTGCCAGTGTGGATTAAATTGCCAACTCAGAGCCTGATATGAGCCGTCTGGTGGTCGTATCAAACCGCACTTCCGATCCTCGCAAATCTGCGGCAGGAGGCCTCGCCGTCGCCCTGCGGGAAAGTCTTGAACAAACTGGCGGAGTATGGTTCGGCTGGAGTGGCAAACTAAGCGACGACACGGAGGGAGGGGCTGCCGACCGGCATGGACTTGAGATTCATACAAGCGGCAACGTGACACTGGCAACGCTCGATCTGACCCGCGACGAGCACGACACCTATTACGTTGGATACTCCAACGGCGTGCTTTGGCCGGTGTGCCACTATCGCCTCGATCTCGCGAAATTCGACACGCGCTTCGCTGAGGGGTACCGACGCGTGAACCGGTTGTTCGCGCGCAAGTTGCTCACGATGTTGAAGCCAGATGACATCCTGTGGGTGCATGACTATCATCTGATCCCGCTGGCCGCAGAATTGCGTGCGGCCGGCTGCAACCATCGCATCGGCTTTTTCCTGCACATTCCGATGCCGCCCCCACTGATCATGGCGGCGATCCCCGAGCACGAGTGGCTCATGCGGTCGCTCTTCGCATACGATCTCGTCGGCTTCCAGGCGCAGTCCGATGTCACGCACTTTTCGCACTATGTCGAATCCGAGGCTCGGGCCGTCCGCGTGGGTCCGAATCACCTCCGTGCTTTCAATCGCACGTTACAAGTAGGGGCCTTTCCGATCGGCATCGACGTCGAGGAATTTGCACGCCTTGCGAGGGCCAAGGAAGGGCGCGAGATGTTTGCGCGCATGCGTGACGAATACTCGCGGCGGCGCTTGCTTCTCGGCGTTGACCGACTCGATTATTCGAAAGGATTACCGCAAAGGATTCACGCTTTCCGGCAATTGCTGGAGCGCTACCCGGAAAATCGTGACAGCGCTACGCTGATTCAAATCGCGTCGCCGAGCCGCGAGGACGTCGGGGCGTACGATGATCTTCGCCGTGAAATGGACAGCCTGTGCGGCGAGATTAACGGTGACTTTGGAGAATTGGACTGGATGCCGGTCAGGTACATTCATCGCAATGTAGCCCGAAAACGACTGCCGGGACTCTATCGCGCGAGTCGTGTCGCGCTGGTGACGCCGTTGCGCGATGGCATGAACCTGGTGGCGAAGGAGTTTATCGCTGCTCAGGACCCGGCTGACCCGGGCATGCTGGTGCTTTCGCGTTTCGCCGGCGCGGCCGAGCAGCTGACGGAAGCGCTGCTCGTCAACCCCTATGACACGCAGGGCACAGCAGACGCTATCCAGCGCGCATTGGTCATGCCGCTCGATGAGCGCATCAATCGACATACCGCACTCGCGGACCGGGTCCGCAAAGAGAATGTTCGCTGGTGGTCCGAGTCGTTCTTGAAGGCGCTCGCCGAGACGGAGATGGCTTCGGGGAAGACTTGAACGAATCTATCCGCGGGTCGCCGGGTCTTTTCAAATATCAATCAAATCGCGCTGAGTTTCGCGCCGCAAAAAAGCGCATCATCAGGACTCGACCTGTGAATATTCGAAACGTGTGACGGCACCATGACGGGCGCGCACGCAGGGTCGGCACAACCTCAGCGAGGCAAGACATGGACGTTCGCATCACCGAAGACCAAATCCGCTCGTGCGCATATCAACTTTGGACCGAAGCGGGGTGTCCGGAAGGTCGGGCTGACGAATTCTGGCAGCGTGCCCAGTTGCAACTCGGCGTTATTGAAAAGCCGACTCAATCCGATCTCGTCGAGGATTCGGACGAATTCGCTGCCGCGCCAGCAGCGCCGTCGTCACCGTGATTGCCGCGGTGGCTCACTGGAGGGAGGGCTGATGACAGTTCAAAACTCAACATACAGGGATTGCAACATCAGCGTCGATGTGATCGGTCCTGACGCTCGCGGTGCTTACTCGGGAACGTTCGTTATCACGCATGAGGTGGGTGACGCTGACGACGACAGACAGTTCACGCCTGCCTGGCGGACCGCCGTATTCTCGGAAGCGGAAGCGCTCACCCGGCTCACACGGCTGGCCGAAGACGTCATCGATGGGAAGAGAGATGGTTCGGAAATTAGCACCTGAATTCTTCGAATCACTCTTTTCCGCGAGCGAGCAATCATCGCGTACGCATGCAGTCGGCATCGAGTTCGACCTGTACGGGAACAACGTCGAACGGGCAAAACTTATGGCGGCACTTCGCCTGACTTCCCTGAAAGCTCATCCCAATGTCTGAACTTGTCGACGTTAGACAGCGGTTCGATCTGGGAGGGAATAATAATCCGTCCGTCGGGAATGCCACGTGCGCTTGATGTAGGGCACACCATCGAGAAGACAATGCGCAAACCGACAGCACCTCGGCTTCTCCTGGCTGATGACAACACTGTAGTGCTTAACGCGAGCGCGGCTGCTCTGATACTGCACGGTTTCGAAGTTCACACGGTCATCGACGGATTATCTGCCTTGACCGCTATTCAGCACTGGCATCCAGACATTGCCTTACTCGATATCGAAATGCCACTGATGGATGGGCGCACCGTAGCTCGAAACGTTCGAGCCATGGTGTTAGAAACGCAACCCTTGCTGATCGCGTTGACGGCCTTGACGTCCCTCGCGGATCGGTTAGCGTCGATTCAAGCAGGTTTCAATTATCACTTCACTAAGCCTGTTCAGTTCGAGGCGCTCCTGCGAACGCTGGACTTTCATCTTGACCCGTCGCTCAAGCACTTTCGGCCGACCGACGGTACAACGTGAATACTTGCTGGGCATATATTCGAGTGATGTAGCAGATTAGCACTCGTGGCATGAAAGGGCTCTGCGGCGCCGTCCGATCGCCACTGAGCAGAGTCGTCGGACGGTTCGGTAAGGATGGAATGCAGCATGTGTATGACGGCCAACCCGACGCGGCCCTTGCGGGCCGCTCTTCCGGATTTTTAGGCGCAACGCCACGAGTCAGGCAGCTTGACCCGCCCCGAGTTCAGCACCCGTGACCGGGTCGCTGCTAGCGTCGGAAGCCGTGCGTGCCGCCATGGCTTGCAGTGTTTCCACATCCGCCGAAGTCACCGTTACCGTCGCCAATCCATCGCCGCCATCCACAGCGGGTCGGGGATCGTCGACGAACGTCCACTCCGGTCCCTCATTCCACGGGCCACGCGTTGCTGACTCTTCGCCTTGCGACATCTTGTAGTAGACGCCGGTGAATTCCGGGAAGCCGGGAAGTTTGCCTTGCGGAAAGTTCGGCTGTATCGAATGAAGGGCTTTTTCGAATGACTTTTGATGCGCGATCTCTCGCGTCATTAGAAAGCCCAGCGTTTCGCGAATGCCCGGATCGTCAGTTACGTTGATGAGTCGCTCATAAACAATCTTGGCGCGTGCTTCGGCCGCTATGTTGGAACGCAGGTCGGCGGTCGGTTCGCCGATCGTATCGACGTACGCAGCCGTCCACGGCGTGCCGGCCGAGTTGATCAGCGCGGGTCCGCCACCATAAAGCAGGGACGTGGTGTGCGAATCGTTGCCGCCGCCAGTCATCGAGCGATAAAGTTCTGCCTCGCTTTCGACCGCTTCGGCCAACTGGCCGTTTGCACCCTTGTTCAGCATCGCGATAATCGAACCAATGATTTCCAGGTGGCTCAATTCTTCGGTTGCAATGTCGAACAGGAGATCCTTACGGCCCGGATCGTCCTCACCCACTGCCTGCGTAAAGTAACGGCACGCAGCGCCGAGTTCGCCTTGCGGTCCCCCGAACTGTTCCAGCAGCAGGTTTGCAAGACCGGGATTGGGCGCCGCGACGCGCACCGTATATTGAAGGCGCTTGTTATGAATGAACATGACTTTTTCCTTTGGAGAAGAGCTTTCGCCATACGCGCGACGTTGCGCATTTGGTGAGCGTTTCTCGCGAGTGACGCTCTTTCGCCGAGCGGTCCCGCGCCAGAATTGACGCGGCACGCCTTCTCATGAAGGCGCTCAGTTCTCAAAGCGAATATCGCTTTGGCGTGGTTACTTCAGGTTGCTGACGGGGTTTGTGGGGAAGAGATGACTTCATCTCGCGATGAAATGTGAGCACCGGAGGTCAGTTATGGATTTACCTTGCGCTTTTTGGGTTTGGCGGGCGTAAGCGCTGCGGTCCAGAAATCGACCACACCGCGCTTTGCTGCGGCGTTCGCGCGACCTCGCGCCGAGCCAATCACCGTGTTCGCGCCGCTTAACCACATGCTCATAAACGGATTCTTTTTCGTCCAGGGATTCTTCATGGATGCTCCTGTGAGCAGGCGAGCGCCCTCCAGGCTGTCGGGCAATCGCCTTGTCTTTGATTTAGGCAGATTTCGTCGGCGTCTTGATCATCGATTCATTCGCGCTTGGCACGCCACGCGGAAGTTCCGACTCCGCCGGCTCAAGTCCAGCTGCGCTCGCGCCAACACGCTCGACCTCGACATCCGTGCCACGCAGGGTCTCGTTGATGGTTTCCGTGTGTTCCGTTGCCTCGCGGCCCACGACGACCTCTTCAATCACGTGTGCGGTTTTTGCCACCACGGCGTGCTCAGCCGTTTCACGAATTTCCACCGAGCCTTCCTTCAGGTCCTCTGCCGTGGCAATGCGATCCACCGGCCGCCGCTCGATCGTCGCGTGTGCTTCGCGCAGATTCACGCTCTCGGAAACAGGCGTTTCCGTGGAACGGGAATAGACCCGCACGCCGCCGGTTTCCACTTCGCGCTTGCCTACGTCGAGCGATTCACGCGTCACTGCGAACGCTTTGCGATCTGCGATGACCTCATCGGGGGTGTAAGCCTTGGCTGTCGCGTCGAAGCCTGTGTAACCATTACTTTTCCATTGCGCGGCTCGCTCATCGACATCTACGGCCCCTGCCTCATGCATTGTCGAACGAACCATCCCGACGTGCGCTTCATCGGCCACCGTGACGGTCAGCAAGGCGCCACCGCGCCGGACGGCTTCCTGATAATGGCCCACTTCTTCTGGCCGATCGTCGGCGCCGAACATATTGCTGAAGAAGTGCTCGATCTTGCCGAATACGCCGGCTTCTTCGGTCGTTACGGTCAACGGTCGAGCGTCGGCTAGAGCAACGTCACCGGGCGCGCCGGCTTGATCAGCGGCATGCATTTCCATGTCGGTACGATTCAGGCCACTCGCGACCAGACGGGAGACAGCGGTCTCGGCGTCCTGAAACGAGTCGAATACACCTACGATTACTTGAGTCATGTGAAACTCCGAATGAGATTGAGCAGCCTGACGTGCGGCCAGGAAATAAAATCTATACAGCGGGATTTGAAACGGAATCGCCTGCGCCAGAGGACGGTATCGCGGGGTCCGCAATCCAGTCTCCCGCTGATCCGACTCGTCTTTCAACGACGACTTGCTGACGCTGCACCTCTGCAACGTGAACGTCGGTCTCGGTAGAGACGACGGTCGTTATACGTACCTCTTCTTTGAGCAACAGCTTCAATTCGGTCACGGGCACGTACTCGAAGACGGGCACGATCAAGGTGTCGCCCTCTTGGTGCGGGGCGAACTGGGCGTCGACGAATCTATTGACTGCAACGCGTTCTACCTGCACCGTACGGCTGTGCAAGAGGACGGGAAGCTCGTGTAGCTCGGTATGAGTGACGGTTCGAACCCGAAGCGCGCCGGTCTCCTGTTCGCGAGCCGTAAGGGCAAGCCGTTCCTCGCTCGCGATTAAAGTAGTCGGTCCGCCTTCGAGATTCGGCGTCGGTTCATCGTTACCGCTCATGCCCGTCCTCCGACTCGCAAAGTTGTATCGCGCTCAGTGCGCAGGACGGCTGCCCGGTACGGTGCGTCGCGGTGAGCGCACGGCGTCGTCCTTGTATGCAGCACCACCGGCGTCCTCGAACGGCGGCTGATGGCGAAAGCCCGCAACGCCGGACACGATTGCGATGATCGCGCCGACCACGAGCGCAGCAAACGAGAACCATGATGCACGGGCGACGCCGCGCGCTGCAGTGTCTGCGGCCTGGCGTGTGTCGGCTTCAGCTTGCGGACTGGAGGCCATGGCCGTCGCCGAGGCCACCGCGCCCTGGACCTGCTCCTTGAGCGAGCTCATCATCGTTCCACTGGCTGCGGACGGACCCGCTGCCGCGGTCACCGTTGCGCCTGTCGACGCAATACTGCCCGCGGCATTGACGGCGCTTCCTACCAGCGACGTTGCGCCGTAAGCCATAACGATGATCATCACCGCCCAGGCGAGGAGGCCGTGAAGCCAGCCCAGTACCGGCGCGCAACGGCCGGCGAAGTATGAACCGATGAACACTGCGATCACCGTCATCACGATCATGTAAGCGCCCGATCCGAAGGCGAATCCGCGCGCGGGATCGGGCTGAGTAAGCGGCGACAGGACAGACGCTCCAATTGCAGTCCCGAGCACCGTGAGGATCAGATAAGCGATGAGGGAGAGGATGACCCCGGCGATGACGGCACCCCAGGAGATACGGGGAAGACCGTCTTGTGTAGTGAGCAGGCGCATTTTGAAATCCGTGAAGTTAGGAAAACGAAAAAAAATGATGTTCTTGGAAATTGGTGTTGTGGTGTATAGCGCAAGGGCTATTCCCAGGTGGGTCGGACGACGGCCCGAACCCTTATCTGCAAGTTACGCCGCTTGTGCGAATGCAAATAGGGGGTATCCGCTCCATGCGTGAGAATCGAAAGAATTTATTGCCCACTACGAAAAGGCCAGCGTTGCACTGGAGCAAGTTCGAGTTGAGGGATGATTCAAAAGTTTGAAACGGCGGACAGCCACGCCAGGTCGCGAAGGGGCGCGCTTGCGTTGCTTTCCGAGTTCAACAAACAAAAGCCCGCTCGGAAGCGGGCCTTTGCTTGTCGTTGCAGAGACTAGTCCCGAAGCAGCGGGACTGCAGATGCTTAGTGCTTTTGATTCGGCTTGTTCATCGATTGCATGGCCGTATCGCCGCCGGTCTTCATGGCATTGCTCGCGGCCGAGACATTCGACTGGGTTTCCTTCGCCAGGGAATCAGCCGCGTTCGCTGTCGCCTCGACCGAGGCCGTGGTCGCTTGCTTCAAGTTCGTCTCCAAGGCCACAGCAGCCTTTTCCGACGCCTCGGATGCGTGATCAACCGCAGTCTTGAAGATCTCGTTCATGTGACCGCCATATGAGGCAAACTGGCTTTGCGCCTCACGCGCCACCTGCTCGCCTGTTGCCGAGACAATCGCAAAAAAATGCCGACTATACGATGCTGCCTTTTCCGGAACTTGCGTAAGCAATTTCGATTGCCATTCGTTCACGTCGCTGGCATTTTCAGGCGCTGGCCTGGTTACACCCTCGTTTTCGGAAATGAGCGTTCTAATGGTTTGCACATTAAGTTGCGTTAGCTTTTGAAAGCCGTCCATATACTTATCGGTCAAGCTCATCCACGCCTGGAATTTAGCTTTTTGAAATGCTGCCATTTGCTGCGGAGGAAGAAAGAACATAAATTACTCCATTTAATTTTTAGACGGGTTTGGAATTTCGGGAGAGGTGAAAAATGCGTTGCTGCATTGCACGGTGAAATTCATCCTACAGCATTAAATTCAAGCGTCAAGCCTTATTTCATTTATGCAAGAATGCAATTTGCGGTTCGTATTTTTTACGTCGCCCTTTTTTATTCCTAAGCTGGATAATTTGAAAAAGGTATAAACGACCCAATTATTATTTTGACGCGCTGCCTATTTGGCCCGCGCGTTTGCGGGCCATCTATCGTGAGTCGGCGACGGCCTCGAAGAATCGCATCATCTCTCGCGCAGCGTTCGGTCCCCGGGCGTCCGTGTGAGTGGCGTTGGGATCGCCACCCGACCAGGCGTGACCAAGCCCGTGGATCAGCCACTGTTCGCCGAAGACCTCCCCGCCGCCGCTACGTCGATACGTGTTGCGGGTATAGGGATAGCCTTGCTCCACTTGTCCGAGTTCGGTGGTAACCGATGCGTATGCCTCATCCGTGCCGAGCATCAGGCTCCGATGCATCTGCATCAGCCCCTGGGCGTTCAGCGGATGCACCGTGGTGTCCTGATCACCGTGAAAGACGATGAGGGGCACCGCACGACAAACGCCCATCGCGTCTCGTGCGGCGCTCAGCTGGGCGGCGCAGGTTCCCGTCCTCATTGCGGTCATCGCCGAAAATGCTTCGTCGGCGACACCGAACGCCAAGCCTGAATGAATCCCGGCGGCCGAGTAAAGGTCGGGATGAGTGACCGCAAGGTTCACTGCCATCGCCGCGCCGGCCGACATTCCGGCAATGAAAACGCGGGTCGGGTCGATCGCGTAGGATGCCATCACCTCGCGCGTAATTCCCGCGATGATCGAGGCTTCGCCTGAATCGCGGACCTGATCTGCCGGCCGAAACCAATTCCAGCACCTGAACATGTTGGCACTCGTTCCCTGCTCGGGATAAACGACGATACAGCCGCCACTTTCAGCGGCCCGATTCATTCCGGTGCCGAGTGCAAAGTCATCGGCGTCCTGGCTGGCGCCATGAAGCATGACGATAAGGGAGGTGGGTGCGCCGCGGTAATTCGCCGGAACGTAGACCTTGAAGTCGTGGACGCCCGTCGGGTGGGAAAACCGACCTGAGAGCCATTGCGGACCCGGTTGAAGCGCGCGAGTGGTTTTCTTTTGAGCTTCCGGTGAGCACGAATCGAAATCCGCAGCTTTGACCACGTCGTTGGCGACGCGAGAAACAAACAAGCCTATTAAGGGAGACGATGAACTGTCGAAAGAGGGGTGACCCGAATTGTGCATTACGGCTGTTGCGTTGATATTTTTCATTGGACTCTTTTATTCGGACTGATTTGCGCGATTGCCGAGTATCGATCTAACAATGGCCCGCCACCGGTCGGTGCCCGGAAACTCGAATGTATTTTTCTCGCCGAGGACAAATGCGGTGAATCCTTGGAAACCAGGTTGGACGCGTGGCTGTTGGGAAGGTCGGGCTCGGAAGCAAATATCGTTGGCGATCAATTCGCTTTCGTAATGGCGTTGATCCCGGATTTAGAACTTCGATTTCAGGTTCATCGTACCCGCGTTTACCCTTGGCGCGAAGGCGAATAAAGATATTTACGAGTTTAGGTACCACAAGGCATCGACATTCCGATGGGAGGTGGCAACACGGTCATCGTTTCCGGCGGCCGTCCCTGCCGTCGGCCGAGTGGCGCTCCAAAAGCGCAGCTAGGCAGCCAAGACGAAACGTACCCGCTTCCTTCCACGGATTGAGCGTTGCCGATCCGCATTGAACCACTCTATATCGAGCAGCAGCCAACCTCTGATCAGGCGGCAAGTGCCTAATTTGGATGATGTGAAGTACATCAGAGCGGCGGCGTCGGCGGCAAAAGGCCATAGATGCCTCGATTCGGCGATGGCTCGCATTGCTCATCGAGGAGCGTAGGATCCCCCTGGTGCCTTAGCGCTGAACATTGGCTCGTGAGCATTGACAACAGGCACGTCGCGACGGATAGCAGCTTTGATAAGGCGATCCGGATTACGAGAGAGACCATACTAAAATCTGGAGCGGAGCCGTCGCAGGACACAAGCGACAACAGGGCGGCCTGTACTGCGGCTCGCCGACGGAACAAGCGGCATTTCAGCATGGTTGTTCGACCGCCCTCGTGTCAGAAAAAATTTACGGCGCTGGCGGGTTCAGGCCGCACGTCGCCAGGCCCCCAGCGAACACCAGAAAATCCGCGCGAGTGAAGGGCCGTTGAGCATTGCAATCGGCCGTTGCTTTCGCGGCAAACCGAATGGCGGCAAGGGGTCGATTTCGCCTGTTGGTCGAGGGACGAACCGCAGTTCGGCATGACTGTGGTATCGACGGCCAGTGCTGAATGTCGACCGGTCATCCCGGCCGCGATCAGCGAACGTCCGCAAAGGCCGAAGCTCTCACGTCGGTCATCCGACAGGGCTCGGCCAAGAGGCGAACCTCAGTATTGATCCGCAGATGACTGGTAAGGGGTGTCTGGCGGACAAATTGGCTGCACAGGCTTCCAACTCGCCTTTCTCGTTCGTCGTTCAAAGTGGCGCACTGAAGCAGCCACGATCTAGGCAGCCGGATTTGCGCCACAAGGGCCGGGATCATTGACACTGGCAGCGCGCAGGCCATCAAAATCAAGAATAACGATTTCCCCGAATTTCAGATCGACAATACCCTGACTCTCAAGGTTCTTGAGTAGTTGGTTCGTCGTCTGCCGAGTAAGCGAAACCATTGAAGCCAAGGTATCTTGCGAGAGCATTATCTTGCTGTGTTCCGCATTAATCCCGCCGTAGCCACCAGCGATCAGCAATAAGCGACTTGCTAGGCGCTGAGCGGCGGGCAACAGTATTATGGCTTCGCTGGTCTCAAAAGAGATCCGGATTTTTTGCGCCATCAACAAGCCAAAATTCCGCCAGTAAGCAGGATGAACTCTAAGCAGGCTTTCCAACGCGGGACCGGGTACGTGAAGCACGAGAGTCTTACGCATGGCTGACACATCGTGCGGGCGAGGCAGCCCATCGAACATCGAGACTTCGCCGATCCAGGCGGTCGGCCCAACGACGGCGAGCAACGCTTCTTTTCCATCCGCGCCGACGGTGCCAATCGACAATGCACCATCAAGAATTGCGTACAGGCCGAACGACTGTTCGCCGCGCCGATAAAGCTGTTGCCCCTTCTCTAATCGGAGCAGGTCAGAGCGAGCGACAAGATAGTCCTGAAGCTCGATCGGCAAATCCTTGAACCACGGTGTTGTTGCAAGTTGTGGTCGATAGCGCTGCGCATCGGAAGTCATAGAGTGCGAATCTGTCGGGTAGCTGATAGATATTAGCCGGTTTCGACGGCATGATCGGGGCTCATATCTGACGACGCGGGAAGGTCATCGCGGGCGTCAGCCCTTCGAGCGGCGCAAGTGGCAGCGATGGAAATAGCCTGGGCCTGCCGCCCCACGCGAGCTGAAAGAATGACTCCTTCGAGGTACACAGTCGTGGAACATAAACACATTCCGGGTCTTGTCGATGTCATCAAGGTGGATCAGCCTGCTGACATCCTTCAAATCGCACGTGACGACACGCTTGACCGCGTTTTTGGCTCTGGCAAGCCATTGCTCAACAGTCTGTTGGTCCGCCGCATACTTGGGGTGCTGTCCTACAATGGACACCGATTCCCAACGATGAGCGCGAGAAAGGCAATCGGACGAGAAATTCAACAGGACGCGTTGTGGAAGAAACTCAACACGGCCGCACCGAATATCCGTGCGGCCCCCGCCGATTTGGAGCCATTGGCAGCGTGGATTCGCGAGTCGAACCCCGATGTCGCGGTCGGGCCGCTCGTGCAGCAGATCATCGGCCGCTTATTCAGCCCCACGTTCGAAGCTGACGACAATACCTGGGCCGCTGCGGAAGTGATTGCTGCGTCGCTAGCGCCGGGTAATGCGGTGCGCAATTTGGCTTCGAAAGTGACGGGCAAGGTGACGCGCGCCAAGGCGTTGCTCGCTTCGATGGTCGGTGGAGACCTTGCAGGCGTCCATGCGGTCAGTGTAGCAATACACAATGTCGTAAGAGGCCTGAATCAAATGCGCTGTCTTTATCTCGACACCTCGGTGCGGCAGACACTCGCGCCCGAGATGGCCAGCGAACGCTGCCTTTTTGCTCCGGGCGTGGTCCTTCGTCAAGCGACATCGAATGGAACGGTGGGTGGCTGCCCCTACACCGCGGGTACGCTGCTGTTGTTGGAGCTGGAGAAAGCTCGGCAGGCGAGCGGTGACGAATCGATGATTTTCCTTGCCGATACTTGGAGTCGGTGCCCGGCCGAGCAATGGGTACCGGCGATGCTGGAAGGTGTATGGAGGCGAGTCACAAACGCTTAAGGACAATAGGATCCAGTTCCTTTGCCTCATAGCTGGTGTGTACACGTTGAGCAAGCATATCGGAGGCAGAGATTCTCGTGGCCCATCGGCCGTTGGTCTTCGGGGAGAGGAAGCTTTGCCCCAAACTCGCGAGAGACTGCGGCGACTCAATATCAAGGAGACCGTTTTGGCGAACAACGGTCACCGACGCGGACGACTTGAAGGCTTTCAAGGCCGGCGAGCGTGCGCTTGCCGGCCAATCAGCGACACCCAGCCGCGCTTGAGATCAAGCTGCCAAGGGGCCGCACTCTACTCGAAGGCAGTCATCGGAGTCAGGAAAAAAGAAGCGGCCCCCAGCATCTGATCGCCTAAGTCAGGTCGGCGTCCCACCTAACGCGTGCTTTGTCTGGGGAGGTCGTCGTTTCGCTACACTGCGCACTTTCGCTAACGATCTGCTAGGAGAAGGCGCATGGACCGCATGGTGGCGATGGAGACCTTCGTAACAGTTGTCGATGCGGGTTCGTTTTCTGCCGCCGCACGCCGCTTGAAGCTCGGCCAGCCAGCCGTCTCAAAGGCGGTGGCACAACTAGAAGAACGTCTAGGCGCCCGTCTGCTGCTGCGATCGACGCGTGGCCTCGCGCCGACGGATGCCGGTCAGCGTTTCTACGATCACGCACTGAGGGCCATCGATGAGGCCGATCAGGCCGAGCAGGCTGTGCGCGAGTCGTCGGAAGGCTTGTCGGGACGATTGCGCATCGGCGCTGCCGTTACGTTCGCCCGGCTGCATGTCTTGCCAGCCCTCAAGTCTTTTCTGGATCAGCACCCCAATCTGAGCATCGACATCGTACTTGACGATCGATCCGTCGATTTGCTTGGAGAGGGCGTCGATGTCGCATTGCGTATGGGCACGCTGGACGATTCGACCATGACCGCGCGTCGCATCTCCAGCGCGCGGCGGTTCGTCGTCGGCACACCATCATATTTCGCCGAAGCCGGCATTCCTCAAACACCTGTCGACCTTAACCGGCATCAGGCAGTCGTTTACTCTCTGCGAGGCGGCGGTGAATCGTGGTTGTTCAGCCGCAGTGACGGCTCCGACTCGACCGTGACCTTGTCCGGCCGGATAAGCGTGAACGCGGCTGAAGGCATGCGCACGGCGGTACTCGGGCACATGGGCCTTGCCGTCGCTTCGGAATGGATGTTCGCCCCCGAACTCGCAAACGGCACGGTTCAGGCCGTCCTGACTGACTGGACGTTGCCGCCGATCGACCTGTGGGCGGTTTTCCCGTCCGGTCGCATGGCAACCACGAAGGCGCGTGCCTTCGTTGCGTTTGTCGAGCACCTTCTCAATGAGCGCAACTCTGGCGCAGGCCTCACCGGCTAGACGCTGCGCACCTTTGCCCCCTCGCAGCAGGAATAGGCGCTATTCCCCGCCCGCGGCTACCGGGCGATTCCGCCTCAGCGGAGGATACGCATCAACCAATGCACGAAACATTGGCTCCGATGCAGCAGTCCCTTCCGGCTCATCAAGCCGGAGGACCGCTTCAAAACCTACTGTTGAGGAAAAGCATGACCCAAGCTCTGAAAGGCAAACTCGCGCTCGTGACGGGCGCTTCGCGTGGAATCGGCGCAGCTATTGCGGCGCGTCTTGCGCGCGACGGCGCATCCGTCATCGTTCACTACGCATCGAGTGCCGCGCGGGCCGAAGCCGTCGTCAAGAAAATCCGCGATGCCGGCGGCGAGGCTGAGGCTGTCGGCGCCAATCTGTCGCAGCCAGAAGGCGTCAAGAGCCTCATTGACTCGCTGAATGGTGCGTTCGGCGGCCGCTTCGAAGGGCGGCTCGATATTCTCGTCAACAACGCTGGCACAGTCGAATATGGGCCGTTCCTCGATTCGTCGGACACGTCGTACGACACGCACTTCAACCTGAATGTGCGCGCGCCGATCGAACTGGCAAAAGACGCGGCAGCGCGCATGGTCGCGGCAGGCTGGGGGCGCATCATCAACGTGGGCTCGGCTTTCGGCGAAGCCGCGCCCTTGCCTGGCGTGACGCTCTACATCGCCTCGAAATTCGCCCTCAGAGGCTTTACGCGCGGGCTATCGCGTGAACTCGGGAAATTCGGCGTGACCGTGAATGCCGTGCAACCCGGCCCGATCGATACAGAACTCGCTCCGCAACCTGGCACGGAAGACCACGCAACGATGACGAAGCTCGCAAGCGTTGGCCGTTTCGGAAAACCGGAAGAAATCGCGGCGGCCGTGGCTTATCTAGCCAGCCCTGAAGCGGGCTATACGACCGGCGAGAGCCTGACGGTCGACGGCGGATGGATTGCCTGACCCGGGCCGCCAAGCATTTCGCTGACACTGCGGCGGCGCCGTGATCGGTTTAGGGGTGCAACCTACCGAGCGGTGCTAGTCGAGGGAATCGCACGCAGTTGACGGAACCGATGGGGACAGCATCAGGAGCGGATGCGCGTCGCATGTGCGACCGCTTTTGCTTCGATGTCAGTGCTGGTGGTTGACCGCCCGAGGTCAATCGGAGACCCTCGCCGCCGAGGTGATCGGCCCTTACACGAAGCCCTTACCGACGAATGGCCAGGTGCAGCTACAACTCATCATGCTCAATCCGCAATGGCTGCGCACGTTCGCTGCGCTGACCGAACTCGGCAACTTCACGCGCGCGGCGGAACGGCTCGATCTGACGCAGGCGGCCGTCTCTCAACATTTGCACCATCTGGAAGATGCGCTCGGTCTGCTGGTGATACGCCGACCACGTGCCATCGAACTGACGCCTGCCGGGCGCGCGTTGCTCGACTATTGCGAAGCGATGGAACAGGCACGCCGGCGGCTCGATGCGCGCGTGTCCGGTCCTGCAGAAGCTGGAGAGATCGGGTTGATCACGCCGGAAAGCATCGGGCTGGCGTTGTTTCCGTTAATGCTGGATTGGCAGGCGCAGCATCCGCAATGGAAGATTCGCTATTGTTTCGCGCCGGATCCTGAAGTGCTCGACGCGGTGCTGACCAATCGATACGACCTCGGCATCGTCACACTCAAGCCCGATGATACGCGTCTCACCGCGAGCAAATTCATGCAGGAGCCCCTGGAACTTGTCGTGCCAGCGGGTGCAAAAGTGCGTGCGTGGAGCCATCTCGAAACGCTCGGTTTCATCGATCATCCGGATGGGCGGGCGATGGCGAATCGCTTGCTGAGCCGGCGCTTTCGGAAGAACGCAAGCGTCGCGGACCTGCCGCGCAACGGTTTCAGCAACCAGATCGCAC
>Ga0160464_100445_pt1 | contig 31109 bp, 27 predicted proteins | sample HID1971I_E11MG_FD_108275 | JGI IMG/M metagenome (GOLD analysis project Ga0160464, IMG submission 108275) | Enriched millipede-associated microbial communities from UW Madison campus, WI, USA - HID1971I_E11 MG | ecosystem: Host-associated > Arthropoda: Insects > Digestive system > Unclassified ... | reverse complement strand
GGTCAGCAGCGGGCCGACGCGGACGGTCAGTCCGGCGGCATCGAGCGCCTGGCGGCATCGCTCCACGAGTGCAGCATCGCTCTCGACGGCCGATGAGCCGAAGCCGAGCTCATCTACGCTCGCGAAGCCGTCCGGCGTCTCTGCTCCGAGGTCGGCGGCGATGATGCGATCAGCCAAGGCCAGCTCGCCGAGCTCGGCAGCGCCGGCGAAGCCGCCGGCGATCCCGGCGCTGATGACGAGCCGGTACGGCTGCTCGGCGAGCGCCATCGCGGTGCCGGCAGCAGCCGCCGCCGGTCCGACGCCAACGGCGCGCACGTCGAACAGCGTGTCTCCCTCGCTCTCGCCGAGGCCGCGCAGCACAGCGTCGCGCTCAGCAGCGACGGCCGTGACGATCAGGACGCGAGCGGAGGATTGGGCTCCGGACGCTTGGTCTGAGTCCACAGGTATCGGTTGGGTCATGGTTCAGGTCTCCTTGGGCGATCCTCCGTCTGTCGCGGGGATCGGTTTGCCTCTATTGTAACAGGAGCCCTGCCCTAATTAAAAGCAGACCTATTCCCACCACCGCTTCAGCTGCTGCCACCACGACTGGCGCTTGCGGGTCTCGGCGTCGATGACGGCGCTGTTGTCCGGCGGGGCCGTCTCGCCATCCGTCTCGCCGCAGGCGACCTCGGTCGGCTGCGTGCCGGCGATGAAGGTCTCGAGTCGCCGCTCGCCGCAGCCATGGCCCGCCAGCTTGCCGGAGACCGGATCGACATAGACGCTGACGACGCCGGCGGGCATCGGGAAGATCTTGGGCGGCACGGCGGACAGTGACCGCTCCATGAAGGTCGCGAAGATCGGCGCCGCGCTGTGCGCCTCCGTCGTGCTGATGCTGCGGCCCTTGTCATAGCCGACCCACACCGCAGTCGTCAGCTCCGGCGTATAGCCGACGAGCCAGGCGTCGGTGTTGGTCGTGCCTGTCTTGCCGGCGACAGGGCGCTTGATGAGCGCCGAGACGCGATTGGCCGTGCCGCCCGGCTCGAAGACGCTCTCCATGAGCGTCGTCAGGACATAGGCGGCTGCCGGATCGACAACCGGCTCGGCCTCGGGGTGCGCCTCGTACAGCACCTCGCCGCTGCGGCTCTCAATGCGCAGGATGGCGATCGGCTCATGACGGACGCCGCCGCTGGCCAGCACGCTGAAGGCCGAGGCCATCTCGTACGGACTGACCGGGAAAGCCCCGAGCGCCAGCGACGGCACGGGCTGCATCGCGCTCTCGATGCCAAGCTTGCGGGCGGTGGCGATTACTTCCTCTGGTCCGACTGCCATGACGCTGTTGACGGCGAAGATATTGTCCGAGCTGGCGATCGCCTTGCGCATATCGATCTCTTCGTTGAAATAGCGGTCGTTGTAGTTGCGTGGCTGATACGTCTGCCGGCCTTCGTCGTAGGTGAAGACCGTCGGCTCGCTGCGGAACGTCGACATCGGCGTCAGCATCCGGTTCTGCAGCGCTGTCAGGTACACCAGCGGCTTGAAGGAGGAGCCCGGCTGACGCGTCGTCGCGAAGACGCGATTGTACTGGTTCTCCGTGTAATCCCGCCCGCCGACCATCGCCTTCACATAACCGTTGCGCGGATCGATGGCGATCAGCGCGCCTTGGAGCTCGGAGTCCTTGGGCAGACCCTCCTGCATCGCTTGCTCGGCTGCCTGCTGGGTCGACTTGTCGAGCGTCGTATAGATGCGGATGCCGCCCTCGCGGAGGAGCGGCTCGTCGAGGCCGAGCTTCTCGGTGGCGATCATCTGCACATAATCTCGGAAGTACGGAGCGAGCCCTTCGCTCTCCTCGGCGCCTGGCGCTTGCAGCGGCAGCAGCTCCGCATAGGCAGCCTTCGCCTGTTCAGTCGTGATAAGGCCAAGCTCGGCCATCGTCGTCAGGATGAGCTTTTGGCGGTCCTTGGCATTTTTCATGTTGCGATAGGGCGAGTAGTAGCTGGGACCTTTGGGGATACCAGCCAGCAGCGCGCTCTCGGCGAGCGTCAGCTCGGACGACGGCTTGTCGAAGTACATCCTTGACGCCGCTTCGATGCCGTAGGCGCCGTGGCCGTAATAGATCTGGTTCAAGTACATCTCGAGAATCTCGTCCTTGGCGTAGGTCATCTCCAGCTGAGCCGTATACATCGCTTCCCGCAGCTTGCGGGTCCACGTCTTCTCGTGCGTCAGGTACAGATTGCGCGCGAGCTGTTGGGTTAGTGTGCTGGCGCCTTGTTTCTTCGACCGGCTCTCGACGTTGGCGACGACCGCGCGGGCCATCCCTTTCATGTCGAAGCCGAAGTGATCGTAGAATCGCCGGTCCTCGATGGCGATCGTCGCATCGATTAGCGGCTGGGCGACTTGCTCGAGCTTGACGGGCCGACGGTTTTGCCCCGAGTGGAACGTGTCGATGACCTCGCCGTTCACATCCAGCAGCTCGGACGTCTGGCTGACGACGGTAGCGGGCAGCGTCTGGGTGCGCAGATACAGGAGCGATCCGGCTGCGATCAGGATGCACAGGAGCAATAGAGCGCCGGACCATTTGATCGCCCGGGAGAGCCGGGTGAGCCAGGTGAGCCAGCGCTCCGAACGACGGGTATGACGGTTGCTTGCCTGCTTGCGTAGCCTTTGCATGATCGTTTTGCGCATGCCTCTCACTCCCTCTTGAACCGCCTCTTGAGGCGGCCTCGCGCTTGTTATCTCTAGTATGGAAAATAGAGACATTCGCTATACAGTGGCAGCTGCCCGGATTAAATTTTTGTAGAGGGAGCGTCAGAGGTTGCTTTTTCGCCTTGTTCTACTATAATTACGGAAGAAACGATTGACCCATAGAAGGGAGCCTGATCCGCGATGGAACTGTGGTACACTGAGAAACAAACCGAAACCTATGGCATTACGGCCAAAATAAAAGAAACGTATGTACATGAGAAAACCGACTTTCAAGAGCTGGCGATGATCGAAACCGAGGAGTTCGGCACGATGCTCGTGCTCGACGGCATGGTCATGACTACCGATAAGGATGAGTTCGTCTACCACGAGATGGTCGCGCACCCGGCGCTCTACACGCATCCGAATCCGCGCCATGTGCTGGTCGTTGGCGGCGGCGACGGCGGCGTCATCCGCGAGGTGCTCAAGCACCCTGAGGTGGAGAAGGCCGTGCTCGTCGAGATCGACGGCAAGGTCATCGAGTATTCCAAAAAATATCTCCCGAACATCGCAGGCGGCCTCGACGACCCGCGCGTCGAAGTGATCGTCAACGACGGCTTCATGCATATCCATGATCACAAAAATACGTACGACGTCATCATGGTCGACTCCACCGAGCCGGTTGGTCCTGCCGTGAACCTGTTCACCAAGGGCTTCTACCAAGGCATCTACGAGTCGCTCAAGGAAGACGGCATCTTCGTCGCCCAGACCGACAACCCGTGGTTCAAGGCCGATCTGATCGAGAGCGTCTACCGCGACGTGAAGGAAGTATTCCCGATCGTCCGTGTCTACTGCGCCAACGTGCCGACGTATCCGAGCGGTCTGTGGACATTCACGATGGGCAGCAAAAAGCATGACCCGCTGGAAGTGGACGAGTCCACGATCCCGGATATCGATACCAAGTACTACTCGCCGCGTCTGCACAAGGGCGCCTTCGCGTTGCCGAAGCTCGTGGAAAACCTGCTCAAATAAACTAGCCTATAAAGCGAGGACAAGCCCTCATGAAACTGGATCAACAATATTCCGGCAATGTATTCATCCTCAGCTCCGAGGATTACGAAGCGTCCAAGGCGGTCATCTACGGCATGCCGATGGACTTTACCGTCTCTTTCCGCCCGGGCTCGCGCTTCGGCCCGCCGCGCATCCGCGAGGTGTCGATCGGCCTGGAGGAGTATAGCCCGTATCTCGACCGCAGCCTCGAGGACATCACGTACTTCGATGCGGGCGACCTGCTGCTGCCGTTCGGCAATGCGGGGCGCAGCCTGGAGATCATCGGCGAGTATGTGCGCGGCGTGCTGGCCGACGGCAAGATGCCGGTAGGGCTCGGCGGCGAGCATCTCGTCTCGTGGCCGATCTTCCAGGAGGTGTACGCCAAGTACCCGGACCTGGCGATCATCCACTTCGACGCGCATGCCGATCTGCGCGAGCAATACGAGGGCGAGCCGCTCTCGCACTCGACGCCGCTGCGCAAGGCGGCCGGCCTGATGGGCGGCCAGAACATCTATCAGTTCGGCATCCGCTCCGGCTCCCGCGAGGAGTGGGCGTATGCGCGCGAGAACATCAACTTCCACCCGTTCGAGGTGCTGGAGCCGCTGAAGCAGGTGCTGCCGTCGCTGGCGGGCCGTCCGGTCTACCTGACGATCGACATCGACGTGCTCGACCCGTCATGCGCCCCGGGCACAGGTACGGCAGAGGCAGGTGGCATCACCTCCAAGGAGCTGCTGGCGGCGGTGCATGCGATCGCGGCCTCTGATGTCCGCGTCGTCGGCTGCGATCTCGTCGAGGTCGCGCCGGCTTACGATCCGACAGAACAGACGCAGATCGTCGCGGCCAAGGTGATCCGCGAGATGCTGCTCGGCTTCATCGACTAAAGCGAACGCAGCGCACACGAAGAGACCACCGTCAGGCCATGGGCCGGGCGGTGGTCTCTTCGTTACGGGATGGTGCGGTGCTGTTGCGAGCGCCTAGCGGCTCAGGTAAGCGCTGCGGAACATGACGGGCGTCAGCCCCTCCTGTTGCTTGAACAGCTTGATAAAATAACTCGGGTGCTCGTAGCCGACCTGTGCGGCGATCGCCTTGACCTCGGTGCGCGGCTGCTGGAGCAGCAGCTCCTTGGCCTTGCGCATGCGGATGCGGGTCAAGTACTCGATCGGCCGGGCGCCAAGCGCCTGCTGGAAGAGCACGCAGATGTGCTGCGGCGTCACTCCTTGCAGCTCGGCGAGCTCGGCCAGCGTAATCGATCGGTTGTAATGCTGCTCCATATGAGCGAGCACCGGCGTCAGCGCGTCCATCTGATGCTTGCGCGAGCGCAGCTCGGTGCGGGAGATGTAGCGGTACAGGTCGAGCAGCAGCCGGTACATCGTCGAGGACGATTCCAGGGCGGTCGCGGGATGCTGGGATTGCAGCAGCGAGACGGCCTCGTGCTGATGCTTGAGCAATACGTCGGGATTGCCCATATAGAATACGCCGGTCTGATGCAGGCCGAGATCCTCCAGCATCGCGCGGGCGCGGTTGCCCTCAAAGGATATCCAGCGCACCGTCCAGGGCGCTTCGGTCGGACGATATTCGTGCGGCTCATGGGCCATCGTCAGGATGCCTTGACCCGGCTGCACGGTCACCTCGCGGCCGCCATGGATGAAGACGCCGCTGCCGCCGAGCACCTGCAGCCACTGGTAGCTGGGATGGCCGTTCGGCCGCTCGATGCCCTCCTGGTGCATCCAGCCGCCGGCGCTTGTGATATAGATCGGCAGGCGCCGCTCCAGATCGGTCACTACCGCGAACAAGTTGAGATCCACCTGGGTGCCTCCCTCGCAATCGATGTTCAACAGGGACTTGTCTCCGTATGGAGCTGTCCGCCTGTCCTCATCATAACGGGGAATCGCCCAAAAATCCAACATCCCGCCCGCACAGGCGCACGCCCGGGATTGCTTAGCGGGGAGAGCTGTATTATAGTAAGGTCACGAGAAGCAAATGCAAGGAAAGCGGGGCAAACGGTGCGAGCAGCGAAGACAAAAGTACAAATTACGCTTCAGAGCCGCCAGGACGACGAGCTGTCGATCCATACGTACGAGGGCGATTGGGCAGTGCGGAATCGCTCGGCCTTCTTGGTCTATGAGGAAGTGGATGAGGACCGGCGGCTGCGGACGACCGTGCGCTGGGACCCGGCGCTGCAGGAGCTGAAGATTACGCGGCGCGGCGATGTCGAGACGGAGCATCACTTCGTCTGCGGCGCGCGCCGACGCGGCGAGTATCGGGTATCCGGGGCGAGGCTGCTGATGGAGACCGAGACGGACGAGCTGCAGGTGACAGGCGGAGCGGACGCCAAGGCATCGCTTGAGCTGCCGGTGACGATGGAGTGGAAGTACAGGTTGTGGATGAGCGAGGAGTCAGTCGGGTATTTTCAGCTGCGACTGCATATACAGGAGGTCATAACGAGATGAGTCAGCTTAATGTATTGGATAAGATGAATGCGAAGATTCGGGAGGCGATCGCGGACGCCGTCGTGGCAGCGGGGCTGGTCGGCCGCGAGGAGCTGCCGGTGTTCGCGCTGGAGGTGCCCAGAGACAAGTCGCACGGCGACCTGGCGACCAACGCGGCGATGCAGCTGACCAAGCTGGCGAAGAAGAACCCGCGTCAGATCGCCGAAGCGATCCTCACTCATCTGGATAAGGAGTCGGCGTCGATCGAGTCGGCGGACATCGCGGGCCCCGGCTTCATCAACTTCCGTCTGGACAAGCGGTTCCTGCATGAGATCGTCCCGGCGGTGCTGGCGGCAGGCAGCGACTATGGACGGGCCAGCGTCGGCAACGGCCAGCGCGTGCAGGTCGAGTTCGTCAGCGCCAACCCGACAGGCAGTCTGCATCTGGGCCATGCTCGCGGCGCAGCCGTCGGCGATGCGCTCTGCAACCTCCTGGACTATGCAGGCTATGAGGTGACGCGGGAGTATTATATCAACGATGCGGGCAAGCAGATCGAGAATCTCGCCTACTCCATCGAAGCCCGCTACCGTCAGGAGCTCGGCGAGGCGGCCGAGCTGCCGGAGGACGGCTATCACGGCGAGGACATCATCGGCTTTGCTCGCCAGCTGCGCGAGGAGCAGGGCGACGAGCTGATGGCGCTGCCGCAGGAGGAGCGCTTCGCGCTGCTGCGCAGCTTTGGCCTGGCGCGCGAGCTGGACAAGATCCGTCGCGATCTCGGCCGCTTCCGGGTGCCGTTCGACGTCTGGTTCCATGAGACGTCGCTCTATCAGAACGGTCAGATCGACGAGGTGTTGGCGAAGCTGCGCGCGAGCGGCCATGTGTACGAGGAGGAAGGGGCGACCTGGCTCGAGACGGTATCGCTCGGCGACGACAAAAACCGCGTCCTCGTCAAAAACGATGGCTCGTACACCTACCTGACGCCGGATATCGCCTACCATCGCGACAAGTACGAGCGCGGGTTCGATAAAATTATCAACATCTGGGGCGCCGACCACCACGGCTACATCCCGCGCGTCAAGGCGGCGATGGCGGCGCTCGGCTACGATCCGGACAAGCTGATCGTCTTGATCGCCCAGATGGTAAGCCTGTTCCAGGACGGCGAGAAGGTGAAGATGTCCAAGCGGACCGGCAAGGCCGTGACGATGGAGGACCTGATCGAGGAGGTCGGCGTCGACGCCGTTCGCTACTTCTTCACGATGCGCAGCATGGACTCGCATCTGGACTTCGACATGGATCTGGCGGTCTCGACCTCCAACGAAAATCCGGTCTTCTACGTCCAGTACGCGCACGCGCGCGTCTGCAGCGTATTCCGTCAGGCGGAGGAGCAAGGCATCGCCACCGATGCGCTGGCACAGGCCGACCTGAGCCAGCTGACGAGCGAAGCGGAGTACGATCTGCTGCGCAAGCTGGGCGAGCTGCCGCAAGAGGTGGCGGAGAGCGCGGACAACTTTGCGCCGCATCGACTCGTCCGCTACGTGTACGAGCTGGCTTCGCTCTTCCACAGCTACTACAGAGCGGAGCGCTTCATCACCGAGGACGAGCAGCAGACGACCGCGCGGCTGGCGCTGCTGGCAGCGGTGCGGACGACGATATTTAACGTGCTGCGGCTGATTGGCGTCCATGCGCCGGAGCGGATGTAGCCCGCAGCTATTAGCCGGGCATCATAGGATAGAGAGCAGGCCGCTAGCGATCAGCGGCCTGCAGCATTTTGACGATATCGAGTTCGCCGGCCATGCGGCTGGACTTTTGTCCGCGGATCGGATGCATCGCCCGCTTGAGGATCGCTTTGATCTCGGCGGGAGAGAGGCCGGGCCGCTCGGCGAGCAGCAGCGCGATCGCGCCGCTGACATGCGATGTGGCCATCGAGGTGCCGCTCATCTCATGGTACTTGCCGCTCAGCCAGGCGGAGTGGATCTTGTCGCCCGGGGCGTAGATGTCGATATAAGCGCCTCGGTTGCTGAATTGCGCGACCCGCCGCAGCTTGTTGGTGGCGCCGACGGAGATCGTCTGCGCATAGCGGGCGGGGTAATCGATCGATTTGCGTTTGCCGTCATTGCCTGACGAGGCGACGATGACGGTGCCGGCATGATAAGCGAGATTGACAGCGCCGAGCAGCGCTTTGCTGCGGTTTTTCATGCCGAAGCTCATATTGATGATGTGCAGACGATTGCGCACACACCATTCGATGCCGAGGATGATGTCGGAGACGTAGGCGCTGCCATTATGGTCGAATGCTTTGACCGGATGGATAAGCGAGCGGGGCGCGACCCCGGTCATTCCCTTAAGCTGGCCTCTGGCGGCGATCGTGCCGGCGATGTGGGTGCCGTGTCCGTTGTCATCATGCGGCGCATGTCCGCGGCTGAGCAGATTGATGCCGCGGCTGAGCGAGCCGGCGAGGTCGGGATGGCCAAAGTCGACGCCGGTGTCGATGACGCCAATCTTGATGCGATGCCCGGTCGTTCGGCTCCAGGCATAGGGAGCCCGGATATGCTGGACGCCCCAGGGAATGCTTTTGTCGACGGATACGTTTTTTTGCAGCGTGCCTTGGAGAGTGACGATCTCATCCATCTCCAGCTCGAGCGGCAGCCCGAGTGAGGGTGGGAGGCTCAGAGGGGCGGGAGCGGCGACGGCGCCGATCAGCGGCAGCGGTGTGACATGCGGAAAGTAAGACTGCGGCTGGGCCAGCTTCGACCAAGCGGCTGCGAAAGCGCGATAGCTGTGGCTATTGGGGAAGCGAAGGATCCGGCGATCTTCGGCGCTTGCCGAGCCGGCCGCCAGGCTATGTAGCCAGCGGAATAATGCAGTGGTGTCCAAAGTTGGCTTCCCTCCCGACGACCATACTGCAGTATTGTATGAACGAGCGTCTCCGGCTGAATGAGCCACTGGCCTTTTTTCGCAGAATTAGGCGGCCAGCCGTGTCAATCAAAGGGCCCGATCATACTATATACCGAGAGTCTATACCGGCTCTTGCAATGCCGGACCGTACGATGGGATAACGCGTTCGGGCGGATACAGTCAGACGAAGGGCATGCCTTCGTCTTTTTTTTTGTGTGTTCCTTGCTTGCAATTTCACAAGAAATAGGTTTTACTATAATCTGATATCGGATAGAATGGACGCAAGAAGCGCATATATCTGGCTTGAGAGGATGTGTATAGATGAGTGGCGAGGTAACGCTGAAGATCGACCCTGAACGGCTGAAGGAGATGCCGATGGTGGATCTGGCCTTCGAGGTGCTCAAAACCGCGAACACCCCGTACTATTACCGGGATCTGATGATGGAGATCGCCAAGGTCCGCGGTCTGAGTCAGGACGAGATCAATGAGGTCATCGCGCAAGTATACACCGAGATCAATATCGACGGTCGGTTCGCCTGCGTAGGCAGCAACATGTGGGGACTGAAGCGCTGGTATCCGGTGGAGAAATCCGAGGATCCAATCGGCAACGCGAAACGTCCGCGGATCATCAACGATGACGACGACGAGGAAGAGGATGTCTTCGCCGAGGAAGAGGAAGAAGTGTTCGTGGCCGACGAAGAGGACTACGATGTCTACGACGAAGACAGCGAAGAAATCTTCCCCGACGGCGAAGACGACAGCGGCGTAGACGAGGAAGAAGAGCTCGAAGGCGAGGAAGCCGAAGAGGAAGAAGAGGAGTCCGACGAGTACGAGGATGAGGGCGAAGCGGACGACGAGGAAGACAAGTAAAGAAGGGTTAAGTCAAGCCTTGACAGCGCAGTTGCTACAGAGTAAACTATTGCATGGGCTTCACAAATGATTAACCTTTTATAGTGATTTGATATGATAAAAGTGCCCCGTAGCAATACGGGTGTCACTTTTTTTGTTTTTAATGGCATTAACCACTATCAGCTTGGAGGGTAATAGTACTGTGACAAAATACATTTTTGTAACCGGCGGCGTCGTGTCTTCACTCGGCAAGGGCATTACCGCCGCTTCGCTCGGCAGACTGTTGAAGAACAGAGGACTTAAGGTCACCATTCAAAAGTTCGATCCGTATCTCAACGTGGACCCCGGCACGATGAGCCCTTATCAGCACGGCGAGGTGTTCGTCACCGATGATGGCGCGGAGACGGACCTTGACCTTGGGCATTATGAGCGGTTCATTGATATCAATCTCTCCAAGAACAGCAACGTGACGACGGGCAAAGTCTACTCCTCCGTCATCAGCAAGGAGCGTCGCGGCGAGTACCTCGGCGGCACAGTACAAGTCATCCCGCACATCACCAACGAGATCAAGGAGCGGGTGTTCCGCGCCGGCAAGGAGGCGGGCTCGGACGTCGTCATCACCGAGATCGGCGGCACAGTAGGCGATATCGAGAGCTTGCCGTTCCTCGAAGCAATCCGTCAGATCAAGAGCGACATCGGTCGCGACAACGTCATGTACATCCATGTGACGCTGATTCCTTACATCAAGGCAGCGGGCGAAGTGAAGACCAAGCCGACCCAGCATAGCGTCAAGGAGCTGCGCAGCATCGGCATCCAGCCGAATATCATCGTCTGCCGCACCGAGTACCCGCTGCATGAAGATATGAAGCGCAAAATCGCGCTGTTCTGCGATATCGACGCCAATGCGGTGGTCGAGTGCCGCGACGCGTCCAATCTGTATGAAGTGCCGCTCAACCTGCTTGAGGAAGGGCTCGACGAGATCGTCGTCAACCATCTGAAGCTCGACGTCGGCAAGCCGGACATGACGGAGTGGGTGCAGCTGGTCAAGCGCGTCCAATCGCTGAGCAAGACGACCGAGATCGCCATCGTCGGCAAGTACGTGGCGCTGCACGATGCGTATCTCAGTATCGTCGAGTCGCTTGGTCACGCCGGCATCGATGCCGATTCGGAGATCAAGATTCGCTGGGTTAATGCGGAGGAGCTGACCGAGGAGAATGTGGCAGAGCAGTTGAGCGGCGTCCACGGCATCCTCGTACCAGGCGGCTTTGGCGATCGCGGCATCGAGGGCAAGATCATCGCGATCCGTCATGCGCGCGAGCAGAAGGTGCCATTCTTCGGCATCTGTCTGGGCATGCAGGTCGCTGTCGTGGAATACGCGCGCAACGTCACCCATCTGACGGGCGCCAACAGCTCGGAGATCGATCCGTCGACGCTCTATCCGGTCATCGATCTGCTACCGGAGCAAAAGGACATCGAGGATCTGGGCGGCACAATGCGTCTGGGCCTGTATCCGTGCAAGGTCGCCGAAGGCTCACTCGCCTGGAAAGCCTATCAGGACGAGCTCGTCTACGAGCGCCATCGTCACCGGTATGAGTTCAATACCGAGTACCGCGAGCGGATCGAAGCCTCTGGACTAATCATTTCCGGCTCCTCGCCGGACGGACGGCTCGTCGAAATGATCGAGATCGAGGATCATCCCTGGTTCCTGGCGGTGCAGTTCCATCCGGAGTTTACGTCGCGTCCGAATCGGCCGCAGCCGTTGTTCCGCGACTTTGTGCGGGCATCGCTGACCTATTCCGAGAACAGATAATCGACGCGCGAGGTTTTTTCCAGCTGATAGGAGGATATTGGGCGTCGCAGGGCGAATATATTAACGATTATGGAAGAGTCGACCATTTCTCGTTAAGTATACGTCCCTAGGAGGGTTACAGTTGGATAAGAAAAAAGTGTTGATTGTCGATGATCAGAACGGAATCCGCGTGCTTCTGGTAGAAGTTTTCAGCAGTGAAGGTTATCTGACCTATCAGGCCTCCAATGGCAAGCTGGCGCTAGAGATCGTCAAGGAAGAGGCGCCTCATCTCGTGCTGCTGGACATGAAGATTCCTGGAATGGACGGGCTGGAAATTCTCAAGCATATCAAAGCCATCAACCGCGACATCAAGGTCATCATGATGACCGCTTACGGCGAGCTGGACATGATCAAGGAAGCGACCGATCTGGGCGCGCTGATGCACTTCACCAAGCCCTTCGATATCGACGAGATGCGGATGGCGGTCAACATGCAGCTGCGCGGCGGCGAGTCCAATAGTTTTTACGCAGTGGGGTCCTGAGGGACCCCTTTTTGCTTGATTATTCTTCCCGTTACCAAAGCTTGTCTTCATGTGATATAATAACACCGTATGACAAGTTCGAACGGGCTTGAGACCAAACAGTTATTTAGGAGGAGTAAGAAACCATGCCATTGGTATCGATGAATGAATTTTTGCCTAAGGCAAAAGCGAACAAGTTTGCGGTCGGTCAATTCAACATGAACAACCTGGAGTTCGCGCAAGCGATCGTGGATGCGGCGATCGAAGAGCAGTCCCCATTTATCTACGGCGTCAGCGAAGGCGCGCTGAAATACATGGGCATCGAGTTCACGGTAGCGCTGGCTGAAGCAGCTGCCAAAAAATCCGGCCTGCCAATCGCGCTGCACCTGGACCACGGCTCCAGCTTTGAAGTGGCGATGAAATGTATCCGCGCCGGCTTCTCGTCGGTTATGTTCGACGGCTCGCACTACACGCTCGAAGAGAACATCCGTCTGACCAAGGAAGTCGTACGCGCTGCACGCGAAATGGGCGTATCGGTTGAAGGCGAGCTCGGCACCATCGGCGGCGTCGAGGACGACATCAGCGTGGACGAAGAGCATGCTTCGCTGGCCAAGCCGGAAGAGGCGATCCGTTTCTACGAAGAGACAGGCGTAGACTGCCTGGCAATCGCAGTAGGTACGGCTCACGGCATGTACAAAGGCGAAGTCAAGATCCGCTATGACATCATCGAGGAAGTCACCTCCAAAATTCCTGTCCCTGTCGTGCTGCACGGCGGCTCCGGCGTACCGGACGAAGCGATCCGCAAGTCGATCGCTGCCGGCGTAGGCAAGATCAACGTCAATACCGAAAACCAGGTGGCATGCACAAACGCGATCCGCAAAGTGCTGTCGTCCAACGACACCGTATACGATCCGCGCAAATATCTGACGCCTGCCCGCGACGCTATGGTCGCTGTCGTCCGTGAGAAGATCCGTTTGTTCGGCAGCAACAACCAAGCGTAACTTCCCGAGACAAAGCTAGGGTGTGTTTGCATACTCGGAGGGTAGCAGATTGGGTTGAATTTTCGTTCCATGCAAGGAACTTTTGTGAAGGCGTACCGGGGGTACGGCAAGCAAAAGTGACGCCGCAGGGGGCGGAAAGGCGGCCTAAGATGCCCCTGAGCGGGTTTGCAAACACGCCCTGGCCAGGACCGTCCAGTCAGCACGATATCTTGTATACGAGCCGTTCGCCGCTGCCCTTCGGGCGGCGGCGAGCGGAGCATGCGAGGAGTTGGCGGGACGGTTTTTATCTTTGTTTGCTTCCGAATGGAGGACATCTGCATCAATGGAAAAGTTAATGATCCGCGGCGGACGACCGCTGCGCGGCACCGTACAGATCAGCGGCGCCAAGAACAGCGCAGTCGCCTTGCTGCCTGCGGCCATCCTGGCCGAGTCAGAGGTTATCCTCGACAACTTGCCCCAACTTAGCGATGTAGCAGTATACAGCGAAATTCTGGAGGATCTCGGCGGCTCTGTCAGCTGGAGAGGAGACTCCATGGCGATCGACCCCTCCTCCATGTCTTCTATTCCCATGCCCAATGGAAAGGTCAAATTGTTGCGTGCGTCTTATTATTTGATGGGCGCATTGCTTGGACGCTTCGGCGAAGCGACCATCGGGCTGCCCGGCGGCTGCAACTTTGAGCCTCGGCCAATCGACCAGCACATCAAGGGGTTCGAAGCGCTCGGCGCGGAAGTGACCAACGATCATGGCTCAATCCGCATCTCAGCCAAGGAGCTGCGCGGAGCCAAGATCTATCTTGATGTCGTGAGCGTCGGGGCGACGATCAATATTATGCTGGCGGCATCTCGCGCCAAAGGCTCCACAATTATCGAAAATGCGGCGAAAGAGCCTGAAATCATAGATGTGGCTACCCTGCTGAGCGCCATGGGCGCGAAGATCAAAGGGGCCGGCACCGAGACGATCCGCATCGAGGGCGTCGATCGACTGCATGGATGCAGACACTCTATCATCCCTGACCGGATCCAGGCGGGCACCTATATGGTCGCCGCCGCCGCGACGCGCGGCGATGTGCTGATCGACAATGTCATCCCCAAGCATCTAGAGGCGATGACAGCCAAGCTCCTCGAGATGGGCGTGGAGGTGCATGAGCTCGATGAGGCGATACGCATCATCGGCCGACCGACCTACCAATCGATTGATGTGCGGGCGCTCGTATACCCGGGCTTCGCAACCGATCTGCAGTCGCCGATGACGAGTCTGTTGACTCAAGCAAGCGGCGTCAGCATCATCTCCGACTATGTCTACAACAACCGGTTCAAGCATGTCCCCGAGCTGCTGCGTATGGGCGCCAATATCCGGCTCGAGGGTCGCTCGGCGATTATCGAGGGCGGAGCGCTGCATGCAGCCAAGGTGAGAGCCTCCGATTTGCGGGCTGGCGCTGCGCTTGTCATCGCGGGCCTGACGGTCACCGATGGCGTGACCGAGATTACCGGTGTCGAATATATTGACCGCGGCTACGATTCGCTCGTAGACAATCTGCGGCAGCTTGGCGCCGAAGTCTGGCGCGACAATGATTAACACACGCCAGAACGGGCGAAACTGTTGAAATATGTGTTTTAAGCACTTCTTACAGTGCAAGTTCAAAAAGATCGGTTTTCAGCACCGAGAAGATTGGAGGCAGGAGGAAATGAGGAGCGGTCCACGTTTTCGCAGAAAACGACTTCGGAAGCATGGCTACGTGAGCACCTAAGCAGAGGCTTACGAAGCTAGTTTCCCTTGGAAACTCTGATCCGACTGCATTCAAGCTTCGATGTCGAATTCGCATCCTGAGTCACTTCGTGATCAAAAGCGGGCTTTTTGAACTACCTCTAAAGTAAAATAATTTAAAGTGGTGAGAATATGACGGAACTTCAGATCGCTGATCTGGAAGCCATGAAGCTGACCGAGCTGTATAAGCTGGCCAAGCAATATCAGATACCGTATTACGGACAATTGCGCAAAAACGAACTTATCTTTGCTATCCTTCGCGCGCAAGCGGAAAAAAGCGGACATATGTTCATGCAAGGCGTGCTCGAGATTCTCTCCGAGGGCTATGGCTTCCTGCGGCCGATCAACTATCTGCCCAGCACGGAGGACATCTACATCTCGGCATCGCAAATTCGCAAGTTCGACCTTCGCACGGGCGACCTGGTTTCCGGCAAATGCCGGACGCCCAAGGAGAACGAGCGTTACTTTGGACTGTTGCAGGTCAATGCGGTCAACGGCGAGAGCCCGGAGCATGCGGCGGAGCGTCTGCATTTCCCGGCACTGACGCCGCTCTTCCCCGAGAAGAAACTTGTCCTTGAGACCGCTCCCAAGCATCTGTCGACGCGCATCATGGATGTGCTGGCGCCGGTCGGCCTCGGACAGCGCGGACTGATCGTGGCGCCGCCGAAGGCGGGCAAGACGCTCCTGCTCAAGGAGATCGCCAACAGCATCTCCACCAATAATCCCGAGATCGAATTGTTCGTGCTGCTGATCGACGAGCGGCCCGAGGAAGTAACGGATATGCAGCGCTCGGTCAAGGGAGAGGTCGTCGCCTCAACGTTCGACGAGCTCCCGGAGAACCATATCAAGGTCGCCGAGCTGGTGCTGCAGCGCGCGCTGCGTCTGGTCGAGCACAAAAAGGATGTCGTCATCCTGCTCGACAGCATCACCCGTCTGGCGCGGGCGTACAACCTCGTCATCCCGCCGTCTGGCCGTACGCTGAGCGGCGGTATCGACCCGGCGGCGTTCCACCGGCCGAAGCGCTTCTTCGGCTCGGCGCGCAACGTCGAGGAGGGCGGCAGCCTGACGATCCTGGCGACGGCGCTCATCGAGACCGGCTCGCGGATGGACGACGTCATCTATGAGGAGTTCAAGGGCACCGGCAACATGGAGCTGCATCTGGATCGCAGACTCGCTGAGCGCCGTATCTTCCCAGCGATCGACATCCGTCGCTCCGGCACGCGCCGCGAGGAGATGCTGCTGACGCAGGAGGAGCTCGACAAGGTGTGGGCGATCCGCAAAGGCATGAACGACTCGATGGAATTCATCGACAACTTCCTCAAGAAGTTGGCTGATTCCAAGACGAACGAAGAATTCCTCATGTCGCTGGACACGTCGGCGCTCGTCGGCTCCGGCCAGAGCGCGCCAAGATCGTCGTCTAGTAGCAGCAGCGGCAGTCAGACCGGCCGTCGTCCGGTCCGTACGACGCCTGTATCTTAAGCAGTCCAGGGGACGGCTCGCCGTCCCCTCACTATCGAAGGAGGCTCCTGCATCATCATGAATCTCGTATATGCCGACAAGGATGGCCGCGTCTTCGATCACCCGGACTGGATCGCGCTCGGACGGAGCGGCGACATGGTCGTGGAGCTGATGGACGACGAGCTGATCCCGCTGCCCGCAGGCGCGACGCTGGTCGGCCTGCCGCATACCCGGCCGGTCGGGATCAACCCGGCTACCGGCGCGATGGAGCTGCTGCCCGGCGACGTGCAGGCCGTGGGAGCGCTTCTCCCGCAAGGCTTCACCCGGCTGGTCATCCCCGGCTATGTGAAGACCGACAAGACGCAGAAGCTGCCGCTCTTCGGCTACTCCGCCGTTGTGTGGAAGGACGGCGGCTTCTATGTCGCCGCTGACCCGAGCGACGACCCCGAGCCGTGGAATCCGCTGCATTGCGATCGCGAGGAGCTGGAGGTGCGGGTCGAGGAGCTGCTCGGCAAATATCCGGAGAACCGGCTCTACAAGCATCTCTCCCACTGCGCGCTTGGCTATGAATGTCTGACTGCCTCCAATACGTTCCTGCAACGGTGGGAGGGCGCCGTACCGGTGTCGTACTCCTGCAATGCCGGCTGCTTCGGCTGCATCTCGGAGCAGCCGGACGACAGCGGCTTCCCGGCGCCGCAGACGCGGATGAACTTCAAGCCGACGGTTGACGAGCTGACGGAGATCATGCTCGAGCATCTGCAAGCGCCGGAGGCGATCATCAGCTTTGGCCAGGGCTGCGAGGGCGAGCCGTCGACGCAGGCCAAGATTATCACCGAGGCGATGCGGCGCGTCCGCCAGCAGACAGACAACGGCTATATCAACATCAACACCAACGCCGGATTGACCGACCATATCCGGGCGATCGTCGACAGCGGCCTCGATCTGATGCGAGTCAGCACGATCAGCGCACTGGACGATCACTACAACGCGTACTACAAGCCGCGCGCCTACACGCTGGCCAACGTCGAGAAGTCGCTGCGCTATGCGACGGACAAGGGCGTGTATACGTCGATCAACTATCTGATCTTCCCGGGCGTCACCGACCGCGAGGAGGAGATCGAGGCGATGATCGGCTTTGTGCGACGGACCGGGCTGAAGCTGATCCAGATGCGCAATCTGAACATCGACCCCGAGAGCTACCTCGAGCTAATCCCGCCCGCCAGAGGCGAGATCTACGGCATGAAGCAATTGCTGGAGATCTATGCGCAGGAGCTGCCGGATGTGGTGATCGGCTCGTATACGCATGTGCCGCCCAAGCGGCGGCAGTTCAGCAGCCCGACCTGAAGGGTCAGGCTGCTCCCTGGATGACTTTAACTTTGAGACCTGACGGCATCTGTAGCTGTCAGGTCTCTTTTCTTGCTTATGCAGGGCAGTCCACTACACCGAGGAGAGGAGATCGGAGATGATCGGGATCGCTAGATTGAAAGTGGTTTATGCGAATCTTCGGATTCGACATAAAACCTTCCTGCTGATCGCCGGCTTGATGACCCTGTTTGGCGCCAGCAGCGCCGCTGTCTATCAATACGCATTTGCCGCTTATGATGAGGAGCTGTACCGTCAGGCCGCCAAATCATTGCAGCTGTCGTCCTCCGGCATCGAAAGCGAGCTGCTGAAGATGGAGCGGCTGCTCTTCCGTATCTCGACCGACCCGCAGGTGCAGACGCATCTGCGATCGGTCGCCGGGAACAGCTCGGGTTATGAGCGATACGTGGCGATCGACAAGATTCAGGAGCTCTTGCCCACGCTTGGCTCTCTGGACAAATACGTGCTCTCGCTGCAGCTCTTCGACAACTGGCAAGACGAGTATGCGGCAGGGGTACATGTCGTTCGTACCTCGGAGGAGCGGCTGCGGCAGATCGTCGACGAATCGGCGATCGAGCGCGGCCAGGTCCGCTGGTTCAAGCCGACGACCGCAGACTCTGCGCTGCTCGTGGCCAGACAAATCCGATCGATCGCCAGCGATAATTTTTTGACGCCGCTCGGGACGATCGCGATCCGCATCGATATGAAGGCGATGCTGGCCGATTATACGCGCAGCCTCAACGCCAATAACGGAGCATTTGTAATCGCGGACGAAGAGACGGTCCTCTATCCTGAGCAGACCGAGATCACCCACTCGGACCTGGGCGATCTGCTTCAGGTGAACGGGCAGTACCAGACCGCGCTCATCGGCGATGACCGTTACTTCGTCACGTCGACGAGCTCCCGGTATATGGATTGGAGCTATGTCGTCCTGACGCCTTATGAAGAGATCTTCCAGGCGGTATCGACGGTGCGCAAAACGGTGCTGATCGTCTATGCGGCATTGGCGGCGCTTGCGCTGATGGCAGCGATCCGATTCTCGATGGGCATCACCAAGCCAATCGACCTGCTCATTGCCAAGATGAAACGGGTGCAATTCGGCCAGTTTGACCACGGCGAGGAGGATGAAGAGATGGCCAAGCGCAAGGATGAATCCGGCCAGCTCCACCGCAGCTTCCGCATCATGATCAGTCGAATCGATGAGCTGATTAATGAAAATTACTTGAAGCAGCTAATGCTCAAGGAGACGAAGCTAAAGGCACTGCAAGCCCAGATCAATCCTCACTTCCTCTACAACACGCTCGACTCGATCAGTTGGCTGGCCAAGGCCGAAGGACAGCGGCAGATCGCCGAGATGGTCCAGTCGCTTGGCGTGCTCCTGCATAACTCGATGAATCATCAGTCGCCGCTGGTGACGCTGGGAGAGGAATGCGAGACGATCCGCAATTATATCGTCATCCAGCATATCCGCTTTGAGGAGCGCCTTTGCTTCCGGATGGAGGTGCCGGAGGAGCTGCAGGGATTGCTTCTGCCCAAGCTGTCGCTGCAGCCGCTGATCGAGAATGCGATCCATTACGGCATGGAGACGATGCTGGAGACGTGCCGGATCGTCCTGCGCGCGCAGATCGAGGAAGGCGCGCTCGTGATCCGCGTGCTGGACAATGGGCCGGGGCTGCCGGAGGATACAGTCGAGCATCTGAGGTGTGGCGAGCTGCAGGCCAGAGGATCGGGGATTGGTCTGCGCAACATCGACGACCGGATTAAGCTGATGTTCGGCGAGCCTTGGGGCGTCCGCATCGAGTATCGCAACGTCGGCGCGTGCGTCGCGTTGTTGCTGCCGCCGCGCAGAGAGGGGGACGAGGAGCATGTACAACGTGTTGTTGGTGGATGATGAACGGATTATTTTGAACGGGATTTCGAACTTCGTGGATTGGGCCGGCGCAGGCACCGTGCTGGCGGGGACTGCCCGCAATGGCTTGGAGGGGCTCGAATTTATCCGCAGGGAGCGGCCGGATATCGTCATCTCCGATATTCGCATGCCGGGTATGGATGGTCTGGGCTTGGTACGAGAGGCGGTTGGTCTGGATTCGCACATCCGCTTCATCATGCTCTCCGGCTTCTCTCAGTTCGAGTACGCCCGTCAGGCGATGCAATACGGTGTCAAGCATTACTTGATTAAGCCTTGCAATGAGGAATTGATCGGACAGGCGCTGCGCGAGATCGTCGCCGAGCTGGAGGAGGAGCGCCGCCGCGAGCGCTTCGTCGAGCGGATCCAGAGCGGGCTGGAGCGGGTGATGCCGCATGCCAAGGAGCAGTTCCTGCAGGAGCTGGTGACCAACAAACGATACGGTCGCAGCGACTGGGAGCAATTCCGCAGCTGGTGCCCGATCCCGTATAAAGGCGGGGCGGCGCGGCTGTTGGTGATGCAGGTCGAGGGACACTGGGAGCATGAGCATCTGTTCGCGCTGTCGAACATTGCCGAAGAGCTGCTCGGTCAGGCGGTGCTGCTAGGCACAACGCTCGGCGAGCGCGCGCTGCTGCTCATCCAATGGCCGGACGGCGTGGAGGAGCTGGCTGCCCTGCTGGAGCAGATCCGGGCGACGTTCCGCAGCTTTTACCGGCTGGACGCAACAATTGCGCTGAGCAGCGAAGGCGAGGCTTGCGAGGCGCGCGGTCTGTACCGCGAGGCGATCGGGAGTCTCCGTCATCGAGCGGATCGGGGCGAGGGAGCGATCGTCATGCCAGGCTATGCGCCGGGAGGAGCGCGTCGGCCATCCCGGGTTGTCCGACAGATGCTGGACATCGTGCAGCGCCATATCGCCGACCCGGAGCTGTCGTTGCAAGTGGTAGCGGGGGAGATGCTGTATATGAACGCAGACTACCTAGGCAAGCTTTTTCGCAAGGAGACGGGCCACAAGTTTTCGGATTATGTCACGCAGGTCCGGATGGAGCAAGCGAAGCGGATCATCGCCGCCTCGGGCGACATCCGCATCTTTGAGCTGGCGGAGCAGCTAGGCTACGGGGACAACCCGCAGTACTTCAGCAAGGTCTTCAAAAAATACACCGGCCAAACGCCAAGCGATTTCGGAAGATCGATTCCATGACCGTAGGCCCTCTTTTGAGGGCGGTCTTTCCCTCGGAATAGTACACGATCAAGTCTGATTTTTGCCTTCAATAAGCTGGTTTCTCTCTCTATAATTTGGAATATGAAAGCGCTTATCCAATCAAGGCGACGAATAGGGAGGAAATCTGTTATGTTGAAAAAAAGATCTACGCTTGCTCTGGCATGCGCGCTCGCGCTGACGTTGTCGGCGTGCAGCAGCGGCTCCAATGGAACAACTCCAGATGCGACGAATAAGCCGGCTAATAAAGGTGGCAACCAGGAAGTGGGCGCGACGGATACGCCGGAGAACGTCACGCTGCGCATGGCCTGGTGGGGCAGTCAGCCCCGGCATGATTATACGCTCAAGGTCATCGAGATGTACGAGGAGCAAAATCCGCATGTGACGATCGAGCCCGAGTATGCCTCCTGGGACGACTACTGGAAGAAGCTTGCGCCGCAAGCGGCGGCGAGTCAATTGCCGGACATCATCCAGATGGATCTCTCCTATCTGGCTCAATACGGGGAGAACGGCGTGCTGAGCGACATGTCGCCCTTCCTGGGCAATCCGATCGATACGACGAACATCGCCGACACGGTCGTCGACGGCGGCAAGATCGGCGACAAGCTGTTCGGATTTAATCTCGGTGTCAACGCCCTCGGCTTCCAGTACGATCCGGCACTACTCCAGAAGATGGGCATGAGCGACATACCGGATGAGTGGACCTGGGACGATTATATGGAGATGGCGGTCAAGGCGAAGGATGCCGGCATCTATATTGACACCGGCATGCGCGCTGAGGTGTTCCTGGCTTACTATCTCCGTACGCAAGGGGCGTCGCTGTTCAGCGCCGACGGCACTCAGCTCGGCTATGACGATGATCAGCTGTTCATCGATCATTTTTCCCGCGTGACGAAGATCGTCCTGGACGGGGCGGGCATGACACCGGATCAGAAGGCGCAGCTCAAGGGGCCCGAGGATGACCCTGCTGTCAAGGGCGAGGCGCTTGGCATCTGGCAATGGTCCAATCAGTTTGTCGGCTTCCAGCAGCTGGCTCAGCGCGATCTGGCGATGCAGCCGATGCCGGGACCGAACCGTCAAGAGGGCATGTTCCTGAAGCCGAGCATGTACTTCTCGATCTCAGAGAACTCCAAGGCCAAGGAAGAGGCGGCTAAGTTTATCAACTTCTTCGTCAACGATATCGAGGCGAACAAGCTGATCCTCGGCGATCGCGGCGTGCCGGGCTCCTCGGTGGTCAAGGATGCGCTCCGACCGGAGCTGACGCCGCAGCAGGTGCAGGTGTTCGATTATATCGCCTGGGCGGAGGAGAATAGCAGTCAGATGGACCCGCCGGATCCGATCGGCGCAGCCGAGGTGTTCACGGCGCTCACGACGGTGGCCGAGCAGATGGAGTACGACAAGCTCTCCGTGGAAGAGGGAGCCAAGCAGTTCCGGGAAGAAGCCAACAAAATTTTGGCCAAAAACAAATAAGCTATGAACAAGACGTTACGCAACCATCTGACAGGTTATCTGTTTATCAGCCCGTTTTTGATCGGATTTCTGGCGTTCACCTTGATCCCGATTGGAGCTTCCGCCTATCTCGCCTTTACGGACTACAGCTTGTTCGGCAAGTCGGTCTGGATCGGCTTGGACAACTTCAAGGAAATGTTCACGTCGGACTCGAAATATATTCAATCGCTGAAGGTGACGGCGATCTACGTGTTCGGAGGCGTGCCGCTCCGGCTCGCCTTCGCCCTCTTCGTGGCGATGCTGCTCAATACAGCGACGCGTGCGGTCGGCGCCTACCGGACGATGCTGTACCTGCCATCGATCATCGGCGGCAGCGTGGCCGTCTCGATCATGTGGCGCAACGTGTTCGGCGATGAAGGCATCGTCAATCTGGGGCTGCGCGCGCTTGGTCTGGAGGGGGTGCGGTGGTTCGGTGACCCGCTGGCGGCGATCTGGATGCTGATCTTCCTGTCGGTCTGGCAGTTCGGCTCCTCGATGCTGATCTTCCTGGCCGGTCTCAAAAACATCCCGAGCAGCTATTATGAAGCGGCCTCGGTGGACGGCGCCAATGGCTTGCAAAAGTTTGTCCGAATCACGCTGCCGATGCTGACGCCCGTCATCTTCTTCAATACGATTATGCAGACGATCGGCGCGTTTCTCAGCTTTGTGCCGGCGTATATCATTACGAAGGGGACCGGCGGTCCGCTCGATGGGACGCTGCTCTACTCGCTGTATTTGTTCCGCCAAGGCTTTGAGTTTTTCAATATGGGCTACGCCTCGGCGATGGCCTGGGTCATGCTGGTTATTATCGCGATCCTGACGGCGCTGGTATTCCTGTCCTCGCGCTTCTGGGTGCATTATGAGTCGAAGGGAGGCAGCTAGAATGCGCAAGAGAGCCGTCAAATGGAGCCTCTATCACGTATTCGTCCTGGTGTTCTCGCTGCTCATGCTCTATCCCGTCATCTGGCTAGTGATGAGCTCGTTTAAGCCGACTCACTTGATCTTCCCGACGGCGGGGTCGCTGCTGCCATCGCCCTGGACGTTCGAGAATTATGCGAAAGGGTGGGAGGGCATTGGCAATCAGACATTCTCCGTCTTCATTCGCAATTCGCTGGTCATCGTCGTGCTCTCGACGGTTGGCGCGGTCGTCTCCTCGGCGCTGGTTGCCTTTGGCTTCGCACGGCTCAAGTTCGCGGGCAAGGCTTTCTGGTTTACAGTGATGATGCTGACGCTGATGCTGCCCGGCGAGGTCATTATGATCCCGCAGTATATTTTGTTCGCCGAGCTGGGCTGGCTCAACTCGATCAAGCCGCTTGTCGTGCCGAGCTATTTTGGCCATACGTTTTTTATCTTCCTGATGATCCAGTTTATCCGGACGCTGCCGGTAGAGCTCGACGAAGCGGCGACGATCGACGGCTGCAACAAGTTCACGCTGTTCTATCGCATCATCCTGCCGCTCATCCTGCCGGCGATCGCCACCTCGGCGATCTTCTCCTTCTACTGGGGCTGGGAGAATCTGCTCGGACCGGTACTTTATCTGAACAGCCCGGCCAAGTATCCGGTGTCGATGGCGCTGAAGATGTTCCTCGACAACGAGACGGTCTCCAACTGGGGCGCGATGTTTGCGATGTCGGTGGTGACGCTGCTGCCTGTCTTCGCAATATTTTTCGCCTTTCAGCGCTACATCGTGGAGGGGATCAGCACGAGCGGGCTGAAGGGGTAGCCGACATTAGCGCCTATATGTCGCCAATTCGCCCGAGCTTGTATAGGGAACTGCCAGCACTGCTTGCGTAACGACCGTTTTACCTTGCGTCATCGCGATACTCCGTGCTATAATCAGCCTTGTGTGTGATTTAAACTCTGGGCCCGCCTGTTGGCTCAGGGCAAAGGAAGAGGTGAATCGTGATGAAACAAGGTATTCATCCGACGTACCATGTAACCACAGTAACCTGCGCGTGCGGCAACAGCTTCGAGACTGGTTCGATCAAAGAGAACCTGCGTGTCGAGATCTGCTCCGTATGTCACCCGTTCTTCACTGGGAAGCAGAAGTTCTTGGATGCTGGTGGACGCGTCGACAAATTCAAAAAGAAATACGGCATCTAAGCCTTGCCGCAAATTAACAGCATATAAGAACCTCCCGAAGCCATCCTATGGACAAGGGAGGTTTTCTTATGTTCAGACGGATGCGCCAAATCGCGGCGCTCGCTTCCACCCTGTGCTTGCTGGTCGCGGTCATCGGCTGCGGTACGCCGCAGCAAAAAGAGGAGGCGCGGACCAAAAGCTACGGCCATGACGGGTATATGGGGCTGTCCAACAGCAACCCGGGCCTGCCGAAAAACTCGTCGTATTTCAGCTACAGCAGCGACCTTACCTTTATGCAGGAGAAGCTAAGCGAGCTGGGCGGCATCCAGCATGCAGCCTTCCGTATCCAGGACCCGGACATCTATGTGACGCTGACGGTGTCGCCGGAGCTGTCGGAGAATGAAGCGGCCGCGCTCATCGAGCGCGCGCATCGGATGCTGAAGGACAATATGCCGCGCTACGTCATTCACATGCGACCGTACAAGACGGCACGTTGAGTCTACTGGCGATGGATGCGACCGGCATCAGACAGCTTGGCTTGCGTATTGGGGGAGAATCCGCTATACTTATGTTTGCCGTGCTAGATGGGGAGGTAGCGGTGCCCTGTAACTCGCAATCCGCTATAGCGAGGTTGAATTCCTGTTCTAGGCCATGTGGATGCAAGGTCTGACTTCAGTGAACAGTGTTGACGATCTTGGTCCGCCGCAATGGAGGCCTGTGAACCCGGTCAGGTCCGGAAGGAAGCAGCCGTAAGCATGTTTATCCATGTGCCGGCGGAGTGCCAGGTCAGAGCTGGAATCTGGGGTTCCGCTTGTGTTGCATCGGTCGAAGGCAGGTGCACGGTACTAATTATGAATTTCTATAGTAGTCACAAACACCTTTTGGAAGCACACCCTGCTCCAAAGGGTGTTTTTTCATTTATATGCGTTTTAAAGTACATACATAGACTTACCGTTTTGCCGTGTGAGAACGTCGATTGGAAGGAAACCCGCGGTTCGGCAGAGAATAACAATAGGTGCAAATATTTGTAGAACACCGGACCGCATCCTGGAAGAGGTGATTCGTTTGAGTGATGTGCCTGTGCCTGTGGTTGTGCGCTTGCGCCAGGAAACGATGGAATGGTATTGGAACAAGATCCCTTTTGTTCTGGCCGTTTTATGCGATGCCCAATGCGTGGTGGTTCGGACTAATCTGTTATTTCGTCAAGAGAGCGGTTATGATGGCGCATCCCTGATGGGCCGGCCGCTGGCCGACATCATCATCGATTGCGATCTGGGAGCGGCAGCTTGGGAGACGCCGGCATCTGAGCATCGGGTAAGATTACGAACGAAGGATCAAGAGTTGCTGGAAATGGAGCTGATGGCGATGCCAATCGAGATCGGCGGCACCCGGCATTATCTTGCGCTGCTGCATCAAGTCGGCGCCATCCAACAGAGCGGACTTATGCAGCAATTTGCGCTGACGCTGCTTAGGGATGAGAGCATGGGGGTCATTTTGCTGCATGCCAATTTCCGTGTCAATGCAATCAGTCCGTTGGCGTGCAAGGTACTGGGCGTGGCCAAAGAGAAAGTGCAAGGGAAAAGTATGGACGAGTTGTTCATCCATGCGCCGCTGGAGCATCAGCTACTCAAGCAGATGATTGTCGAGGAGCAGCCGGTACGCAACCATCCGTTCCGCTGGAGTATGGATTACGAGCAACGTGAGCTGCTCATGGATGCCAACCTGCTGCGGGACCGGCAGGGGCGGCTGCTCGGCGCTTACGTCACGTTCAAGGATGTGTCCAATCTGCGTTCGTTGGAGGAACAGGTGCAGCGAAGCGACCGACTGGCGATGATCGGCCAGATCGCAGCGGGCACCGCCCACGAGATCCGCAATCCGCTAACGGCGATCAAGGGCTTCCTGCAGATGTTCAAAAATACAATGAAGGAAAAGGGGCTGAATAAAGAGTACGGCTATACCGAAATCATGCTGACCGAAATCGATCGGATCAATGAACTGGTCAGTGAATTTTTGCTCCTCAGCAAGCCCAAAAACATCACGGTCGCCCTGGTCGATCCGGCTGCCGTCATGAGCGAGATCATGCCGATCATACAGAACGAAGCGTTGTTGCACGGCATTGTCGTCGATTATCGGTTGCCGGAGGTTCTGCCGAAGATCGTCGCTGATCGCGAGATGCTGAAGCAAGTATTTCTGAATATCGGCAAAAACGGCATCGAAGCGATGAAGGAAGGAGGGCTATTGACGATCTCGGGCGGCGTCGAGCGGGAGCAAGGCTTGCCCCGGTCGGTATGTATCGACATCCAGGATAATGGCCCCGGCATCGAGGCCGGAATCCTCGATCGCATCTTCGACCCGTTCGTGACGACCAAGTCGACGGGCACCGGGCTTGGGCTGTCGGTCTGCCAACGGATTGTCCATGATATGGGCGGTCGGATCCGCATCAGCACTGGCAGCGGCGGGTCGACGTTTACGGTGAGCATCCCCTGCTCGCTTGAGGAGCGAGAGGCGCTCAGTTAGGAAGCGGGCGAGCTCGCCTGTTTCCGCATGCGGAGGGATCGTGTATAATAGAAACACCCGGGGTGTGACAGACCGGGACGAGCGAAATGGAAAGGAACGATGATGGTGAGCCATATCGCTTTGTACCGCGCCTGGCGTCCCCAGACGTTCCAGGACATGGTAGGGCAACAGCATATTATCCAGACGCTGCAGAATGCGATTCGGGAGCGGCGTATTTCTCACGCCTACCTGTTCAACGGACCGCGAGGCACAGGCAAGACAACCGCTGCCAAAATTGTCGCCAAGGCGATCAACTGCCTGGAAGGTCCAACGACGGAGCCTTGCAATGTATGCGAAGCCTGCAGGGGCATCACGACGGGGACGATAATGGACGTCGTCGAGATCGATGCCGCCTCCAACCGGGGGATCGACGAGATCCGGGATATCCGGGACAAGGTGCGTTATGCGCCCTCGGAGGTTCGCTACAAGGTTTATATTATAGACGAAGTGCACATGTTGACGACCGAAGCCTTCAACGCGCTGCTGAAGACGCTTGAGGAGCCGCCAGGTCACGTCGTCTTCATCCTGGCGACGACCGAGCCGCACAAGCTGCCGGCGACGATCATCTCCAGATGTCAGCGCTTCGACTTCCGTCAGGTCTCTCTGGAGGAGCAAACCGAGCGGCTGCGCACGATCTGCCAGGAGGAAGGGCTCGAGGCCGAGGAGGACGCGCTCGTCTATGTCGCCCGCCTCTCGGACGGGGGCATGCGGGATGCGATCTCGTTGCTCGAGCAGGTGGCCGCATATGCCGGAGGGCGGATCACGCTCGCCGATGCGGTGGACGTCACTGGCGGTCTCGCCGCCGAGCAGTTCGCCGAGCTCGCCGAAGCGGTGCGGCGGCGCGATGTCGCAGCGATCCTGCCGCTTGTCGAAGGACTGATGCAGGCCGGCAAGAGCGCAGACAAATGTATGGAGAACCTCGTCTACTACTTCCGCGATCTGCTGCTGCTGAAGCTCGTGCCTGGCGGCGCGGCGATGACTGAGCGCATCGTCGATACCGAGCAGTTCCGCCCGATCGCCGAAGCGTATGACCGGGACCGGCTATTCTCGATGATCGATGTGCTGCACCAGTATCAGGTCGAGATGCGGCATGCCGCCCAGCCGCAGACGCTCTTCGAGGTGGCGCTGATGAAGATCTGTACGCTGCCTGAGGGAGCTGGCAGCGCTGGTGGCGCGCAGCATCCGGCGGCAGCGTCTGGCGCTCCGGCCGTAGCCGCCGGGGACGGCGCTCAGGTCGCCGAGCTGACCCGCAAGGTGGAGGCGCTCGAACGCAAGCTTGAGCAAGCGTTGCGCCAAGGCGTATCCGCGAGCGGCGGAGCAGAGGGTGGCGGCGCCAAGCCGGCTGCCCGGCCCGAGCCGCGTAGCAACGGCTTCGGCAGCCGTGGCGGCAGCACTGGCGGCGGTGCGCTGCGTACGCCGGTCAAGCTGCATGCCTATGCCGCCGCCAAGGACAGCGAGGCGTGCCAGCGCATCCGCATGCAGTGGGGCGAGGTGCTGCAGCGGGTCAAGGAAGCGCGGATTACGATCCATGCCTGGCTGATCGATGGCGAGCCGGTCTCGATCGCCGACGATACGGTGCTGATCGCGTTCAAAAACACGATCCATCGCGAGACGACAGAGAAGCCGGCCCACCGAGAGGTGATCGAGCGGGTGCTCGAGGAGGTATTCCAGAAGCCCATCCGCTTCGTGACCGTGATGATGAAGGACTGGACCAACGCGGCCGAGGACGCGCCAGCTGTCGCCGAGCCGCTCGTCATGGAGGCTGAGGAGCCCGAGCAGGCACAGCGGCAGCCAGAGTGGATCGAGGAAGCGGTGAAGCTGTTCGGCGAGGAACTGGTCGTCGTAACAGATCAAGAGAAATAAGCGGGAGCGGACGCCTGAGTCTGGCATCCATCCTGTCCACTAATCCAATGAGGTGAGCTAAGCGATGAATAACATGAACCAGATGATGAAGCAAGTGAAGAAAATGCAGGAGCAGATGCTGAAGGCGCAGGAAGCGCTCGAGGGCAAGACTGTTGAAGGCAGCGCCGGCGGCGGTGTCGTCACAGCTACGATGAGCGGCCACAAAAAACTGCTCGATATTAAGATTAAGCCGGAAGCGGTCGATCCGGACGATGTCGAGATGCTGCAGGATCTCGTACTGACAGCCGTCAATGACGCCATTACCAAGGCGGAGGAGCTGTCCAATCAGGACATGAGCAAGTTCACCGGCGGAATGAAAATCCCGGGGTTGTTCTAGGGACGACGGAATTGCTGACATAGCAATCCGGCAAGAGAGGAGCTGCGGCAGACGTGCAATACCCCGAACCGATAGCCAGATTGATCGACTCGTTCTCCAGACTTCCGGGCATCGGTCCCAAAACAGCGGCCCGGCTCGCGTTTTACGTCCTCCGGATGAAGGAGGACGATGTCATCGATTTCGCCAAGGCGCTGGTCAGCGTGAAGCGGAATCTTCATTATTGCTCCGTCTGCTGCAATATTACCGATATCGATCCGTGTCGCGTCTGTCAGGACAAGGCGCGCGATCGGTCGGTGATCTGCGTCGTGCAGGAGTCCAAGGATGTCGTCGCGATGGAGCGCACCAAGGAATTTCTGGGCCAGTACCATGTGCTGCAGGGCGCGATCTCGCCGATGGAGGGAGTCGGGCCGGAGGAGATCCGGATCGCCGAGCTGCTCCAGCGACTTAGCGACGAGCAAGTCCAGGAGCTGATCCTCGCGACCAATCCCAACATCGAAGGCGAAGCGACGGCGATGTACATCTCGAGGCTGGTCAAGCCCTTCGGCATCAAGGTGACTCGGATCGCCCACGGCCTGCCGGTCGGCGGCGACCTGGAGTACGCCGACGAGGTGACGCTCTCGCGGGCGCTGGAAGGCCGGCGCGAGCTGGGTTAGCGGCGTTCGCATGCACGAGCCCTGGACGGCTCGGTGGGCCGCTGCGTGCCGCCTGCCAGGCGGTGCTGAGCAGGAGTGCGAATCACATAACAGTTCAACGACGGTTCAGCCCGAGGCTGGGCCGTTTTTGGTTTACAGCGCCGTTATGCTCCCTGGGTGAGCGCTTCGTGGTTGAATGTAGCTCCAGTGCATCTTTGTTCCCTTGCGAGGGTGTGTCGTCGTTGTTCTGTTGCTCTAGTGTACCTTTGTTCCCTTGCACAGTGTTCGGTTCTAAGAGAGAGTCGAGGTTAATAGAATGGTAACAGGAGCGGTATACCGGACAAGCGGGAGGGGTGCAGGTGGATATGCTGCAGCGATGGAGCTTCATGAGGACTAAGGGCAGGGAACAGGTTGAGGCGGAGCATGAGACAGAGGAGTTATTAAAGGAAATTCAGGAGGCGAAGCAAGACTGGATTAATGCGAAGCGGCATTTCGAATACGCCGAGGGGCAGGATCAGATCGATTATGCAATTTTTGCGATCGAGGCAGCGGAAAAAAGGTATGAAATGCTGCTTAGGCATGCCAAACGTCTGGCTGTCAAAAAGCACGGCTACGAAGGCAGTGAAGCCGGATGAACCTCGTATGGCTATCGCTGCTCGTCGTTTCGTCGCTATTGCTCGTCGGTATTCTTGTAAAGCGTCGACTGTCCTGGTCATGGTTGAAGCGTTTCGGACTACATCTTACAATGGCCGCGATTGCCCTGTATGTGCTTAATTTTTCGGGATTCATCTCCGGCTTCTACATTCCGCTCAACCCGGCGACGATTGCTGTTGTGGTCGCGTTGGGGGTGCCGGGAATTGCGATGATGGCGGGCTTGCAATGGCTTGTCCTATAAAGGAATGATAATAGCAAGTGCATAGGGAGACATCGATAGCACGAATGATAGTGGCGGGCAGGTTATCCCTGATTCGCCCTTTTTGTTGTGCGTGGTGTTTGGAGGATAAAAAAGAATTTTGATTAGGGGGTTGCATAAGCGTGGGCACCTGTGCTATATTATTCAAGTCGCCGCTAAACGGTAGCGACAAACGAAAGAAACCAAGTGTTCTTTGAAAACTGAACAACGAGCGAAATGTCCTGTAGCTCTTCGGAGCTGCAGATAGCAATACCAGCAAGGAATGAGCAATTAAGCTTTCTATCATGGAGAGTTTGATCCTGGC
>Ga0160464_100439_pt1 | contig 31463 bp, 30 predicted proteins | sample HID1971I_E11MG_FD_108275 | JGI IMG/M metagenome (GOLD analysis project Ga0160464, IMG submission 108275) | Enriched millipede-associated microbial communities from UW Madison campus, WI, USA - HID1971I_E11 MG | ecosystem: Host-associated > Arthropoda: Insects > Digestive system > Unclassified ... | reverse complement strand
GCTAACTATCTGAGAAGCAAGCTTCTCATCAAGTCCGCTCGACTTGCATGTATTAGGCACGCCGCCAGCGTTCGTCCTGAGCCAGGATCAAACTCTCCATGATAGAAAGCTGAATAGCTCATTTCAAGCTGGTATTGCTATCTGCAGCTCCGAAGAGCTACAGGACATTTCGCTCGTTGTTCAGTTTTCAAAGAACACTTGGTGTCTTTCGTGTGTCGCCAATGTCTCAGCGGCAACTTTTATAATATATCATAGTTCCGATCATTTATGCAAGCTTTTTTTTAAAAAAACTTCCCGACCAGCAACTCTGATGTACCAACCGCTCAAGAGCGGCAAGGAATAATATATCACGCGCGCAATCGGGAAGTCAACCATTTTTTAAAGAAATCATCGGCCGCTCATCCGTGCTGCAGGATCTCCTGGATGTACAGCTGGCGCTCGGTCGTCAGATTGATGATGGTCCCCTGCACCGATACCCAGGGACGCGTCGGATAATTGCGATCCGAGAATACGATCTCGCCGATCCGCTCATCGCTTAGACGAACAATCATGCCATTGTGGAACTGGGTCGCCTTCTCGATGAAGATCTGGACGAACGTCGGCTCCAGCTTGCCAAACGACTCCTTCTGAATCTGTTCCATGACGATATACGGCGAAGCTGCCTTGCGGTAGCTACGCTTGAGGGTCATCGCATGGAAGATATCCGCAATCGCGACGATCTTCGCATACATATGAATACTCTCGCCTGTCACGCCAAGCGGATAGCCGCTGCCATCCACCTTCTCATGATGCTGCAGCGCCGTCAGCTTCACCCCTTCGTTGATCGCCGGGACCGTCTTGAGCAGTTGATAGCCCTGGACGGTATGCTGCTTCATCTGCTCGATCTCGGAGAGCGTCAGCGAGGATGGCTTGTGCAGGAGCGACTGATCGATCTTAATATTGCCGATATCGTGGAACAGGCCAGCCAAAGCCACCTGCATCCAATCCCGCTGCGGCAGACCTGCCCACTGCGCGAGCAGATAAGAGGTCATCGCCGACATCAGACTGTTATGGAAGATATAATCCTCCTCGGCAGCGACCTGGGGCAGGAAGGTAAGGACATTATACTCCTTGATGTATTGCAGCAGCGCCTCCATCCGCGTGCGGATCTCGAGGATCGGCAGGCTCTGTCCGATGGTATGCTGACGGTAGATCCGCTTCAGCAGCCCCAGCAGCGAATCGTACTCCTTTTGCAGGGAGGTCTGCTCCTTGGGCGACGTCTCCTCGGCTACAGCGGCAGCGACCTGCTCCATTGCCCCTTCGCGCGCTTCGATATGTACGGTCGGGATGAGGAAGGCATTGAGGATCTCGATCTCCCGGATCGTGACGACCTTGCCTTTGTGGAATAACGTTCCGCCTAGCGATGTATGCACATCCTGAGTGATTTTGTCGCCGAGCTTGACTTGAGCCAGCTGGATACTGGGCATGCCTGTCCCTCCTAAATGGGTTGCCGCAAAGCGCGGATGAACCGGGAAACACCGCCCCGTTATTGCTCGGGCGGTGTTTCGTTCTCTTCATTGCTTTCGGATGCGTCGAGCGCCTCCAATGTTGCTTCCAGTTCCTCGTTATTCTCGCTGCGCGCGACCCGGGTGACAGTAGCTACCGCATCCTCGTCGCGGATATTGATCAGCCTTACGCCTTGCGTATTGCGACCCATCGTCGAGATGGTCGACATGCTCATGCGGATCATCGTGCCCGAGGAGGTCATGATCATCAGATCCTCTTCGGTCTCTACTACCTTGAGCGCAACGATCGGTCCGTTCTTATCGGTGACGTTCAGCGTCTTGATGCCCTTGCCGCCGCGACTCTGCGACCGATATTCTCCGATCGGAGTCCGCTTGCCGTAGCCCTTGGAGGTGACGATCAGCACGCACTGCTCCGGCATGACGACATCCATCGCAATGACGCTGTCGCCCTCGTCGAGGCTGATGCCCTTGACGCCTGTCGCCGAGCGGCCCATTGGACGCACGTCCTCCTCCGGATAGCGGATCGACATCCCTTGCGCTGTTCCCATGATGATCTCCTGCTTGCCATCGGTGAGCTTGACACCGATCAGATCGTCGTCCTCGCGCAGCGAGATCGCGATCAGACCAACCTTGCGGATGTTGGCATAGTCATCGAGCGACGTCTTCTTGACGATCCCTTGCTTCGTCGCGAAGAACAGGTAATGATCGCTGTCGAACTCCGGCACCGGGATGACCGCGTTGACCATCTCTCCCTGCTCGATCTGGATCAGGTTGATGATCGGCGTCCCGCGCGCGGTCCGACCAAGCTCAGGGATCTCGTAAGCCTTCAGGCGATACACCTTGCCCTTGTTCGTGAAGAACAACAGGAAATGATGCGTATTGGTGACGTACAGATGCTCGACGTAATCGTCATCCTTGGTCTCCATGCCGATGACGCCGCGTCCGCCGCGCTTCTGGCTGCGGTAGGTGGTGACAGGCAGACGCTTGACATACCCGGTATGCGTGATCGTCACGATGACGTCCTCGCGCGGGATCAGGTCCTCGTCGAGGATCTCCTCGTCGCTATGCGTCAGCTCGGTGCGGCGCTCGTCGCCGAAGCGCTCCTTGATCTCCGCGAGCTCCTCGCCGATGATCTGCAGGACGAGCTGCTGATCGGCCAGGATCGCCTTCAGCTCGGCGATACGACGGAGCAACTCCGCGTATTCGGCCTCGATCTTGTCCCGCTCCAGACCGGTCAGACGCTGCAGCCGCATGTCCAGGATCGCCTGGGCCTGCTCATAGCTCAGCTCGAAGCGATTGATCAAGCCATCGCGGGCCTCGTCGGCAGTCTGGGAGGAGCGGATCAGCTGGATGACCTCGTCGAGATGATCGAGCGCGATCCGCAATCCTTCGAGGATATGAGCGCGCGCTTCGGCCTTCTTCAGATCGAACTCGGTCCGTCTGCGAATGACCTCGATCTGATGCTCCAGATAGTAATGCAACATTTCCTTCAGGTTGAGCACCCGCGGCTCGCCGTTCACCAGAGCAATCATGTTAAAGCCGAAGTTGGACTGCATCTGCGTCTGCTTGTACAGATTGTTCAGCACGACATTGGGATTGACATCCCGGCGCAGCTCGATGACGATGCGCATGCCGTTGCGGTCGCTCTCATCCCGCAGGTCGGTGATGCCGTCGATTTTCTTCTCGCGGACCAGCTCGGCGATCTTCTCGACGAGACGAGCTTTGTTCACCTGATACGGAATCTCATGTACGACGATCCGCGCCTTGCCGCCATTCTCCTCAATGCTGGCGCGCGCCCGCATCGTTACCGAGCCGCGACCTGTCGAGTAGGCCTGACGGATGCCTTCCTTGCCCATGACGATGCCTGCCGTCGGGAAGTCCGGACCTTTGACATAGTCCATCAGCTCGAGCGAGCTGATGTCCGGGTTGTCGATCAGCGCCTGTACGCCGTCGATGACCTCGACCAAGTTGTGCGGCGGGATATTGGTCGCCATGCCGACCGCGATCCCGGACACACCGTTGACGAGCAGGTTGGGGAAGCGCGCCGGCAATACAGCCGGCTCCTGCTCCTCGCCGTCATAGTTCGGGACGAAGTCGATCGTCTCCTTGTTGATGTCGCGCAGCATCTCCATCGCAATCTTGGACAACCGCGCCTCGGTATAACGCATCGCGGCCGCCATGTCGCCGTCGATCGAGCCAAAGTTGCCGTGCCCGTCGACCAGCATGTAGCGGAGCGAGAAGTCTTGCGCCATCCGGACCATCGTCTCATAGACGGCAGAGTCGCCGTGCGGATGGTACTTGCCGATCACTTCGCCGACGATCCGCGCGGATTTTTTGTATGGCTTGTCCGGCGACATCCCCAGCTCCGACATCGCAAAAAGAATCCGTCGGTGTACCGGCTTAAGACCATCCCTGACGTCTGGGAGCGCACGGCTGACGATGATGCTCATGGCATAGTCCATGAACGAATCTCTCATCTCGACGCCGATATCACGATCGCGTATCTGGGAATTCAAATGCTCTTCGGCCATGCTTACCCTCCTGACATATCTTTAGCGCAGAACTTGCCTACATCCCTCAATCGATAGGGCAGTTCCGCACATACCTACCTCAATGTTGCTTATAGCGATACTCTAGTTCTTTCTCTCCTGCGGCACAAATAAACCTTGCGCTGAAGTTGGGTATCCGCCGCTCCCCTTGCAGCCTGGTCAGACATAGGATACAAAAGGAACCAAAATGTGGATCGCCACTTCGGAAGCTGACCATCCGCGATTATCGCATCAAGCTCTATTATACCATTCCTTGCTTCGGAAGTGTGTACCTTGAGACAAGAATATTTTCGGTTATCCAACCTGAAAGGTGGTACCTTCGTTGGCAATCCAGCGTGTCGTAAGCAAATGGAGCAAAACCAGCGTGCTGCTCGAGGACGGCTCGATCGCAGCGCATATCCCACTTACCCGCAAGCTCTCGCATGAAGCGCTGCTCGCTATGCTGAAGCAATATGGCATGGTCTATGTCAAGCCGGACCGCGGTACGTTCGGAATCGGCGTCATCCGGGTAGAAGCCGTCGGTGAGGAAGGTTATCGGTATCAAGAGGGAACCAGCGTCCGCACGTTTGCCTCCTACGATCCGATGTTCCATAGCCTCAAGCAGCTCATCGGCAGCCGCACATACCTCGTCCAGCGCGGCATCCATCTGCTGCGGCATCGCAAACGGCGCTTCGATCTGCGCGTCATGGTGCAGAAAAGTCCATCCGGCGCCTGGGAGACGACCGGCATCATCGGACGACTGGCTCATCCCGGCAAGATCGTCACCAACTATCATAGCGGCGGCACGCCGATGGCCTTCGGCGAGCTGATGGCTACGCATCTGCCAGCTGCCGAACAACAAGCTTATACCGCACGGCTAGAGAGGCTCGGCGAGCGTGTGGCCAGACGACTGCAGCGCATCTACCCCGGACTCAAGGAGATCGGCATCGACGTGGCGATCGATACACAGCTGCAACCTTGGATACTGGAGGTCAATACGAAGCCCGACCCGTACATCTTCCGCAAGCTGAAGGACCGCAGCGTCTTCCGCAAAGTGTATCGTTACGGGCTCGCCTACGGACGCTTCCGTCGCAAATAGTGTTGCAAAAAGTCCCCTGACGCAAGCTGTCGGCGATGGTCGCCGAACGATGCTTGCCCGTCATGGGACTTTGTATTGGCCGTTCCTCTCGGTCCTCCCGGTCGTCACCTCTCGCCCGCCTAGCTAACGCTGCAGCCGCTACGACTCGATCATCCGATGGAACGCCTGACAGGACTGCCGGAACAGCTGCTCCATCTGCGTCAGCAACGGCTCATAGTCCGTCCCCGCGCGACGGCCGGCCTGCTGTTCGATCGACGAGATCACTTCAGCCAGCGCGCACATGCCGATGCTGACGCTCGACGATTTGATATGATGGGCCAACTGCTCGGCCTTGGCGAGTTCGCCTGCGGCGATATAACCGGTCAGCTCGACCAGCTTGGCTGGCGTTTCCTGCTCGTACATGTCGATCAGTTGGAGGAGGATCTCGCGATCCTCCTCGCTCCACGGCTGCGCGACGATCTCATTGACCGTCGAGCGATCGAGCAAGCTGTCCATCGCCTCCTGAGCCGAGTCCTCTGGGGAGAGCTCGAGATCCGGCAGCCAGCGATTGAGCATATCCTTGAGCTTGCCCAGCTGCACCGGCTTGGTCAGATAATCGTCCATCCCCGACTCCAGCGCCCGCTCTTTGTCGCCCTTCATCGCATTGGCAGTGATCGAGACGATCGGCACATGCGACCTCTCCTCCAGTTCCAACGCCTCGAGCTCGCGGATCATCTGCGTCGCCTCGAAGCCGTTGCGCTCGGGCATCTGATTGTCCATTAGGATCAGACCGGGCCGATGCTCCTGCCACAGACGGATCGCTTCCTCGCCGTTAGCGGCCAACAGGACCTGCTGGAAGCCGAGCTGCTGCAGCTGCAGCATGGAGATCCGCTGGTTGACCGCATTGTCCTCGGCCAGCAGGATTTTCGTCGTCAGATCCTTACGCTTCAGCTGCTGCACCTGTCGAGGCAGCTCGCGAGGTTGCTCCCGCTCCTCGGTGCGCGCCTTCTCCAGCTCCACCTCGACCCAGAAGGTCGAGCCGCTGCCCTGCTCGCTGATGACGCCGATCGTGCCGTTCATCATTTCGACGAGGCGCTTGGAGATGGACAGGCCCAGACCGGTCGAGCTGTTTTTGGTCGCGAACGACTGATCGACCTGGAAGAACGGCTGGAACAGCTTTTTACAGCTCTCTTCATCGATACCGATGCCGGTATCCTTAACCTCGAAGCGGATATTTTGGCGCGCGCCCGTATCGGCTAGCAGGAAGAAGCGGATGTCGATCTGACCGCCGGAGGTAAATTTGATCGCATTGCCTACGAAGTTGATCAGGATCTGGCTGAGCCGATTGGCGTCGCCGATCAGATACTCGCGGATTTGAGGGTCGAGGTAGAAGGTGAGGCGGTTGCCGCGCTCCTGAGCGCGGGATTGGAGCAGCTCCGAGACGTTGTTGATGACCGTATGCAGATGGAAAATTTGCATCTCGAGCTTCATCTCGCCAGCCTCGATCTTGGAGAGGTCGAGGATGTCGTTGATGATGCTGAGCAGCAGTTGCCCAGACTCGAGGATGACCGATACGGTCTGTTGCTGAGATTCGTTAAGCGGGGAGTAGGTGAGCAGCTCGGCGCTGGCGATGATGCCGTTCATCGGCGTGCGGATCTCGTGGCTCATCGTCGCCAGGAAGACGCTCTTGGTGCGGTTAGCCTGCTCTGCCGTTTCCTTGGCCAGCTTCAGCTCCATGTTCGTCTTGGCCAGCTTGCGCTGGAGCGACACCAGTTCATTGTTCAGCGCGGAGAACTCGTCGTAGTTTTTGAGCTCCTGCTCCATCTTGAATACCATTTCTTGCGACAGCTTCTTGATCGTCTCGCGCAGAGACACCATCTGCTGGTTGTTGATCTTCATCAGCTCGTCATAAAAATACGAAAAATTCGTATGATACGTGGACCCGACGATGAGCGCCCGCTCCTCGAACATGCCGCCATTGAAATAAAACAGCTCGTTGCCGCGCGCAGTTTTCAGGTTGATCTCCCAATGAAAAACTGCTTGCTTCGCATCGAGCTCGGCGAGGAATTCCTTGAACTTGTAGCCGTTCACCTCATCCATCGCCGAATGGAAATGATGCCGTGGATCCAACTGGTCGACAATCCGAAGGTCGTCTCGTATCAGCTCGATGATAGCACCATCGGTCGTACACAGTAATGCAATGACTTGTCCCTGATCCTCGTTCACCATTCCATCCCTCATTTCATCAACAGGTCGTTTGCAACCTCCAGCGCCTTTTTGGCATCGGGGGCATAGCCGTCGGCGCCGACGTTCCGCCATAGCTCCGGATCGATATTAAACGGCAGTCCGCCGATTAATATCTTCACCCGGCGACAGCTCTCGTGCGCGCGGATCGCTGCGATCAGCTCCTTGGCCATCGTGACATGGTAGGTCATCGTCACAGAGAGCGCGAGGACGTCTGCCCGACGCGCGAGCAGCGTATCGATGATCGCCTTGGCCGGCACATTGGCTCCGGTATAATACGTATCCCAGCCATGCATCTCGAACATGTCGGAGAGCATGCGCAGTCCGATCTCGTGCAGCTCTTCGCCGACACAGGCGGCTACCATCCTGGGCCCAGTAGGCGTATTAGAAAAAATATACGGATATAATTGCGACATAATCGACTGCGTCGCAGCAGTAAAATAATGCTCCTGCGCCACAGTGATCTTGTTGGTCTGCCATAAGCGGCCGATCTCATATTGCGTCTGCTGGAAAATATGCAGATAGATGTCCATAATCGGAACCTGACGTCCGACCAGCTCCATAATAAGCCTACTGGCGCCGCTGCGATCGCCGCCGAGCAGCAGCTGGGCATACTGTTCCGCTTCCTCTCGCAGCTCACTGCGGGAGAGGTGGGACTCCTCCGGCTCGAGCGAAGAGACGATCTGTCCGAGCGCCTGGTCGATATAAGGCTGGATGACCTCGATCAGCGCCGCCTCCATCTGCTCCTCGATGACCTGCTGCAGACAACGCAGATTGATCCTCAGATCCTCCGAGGTGATCTTGTAGCCCTCCAGCAGCACCTTTAGCCAAGTGATGTAGCTGGCGAACAGCAGCGGACTTTGAATCTGTATGCTCTGGGACAGGTAACGAATATTATAAAGCGTATCCTGCCTCGTTTTTTTATAGCCTGTCGGGCCGAATCGCTGCTCAAGCTCAGGCTGAATCTCATATTGTTTTGCCGTTACCAAGTCGGCCAGCTCGTCACAACGGGTGAGCAGGTATTCACCTGCCGCGCTCATTCTCATTTGCAAGGTTGTCATCAATGGCCTCCTTACCGGATGAAGCACGTTTTGCGGTCCCTCTGTTATCGTGGCTCACTCTTAATCATACACCAACGACGTGAATTATCCCAACGTTAATGTTTTTAAACTGCAAAAAATGACAAAAAAGCCCCGTCCTCCCAGCGCCTGTACGACGCGAGAAAACGGGACTTGCAGACCTCCTCGAGTGCTAGACGTCGAGGTTTTTGACATACTTGGCATTGCTCTGAATGAAGTCGCGCCGCGGTTCGACGTTGTCGCCCATCAGCGTATCGAAGATGGCGTCGGCCTCGATGGCATCCTCGATCGTCACCTGCAGCATGCTGCGGCTCTCCGGGTCCATCGTCGTCTCCCATAGCTGGGTGGCGTTCATCTCGCCGAGACCTTTATAACGCTGGATGTTGACCTTGACGCCTTCGCCGAACTCAGCAAGAATCTGATCGCGCTCCAGCTCCGATTGGGCGTAGCGCACGACCTTGCCGCGCTCGAGCTTGAACAGCGGCGGTTGGGCGATATAGATATAGCCAGCCTCGATGATCTCGCTCATGTAGCGGTAGAAGAACGTCAGCAGCAGCGTCCGGATATGAGCGCCGTCGACGTCCGCATCGGTCATTATGATGATCTTGTGATAGCGCGCCTTCTGGATGTCAAAGTCGTCGCTGATGCCGGTGCCGAGCGCCGTGATGATCGCCCGGATCTCGGCGTTGCCGAGGATACGGTCGAGCCGCGCCTTCTCTACGTTGAGGATCTTGCCGCGCAGCGGCAGGATCGCCTGGAAGTGCCGGTCGCGGCCCTGCTTGGCCGATCCGCCGGCGGAGTCGCCTTCGACGATGTACAGCTCGCTGATCGAGGCGTCCTTGGACGAGCAATCCGCCAGCTTGCCTGGCAGCGAGCTGACCTCGAGCGCGCTCTTGCGACGCGTCAGCTCGCGCGCCTTGCGAGCGGCCTCGCGCGCTCTGGCGGCAGAGAGCGCCTTCTCCAGCACCTTGCGGGAGGTGGACGGGTTCTCTTCGAGGAACTCCTGCAGCTTCTCGGCGAACAGCGATTCGACGATGCCGCGCACCTCGCTGTTGCCCAGCTTGGTCTTGGTCTGGCCCTCGAACTGCGGGTCGGGGATCTTCACGGAGATGATCGCCGTCAATCCCTCGCGGACATCGTCGCCCGAGAGGTTGGAGTCGTTGTCGCGGATCATGCCGCTCTTGCGGGCATAGTCGTTGATGATTCGTGTCAGCGCGCTCTTGAAGCCGGATTCATGCGTGCCGCCTTCATGCGTATTAATATTATTGGCAAAAGAGTAGATACTCTCTGTATAGCTGTCATTGTACTGCAAAGCGATCTCGACCTGGATATGGTCGCGGTTGCCCTCCACATAGATCGGCTGCTCATGGAGCGCCTCGCGGTTGCGATTCAGATAGGCGACGAACTCCTTGATACCGCCCTCATACATAAACGTCTGGCTGGTATCGGTGCGCTCGTCATGCAGCGAGATCTCGATGCCCTTGTTGAGGAATGCGAGCTCGCGAATCCGGGATTGCAACGTGTCATAATCATAGGTCGTTGTCTCGGTGAAGATGTCAGAATCAGGCTTGAACGTAATCGCTGTACCCGTCGTATCCGACGTTCCGGCAATCTTGACATCGTATTGCGGCGCGCCGCGGCGATACTCCTGCTGATAGACATTGCCATCGCGGCTCACCTTGACGAGCAGATGCTCGGAGAGCGCATTAACGACTGAGACGCCGACGCCGTGCAGACCGCCGGACACCTTGTAGCCCTCGCCGCCGAACTTGCCGCCGGCATGGAGCACCGTCATGACCACCTCGAGCACAGATTTCTTCATCTTGGCATGCTCGCCGACCGGTATCCCGCGTCCGTTGTCGATGACGGTGATCCGGTTGTCCTCATGGATGATGACCTCTATCCGGTCGCAATAGCCGGCGAGCGCCTCGTCGATACTGTTGTCGACGACTTCCCACACCAGATGGTGGAGACCCTTGACGCTGGTAGAGCCAATGTACATACCAGGGCGCTTGCGGACCGCTTCCAGTCCCTCCAGCACCTGGATCTGACTCTCGTCATACGTATGTTGATTCGATGACATGCTTGTTCCACTGCTCCTCTCGACTGCTCACACCTGATTCCCTGCCTAATTCGCTGCGAAATGATGCGCGCGCTTCTTCAGCGTGGAGGATGATATGGGTGAATAATATATTTTCTGTTTGGTGACCACGATGGATTTGGACTCCTCCTCGCCGATCACTTCCACGTCCTTGCGCTTGCGTGCGCCGGCCACGAATTGCTTCGACAGCTTGGAGGACTGCTCGATCGAGATATCGAAGATCGCGACCAGCTCCTTGGCACGGATTATTTTCTCGCCGCCCAAATGGATGTACATCCGATCCACCCCTTTACCTAACTTGGCTTGAAGTGCGCCGTCGCTATCTGGCGACCTGTCCTTGCTTCACGTGATAGACGCCAGCGTCGTGAAGCTTGTGCATCTCCACGCTCTCAAGGCCCGTCGTCGTGATGAACGTCTGAACCTTGCCCTCGAACGTGGCGATCAATTGATTTTGCCGATTCTGGTCGAGCTCCGAGAGCACATCGTCCAGCAGCAGCAGCGGGTACTCTCCGATCTCTTCATGGATCAGCTCAATCTCCGCCAGCTTAAGCGATAAAGCGGTCGTCCGCTGTTGGCCTTGCGACCCGTAGATCTGGGCTTCCTTGCCGTTGATGAAGAATGCCAGATCGTCGCGATGCGGCCCGATCATCGTCATGCCTCGGCGCAGTTCCTGATCTCTAACCTGTGATAACTTTATCATAAATTGATCAAATAAAACAGATTCATCTTGGGAAGCGTCGAGCTCGAAGGAAGGGCGGTACTGAATCCGCAGCTCCTCGCCGCCGCTGGTGATGCCTGTATGGATCTGCTCGGTCCAGCGTTGGAGCTTATGAATAAAGGTTTGCCTTTTTTTCATCATTTTAACACCATGCTCCGCCAGCTGCATATTCCACACCTCCAGCATCGCTTCCTGCACCTTGCCGCCAAACGCGGACTTGAGGTAATTGTTGCGCTGGGCGAGCACCTTGCCGTACTGCTGGAGCGAATACAAATAGCCGGGCTGCACCTGACCGATCTCCATGTCGAGAAACCGCCTGCGTATGCCCGGTGTGCCTTTGACAATCTCCAGATCCTCGGGAGCGAACATGACGACATTCAGCGTCCCCACAAAATCGCTCAGCTTACGTTGCTCGAGTCCATTGATGCGGGCTTTTTTGCCTTGCGCCGAATAGGCCAACTCCAGACGAACATTCCCGTACTTTTTCTCCACCTGGCCGCTGATCCGCGCCGTCTCGCCTTGCCAGCCGATCAGCTCCTTGTCCTTGCTCGTGCGATGGGACTTGGTGAGCGCCAGCGCAAAGATCGCCTCCAGCAGGTTGGTTTTGCCCTGAGCGTTGGGACCAACGAACAGATTGACGCTATGTCCGGTATCCAGCTCCAGTTCTTCATAATTCCGGTAGTGCTGCAGTTGAATGTTTTTTAGTCGCACCTTCTCTGGCCTCCTGAGCCGCGGCCGATCATCGCTTGTCGACCGTATACGCGCCGAAGCCGTCGATCTCGATGCGGTCTCCGGGATACAGCTTGCGGCCACGGCGATTATCCGGCTCGCCATTGACGAGGATCTTGTGCTCCTGCAAGAAAAACTTGGCCTGGCCGCCGGTATCGATGCAATCGGCCAGCTTCAAAAACTGGCCGAGCGCGATATAGTCGGTCGAGATTTGGATTGCTTTCATAGGGGTATCACCTGTCCTCTATCGATCAACTGGTCGTACGGTAAGGCAGGATAAGATGGAGACTATCGTCATAATCATTGGGCTTGATCGTAATCGGGCTCATCGCGCCGTTGAAGCCGATGAACAGTTGCTCGCTATCGAGCACCTTGAGCGTATCGAGCATGTACTTGGAGTTGAACGCGATTCGCAGCGGCTCTCCCTCATAGGAGACCGGCGTCAGCTGCTCGGTAACGCGTCCGAGCTCGGAGGAGCTCGACGAAATCTCGATGCTGCCGTCCTCGAGCGTGATCAGCCGCACAATATTGGTCCGCTCTTCCCTCGACATCAGGTAAGCCCGATCGATCGCTTCGATCAGCGTCTTCGTGTCGAGCACCAGCTCGGTTTTGTACACCTGCGGGATGATCTTCGACGTATCCGGGTACGTGCCGTCGAGCAGCCGCGAGTAGAACAGCACCCGACCAACCTTGAACAGGATCTGATTATCGGTGACGACGATCTCAACCTGGGCGTTCTGGTCCGGGATCAGACGGGACAGCTCGCCCAGCGTCCGGGCAGCGACGACGATATTGGCGAAGCGGTGCTCGTTGCTCGTATCCACCTGCGCCGTGCGGCTCGCCAGACGGTGACGGTCGGTCGCGACGAATTTGAACTGACCGTCATGAAGATTCCACAGTACTCCGGTCAGGACAGGCGTCTGTTCGTTGGTCGAGGCGGCGATCGTCGTCTGGCGGATCATCATCTTCAGCAGATCGCCGGACATCGTGAACGCTTCGTGCATCTCGATCGATGGCAGGATCGGGAATTCCTCCGGATCGAGTCCGACCATCTGGATGTCGGTGGAGCCGGAGCGGATCATCGTTTGGAATTGCTGTTGAACTTCGATTTCGACTTCGTTGGCCGGCAGCTTTTTGATGATCTCGACGAAAAACTTCGCAGGCAGCACGACGCTGCCCGGCTTGTCGATACGTGCGGCAACTTTGTCGCCCAGTTCTACCGGGATGAAGCTTTGAATAGATATATCAGTATCACTTGCGGTCAAGGTGACGCCTTGATGGGTGACATCGATTTTGATGCCCCCGAGGATCGGGATAGCCGGACGAGAGGAGCTTGCTTTGGCTACCTGTTGGATCGCTTCATTGAGCTCGTTTTTGAGAATCATTAATTTCATGGTTTCACTCCTATAAAGAGGTTCGTTCATGGGAATGCGACAGAGGCGCGAGGACGACTTGCCGCTTCGGCTATAGACGTTATTAATTCTTTTAAAAAATAGTAGTCGTAGTAGTAGGGACGCTGAATATGTGAATAAGTGGACAAAACGTTGATCAAGCAAGCTTATCCACATGTGTATAGCGTGTGCATAGGCTTGCTTGAATTATAGAACGTTTTGAGGTTTATTCACAACCGTTGACTTAGCTTCATGATGCCAATGTGCCGATTACGTATGCGTTTTGATCTTTTCGGTCAGATTTTGGACGATCTTGTACAGCTCCTGATCGACCTTGATCTGCTGGAAGATCTTCTCGTGGGCATGGATCACCGTCGTATGGTCGCGTCCGCCGAATGCCTCGCCGATCTTGGGCAGCGAGTAGTCGGTTACTTCGCGGGCGATATACATGGCGATCTGCCGTGGGAAGGCGACGGCCTTGGTGCGCTTGCGAGCTTTGAAGTCCTCGAGCTTGAGCCCGTAGAACTCGCCGACCTTCTGCTGGATGTCCTGGATCGTGATCATCTTCGGCCGGCTCGAAGGGATGATGTCCTTGAGCGCTTCGGCTGCGAGATGGGACGAGATATCCTCGTTGATGAGGGAGGAATAGGCGACGACACGGATGAGCGCGCCCTCGAGCTCGCGGATGTTCGTATCGATCTGACTGGCGATATAGACCATCGCCTCGTTAGGGATGTCCAGGTTTTCTGCTTTGGCCTTCTTGCGCAGGATCGCGATCCGCGTCTCCAGATCGGGTGGCTGGATATCGGTGATCAGCCCCCATTCGAAGCGGGAGCGCAGCCGTTCCTCGAGCGTCGGGATTTCCTTGGGCGGCCGGTCGGAGGAGATGATGATCTGCTTGCGCTCCTCGTGCAGCGCATTGAAGGTATGGAAAAACTCCTCCTGCGTCTGCTCTTTGCCGGCGAGGAACTGGATATCGTCGATCAGCAGCACATCGATGTTGCGGTACTTGATCCGGAAGCTCTCGCCGCGGTTGTCGCGGATCGCGTTAATAAACTCGTTGGTGAACTTCTCGGAGGAGATATAGAGCACCTTGGTGCTTGGATTATGATCCAATATATAATGTCCGATCGCGTGCATCAGATGCGTCTTGCCCAATCCGACGCCGCCATAGAGGAAGAGCGGGTTGTACGCTTTGGCCGGCGCTTCGGCGACAGCGAGCGACGCTGCGTGAGCGAAGCGGTTGTTGGCGCCGATGACGAACGTATCGAAGGTGTACTTGGGGTTGAGCATATGCGAAAAAGGCTCTTCCTGCACCTGCGGCGTCTCATAAATGATCGGCGGCTGAGCGACGGCAGGCTCGGGGGGCTTGTTCTCCTCGACGACGAATTTGATGTCGACATCGCGTCCCAAATATTCGTACAAGGTCGTTCGCACCAGCTTGGTGTAACGGCCCTCCAGCCACTCCGCAGCAAAGGTTGTGGGCGCCGAGATGACCACCATGTCATCGCTAAGAAACGACGCCTTGGTCGCCTTGAACCAGGTGTCGAAGCTTGGTTTGCTTAATTTGGTTTGGATAATCGATAACACTTGCTGCCACATTTCGTGGGTATGGTTATCCACAGACGGTCACTCCTTATCCGGTCAATCCGCTCACTGCATGTCGAAGTATATGAAGGAGGGAGAAAAAAGCCTACAATGGTCGAAAGCGTCGTGCAAAAACGACTCCGCTCACCTTTAAAGGCGGCGGAGGGTTGTTCAAGTAGATAGGTTGTCGCCAGGTACATGGTGAAATGTGTCAGAATTGCAGCTTGCCTATCCACATTTCCAAGATGTACACAAAAAAAGTTATAAGAAGGGGATAACACTTGTTCACAAAGTTATCCACAGGCTGTTGATAGAATTGGGGATTAACTCCGGTAATCCACAACGAAAACAAATCTATCATAGCAAAATTAACCCTTGATTTCAATGCGATTTCGGATATTATCCACAATTACAATAGGTTGTGTATAAAAGTTATCTACAACACAAGATATTGTTTATATCTTGTTAAGATTCGACATCAGCTGTGGAAATCTGCGAAAATTTTATACACAGGTTGCTAGATGCCGTCGGAATGACGATCCGCGCTGTTGCCCCGCGTCGAATAGGAACGGAAAGTTTTGGGACAAGATCGGGGATGATGTCGGAAAGCGGCTGGAGCGATCCGGGAGCGATCAATCGCGCTGCCAGAGCCGTGGAGAGAGAGAGAGGCTTGGCCGAAAGCAGCATTGACTTTTTGTAGGCGACGTGGTTTAATGGAAAAAGGCGTTTTTTCTGACTGACAAAAGAGATCGATTCATTATAGATCGTATCAGGGAGGTGCAAGAGCATGAGACCAACATTCAGACCGAATGTAAGCAAACGTAAAAAAGTGCACGGCTTCCGCAAGCGGATGAGCACAAAGAACGGCCGCAAAGTATTGAGCGCCCGTCGCCAAAAAGGCCGCAAAGTAATCAGCGCATAATGTTGAAGACCACCGATAAAGTGGTCTTCTTTTTTGAAATTCGAAGCACTTACAAGGTACGGAGGAAGCGCTCGTGCACAGAAAACTGCGTCTTCGCAACAGGAAGGACTTCAGCCGGGTCTATCGCGGCGGACGCTCGTTCGCGAACAGCCAGGTCGTCGTCTATTGGTCGAAGAAACACGATATTCCGCAGTTCAGGCTGGGCGTATCCGTGAGCAAAAAGCTGGGCAACGCCGTCGTCCGCAACCGTATGCGAAGGCTGCTCAAGGAGATCGTCCGACTCCATGCCGACCGGATCGTCGAGCATACCGATCTGATCCTGATCGCGCGCATGCCGTCCGTGCGGATGAGCTATCAGGAGCTCGAACGGAGCGTTCTCCACGTCCTGAAAAAAGCGAATTTGCTGAAGCCCCGTCCGACCCGTCCACCCTCATAATTTGAGGCGAAACGGCGGATGTCCGGGCTGTTTCTTTGTTGTACAATATATGGTATAGTTTATTTTGCAGTTGCTTCTTTAGAGAGGAGTTTTGATGTTGTCTCGGATGACAAAGAGAAAATGGCTGCTGGTGTTAATCATGCTGCTATTCGTCGTCTTCCTGGCAGGCTGCGTGCCAGCCGACCAAACGACGAAAACAGAAGACCTGCTGCAGGGCAACTTCTGGGAGCGCAATGTCGTGTATTACTTCGCGCTCATGCTGGACACCTTCGCCAACTGGTTTCAGGGCTCGTACGGCTTGTCCATCTTGCTCCTGACGATTATCGTGCGAACGATCATTTTGCCGCTGACGCTGAAGCAATATCGCAGTTCCAAGGCGATGCAGGCTTTGCAGCCTGAGATGAAGAAGATCAAGGACAAGTACAAGGACGATCCGAAGAAGCAGCAGGAAGAGACGATGAAGCTGTTCCAGCAGCATCAGGTCAATCCGCTAGCCGGTTGCTTGCCGCTGTTGATTCAGATGCCGATCTTTATCGCGCTGTACAATGCCATCTACGGCAATGACCAGATTCGCGAGCACACGTTCCTCTGGTTGCAGCTCGGCGAGAAGGACCCTTACTTTATCCTGCCGATCATCGCTGCGATCACGACGTTTATCCAATCGAAGATGATGCCGCAACAGCCAAACAACCCATTGCAAGCGATCTTGCTGATTTTCCCGGTATTGATCTTTGTCATGGCGATGTCGTTCCCGGCCGCGCTGCCTCTCTATTGGATATATAGCAACATCTACACCATCATTCAAAACTATTTCCTATATGTACGTAATGCGGACAAGGGCAAGGAGGTTCCTGCCAAGTGAGAAAACTCGTCGCATCAGGGAAAACAGTAGAGGATGCTGTACAAAAAGGGTTATCGCAATTGCAATTAACGGCGGATCGCGTCCAGGTGACCGTGCTTGAGCAGCCCTCGAGGGGTTTGTTCGGCCTGATCGGCGCCAAGGATGCCCGAGTGGAGCTCGAGGTCATCCCCGATCCGGCGGAGGAAGCGGAGCGCTTCCTGAGCGAAGTCGCACGCGCGATGGGCGTCAACGTTGTTATCGAGCATCAGAGATCCCGAGACGGTCTTGTGCTGGCATTGTCCGGCGGAGACGAGCTGGGGATGATGATCGGACGACGCGGACAGACCTTGGACGCCTTGCAATATCTGGCCAATATCGTGGCCAATCGATACACCGACAGCCATTTTCGACTGGTGCTTGATGCCGAGAATTTCCGCGAACGCAGACGCAAGACGTTGGAGGAACTGGCCGACCGGCTCGCTGGCCGCGTCATCCGCACCCGCAAGGAAGTGGTGCTGGAGCCGATGAGCGCGCATGAGCGCAAGGTTATCCACGCCCGCTTGCAGCATCATGACCGGGTGAGCACCTCCAGCAGAGGGGACGAGCCGCATCGGCGCGTCGTCATTACCTTGAAAGCCTGATCCATGCATTGCGTGCACTTCCTACGACCGTCTTCCCGTTCAGGGCAGGCGGTTTATCCGCTTCATGGGGCTTCTTCACAGAGCTACAGTAACGATCAGGAGTGACGCAAGCAATGCCTCTTACGAGAGACATTGCTTTTTACCATTCTAGTGATAAAAGGGGGTGACGGGTCATGCTCCAGGATACAATCGCCGCGATCTCAACCGCTGTAGGCGAAGGCGGAATCGCTCTCATTCGGGTGAGCGGACCGGACGCGATTACGACGGTTCACCGGCTGTTGCGTACCAAGGCGGACATCCGGACAGCGCCGTCGCATACAGTTCATTATGGACATATTTTTGATCCGCGCAGCGGCGAGACGGTGGAGGAGGTACTGGTCACGATCATGATCGGACCGCGGTCTTTCACCGCTGAGGATGTGGTCGAGATCAGTACCCATGGCGGTGTGATATCCGTCAAAAAAGTGCTCGATCTCGTCCTCCAGCAGGAGGGGGTGCGGCTGGCAGAGCCGGGCGAATTCACCCGCCGCGCCTTCGTCAATGGACGGATCGATCTGGCGCAGGCGGAGGCGGTGATGGACCTGATCCGCTCCAAGTCGGATCGCGCCTTCTCGATCGCGCTCAAGCAGGTGGACGGCAAGCTGTCGCGACTGATCCGCGAGCTGCGGCAGACGGTCATCGAGCTGCTGGCGCATATCGAGGTCAATATCGACTACCCCGAGCATGATGTGGAAGAGATGACCAATCTGTACATCCGCGAGCAGTGTTATCCGCTGATCGAGGAGATCCGGCGTCTGCTAAAGACGGCGTCAGAGGGCAAGATCCTCCGCGAGGGCATCACGACGGTCATCGTCGGCCGCCCCAATGTCGGCAAGTCGTCGCTGCTCAATGCGCTGGCGCAGGACAACCGGGCGATCGTCACCGACATCCCCGGTACGACGCGCGATGTGATCGAGGAGTTCGTCACGGTAGGCGGCATCCCGCTCAAGCTGCTCGATACGGCGGGACTGCGGGAGACTGCCGATGTCGTCGAGCGGATCGGCGTCGAGCGCTCGCGCAGCGCCTTGCAGGAGGCCGATCTGATCCTGCTCGTGCTCAATCAGGCGGAGCCGCTCCATCAGGATGAGAGGGAACTGATGGAATCGCTGCACGGACGCCAGGTTGTTGTTATAATGAATAAGACCGACCTGCCGAGTCAGCTCGCAGCCGATGAGGTGAAGCGCCTCGTGCCGGAAGCGGCGCTCGTGAAGATGTCGGTCATGCAGGAGCAAGGATTGGAGCAGCTGGAGCAGGCGATCTCGGAGCTGTTCTTCAGCGGTCAGCTGGAGACGACCGATCATACCTATGTCAGCAATGCCCGTCATATCGCCCTGCTCAAGCAAGCGATGCAAGCGCTCGACGATGCGGTAGCCGCCACAGAGTGGGGGGTACCGATCGATATTATACAGATCGACATCCGGACCGCATGGGAACGGCTCGGAGAGATCCTCGGCGATACGGCCGGAGACTCGCTGATCGATCAGATTTTCTCCCAATTTTGTCTAGGAAAGTGAGGCGAACAACGCCATGAGTTACGAAGCAGGCCAATACGATGTCATCGTCGTCGGCGCCGGCCATGCTGGAGCGGAGGCGGCGCTGGCCGCAGCCCGGATGGGCTGCGAGACGCTGCTGCTGACGATCAACCTCGACATGGTCGCATTCATGCCCTGCAACCCGTCGATCGGCGGCCCGGCCAAGGGCCATGTCGTGCGCGAGATCGATGCGCTCGGCGGCGAGATGGGGCGCAATATCGACAAGACCTTCATCCAGATGCGGATGCTCAACACCGGCAAGGGACCGGCTGTCCACGCGCTGCGGGCGCAGGCGGACAAATTTCTGTACCAGCATACGCTGAAGCAGACGATCGAGGAGACGCCGCATCTGACGCTGCGCCAGGGCATGGTCGAGGAGCTGATCATCGAGGACGGCGCCTGCACCGGCGTCATCAGCAAGACGGGCGCGACCTACCGCGGCCGCGCGGTCGTCGTCACGACCGGCACCTATCTGCGCGGCAAGGTGATCATGGGCGAGCTCATCTATGAGAGCGGTCCGAACAATCAGCAGCCATCGATTAAGCTGTCCGAATGTCTGCGCGAGCTCGGCTTCGAGCTGGCTCGCTTCAAGACGGGCACGCCGCCGCGCGTGCACCGCGATACGATCGACTTCGACAAGACGGAGATCCAGCCTGGCGATCCGCAGCCGAAGTTTTTCTCCTATGAGACGGAGTACTCGGATAACGAGCAGCTGCCGTGCTGGCTGACCTATACGTCTGAGCAGACGCATCAGATCATCAATGACAACCTCCACCGTGCCCCGATGTTCTCTGGCGCGATCGAGGGGACAGGTCCGCGCTACTGTCCGTCCATCGAGGACAAGATCGTCCGCTTCGCCGACAAGCCGAAGCATCAGATCTTCCTCGAGCCGGAGGGCAAGAATACGTCGGAGTATTATGTGCAGGGTCTGTCCACCAGTATGCCGGAGGATGTGCAGCTGTCGATCCTGCGTTCGATCCCCGGTCTGGAGAAGGTCGAGATGATGCGGACCGGCTATGCGATCGAATACGATGCGGTCGTGCCGACGCAGCTCTGGCCGACGCTGGAGACGAAGCGGGTGCCGGGGCTGTTCACCGCCGGCCAGATCAACGGCACGTCGGGCTATGAGGAAGCCGCCGGTCAAGGCATCATCGCCGGCATCAATGCGGCGCGCAAGGTGCTGGGCAAGGACCCGGTCATCATCGATCGCTCGCAAGGCTACATCGGCGTCATGATCGACGATCTCGTCACCAAGGGGACTAATGACCCGTATCGGCTGCTGACGTCGCGGGCCGAATATCGGCTGCTGCTGCGTCACGACAATGCCGATATGCGGCTGACGCCGATCGGCTACGAGATCGGTCTCATCTCCGAAGCGCGCTACGAGCGGTTCCTGCAGAAGAAGGACCTGGTGGAGCAGGAGGTGCGCCGACTGAAGGCCGAGCGCATCCGCCCCGAGGATGAGCAGGCTCAGGCAGTGCTGGCGGAGGCAGGCTCGTCGCCGCTGACGCAGGTGGTCGACGGGTTGTCGCTGCTGCGTCGGCCAGAGCTGACCTATGCGCACGTCGAGCGGATCAGTCCGTCGCCGCTGGCGCTGACCGAGGAGATGAAGGAGCAGGTCGAGATCCAGCTCAAGTATGCCGGCTACATCGAAAAGCAGCTGCTCCAGGTCGAGCGGATGAGCAAGATGGAGAAGAAGAAAATTCCCGACGACATCGACTACAAGGATGTTCACAATCTCTCGTCCGAGTCGCGGCAAAAGCTGTCCGAAATCCGACCGCTCTCGATCGGCCAGGCGTCGCGGATCGCCGGGGTAACCCCGGCCGATATCTCAATCCTGCTCGTCTATCTCGAGCATCATAATCGCGTTGTAGCGGCCAGAGGATAGGGGAAACGGATGAACAACGAGCAATTTATAGCCGAGCTGGCTGCGCATGGCGTGACGATCGGGGCGCGTCAGCTGGAGCAATTCGATCGCTATTATCAGCTTCTCGTCGAATGGAATGAACGGATGAACCTGACGGGCATTACCGAGCGAGAGGCGGTCTTCGAGAAGCATTTTTATGATTCGGCGGCGTTGTCCTTCGTTGTCGATATGAGCAGCATCCGCACGCTGGCGGACATCGGCTCGGGAGCAGGCTTCCCGAGTCTGCCGCTCAAGATCTGCTTCCCGCATCTGAAGGTGACGATCGTCGATTCGCTGAACAAGCGCATCCAGTTCCTGCAGCATGTCGTGAGCGAGCTGGGGCTGACGGATGTGCTGTGCGTGCATGGCAGGGCCGAGGATATCGCACGCCAGCCTGCGCATCGCGATCGCTACGACCTGGTGACGGCGCGCGCGGTGGCCAGGCTGGCGGCGCTCAATGAGCTATGCCTGCCCTTCGTCCGCTCCGGCGGCCAGTTCGCAGCGATGAAGGGGACGAATCCCGATGAAGAGGTGAGGGAGGCGGGACGCAGTCTGCGCGAGCTGAAGGGCAAGGTTCGAGAGGTCTCTGCGATGAAGCTGCCGATAGAGCAGTCCGAGCGGCATGTCGTCCTCATCGACAAGCTGGCCGCGACGCCGCGCGCCTATCCCCGCAAGGCGGGGACGCCGGTGAAGCAGCCGTTGCTGTAGACAGTAGAGGTAGATTCCGTGATGATCAGTCGTTGGCGCAAGGTGAGACTAGTGCAGCGACTGATTATTTGGATCATCGTAATTCTTATTTTACCGGTACTGGGTACCGGTTATTTTTTATGGATTACCGGCTATCTCGCAGTTGCGATGAATCACGCAAACATGCGTCCTCAACTTGCAGGGCGGCATAACGTCAATTCGAAAAATTCAGAATTTGCGTTGCAAGCGTCGATTAATGGACATGCTGTTCCACGTGAAACATTTTTAATTTTTGCTAATCGACCCCGTCAAGCAGGAGAATGCAAGTCGACTGGCGAAATGATGTAGTCAGTATAACCGTCGGATTTTCAGCGTGGAGTAAAGCGAAGCCGAATCCGCTTCCTTGAGTTGCTCCCTGTTCAAAAGCGGGCTTTTTGAACTTCTCGTAGAAAACGGCTCCGTAAGCATAGGCTTAGTTTCGACTGCGTTCAAGATTCGAAGCCGAATCCACTTCTATGAGTTACTTCGTGATCAAAAGCGAGCTTTTTGAACTACCTCTACAATGAGTGTTCAAAAAGGTCGGTTTTCAGCACCGAGAAGGTTGGGGGCAGGAGAAAATGAGGAGCGCTACACGTTTTCGTAGAAAACGGCTTCGTAAGCATGGCTACGTGAGCACCTCAGAGTTTCCGAAGGAGAACTGGCTTCGTAAGCATAGGCAGAGTTTCCGAAGGAAACTAGCTTCGTAAGCATAAGCTTAGTTTCGACTGCGTTCAAGATTCGAAGCCGAGTCCGCTTCTCTGAATTACTTCGTGATCAAAAGCGAGCTTTTTGAACTACCTTTAACAGTCGTATCATGAAATTGGGTGGTAATCAACCATATGAAAGAACAATTTTCGCGCCTATTTGGACTCGGGGACCGTTCGACAACGGTTTCTAATCAGGACGAAGTGAAACAGCTTCCTATTGGTGAGATTGATCCCAGTCCATATCAGCCGCGCACCATATTTGACGATGAACGTATCGACGAGCTGCTCCAGACGATCAAAACGCATGGCGTCATTCAGCCGATCGTGGTCCGTATGCGCAATGGCCGTTATGAGATCATCGCCGGCGAACGGCGTTTTCGTGCGGTCAAAAAACTGGGGATGGACACCATCCCCGGCATCGTTCGTGAATTCAACGACAGTCAGGCTGCATCGATCGCCTTGATCGAGAATCTGCAGCGCGAAGGGCTGACGGCGATCGAGGAAGCCTATGCCTATCAGAAGCTGATCGATCTGCACAATCTGACGCAGGAGAGCCTTGCGCAGCGACTCGGCAAAAGTCAGTCGACGATTGCCAATAAAATTCGGCTGCTCAATCTGCCGGAGCCGGTGAAGCAAGCCTTGATCGAGCGCAAGGTGACGGAGCGTCATGCGCGTGCGTTGCTCTCGCTCGATACCGAAGAGCTCCAGCTTAAGGTGCTGGAGGATGTGCTGAGTAAGGATCTTAATGTGAAACAGACGGAAGCGCGGGTCGCTTTTTATAAGGAAGCAAGTACGATCAAAAAGTCAAAACGCATCTCTTTTACGAAGGATGTCCGGCTGGCCGTCAATACGATTCGCCAATCGATCGAGATGGTATCGGGCTCTGGACTTAAGATCAAAACCGATGAAAAAGATGCCGAGGATCATTACGAGATCGTCATTCGCATTCCCAAACGATAGTTGCAACTCCAGATCGTATCGAGGACAATGCCAAGCTTCTAGCGTTCATTAGCATCCTGCCGTCCTCCCGAGGGACGGCTAGCTCGCTTACAGATCGATGGGCGAGTATTGTTCTATATAAGAGGAAGGATTAGAGGTGAGCCGGTTTGTCCAAAATCATTGCAATTACGAACCAGAAGGGCGGTGTCGGAAAAACGACAACGTCCGTCAACCTGGGTGCTTCATTGGCCTCCTTGGGCAGGCGCGTGTTGCTGGTCGACATCGACCCGCAAGGCAACACGACCAGCGGCATTGGGGTAAATAAGGCCGACGTCACGAATTGCATCTATGATGTGCTTATTAATGAAGTTCATCCCAAGGATGCAATGGTGGAGACGAATATACCGAATCTGACGGTCATCCCGGCGACGATCCAATTGGCAGGAGCGGAGATCGAGCTCGTGCCGACGATTTCACGCGAGGTGCGGCTGAAAAAGTCGCTGCATCAAGTGAAGCATATGTTTGACTACATCCTGATCGATTGCCCTCCTTCGTTGGGGATATTGACGATTAATTCGCTGACAGCGGCCGACTCGGTCATCATCCCGATTCAGTGCGAATACTACGCGCTGGAGGGGTTGAGCCAGCTGCTGAATACGGTACGTCTCGTACAGAAGCATCTGAACACGACGCTCCAGATTGAGGGCGTGCTGCTGACGATGTTTGACGCCCGCACGAACCTCGGCATGCAGGTCATTGAAGAAGTCAAAAAGTATTTCCAACAAAAGGTATATCAAACGATCATTCCGCGCAACGTCCGGTTAAGCGAAGCGCCTTCTCACGGTCAATCTATCATCACGTACGACCCCAGGTCCAAAGGGGCGGAGGTCTATCTTGAATTGGCGAAGGAAGTGATAACCTATGAGCAAGCGGCTAGGTAGAGGGCTAGATGCACTGATCCCATCGCTGTCTGTCAATGATGATGACAAGGTCATCGAAATTCAGTTGACGCAACTGCGTCCGAATCCTTATCAGCCTCGCAAAACCTTTGATGACGACTCGATCAAGGAGCTGGCGGAGTCGATCAAGCAGCATGGCGTTATCCAGCCAATCATCGTCCGAAGCGTATTGAAGGGCTATGAGATTATTGCTGGCGAGCGTCGCTTCCGGGCTTCCAAACTGATCGGCTCAGCGACGATTCCGGCCGTGGTCCGTAGCTTTACGGATCAGCAGGTAATGGAGATTGCGTTGATCGAGAATCTGCAGCGCGAGGATCTCAATGCGATTGAGATCGCGATTGCCTATCAGGCACTCCTTGACAAGTTTGATCTAACGCAGGAAGAACTTTCCTTAAAGGTTGGCAAATCTCGTTCGCATATAGCTAACTTCGTCCGGTTGCTTTCGTTGCCGGCGGAAATCAAGGATAATGTTTCACGTGGAACATTGTCCATGGGGCATGCTCGGGCGTTGGCAGGCGTGAAGGAGGATGCTCGCAAAAAGGAACTGGCACAAATGGCGCTCGATCAGGAGTGGAGCGTGCGTGATCTGGAGGAAGCGATTCAGGAGCTGGGACAAAAGAGAGAAGACCCGGCGACTCGCTCGGCCAAAGCGAAAAAACGCGATCCATATTTGGAAAACATCGAGGAGAACTTGCGAGAACGATTCCAGACAACCGTGAAGATCAAACAATCGAAGGATAAAGGTCGAATTGAACTGATGTACTATAATAAGCAGGATTTGGAACGCTTGCTGGAATTGCTGGAAAGACTGGCGTAAGCCAGGCGTTTGCAGTGGCATGCCTGAGTTGTTTTCTTTCTGCGGAAAGATTAAACTAAGGTATGCTATTTTTTTTGAAAACATCATCTTGATTGTGGTCGATTGGGTGTTGGATAAATGAAACGCGGGACAACGGTTTCACTTGATGAGGTAAGGGGGAGTAAGGATGAGTCAAGACGAGCGACTGATCTACCTGGATCATGCGGCGACTTCATGGCCAAAGCCGCCCGAGGTGCTCGAGGCAGTCACTCGCGCGATGCTCGAAGAGGCGGCTAATCCTGGCAGAGGCAGCCACCGGATGGCAGTGAAGGCGAGTCGGGTGTTATTCGAAACGCGTAAGCAATTGGCTGCGTTGTTCAAGGTGAAAAACCCGAACGACATCGCGTTCAGCCTGAATACGACCGGCGCTTTGAACCTGGCGATCAAGGGATACGTCAAATCAGGGGAGCATGTCGTTGCTACGGCTGTCGAGCATAACTCGGTGCGGCGTCCGTTGGAATATCTGCGTCATAGCAGAGGAGTCGAGGTCACCTATGTCGAGACCGACGAGCGAGGCGGTCTCGATCCGGCTCGTGTGCTGGAGGCGATCCGTCCGAACACGAAGCTAATCATAGCTAACCATAGCTCGAACCTGCTAGGCAGCATCCTTCCCATCGCCGATCTGGGCGAGATTGCTCGAAGCCGGGGGATGCGGTTGCTCGTCGACGCTGCACAGAGTGCGGGACTGCTCGATATCGATGTGCAGGCGATGGGGATCGATATGCTGGCTTTCCCTGGGCACAAGGGGCTGCTCGGCCCGCAGGGCACGGGCGGACTGTATATTAGTCCGGAGCTCGAGCTCGAGCCGCATATGCATGGGGGGACAGGCAGTCAGTCCGAGTCCCCGGACCAGCCGACGACGAGGCCCGACCGCTATGAGGCGGGCACGCAAAACACGCCGGGGCTAGCAGGACTGCGCGCAGGCTTGCTCTATATCAAATCTTGCGGCCTAAGTCGCATCTATGACCATGAGTGGCAGTTGACGCAACATATCATAGAAGGACTAGCGGGCATCGACGGCATTCAGCTGTTGGGGCCGGAGGCGGGTCAGCCGCGGAGCGGCATCGTCTCTTTCCTGGTCGGCAAGGCCGATCCCTCCGAGACGGCATTCATCCTCGATCAGCATTATGGCATTGCCGTCAGGTCGGGCTATCACTGTACGCCGCAGGCGCATCAATGCGCAGGGACGAGCGCGACAGGCGCTGTCCGGGCCAGTGTCGGCTACTCGACGACTACGGCGGATGCGGATGCGCTGATTGAGGCGGTCGCGGAGATCAGCAAGCATTACCAGTAGCGCGGACCAGGCTAAGAGTGGATGATAGAGTTAGGAATGTAACTACTAGAATGGTAGATTGGAAAAATTGGGAGAACAACGATCGCTACTAGGTGTCGAGCAATGCGGCGAAAGAACGGGAAGACAGCCGCGTCGGCTCCTGCCTGTGCGACCGGCGGATTGGAGCGTCGTCAGACGCTTGAGGTTGATCCCCGCAGCATAGACGAGGTTACCAAGCTACGAGCATATGGGGAAGAGAGGGACAGGATGGAAGACTTCTCAGTTTATCAGGTAGGCGGTTTTTTTATTGCAGTGGCTTTGTTTTTGCTGTTCTTATGGAATATCGTGTTGACGATCAAGTTTAATCGGGTAAAGAAGCAGTATCGACGGATGATGGATAGCGCCGGCATCGACAACCTCGAAGGGGTACTGATTGATATTCAGGATCGGATGCACGCGCTGGGCGAGCGTCAGCAGCTGCAGGAGGCGGAGATCAAATCGATCGTTCAGGCGTTTGGTCAATACAAAGGGCATGTCGGCATTCATCGGTATAATGCCTTTGCGGAGCAGGGCAATGATCTCAGCTTTTCGATGGCGCTCATCAATGCCCAGCAGGACGGCGTCGTCATCAGCGGCTTGCACGGGCGCGATGAGACGTATGTCTATGCGAAGCCGCTGACCGGCGGAGAGTCGCCGTATGCCCTGACGCCAGAGGAGAAGCAAGCGATCACTCTTGCGTTGCAGCAGCCATAGAGGTTCGTCTTACCGAGAGGATGCTGTGCAGGAGGCTGCCAGCGATCAGATCGGCCATCTGCATGACCAGATGAAGACGGGTATTTTGCAGGACGAAGTATTCCATGAAGCCGCCGACATTGACGATGCCGGTCATATGCAGTTCGCCGACGGGAGGGAGCTCTTTGTTGACGCCTGCGCCCGGTCGGACGGGCCCATGGCCGAGCTGGATGCAGCCGATGCTGGAGACTTGCCCGAGGCAAGCGTCGATGCCGATAATATAAGGGCGGTTAAGCGTGCGTTCGATCTGATCCAGCGTCTCTTGGAGATTCAATGCATGCACCGGATGCTCAAGGGTACCGTAGACGCGGAAGAGCGGACTGCGGGAGCGGGACAAGGAAGAGCCGACGAGCGGACCGAGCGCATCGCCGGTCGAGCGATCGGTGCCGATGCAGACGACGGCGAGCTGCCGCTCGCCAGAGAGCTGGCTGAGCTGCGAGGTGAGACGGTCTGTCAGGACAGACTGGACATTCGGTTCGGTATAGGCGATCTTCAAGGGCAGATCATGGCTCGCTGCTAGCTTCATAGGATCCCTCCGCTGGAAATAATGTGTTATTAGTATATGGACAGGCCGGACGTTTTATACTTCGACTAACGCGATGTTCGCGAGGATTGACTGTCACGTTGGCGGGGACACCGTCTTGGAGGCAGATTGCGGGCCGCAACAGCGGCCAGGAAGGACGGGCGGTATGCTCATCGCATTTGACTCAACCCAGCAGGCGCTAAGGGCAGAGATGCTGCTGGAATACGCAGAGATTGAGATCGATCTGGCGCCGACGCCCAAGGAGATTACCGCAGGTTGTGCGCTCTGCATTCACTTTCCCGATGAAGCGCTGGCAGAGGTGCAGCGGATCATCGCCACGGAGCGTGTGGACATCCGTGGGATCTTCAGCAAGACAGAGGAGGGCTATGCGCCGGTCGTCGAAGCGGCGGACTAAGGTCATGAAGGGGAAGACTTGGCGATAGGGAGAGATGGCGGATGACCTCGGGGAAGCTAAGTATTTTCAATGACCGCCTCATAGGGTGGCTGAGCAATGAGGAGATGTGGGCAGATCTGGGGACGGCGCTCATCCGGGTGGCGCTTATCCTGATCTTCAGCTGGATCGTCATCTGGGTTTCCAACAAGGCGATTACCGCCTCATTTATTAACCGGGAATCGAAGCGGCTGGCGGTGCAGACCAGACGGATGCGGACGCTAGGCAAGCTGTTCAAAAATGTCGTTGCGTACGTCATTCATTTCGTCAGCGTGCTGCTCATCCTCTCGGAGTTTAATGTCAATCTCGGCCCGCTGCTGGCTGGCGCCGGGGTGGTCGGACTGGCGATCGGCTTTGGGGCGCAAAGCCTGGTCAAGGATGTGATCACTGGTTTTTTCATCATCCTGGAGGATCAGTTCGCCGTCGGCGATACGATCCAGACCGGCAGCTTCAAGGGAACCGTAGAGATGATCGGCCTGCGCTCGACGCGCATCCAGAGCTGGACCGGCGAGCTGCATATTATCCCTAACGGGTCGATCAATGAGGTGACGAACTTCTCGCTGCGCAACTCGCTGGCGGTTGTCGATATCGTCATCCCGGTAGGGGACGACATCGACGAGGTGACCGCGCTGCTGCAGACGGCCGTGGCGGGCGTGAAGGACACCAATCTGATGGGCGAGCCGCATGTGCTGGGCGTCCAACAGGTGGCTACAGCAGGCACGACGCTGCGTATCATCGCCGAATGCAGACCGAATACGCATGCCGACGTCGCGACCCGGATCAACTCGGCGGTCCGTCGGGCGCTGGATGTGCGAGCCGCCGAGATTCAGAAGATGCAGGGATAGGGCAGAGATAGAGGAGGGAAGAGCGTGGAGCGCAAATCGTTTGAGCTCGGGGATATCGTCCAGATGAAAAAACAACATCCATGCGGCACCAACGAAATGGAGATTATCCGTATGGGCATGGATATCCGCATCAAGTGCGTCGGCTGCAAGCATAGTGTCTTGATCCCGCGGGCCAAGTTCGAGAAAAACCTGAAAAAGGTGCTGCGATCAAGCGCAGACAAGGCGGCTGCCGAGGGTGAGGGGACCGCGCCAGACCAGGTATAACCTGCACGGCGACGGGGCTTGGGCTCGCCATTTAACCTAGGGCAGGCCGAGCTATAATCCGTATTCGAAAGGGCTACACCTGTGTTGCCGCGCGGCCGAAAATTACTGTTGCGCAACAGGGACAGGTTGTGTTACAATAATTTTTGTGTCCGACATGGAAAGGTACCCAAGAGGCCCAAGGGGGCTGACTCGAAATCAGCTAGGCGGTTCATAGCCGTGCGTGGGTTCGAATCCCACCCTTTCCGCCACACTTCTCACACAGAAGCGAGACACATCCTTACAACACCAACATCCTCTGCGCCAATGGCACAGGGGATTTTTATTTGGGAAAGTAACTTTCGCTACCGGTCCGAATCGCGCCACTGCGAGCAGTAAAGAAGCGCCCGGCGTCCTCGCGGACGATCGAGCGCTTCTTCGGTTGGACGGTGCTGTTATCGGTTGTTGTGAAATGCTCCAGTCTTGGCTTCGCTCAGCTGCGCCCATCGCTTCCATTCGATGGTGACGGGCCGCGGACTCGCATCCGTGCCCTTACGCCCAGAATTCAATCCATTACCGTTACGTCTTCACTTGCGGTTGTTGCGCCATTCAGGTCCAACGGAACCACACCTCTCATGGAACACCGTCCGACAATAGGTTGTGCAGCTTGCGGGAGGATTATGCGCCTCGCCTCGAACATCGGGTTACTTAATTGCGTTTCATCTTGACCCATTTGCGGTCCTTCTTCGAGGTCTCGGGGAACCGTTGACCCTTTTCCAGCTCGATCTGACGGGGGTCTTCGATACCCATATGGTAATCATTGTCGCCGACCTCGATGTATTTGCCGTTGTTCGGTGCGCTGTCTCCAGGGTTGAACTCGGTCCATTCGCCCATGCCGCTCGCCTCCTCGGGCAGAGAGTCACTGGGGGCTGCAAGCGAGCGCAGTAGCCCAGTGCGGTCTATAGTGTGCGCCGTCGGCAGGCTGGCGATACGAGCGATAGCCGCTGTACTGGGCGGACTACGGATGCGGAGCAGACCCAGGAGGCCGCAGACTCGGACTCACACTCCAGGGCGACTTCAGCACAGCACCCTTGCGATTTCGATAAGCTGCTCTTGCGCGGTGCCTAACTAATCTGGTATACTACTGTGGTGCGAAATATGGCATGCGAGTAAAATCGCTCCTTGCTCTCTCATCGCGAGAGGGCCGCTCAGTCCAAAAGGAGGTGAAAACAATGCGCAAATACGAAGTGATGTATATTATTCGTCCCGAGGTTGAACAGGAAGCTGTTCAAGCAATCGTCGACAAGTACAATGGCATCATCGAAAACGGCGGTGGAGAAGTCTCCAAGACTGACATCATCGGCAAGCGCCGTCTTGCGTATGAGATCAACAAGATTCGTGACGGTATCTACGTGCTGGTTCATTTCAACGCAACTCCAGAAGTTGTCAATGAGTTGGACCGCGTCATGAAGATCCAGGATGAGATCATCCGTTTCCTGGTCGTCAGAGATGTTGTTGCCTAAGAGCCTGTTCCGATAGGCTCCTACGCAAGTGATGTAGGATTGGAGGCGATAAGGTGTTAAACCGTGTTATTCTGATAGGGAGACTGACGAGAGATCCCGAGATGCGCTACACTCCGGCGGGAGTGGCTGTTACCCAGTTCACACTGGCAGTGGACAGACCCTTCACATCCGGACAAGGCGAGCGGGAGGCCGACTTCATCCCGATCGTAACCTGGCGTCAACTCGCCGAGACCTGTGCTAACTACCTGCGCAAAGGCCGCTTGGCGGCTGTCGAAGGCCGTATCCAAGTGCGGAACTACGAGAACAACGAGGGCAGACGCGTCTACGTGACTGAGGTCATCGCAGACAATGT
>Ga0160464_100437_pt1 | contig 31575 bp, 26 predicted proteins | sample HID1971I_E11MG_FD_108275 | JGI IMG/M metagenome (GOLD analysis project Ga0160464, IMG submission 108275) | Enriched millipede-associated microbial communities from UW Madison campus, WI, USA - HID1971I_E11 MG | ecosystem: Host-associated > Arthropoda: Insects > Digestive system > Unclassified ... | reverse complement strand
GGTTCGCTTCTGCCTCGTCCATGCGCTTCTTGCCGTGCAGTCGATGCGCCATGTTGGACCCGGTCATTCCCATGACCAGACCGAGCTTGGCTTTCGATCCGTTGCGCCCGGTGAGGACGTGAACGTTCGCGCGCCGGATGCTCTCGACTGTCGCGCCATCGTGCAGGCTCAGTTGTTGGGGCGGGGTCGCTTCGATCGCCGCGCAGCGGTGGGAATCGCTTTTATTAATGCCACAGGGACCTTGGCTGGATTTTTTGGTCCGCTTTTTATGGGCATCGTCAAAGAGCATACGGGAAGTTTCGCGGGCGGACTTGTTGCGCTTGCGGTTGTGGCGATACTTGCGGGCATTATTTTGTTGGTAATCCGTGATGATTCGCCCGACGAGCTCGAAGCTCCCAGTATTCAACCCGTGGAGTGAGTCGGTCGAGTCAATCCATCTATCTCGGCGCCGCTAGCTGTCAGGGCGGCGCGTCTGAAGGTCCGCCTGCGAACGGAGGTGCTTGCGGTGCTACTCTTATTTCGTGTCGGTCGCGCGCGCTGCGAGGTGGCTGTATTTCAAATACCATTTCTGCGATGCTCGGCCCAGACTCGAATGTAAGGCGCGCCCGCTCCCTCCCGTCAAGTATTGACGCGGCTCCAAGCCACGCCAAGCTGGGAGAAGTCGGCAATTCCTGAATTACTTTGGGCCTGTCGGAAAACCTCCCCGTCCGCGACGAGGTACCCTGTCTCTCAGGGGGCTTCACTCGGAGCCTTTTTTGCCGACGCCCTTGTGCGTCGGCATTTTTTTGGTTTCAGCAAGCCTTTCAGGGGTGTCTGAAATAAATGCACGACGATGATATGACGCTGTTATCACGGCCGTGAGGATTCGTTGACCTTTCTTTCCAGTCGACATCCGCTTCAGCGCAAACGACTCATCTAGCGCCGAACGTAGAAGCGTGCGCGCCAATGGCATGACTTTCGAGAACGGGATGCCTTGGTAGCTTGGAGTGATGAGGCGGCTGGCGGGTTCGACTTGTTAGCCACACGCCATGGCAAGAGATCGTCGATGGCCTTGATTCGGTGGTCAACAATTTTCGCCAACACATAGTTTCGGTATCTGTCTTCCTTTCTGTGGCCTCTGACAGAGCGGTACACATCAAGTGGAATGACGGACATCACTTTGCTGCGTACTGCTATCACCAACTAATACAGTCGAGACGAACCGCTTTCGGAGGGAAGCACGTCCGACCAGTTCGCCGATTCTGCTCTTGGGTCGTCGCGGCCTGCGCTGGCAATTGTCGGGATCAAACCAACACCCGTGCAACGAGAGTTGATTGTCGCCGAATGGGAAATCGGCTTTGGGTCGGCACTCCCATGACGTCGACATTAAGTGAGTCGAAGCGGAAGACTCTCCCACAGAATGGAAGCGGCGGACGCTAAGATCGCGCGTCAGTTCAATGCCCCCGGGCTTGAAGATAAAGTCAACTGCGCCCCTGGTCCTCTTAGTCGTCGTCCGCGCCGAGCAAAAAGCTCTCGTAAATCTGGCGCGTTCCGACGCTCCGGGATTCGTCGTTTGCGAGCCACGCTCGTTGTTTGGCATCGGCGCTACTTCCGCGCCGGTCGTAGTTCAGGAGCTCTTTCATGTGCGCATCGCTTTTATCTCCGAAAGTTCGAGTTCCTCACCGCGGGCGTGCGCGCCCGATCTGGGATCTGAGCATCAAAAGGATGCCAGAGGTATGGACTCTCACGCGCGTTAGGAGGATGCCCGGCTGAGGGTAGCGGCTCCAAACCACACGGAAAAAAATGCGATGATAAAGGTAGCGATTTGTGGTCGCCGCCGCTCGGCGGCTGGTTCCAAATCGCGCCGAGCAGTTTCCGATCAGGGTGAGGATACCTGAACTAGGTGACGGAGCGTTGCATTGAAACCTTTCGGACTGGAAGGAGGCGGAGAAGACGAGACGGTCCGACCCGTTCGACGCGCTTCACCGCGCTCAAGACGTTTTACGCGAGGAAGGGTTACTGCCCTCCACCTTCGTCGATCGTCAGTGCATTTTTCACCGAAGTAACACCCGTCACCGTTTTTGCTACCGCACTGGCTTTTGCGATCTCGGTCGAGGTCGAAACGTGTCCCACAAGCGTCACTGCGCCACCCTTCGCAATTACGTTGATTCCGGAAGTCTCAACCCCGCCCTTGGCAAGCGACTGTAGTACTTTCTTGCTGAGCGCTCGATTCGCCTTTCTGATGGCAGCCTTCGAACTTCCTTCGCTAGACGACGCCGCGGCGGATTGGCCCGACGTGGTCGCTGAATCGCTAGTTTGCGACCACGCATTAATGGAAGCGACGACGATCAACGCGCCGCCGGTCAACTTAAGTGTCTCAATTGCGTTCATTGTTAGCTCCAGTAGTTTTTAAGTTAAGCCGCAGCAGAATGCTGATCCGCTGATGCTGTGCCTGTTTTTTTCGACCTTTTCGCACGCGAGAATCACGACTAGGTTGCCTACCTAGCGCATGCGCGCCAGGGTGATGGCGGGAAGATTCCCTTTTGTCACTCCGCGATGGCAGATCAAGTCACGATATGACACTATGCCTTCAGTCGACCAACCATTGCAAATGTTGTGTCTCTAGGAATTCGAGGATCCCGTCCTCACCCCATTCGCGACCCAACCCGCTGTGTTTCCAACCGGAGAGTACGCCGTCAATCCGGAGGCTCCCTGTACCGTTTATTGAAATGGTACCGGCTCGGATCTTGGTGGCCACTTCCTTGGCTTCATCAAGAGGGCCCCAGATCGCGCCACCTAGACCGAGATCGGAGTCGTTGGCGATAGCGATCGCGTCGTTCACGGTTTCATACGTCATGACAACACCGACCGGCCCGAACAGTTCCTCCCGTGAAATCTCGGCTTGGTTGGTTACGTGTCCCACGAGGGTCGAATTCATATACCAGCCTCGCGGCAGGTCAGGGCGGCCACCACCGATTTCAACCGTTGCTCCGCGTTCTACGGCGCGAGACACGTAGCCTTCCACTCGCTCGCGATGCCTTTGCGTGATCAACGGGCCGGCGGTTGTGGCCGGGTCCCATGGATCACCGACTTGGATTTGCTCGAAGGCTTGACGACTTGCATCAATGAAGTCGTCAAACTGCCGCTTTTGCACGAGAACACGGGTGGGAGACAGGCAGCCTTGACCGGCGTTGCGCAGATATCGGCCATGAATAGGTAGGGCAATCTTTGCAAGATCGGCCCCCGGTAAGATGATAGCGGCCGATTTGCCGCCGAGCTCGAGCACGGTGCCCTTGAAACTTTCGGCAGCCTGAATCGCAACCTGACGGCCTACCTGTACCGATCCCGTAAAACTGACTTTGTCGACATCCTTGTGCATCGTCAGGGCGCGGCTGATCTCCAAACCGCCGATGATGACGTTCACCACGCCAGGCGGGAAGCCCGCTTCACGAATGAGGTCGGCGAGCATGAGCGTGGCGAGCGGCGTCAATGGACTTGGCATCAGGACTACAGTGCATCCCGCACTCAAGGCTGCGGCAATCTTGGCGATGGCAATCAGGATGGGAAAGTTGTAAGCGCTAATCGCAGCGACCACGCCCACAGGTTCATACCGGATCAAACTTTCGCTCGCGGGTGGCCCGGCGTCGCGTCCGAGTGAACGCGTCCGGTCTTTCGTTGCCGCATTGGCGTTGAATCGCAGCATCCGGATAGGGGCGCCGAGTTGCATGGCGTGACAGATCGAGAGTGGCGTGCCGACCTCTTCGATCAGCGCGGCGCAGAATTGATCAGCACGGTCTTCGAGTAGGTCGGCTAGGCGCAACAATAAGCGCTGCCGCTCCTCTGGATTGCGCCAAACGCCGGAATCAAAGGCTCTTCGTGCCGCGGTCACCGCCTGGTCAAGCTGGGTCATCGAAGCTTCCCTCGGGCTCGCCAAGATCTCCTCCGTAGCCGGGTTTTCGACGGGCAGGGGAACACCGTCGCCCTTGACCAACTCACCATCAATCAGAAGATCGAGGCACCAATTGACTTTTCGACTTTGCTCGGGGTTATTCATATGAAATCATTCCGGAATTGTGGCCGATCGCACCCGTCCTACGATAGGAGTAGCAGGGGTCAATCAACGTGCCCGCCGACTAAGGACCTTTGCGTCGCGCGGGAAAGGATCAAGGGGAGTTGACGCGCGCCGTAAAATAGTTCAAGCGTAAAGGAGCCCAACCGTTAGCCAGTCGACAAGCTGCCCATGAGTCAACGAGCAGCATCTCATGTGGACTACTATCATCATCGTCTGCCCTAAGGAGACCAGCAAAACCTTTTCGCTACAGCCGGAGTCGTTTTTCCTACAGACGTTGAAGCCAGAGCACGTCGCTTCGAGACGTCATGCCGCCAGCGATTCATACACTGCCGCGGACAGTCATCCCGGGACCGTCACGCGCGCCGATCATATTGAACCGCCAAGTCGTATTGACGCGAGTCATCGGAATCATCTCTCAATGCCTTTTGTGGTTGGCTGAGTTGGCGTCCTAGTTTCTCGCCAATCATCATGCACGCTGCATTGATGTTCCCGCTTACCAACTCGGGCATCACCGACGCATCTGCGATCCAAAGGTTCTCTAGACCCCTGACCTTCAAATCGGGCGTCACAACGGCAGTTTCATCGATACCCATCCTGCAGGTCCCGGCCGGATGATACGCAAGTCCCGTACGGGCTCTGACGTAGTCCGCTAGCGCCTCGTGACTCGTGAGTTCCTTTCCAGGCTCGACTTCCCCAACGATCATCTCGGCCATTGGCGCTTTGGACACAATACGACGTACGACATCAACGGCCCTCACAAGCGTGTCCACGTCGCGTTCGTCGCTTAACAGGTTCGGCTCAATGAGCGGAGCGGTCTTGGGGTCGGCGCTCGCTAAGCTAATTTGTCCGCGACTGAGCGGGTATGACTTGTTGATAAAGATGGAAAAAGACGGATAGGGCAGCATGGCTAAGCCCTTGTGGACCTTCGGGTCGTCGGTGTATACGAGGCCGATGGGCGCAAAATGCATCTGCACGTCCGGCGCCAGTTCCGCGTTTGACGTTCTCAAGAAAGCCTGTCCTTCCATGGGCGTTGCGATCGGACCTTGACCGCTCAGCAGAAATTTGGCTAAAAATCCGGCCTTCTGCCAGATTCCTTCGGTGGGATTGTAGCTCGGGTCCTTAACTCGATAGCTGGGCCGCAGCAACGGATGTTCCATCAAGTTTCTTCCGACCGAAGGCCGATCCAGCACAACTTCGATGCCTTGCGCGCGCAAGGCTTTTGCGTCGCCGATGCCAGAGAGCATCAGAAGCTGCGGCGTATTGATTGCGCCGCCGCACAGGATTACTTTGTCGGCTCGTGCCTCGTGCATCTGGCCCTCTCGCTCAAAGCGGACAGCCGTAACGCGGCTGTCTTTGACAAGAAGCTTGTGCACGGTCGCGTCCGTCAAAACCTCCAGGTTTTTCCGGTTTAAAACGGGTTTGAGGAAGGCATCCGCCGAACTGTAGCGCATTCCCCGACGCTGGTTAAACTGTCCATATGCGACGCCTTCCTGTTCAGCGCCGTTGTAGTCGCTGTTATAGCGATAACCCGCTGCCTGAGCCGCCTTGATAAACGCATCGGTCAGCGGATGGCAGTCCCTGACCTCCCTGATTGGCAATGGTCCGGAATCGCCTCTGATGGTATAGTCCGGCGGTGTTCGGTATCCCGGTTCGCAGCGCTCCAATGCTTGAAAGAGAGGCATGACATCCTTGGCGGCCCACCCGGAGTTGCCCATCGCTGCCCAACGGTCAAAATCCGCCCAAGCGCCTCGAACATAGTTCATGCCATTGATGCTGCTCGAGCCGCCGAGTACGCGGCCCCGTCGCCAATGATCCCTTCGTTGCCCGCGGGATGCATCGGGTTGTGACCAATATCCCCATTCGAAACGCGATAGATTGACATACCAGCTTGCGCCGGCTGGTTTCATCGCCGCGACATCGCGAGGACCAGCCTCCAGCAGCAGGACGCGCCGTGTACCGGACTCACTGAGGCGGTTGGCCACGACACAGCCCGCACTTCCAGCACCGACGACAATGAAATCCCATGTTGATTGATTAGAGTGCATGTCTCCCGCCTTCAATATATTAGGTTGCGATTCTCGCGTTCGAATGTTGATAACCGTGAAACACCGCGCTTATCCGGAGCGATGGCATTCCTTATCAGAATCGACCGAACGGCGGCGGACAACGCGTAAAGCACGGGACGAATCTCAAGCCTCCGCGAGCAATCGTCCGGGCGTCGAGCAACAAAGGGTTCGGTTAATCGTCATGCGGGTGCCAGCTTCCTCAGGATGCCAGCGTCAAGGTAAAGTGCTCCATGTGCGGAGTCCGCGCAAAAAACTTGCTGACGATTGAACGCCAAACTTCACGCTCAGGACTCGCGATATAGGTAACCATATGGTCTTCAACCGACTCCCATGACACCTGCAAGACATAGCGGTCAGGCGATTCGACACCCTTATGCAGCTTGTAGCCCGTCACACCCTTGGCCTTCCCAGTGATGGTTCGAAGTGCCAATCCGATAGCCTCCTCGAAGGCTTCCTGTTCGCCAGGGCGGATGTGGATTTCGGCGATTTCCAAGAACATTTCATACTCCATCGTTGGGTAGGGAAAAGCTGCACGATGCCTGTACTTCCTTGGCCGTGCCATAGAAACACTAGTGGTGGATTCCGGACGTTTGCGGGCCTTGAATTCGCAACCAAGCTAGTTCCTTTATCTCATCCGGACCCGGATAGAGAGTTTCCATGCGGATAAGCATTAGTCGTTTCCTGATGGCAGTTCGGCGATGCGACGCCAATGGTCGAACGTTTCTTCGCCTAGCGAATCAATCAAAATCTTGAGTCCGCACACAGCCGGGTATTTCCCTTTGGCTTGGGAAGCCATGTCGAAAGCCAGGCTTAGGTCCTTGCGCATGATCGCGCTGACCGATGTGAAGGAGGCTCGATCCGGGACTAGTTCCGCATAACCTGCTCGCGGACCTGCGGGATCTTTCGAGCGTGCGCTTCTCCCGGAGCACGCTTCGAGCACGTGCGAGACGCGGGCGGGATCAAGGCCGCGTTCAATGGCCAGCCGGTACGCCTCGCCCGCGATGACCGTAGTGGAAACGCCGAGAATATTGTTGACGATCTTCATTGTCTGCGCAGCTCCTAAGGCACCGCAGTGAATCTGCCGCGTCCCGAGAGTTCGAAAGACCGGCTCGACAGCGGCAATATCTTGCTCGTCACCGCCAGTCAGGATTGTGAGCGTACCTTGTTCGGCCCCGCGCACCCCTCCGCTAATCGGTGCATCGATGACGCGGAGTCTCGACGGGCGTAGCTGCAGGAAAATGTCTTCTACGACTTCCGCGGAAACGGTGCTCATGACCGCAATGATCGGGGAACGCTGGGCATTAATGCCAGCAAGGATGCCGCGTTCGCCCAAGATCACCTCCCAAACTTGGTCCGGCGTCGCTACGAGGACCAGGATGACGTCTGCGTTTGCGCAATCGGCCGGTTCGGGTGCGGCTCGCGCGCCGCGGTCGACGAACTCGGCTACAGCAGCCTCGTTACTGTCGCACACGGCGAGTTCGAAGCCCGCAGTTTGAATGCGTCGCGCCATTGGGGCACCCATGGCTCCGATACCAACGACGGCTACTGATCGGATCATCATGAAAATCCTCTCTTAGATGAGACGATGACGCCACTATCTGCACATTTCTAGGGTCGGTTCCAAGAGCGCGTGCCATGTCCCCGAAGAAGCGTGCAGCCGCGCCGCAATGTCGACGACCTGCCATTGTTACTGACACGATGATCGGAACAACGCTAGGCGTGTGGCGATAACGTGTGTTCGTTTCCTTTGTACACACAGCAAGCACATTAAAAGCCTCCGCCGCCTCAGGCAATCCTCCCGCGCAGAAAGGATCTTTGCGCAAGGCGGCAAGCCCGGAACGGCAGCGTCTACGAAGGACTAGACGCCGCGGCTGCGGCGCAGTTCGGCCGACGGCAGTCAAGACTCGATTCGTCCCTGGAGCTGGGGAGTGACCAGTTGCGCAGGTCTTTGTGCACGATCTGGATGGGCTCTGTTGTCGCCAAGCCGCGCGGTGCTCTGACGAAGGGGGACTTTCCCTGCTGACGCAAAGCACCTTGCAGCGTAGGCGAGATGTGAGGAGCGGTGAAACTTCCTAGAATTGACTCATTCCAGATGACTGCCTCCAGCGACGGAAAGCATCTTACAATTCGATTCCCGGGATCTCGCGCATGACCCAGACTACCCGCAAGCTCGACGTTCGATCGTTCATCGATGCCGAGCGGTTTTCGCCATGCCAATGGATAATTCTTGGTCTGTGCTTTCTCGTGCTGGCAGCCGATGGCTTTGATACAGGAGCAATTGGCTACATCGCCCCGTCGCTGGTGAACGAATGGGGGATCGAGCGTAGTGCGCTCGGCCCGGTGATGAGCGCTGCACTGGTCGGTTTTGGCGGAGGAGCATTGCTGGCTGGCCCCTTGGCAGATTGGTTCGGTCGAAAGGCGGTCCTTGTGCTTTCCGTAGCTTTCTTCGGGACCTGGACCCTCATCGGTGCGCATGCGCATACGATCGGCGGGTTGACGATCTTCCGTCTCCTGGCGGGACTTGGACTCGGGGCCTCGCTGCCGAACGCGATCACACTCATGTCAGAATACGCCCCGGCACGGCTGAGGGGGATCGCAGTCAATGCAATGGTCTGTGGATTCTCATGCGGACTGGTCGTCGGAGGTGTTGCGTCGGCCTGGCTCATTCCGCACGAGGGTTGGGCAAGCGTATTGACCGCAGGCGGGCTTGGACCAGTTGTCCTCGCCGTATTGCTCGTCTTACTGTTGCCCGAGTCGGTTCAGTTTCTCGCGGTACGTGAAGGAAATCATCCACGAATTGCGCGAATTCTTCGACGCATCGCGCCACAACAGCGCTTCGACAACATCGCTTATGTTGTCACTCAGACTGGTGTCGAGTCGGGCGAACCGCGTAGATCGGCACTTGCGCTTATCATGTCGCGTCACTACCTTCCGCGAACGCTTTTGATGTGGTTGACGTATTTCATGGGCTGTCTGATCTACTACCTGTTGACGAACTGGATGCCGATGTTGTTCCGGGATGCAGGATTCAGCATCGCCTACGGTGCATTGCTAACTGCGCTGTTCCCGCTGGGCGGTATCCTGGGAACTTTAACCGCTGGCTGGCTGATGGACCGATTCAATGCAAATCGGACAATCGTGTTGGCGTATGTCTTAGCTGCTGCACTGGTGTTGATTGTTGGCTGGTGTCTTGGAAACTGGCCGTCGCTTCTGGGTGTGCTGATGTTCCTCTGCGGGTTGGTAGTCACGAGCGCGGCGACCTCAACTTCCGCTTATTCTGCAACTCTGTATCCAACTGAAGGACGCGCAACCGGAGTCGCTTGGACGCTTGGAATCGGCCGTATCGGCGCCGTGGCAGGAGCTTTTTTAGGGGCCGCGCTATTGGGATTCGGCTGGCGCTTCGGTAGTGTCTTCGGGATGCTCGCACTGCCGGCGCTCGCAGCCGCAGGAGCTTTGCATGCGATCGCACGTAGCAGATCCGAAGGCGCTGAGGATGTCGTGGAAGTGACCGCGATGGAAACCCTAAAGCAGTAACATCACTAGAATCGAACAGCAAAACGCAAACGGGGCTATTAATGTCCCTTTGCTGTGTTGATCGTCGTTGCTCAAAGGGCTTTCCAAGTCGTGAGAGCACACCGTGGTGGGCTATCGCTTTCGAAAGGCTCGGGCAACGACCGTGCGCGCTTTTTTTCAGTTCCGCCCCGGAGACGAAATCAAGGCGCCGCACCGACTGCTTTTCTTGTAGCGGCAGATAGATCTGGCGCTTCTACGAATGCTTCCTGACCTTGAAAAAGTTGAACCAGAAAGTCGATGAAAATTCGCACTTTCCGAGAAAGGCCGCGACTACTCGGATAAACGGCGTAGAGTTCAGCGTCCCCCGCTTTGGGGCTAACGCAATAGTCACTCAGAACTTTGATGATACGTCCTTCGGTCATTGGCAAGCGTACCATCCATTCATGGACCATGATGACGCCCACGTCCGCCAACGCAGCAGAAAGCAGGACAGAACCATTGTCGGAGCGCAGATTGCCTTGGACCTTGATCTCCCGACGAAGGTCGTCTTTCGCAAATCCCCACACGTCATTGTATGAACGTGCTGTATAGAGCAAACAGTTGTGATGTTCCAAGTCCTCGGGGCTCTTCGGCACACCTTGACGTGCAAAATAGGCGGGCGAACCACACACAATTCGGCGGCTGGGACTCAAGCGTCGAGCGACAATCTCGGAATCCGGTATGTGGCCCATCCAGACGGCAACATCAATATTATTTGCGACGAGATCAAGTCGTTCGTCACTCAGGGAAATGTCGAAGCTTAGTTCAGGATATTGGTTGAGAAGGGTTGGAAGCGCGGGAACAATAATTGTCGTACCGGTGGACACACGTAATAGGATCCGCAAGACCCCTTTCACACTATCCTGAAATGACTTTGCTTCCGATTTGGCATTGCTCAGGTCCTTAGCAATGGCGCCGACCCGCTCATAGAACAATCGACCCGGCTCAGTGAGTGACAGGCTGCGGGTGCTTCGGTTGAGAAGCCTGATTCCCAGTTCTTCCTCCAGCGACTGAACTTGCCGCGCCACTGAACTGATCGAGCTATTGGTAGCACGCGCCGCGGCAGAAAAGCTTCCTACCTCAGCAACCTTTATGAATGTCTCAATACGTGTGAAATCGTCCATCTTATCCAACCTTGGACCCGAAGAATGGCATGGCGGTCTGCATGACCGTTGTTGGGAGCACACTGGCCTTTCCGCGCGACCGCGCTACGGCATTGGTTCTCGATCGACTCCCACGGAAATGCCCCGATTTTTCGAGACAAGGTACGAAGAGGCAACCTCTAGCCGCGGGTTTGCGAGACGGGCTGGGTTGAGCAGGTCTCCCGTTGCGATCGTGCCAGATCTTCTGCAGATATTTCATTGTGAGATTCCCTATGTTCTCACCCATCCCGAGTGCATTTGAAGAGGCGTCGCTCGGCGACGAGAATGTAGTCATTGAGATTTCGACGCCTGGGGACCCTCGTCAAAGAGATCCGGCACGTTGTAACTGCTCGATTAATCGAGCGGCCGCGTTTTGCGACCTCCCGATAGAAAACGACGAACCGCAGGCCATTCAACGACTGCAGCGACAGACGACGATTGTGCGATGCAGCATAAGGGCCTCGCCAGCCACCGAGCCAAGTAGCCGGGCAGCCGAACCGTCGTCCGGACCAGTAGGCTCATTCGGATCGAAGGCAGTGCGATAGCGGCAGAGATGCCGAACTCGCTTTATAGAGACTGCAACCTGGTTGCGTCAAGGAGGCATTGGAACCATCCGCCGGCCGGCGGCGTAGTAGGCATTCAGCAACTACGTATTGGACGGACTGTCAGGAAGAGGCGATCCCGGCGCGTCGGCGTCAGCAAATGCGAATATCACCGGGCCGAAACCGGAAGTAGCTTGCGACCTACGCCCAAATCCGCTCGTTACGCTTAGCAGCGACACGGCTCGAGCGGTGCGTCAGCGCTTGACTCGTCGCCGGCCGCCACCTATAGCCGAAAGCATCGAGGCTGCTGTCCTGGTGAGTTCTCGTGCTGTGTGTGCACTGTGGATCCAGCGCCCGCGGCCAAGTCCCTCGTAGCGATCCGCGCAAAGGCGTTCTCATGCTACCAACCATCGATTGCGCCCACGCATGGTCGCATGTAAGCGGGCACTTGTTCCGCGTCGGTCCAATGAGAAAGGGTGCCAAGGTGCTTCCCGGAATTCGCAAAAATTGGCAGACGCGGACGCAACTACAATGGGCTCGAGAGTAGAGCGCAGATTTTGAATTAAAGCGCTCCCGTTCCTTACGCTCGGAGCGAGGGTTCTAGTTAGCGATGCCTTCGCTCTGCTGACCGACTAAGCCCGTTTGAGGCGGAACGACGCGGGAGATTCTTTCTATTATCGCCGACCGCGTTACACGCAAAGTGTCCATATGGATACGAGCGTAGGAATCGGTCGAGGCGAAAAGCCAGAGTCGCAGGTCAATTAAAATCTAAGTAAGGTAGTTAATAGTACTAATAAAGGAGACGGGAATGAAAGGAAAGTCGCTGTGTTTCGCCTCGCTCTGCGCGGCTACCTCAATTGCGCACGCTCAAAGCTCTGTCACGCTTTACGGAATCCTTGACGAAGCCATCATGTACCAGAGCAACGTCAACGGAGGGAAACGCGTCTATCTTGATTCAACGGGAGGATTGACGGGGAGTCGGTGGGGTATGACTGGAAAGGAAGATCTGGGTGGCGGGTTGCGTGCGATCTTCACTCTTGAGTCCGGGATCAATTTGAATAACGGCAACTTCGCGCAGGGTGGAACGCCGTTCGGTCGGCAGGCGTTCGTCGGGTTAGCCAGTGACCAGTATGGCAGCCTCACGTTGGGGCGGCAGTACGATATGATTTTTTATTTCCCGGAGCCCCTTACTGTCGCAGGGGCGATTTCGACAGTCATCTTCTCTCACCCAGGTGACCTCGATAACACCGCCAATTCGATTCGCGTAAATAATGCAATACGCTACATGAGTCCGAATCTGCGTGGGTTCACTTTCGGTGGCGAATACAGCGTAGGTGGCGTGGCGGGAAACACGACAGCCAATAGTGGCTATTCGGTGGGGATTGGTTACACCGGCGGCCCGTTCTCGATTGGCGCCGCGTTCGAGTACTTCAAGAATCCAACATCGGCAACACCGGGACAAGGATTTTTCACTGATAATGCTAACGGAGCGTCGCTGCTGGCTTTCTCGCTTAACCGCGGATACGTGAGTGCGTCTTCCTATCAAGTGGGAGTGATCGCTGCCACCTATAAGGTAGGTCCGTTCACTTTTGCGGCCTCGGGATCGAATGTTCAGTATGGGAACATGGGTGGAACGCTGTCAGGTCAGACTGCGCGTTTTAATAACGCTGATGTCGGTGTAAGTTACACGTACAGTCCAGCATTGATCTTGAGCGTTGGATATGAGTACCTGGTCGGAAAGGGCGTGACGACGACATCGGGGTCCACTGTCGGCAATCAACACTACAATCAGGTGGGGATCATGGCAGACTATTTTCTGTCAAAGCGAACGGATATTTATTTCGCTGGCGGATATCAACGAGCGAGCGGGACCTCATCGGTCGGTACTCCCGCCGTGGCGAATTTTACGAATCAAGGCGACTCATCGAACAATCATCAATTCATCGCACGCCTTGCCTTCCGCAACAAATTCTAAGCCGTCGATACCCTTACTTTTCTATTGGACTTAGATTTTTATCAAAGATCGGAGTTCCTAGTGCGTGAATCAACAGGATTCACGCACGCTTGCTTCGATATGGGACGCCGGTTGAGCTCGCGCGGGTCGTGGAGATCGCTGTGCCGACGAGGTCCTTCAGTACGGCATGGCGAGGTGCAGACGTTAGAGAGATTCAATCACGGGCGATGTCAATCGCGAATGTTTTCTTCAGTGGCTTGACGTCGCTTTGGCCGACCGGATCGCTAGGTCGAACGCGTCACGTGTCCCTTTTGATGTCGAAGCTCCATAGGCATTCTATCCACTTTGGTTCATTGAAGGCCTCAAATTCGACAGCGAATTGTCGTCGATCCGCCGTCAATAGTACGGATATTGTGGGGGCTAGCCGTTGCTACGATGGGTAAAGTAGTTCTTCCTCCACAGGTTGACGCCATGTGCATCACGTCCTAACCTTGGCGGGACACCAAATCGAAATGGATAGGCTTAACATGAGTTCCCGACCCAAACACGATGATCTCGCTCGAATCGACCCGGTTTTTTCACACTCGTCCGTGCCGAACCGACTACGAGAGATCACTGCGACAGCGTTCGCGGCTGCAGAGAAATTTTGGCAAGCGGCGTTCGATGGCGAGCATCTTGCCCCACGGTTAAAAGAATTGATTCTCCTTGCTCTCCACGCTTCAGCCACGTCGATCAATGAGCACGCGATTAGACGCCATGTTGAGCGCGCGAGAGCTGCTGGCGCCTCCGAGGAAGACGTGCTGGACGTTTTGCTGTCAATCGTCGGGGTAAGCAATCACGCGCTGTATTTCGCGGTTCCAATTCTCATGAAGGAGCTTGATGCCGTAGGACATGAGGAAGAGGCAAAGACGCCGGCACTCCGTCCGGACATCGACGCCATCAAGCAAAACTTCATCAAGACCCGAGGGTTCTGGAATGACGAGCGAGACCTCATCGCGAGACTGATGCCAGATTACTTCTGCGCGTTGTCCGAGTTGTCTATGGAGCCCTGGAAGAACGGCGCCTTAAGTCCCAAGGAGCGAGAGTTAGTCTACATCGGGATCGACTGTTCAGTAACGCACATGTACGGTCCAGGTCTTGCGCTTCACATTCGCAATGCGCTCAGGAACGGGGCCACTCGCAACGAAATCTTGGAGGTCTTCCAGCTTGTCGCTTTGATGGGCATAGAAGGCTATATTCTTGGAGCAGACGCCTTGATGACGGGCGGGCGCGACCAGCCCTAAGAATTTTGGAAGAGGTCAGTACGCGTGCCTTGCGAACATGAAATCCTCCTTCGCCAATGATACCGCTGCGACGATGGCAAAGACCGGGGGCCGCGAAGAGGATTTCGGATCGCGACCCTGCCGCCACCTTGGTCAGCCAAGCAACTCAGTAAATTCTCGCACGTGGCTCAGTTCGCGAAAGTGCTTTAGCGCATTGATACCTTTTTCAATATTGGCTGGGCTCACACCGGCGAGAGGGCATAAAGCCTGGAACTTCATCTCAAGGTCGGGCCATTCAATTCCCCTGACCGCGGACCCTCGTGGAGCATAGATCGTCTTTGCAAAACTTTGGCCGTCACGCGTTTTTACAGTCACGGTGGCGCCCTGCTTGTAGCGTTCTAAATTCTCAGTCGGCGGCTCTCCCACCTCCACTAGGTCAAGAAGCCGGCGGATTCCAGGATCTGAAATCTTTTCGGACGAGAGATGTCTCCAACTGAACCCCCGATCCGCGACGCTTGCAGCAGCGAAATAGACGGGACTATGAGCCGCTCCAATCAGGTCCGTAGGGTGGCGTGGACCGCTGAACTCTCGCATCTTTGGCAGTGAACAGATAATAGAGGCTATCTCGCTTGCCGGAACGTTGGCCATCCGCGAGGCCTCAGCGGCGGCTTCAGCCATGGCGTGGTACGGGTGCGCGCCAGGCACGAGTTTGATTGACATCTCGGTCAGAATCTTCCAGGTCTCGCCTAAGCCCTGAGTGACAGCAGCGACGCGGCCTGACGCATGAGCGTCTACGCCGTACGCATGAAAAAATCCCTGAGGATGGTCGAAGATTGCTTCCTCTGCCGTGTACCCAAGCCCGGCCAACTGGGCCGCCTCGACGCCAAGCATGGCGGCGAGTCCAGCGTGGTACTCACGCGCGATGCTGGTATTGGCCGCCGCCAAAAGACCGGCGTTGGAAGTGGCAGACAATGCTAATGCATGCGTCATCTGCTGAGCGCTCAACTTGAGCAGTAACCCTGCAGCTACCGTCGCACCAAAGATGGCGATCATGCATCCGTGGAACCCTTTCTCCCAAATGAGGCCGGGAACGACCCCACCATTGATGCGTCCTGCGGCTTCATACCCAAGAGTAACGGCAGTTAGAACATCTTTTCCGCAAGCGCCTGTCTTTTCAGCCATTGCCAACGCGGCCGCCACGAGTGGTGTACCGGGATGAGTAATATTACGTAGGTCGCTATCGTCGGACGCGGCCGCATCACTCATGACAGCATTGATCCGAGCTGCCTTGGCAGCAGGTAGTCTCACCGGGCCCGAGAACCACACGCTCGCGTCTGCAAGGCCACCTCGCTCAAACTCGAATCTACGTACGATCTCGGAAGAATCCAGAGACGCACCCATGGCCGCGCTTGCTACGGTGCTTGCGATTAACATAGCAGCATAGTCGATCGCCTTCGGCGGAACTTCCTCGTAGCGGGTCTGAGTTACAAATTTAGCGAGCTCGACTGCAATCGTCATACGATCTCCACATGACAGGTAATGATCGACATCCCACAACCGCGAGCACATCAAGCTTATAGCGAAGATCGTCTTCCTTCGGTTGACAGCCTCAGGCCGCCGTGTCTCTGCCAGAAGGGCTTGTATCGGCTCTCGGGTGAATAGCACCCTCGCGGTGCTTTCGAGTATATCGACCGGCCAACGCTCCACCTTTGCAAAAGACGGTAAGGACCCTTGCGCTCTCTTTCGCTGATTCCGATAGCCCGGGCGGACAGTTTCAAGTTTGGTGAAGGTACTGACAGCATGCAGCGTAAGGACGGATGCGTGCGTAATGGAAACGCGATACACGATGGCCAACGTGTTAAGCGCGGCATTTCCGATGCTCTTCTCGCATAGTTGGCTTCACACGGTTTGGCAAGCACCTTTGCTTTTGCGCGTGTTGATCAAAGGGAGCTCAACAAGTAACTTGAGTCGAGGAATTGGAGAAGGCTGAGCGCGGGAATCAGTACCGCGGGACGCGAGCCAACAGATTTTCGCGATCTGTTCCTGTCCTTGATTAGGGAGCGGACCACTTCGTTTGAGGAGATATCGCAATGGCGGGTTTGTACTTCGAGGACTTCGAGATCGACAGAGCGTTCGAGCACGGATGGTCTCGCACAGTCACGGAGATGGACAATGTCCTTTTCAGTTGCCTTACGCTTAACGTTCAGCCGTTGCACATCGACGCTGAGTTTTCGGCGAAGACAGAATTTGGTAAGCCCCTGGTGAACAGTCTCTTCACCCTCGGGCTGCTCATCGGCATCACAGTAAATGACACCACGATGGGAACGACAATCGGAAATTTGGGGCTACGGGAAGTAACGTTTCCGCACCCGGTGTTTCATGGCGACACGATCCGGGCGCGGACAACGGTACTAGGGTTACGAGAAAGCAAATCTCGACCTAATGCTGGGCTTGTAGAGTTTGAGCATGTCGCGACGAAACAAACGGGTGAAACGGTCTGCCGATGTATTCGCACCGCGCTGATGCGACGGAGAGAAGGATGATTCGCTCGTTCTTGTTCGTGCCGGCAGACAGTTCGAGAAAGCTGGAGAAGTCGCTTGAGAGCAAATCAGACGCCTTGATTTTCGACCTGGAAGATTCAGTCGCGATGACCAGGAAGGCTGAAGCACGAGCGTGTCTGGATGGTTTTCTTTCTCAGCGTCGACGCGAAATCGACAAGCTTCTGTACATCCGCGTCAACGACCTTTCGACTGACGCGACACTTGATGATCTCGCGGTTGCTATGCGCCACCAACCCGATGGAATCGTCCTGCCCAAGTCCACGAGCGCCAATGACGTGCGTCGCCTTGCGAACTATCTGGAGGCATTCGAGGTTGCGTACGCTCACAACGGATTGCCTGTAAAGATTGTTGCAATCGTCACCGAGACTTCGTCGTCCCTTTTCACGCTCGATTCCTACAAGGACGCGTCACCACGCCTTGCCGGCCTGATGTGGGGCGCGGAGGATCTCGCGGCGGATATTGGAGCAACCCGCAGAAAGGCGGACGGACGGTGGGCGGGCGCGTTTTCACATGCGCGGGCGCTATGCCTGATAGCCGCGGCCCACGCAGGGGTACAGGCTATCGATGCGATATCAGCCGAAATCGCTGATGGCGGCGCGGTAGAGCGTGAGGCCCGAGAGGCAAAAGAGGATGGGTTCTCGGCGAAGGCCGCGATCCACCCATCTCAAGTACATTCGATTAATGACGTGTTCACGCCGTCCGACGAGGAACTCGCTTGGGCGCGTCGGATCATCGAGGCGTTTGAGCATGGGGGCGGAGTCGCAACAATGGACGGGCAGATGATCGACAGGCCACATCTGCGGCTCGCAGAGAGACTGCTTGCCGGTGAACGGACGCCCGCCGTTCGATCGTGAAACTGTCATCTGACTCGAGACGCCAAACAGTTTGACAGAAGTTTGGACGTCGGACACGCCGGAGCGATATAGGGAATTGCTCTCTCTTTGCCTCAGACGATTTGCTTATTTCCGGGAGTACATTTGAAATGAATTTCGATCTAAACGAAGATCAATTGTCGATACAGGCGTCCATCGAAAAAGTGTGCGAGAAGTTCGACGACGAGTATTGGCTGGAGCGGGATCGTACCGGTGCGTTTCCACATGATTTTCATCGCACATTGGCAGACAATGGTTGGCTCGGCATTGCCATGGACCCTGAGTACGGCGGCGCTGGGTTGGGAATGACAGAGGCTGCATTGATGATGAGGACGATCAGCGCGTCAGGAGCAGGCCTTTCAGGGGCGTCGGCCGTACACATGAACATATTTGGTCTCAACCCCGTTCAAGTGTTTGGAACTGACGACCAAAAGAAGAGGTTCCTGCCACCTCTTATCGAGGGAAAGGATAAGGCGTGTTTTGCCGTGACCGAGCCTGACGCCGGGCTTGATACAACGCATCTGAAGACGCAAGCTGTTCGCGACGGCAATTACTACGTCATCACAGGGAGGAAGATCTGGATTTCGACAGCGCAGGTTGCAAACAAGATGCTCATTATTGCGCGCACCACTCCACTGGAGAAGGCAGCCAAGCCGACGGACGGACTGAGTCTCTTTTACACGGACCTCGACCGTAATCACATTGAAGTACGTGAGATCGAAAAGATGGGCCGCAAGGCCGTCGATTCCAACATGTTGTTTATCGATGGACTGCGCGTGCCGATTTCTGACCTGATCGGTGAAGAAGGGCAAGGATTCAAGTACCTGTTACATGGGCTCAATCCTGAACGAATTCTGATTGCTGCTGAAGCTATTGGTCTCGGACAAGCAGCGCTTCGACGCGCTACGCAGTATGCGAAAGAACGCGTGGTGTTTGGTCGTCCGATTGGAAAAAACCAGGCAATTCAGCACCCACTCGCTCAGGCCTGGATGCAGCTCGAGGCCGCAAATTTGATGGTAATGAAAGCTGCAACTCTCTACGACTCGAACAAATCGTGCGGTGCTGAAGCCAATAGCGCCAAATACTTGGCCGCCGAGGCTGCATTCCAATCTTGTCAGACCGCAATCGCTACGCTCGGTGGAATGGGATACGCGAAGGAGTATCACGTCGAGCGATACATGAGGGAATGTATGATCCCTCGTTTGGCCCCCGTTAGTCCCCAGCTGATTTTGTGCTTCATCGCGGAGAAGGTGCTCGGCCTACCCAAATCATACTGATCCATGGTGTCATCCGCAGTGAGGTTATTGCGCGTCCAATGTGGCGCCGTGCACGAGGGGTTGTAGCTCATTCGCATAGAGGATTTGTGGGGAAATATGAGAGTTATCGTCGCAGTAAAGAGGGTGATCGACTACAACGTAAAGGCGCGTGTGAAATCGGACGGTACCGGAATTGATCTTGCAAACGTCAAGATGTCAATGAATCCGTTCGACGAGATCGCGGTGGAAGAGGCGGTGCGCCTCAAGGAGGCTGGGGTTGCAACTGAGGTTGTCGTGGTCTCGGCGGGCGTTGCCCAATGCCAGGAGACGTTGCGTACGGCATTAGCGATGGGAGCCGACCGCGCAATCCTGATCGAATCAAATGAGGAGCTTCAGCCGCTTGCCGTTGCGAAGCTGCTCAAGGCGGTAGTCGAGAGGGAGCAGCCACAGTTGATCCTTCTGGGCAAGCAAGCGATTGACGATGACTCGAACCAGACGGGACAAATGCTTGCTGCTCTTGCCGGGTTGCCGCAGGCGACCTTTGCTTCGAAGCTGGTTGTCTCTGACGGAAGAGCGATAGTGTCGCGCGAGGTCGATGGGGGGGCGGAAACGCTTTCGCTGACACTGCCGGCAGTGGTGACCACAGATCTCCGCTTGAATGAACCGCGCTACGTGACGTTGCCGAACATCATGAAGGCAAAGAAAAAGCCAATGGATACGGTAAAGCCGGAAGTCCTGAACGTCGATGTGACTCCGCGTCTTAAGACACTAAAAGTGCAGGAGCCCGCGAAGCGCTCGGCGGGTGTGATCGTGCCCGACGTCAAGACGTTGGTCGAAAAGCTGAAAGGCGAAGCTAAAGTGCTATAAGCGGAGCGAACAGAATGACGATTTTGGTACTAACTGAACACGACAACGCGACGCTCAATGGCGCGACATTGAACACAGTGACGGCGGCCGCAGCTATTTCTATTTTTACCGGCAGCGAGATTCATCTCTTGGTAGTGGGGCACAATGCGCAAGCTGTGGCAGAGGCGGCGACGAAGATCGCTGGCGTTTCGAGGGTATTGCTGGCCGACGCGCCTCATCTGTCCGATGGGCTTGCCGAGAATGTCGAGGGAACCGTCCTGAATTTGGCCAAGAACTATTCGCATATTCTGTTTCCGGCCACCGCTTACGGAAAGAACGTCGCCCCGCGCATTGCGGCGAAGCTTGACGTCGCGCAGATTAGCGATATCACGGCAGTAGACGACTCGAACACTTTTGCACGACCGATCTATGCTGGCAACGCGATAGCGACCGTTCAGTCGACAGACACTATTAAAGTGATTACTGTTCGATCGACCGGCTTCGATGCAGCGGCGTTCGATGCAGGCGGGGCGACGATTGATAGGATCGACGTAGCACCAGACGCGAAAACGTCGCAGTTCCTTAGCCGTGAAGTAACAAAGCTAAATCGACCGGAGCTGACCGGTGCGAGCGTCATCGTATCGGGTGGCCGTGGCTTGGGAAGCGGCGAGAATTACAGGAAGGTGCTGGAGCCCCTTGCCGACAAGCTCGGCGGTGCGCTAGGCGCATCCCGTGCGGCGGTGGACGCAGGCTTCGTGCCAAATGACTACCAGGTCGGACAGACAGGCAAGATCGTCGCTCCGCGGCTGTACGTGGCAGTCGGCATTTCTGGTGCCATTCAGCACTTGGCTGGGATGAAGGACTCGAAGGTGATTGTCGCGGTCAATAAAGATCCTGAGGCGCCGATTTTCAGCGTGGCCGATTACGGTGTCGTCAACGATCTATTTACCACGGTCCCTGAGTTAGTGAGCCTACTCCCTTGACAGATGTTCTATCTCTGCGGGAGCGGTGTAGAGCCGCTCCCAAAAAAGTCACTTCTGCTTCTCGACAACCTTCCTTTGAACCAGTGCAAAGTCGCGGCAGAGGGACAAGGCGTGTGCGCAGAAACAGAGGCGACTGAGTTCGCCATTGCCAGAGGATCGTCCCCAGGCCAGCATACGGTTGAGTTTCAAAGAACCGAGATATCGAAGACGCCGTGGCGAAAGTTCGTACAAAGCGGCTGCCTTTAGAAAATCTCTCAATGTGCTTGGCGAGCCCTGTAGTTGCTCGCACGGCTTAAACGACAGATCGGAGAAATCGCCAACACCTCCGGGCATTTCGCCTTCAAAGCAGAGACTCGCACGAGAAATTTCCTTGAGGCGACAGTCTGATCGTCTAAAATTCCGGTCGAAAGCGTTCTAGCGGTCAAATCGCCAGCCTGTAAGTTTCTGCCGCGGTTTTGCTGAACATGAACTTGCGCTCTTCAGGAGAGTATTGACGTGTCATCTTCTTAAAGGCGTTCCATAGCACGTGGTAATTGCACATCCCGCGATCCACCGGAAAATTGCTCTCGAACATGCATCGTTGAGGTCCGAAATTATCGATGCAAACATCAATATATGGCTGCCACTTTTCGACGAGAAGGTCAGACGACGGTGGCACGGGGAGTTTATTGAAGTTGAATCCACCGTACCGCATTGCCAGTCCGCCGAGTTTTATGACGGCATTCGGGCAGTTGGCCAGCGCCTCGATTTTGGTTCGCCATTCTTTGAAAACCGCCTCGCGTTGATTGGCGTATGGGCCAATGCCGACGGGTCCACCTACGTGGTTGATTACAACCTTCAGATTTGGGAACGCGCGGCAGATGTCGAGTACCTCGTCAAGCTGGGTAAAGAAAACCCATAGATCGAGCGATAGCTGAAGTTCGTCAACGCATTTGATCGCGGCACGCGATTTCTCGTGCATCAAAATATGGGGCGGAATATTTAGCGCCCGCACGTCGGAGCTCTCGTGCCATGCAGCTGTCGGCCTGATCCCTCGAAAACGGCCGCCACCTGCCCGGAGATGTGCCTCGAGCACGGGCTGGACCCGATCTCCCAGCATGAGATCAGTGGTTCCGATGATCCCGGCGCAGACCCTGGTTGAACCATATTCGCCACTCGCGCTCTGCGCAGCGACACCGTTGACGAATTCTGTCTCACCAACCGGCCTCATTTCTTCCGGTCCATCTGCGCGATACATTGAATGACACTGGACGTGGACGGTGGCCACCACGTTGTGCCCAGACTGAAAGTCCGCCAAGGCCTCGTTAAACAGATATCGATTGCCTGGCATATCCCAAACGTGATGATGTGGGTCCACGATCTTCAACTCGGCGTCGATAATCTCTTCGCGTGTCTTTTCGAGCCATTCCAGATTGACACCAAGATGCGCCTTAATGGCAGCCCGAATGGAATCATCAGACATAAGGGTCTCCGTAATTTTATTTCGCAAGGAAAGCAAGCGGTTGATATTAACCCATCCGTGCTGCTGTAACTGACCGCCGCGTACGGCGATAAGGGCGAAACTTGAACTCTCAACTCAAGGGTGAGCGATTGAATGGTGTATCAAGCATGAAACGCGCTTGCTCAGGCGTCGGAAGCGGACTGGTCGAAAGCTTATCTCCCGATAGGCGAGGGAATCGGCGTGTTCCCGTATTGGATAGTAGCAGTTCGAGCGCACTGGAAAGGGCAAGATCCTTGCCGTTTCGCGCAAAAATTGATCGAGGCGTGGAGGCTATACTTCGCGAATGGTGCCGGTTCGAGTATCCGGTCTAGCCTGCACCACAGCGTTTTCGTTCCTAGGAGGGGGCGTGTCCATGTCAAAGACAGCAGTTGTAACCGGGGGAGCGTCAGGGATCGGGCAGTGCTCGGTCGAAAGACTCATTGCCGATGGCTGGACCGTGTGGGTACTGGACTTATCTGAAGGGAAAGAGTCGCAGTTCGCAGGCGATCCGGACGGCGCCGCTCGATATCGCTTTCAACGGTGCGACGTCGGAAACGCAGAGAGTGTCAAGGCAGCCTTCGAGGAGATCAGTCGGACGACAGCGAAGGTTGATGCGCTCATATGTTCTGCTGGAGTCATCCGAACAGGGTCTTTGGAAGAGCACACGTTGGAGCAAGTCGACGTGATGATCAACGTGAACATGAAGGGACCATGGCTCTGCGTACGGGAGGCGCTCCCAATGTTGCGAAAGGATTCGACCGTCACTGACCCCGCGCGCGTAGTCGTCGTCGGATCCATTGGCGGCATCAGGCCCAAGGTTGGCACGGGCTTCTATGGCGCTACCAAAGCGGCAGTCCACGTTCTTACGGGAGTATTCGCTGCGGAACTCGCCCCGACGGGTGTGCTCATCAACGCTGTCGCTCCTGGCACGGTCGCCACGCCGATGATCGAGTCGGTACAGACTCAACGCGAAGGTGTGGGGTATCGACTATCCGGCGACTCGCCGTTAGGTCGGATCGCTCAGCCGGACGACGTCGTGGACGTAATCATGTTTTTCTTGAGTGATGCGGCTAAGTTTGTGACGGGTACCGTACTGCCTGTCGACGGTGGCACGCGAGCTGCCTTCATCAAGAAATAGCGGTTCGTCGCCGCGGTGGGCGTGTGCCGAGGTCTCAGACATGCGTCCGATCGGATGAAATCTCGGATGGCCGCCGGAGAAATGCCCTGGGGTCATCAGGCGGCTCGAATCGCTCGCTGGTTTGTCAAACGTACGTATTCTTAACCGGTAGGACTTGATACTCGGCTGTTCATTCTGGAAGCGTCAGACCTTAGTGACCGTAAGGAACGGGGTGCGCCTGCAAGCACCCGGCGGCGGGCGTACACGTCCTCAGGTCTCGATACTTGACAACGACCCTTGCCGAGTAAACTTGATGTCATGGGTCGCAGTCGGATTGGGGTTATGCAATCCATACAAGCAATGCATAGAGAGGAGACGATGGGATGGCTATCGACATTTCAGATTCCAGGAGGAATCAGAGGAGGTTCGTGGTCGCCTCGACTTTGGCTGGCGCAACTATTGAGTGGTACGACTTCTTCATTTTTGGTGTTATATCGGCTCTCTTTCTGAACAAGCTTTTTTTCCCGACGTTCGATCCGACGACAGGCACTATCCTCGGCTTCATGACTTTTGCCACGGCTTGGCTGGCGCGACCGATTGGCGGCATGGTTGCCGGGCACCTCGGCGACAGAGTTGGGCGCAAGACTACGCTGTTATGGAGTCTGGTCCTGATGGGAGCAGCGACAGTGATGATCGGGCTTCTACCAACTTACGAAACCGCGGGTTCCGTCGGGGCAATCCTGCTGGTCTTACTGCGAATCGTGCAGGGACTCTCTGCAGGCGCGGAATATGGAGGTGCGGTGGTCACCGTGGTCGAGCATGCTGAAGAGTCGAAGCGAGGCCTCTATGGAAGTGCACCCCAAGTCGGATCGATGTTAGGCCTTCTTCTAGGAAACGCCACTTTCTTCCTGATAACCAGGCTCGATCAGGCGGCACTTATGTCTTGGGGATGGCGGGTCCCCTTTCTGATGAGCGCGATTATGCTCTTCGTTGGAATAATGATTCGCGGACGAATGGCCGAATCGCCCGACTTCGTTAAGGTAAAATCGGAAGGCACAACCGAGCGACAGCCCCTTCTGGTATTGATTCGACACTATCCACGACAGCTGGTAGCGGTCCTGTTGGCACAAGCCGCCCCGAACACATTCTTTTGGATGTGCGCAGTGTTTATGGTCTCGTATGCGGTGAAAACGCTGGGGGTCAGCCAAAGTGGGATGCTTGGCGCAGTCTGTGCTGGCGCGGCGCTTGAGGTCTGTACATTACCGCTCTTCGGCATCTTGGCGGATCGTGTTGGCCGTCGGAAAGTTTTCGTTGGGGGGCTTGTATTTTTAGCGCTTTTCGCATTTCCATTCTTTTTGATCATCCAGACGAAGGATCTGGCGTGGATCATAGTCGGGTATGCCGCGTTGTTGGGAATCGGTCACTCAGCAACGTTTGCCTCCCAAGCTTCCCTCTTCGCCGAAATGTTTCCCACCGCCGTGCGTTACTCTGGTCTGTCAGTGGCTTATCAAGCATCAGGCGCTATCTTTGCCGGACCGTTACCAGTCGTGGCGACGCTGCTCATCGCCGCGCAGGGAGGTGCACTTTGGCTCTTTGTCAGTTATACGGTGTTGGTTGCGGTTATCAGCTTTTTCGCAATTATGTCGGGCCTGCCGCATCACACGTTGTTGGCGTCGGAGGTAATCAAGGAGAATAATAAGCGCCGACAAGCGGAAATATCGATCTAGAGTGCCAACGATTCCCTAAGACTTGTTGCCGCGTGAGGCCTCGTGGTTGGGCGTCGGATCTCATGAACAAACTGATGCGGCTGACAGAAGGCGAACGGCGCGGTGACAAATCCGGGCCGTTCTCGGGTGATCGACTGGGCATAAGGATGGCCCTGGATCCGTCAATTCGCTATAGATGGTCGATTGTTCTGCAACGGAGGTGGTGGCTGAACGTCATGTCCCTGACAAGCGACCTGGACTAGATCTTTTGACCACCGAACATTCTGGTCTATCGCGAAACAGTTAAGCAACGGGGGCGCGATCGAGAACCCCGCTGGGCATGTGACAAGGCCAATCATGCTTCGCATACCGTTTAAGCACAGTCTGCTCGCGGGGGCATATTGATTCTTTTACGCTACAACGCGTGTTCTAGGTTTTTTGCGGCGTCGCCAAAGGCTAGCGGAGATGGTCGAAGATGGCAGCCGAGTCTTCTCGAATGCAGGTGCCATGTACAAGGTGCTTCGCGCGAGGCCAGGAAATGACATGCGCGAAGTCTGCGGATGACTGACCCATCGTGTGCATCGATCGCCGCGGATCTCGCACCGGGCAGCTTGTTCGTCATAAGACCGCCGTCTATCGCTAAAAATATCGACGAAGTGTTAGTCGCTAAGAAATCTCCCGTCGCCTTCGTTTTCCCGCCGATGCGCGCTCCTTCGCGACCCGAATAGCTTCATAGAAACTTGATTCAGTGGCCAGGTGCCGGTGATCCACGCTGACGAGCCAACCTGCAGCCGACTTGCACCACCGCACTCGGCCGTCGTCGAAGAGATCGCAGAACCAGCGCCATATAGCCGCATCCTCTGCATTAGCATTGTTTGCGGCCTTTTCTCTAGCCGCCTCGAAGGAGTTTTGCACGGTTATCAATCCAAGTTGGCTCCGTTGGTCAGCTCAATTGCGCGAGATCGGCAGCAGATCTATCCGTCAACCTTATCAGTCAATGCACCACGAGCTCATCCTCGCGGAGGACAAAAACAAGTGCTTGGGCGTGAATGGCCGAAGCGCACTCAAACTCGAGTCCGTGCACAAGATGCGTAAAGCCCTCAGGTGTAGGATTGCTCGATCCCGTACCTCAAGATTAAATGCTGAGAGTAGTCGGGTCAATGAGGAACAATGCAAGCTCTTTATCGATGCGCGCAAAGCCCTTAGACATGTTCAGTCACGGAGAGTGTGCCTCTGACTCATACCGAGAGCTTGAGGCAGAGCTTTCGCACACTTCCCGTAACCATCGCTTGGTCATCGAAGAACTCCATATTCCAGGTAGCGTGGACGGGAGTGGTTTCCTGAAGCAGTTGCCGGACGGCATGTCTCGCAATGCTTGCTGCGTAGCCACACAATCACTTCGTCCATCCGGACGGCTGGGGTACATGAAACGGAACACTGACCGGAACGCTCCTGAAATCAGCAGGGCTAACGATCTCCAAATACTCCATATCTTTCGAATAATCGAACAGAAAATGTCGGATGCCGGGTGCCTGATGAACACAATCTCCGGCCGATACGAGTGTCTCCTTGTCTTCATACATAAATCTTGCCCAGCCCGTGAGCATGATGACGATTTGAAAATCAGCCTCGTGGACGTGCCAGCCCGTGCCGGCTGCCGGTGCATTCTTTGCTCGCACAAGGTGCGCAACAACTTGGCCTTTGGTTGCGGTTGCTATTCCGAGATCACGATACTCGAAGAAGTCGCGCAATCCACCACTTTGGTATGGCGTGTCGCCTGGCTGAATATGAGAGAACGATGTATTGGTCAGCATGTTTCGGTATCCAAATAGAATGAAAGAACGATCTGATTATAGAAACCGGGACACCAGACGCATATACGCAAAATTGCGTAATTGGTCTATTAGGTTGATAAGAAGTCCTGTGGAATCGTTTTTGAGGTCGGCTGGGAGACGCTTTTATCAATTGTGGAGGGATGCGAGAGGAAGTACGGTAGCGGGAGGGTTGAATCCAGCGCAGGAGGATGTCACTGCCGGAGGCGGGCGGAAATTCTATGAGCGCGAAGAGGCCCTCTCCACTGCGCTAATCTAGGTCGAAGACGCTACAAGCCAAGGTCCTTCCCAGGAAGCGCAAAGACCGCATATGCATCATCAGATTACAATAAGGCGGTCGATACTAACGGTCGAAGCTGACCTTCCTGTTGCGACCGCAGAGCGGGTCAGGTGACGGAAGTGCACTCTTGGGTCCGCGTCTAAGTTCGATAATTTGGCGGTTGGTGGAGATACTCATGCGTTAAGGATGAGCGGGAGCGACGTCCTATCGCATCGATTCTTTCGTTTGAAGTGATCGAGGAAATTCGAGAGCTCGCGACAGGACCCGTATCCCAGGTCTTCTGGGTGCCAACATCAGGCACGCGTTGTTCGGCGCGCGAATATTCGCCCGTACACGGTTTCATTTGCGTCTTTCGTCGCGAACGCGAAAAGAGTGATCGTGGCAGTCGTTCCAGCCATTGTCGTCTACTAAACCAACGATGGATGAATTATGCACATCGGAGTGCCTGCTGAAACGTGGGCGAACGAGGCGCGCGTCGCCGCCACGCCCGAGACGGTCAAGAAGCTCGTGTCGCAGGGTCACAGGGTGACAGTGCAGAGCGGCGCGGGCCTGTTGGCGAGCTATGTCGACGATGCTTACGCCCAAGCGGGGGCAGATATCGTGGATGCAAACACAGCGTTTGCCGCTGAGATCGTCCTCAAGGTCCAGTCACCGAGCGAAGCCGAATTGCCGTCGCTTAAGTCAGGCAGCGTACTGGCCGGGATGCTTGACCCTTTTAACACCGAGAACACCGCGCGGCTCGCCGCAGCGGGCGTCACCGCGTTCGCGCTCGAAGCCGCTCCACGCACGACGCGCGCGCAGAGCCTCGATGTGCTGTCGTCGCAGGCGAACATCGCCGGCTATAAGGCGGTGCTGGTCGCGGCCAATCTGTATCAGCGCTTTATGCCGATGCTGATGACCGCAGCCGGCACGGTCAAGGCGGCACGCGTGCTGATTTTGGGCGCCGGCGTCGCGGGCTTGCAGGCGATTGCGACGGCCAAGCGCCTCGGCGCAGTGGTCGAAGCCTCCGATGTGCGTCCGGCCGTGAAGGAACAGATCGAATCGCTCGGCGCGAAGTTCGTCGACGTGCCCTTCGAAACCGATGAAGAGCGCGAAGCGGCTGAAGGCGTCGGCGGCTACGCGCGTCCGATGCCGCCGAGCTGGCTCGCGCGTCAGGCCGCGCAGGTGCACGAACGTGCGAAGCTCGCCGACATCGTCATTTCCACCGCGCTGATCCCGGGCCGTCCGGCGCCGACGTTACTGTCGGTCGAGACGGTCAAGCATATGAAGCCGGGTTCCGTGATCATCGATCTCGCGGCCGGGCGCGGCGCTGAGTACGAGGGAAAGCGTGGCGGCAACTGCCCGCTGACGGTCGTCGATGAAGCCGTGAAGAAGCATGATGTGCATATCGTCGGTTATACCAATCTGGCATCAATGGTCGCCGCCGATGCGTCCGCGCTTTACGCGCGCAATCTGCTCGACTTTCTCAAGCTGATCATCACGAAGGAAGGCTCGCTCAACATCGATCTCGCGGACGACATCGTCGCGGCGACGCTCCAGTGTCGTGACGGAAAAGTCACGCGGCCGGCATCTGCGTAAAGGGACAGAAAATGCAAGTGGACATCATCAACCATACGGTAATCAACCTGATCATCTTTGTGCTGGCGATCTACGTCGGTTATCACGTGGTCTGGAACGTCACGCCGGCGCTGCACACCCCGCTGATGGCCGTGACCAACGCGATTTCGGCGATTGTCATCGTCGGCGCGATGCTCGCGGTGGGCCTCACGGTCGGCGCGGCGGGCAAGTTCTTCGGCACGCTCGCCGTGCTGCTCGCGGCGGTCAACGTGTTCGGCGGCTTTCTCGTCACGAGGCGCATGCTCGAAATGTTTAAGAAGAAGGAGCCTAAGAAACTCGTGAGCAAGGAGGGCGCGCGATGAGCCTCAACGTCGTCACGCTGCTTTATCTGGTCGCCTCAGTGTGCTTCATTCAGGCGTTGAAGGGCTTGTCCAATCCGAAGACCGCGCGTATCGGCGACACGTTCGGCATGACCGGCATGGCCATCGCAGTGGTTACGACGCTCGCGCTGATCGTCAAGCAGGCGGCCTTTCTCGGTTCGAACTTGGGCGAGGGAGTTGGCCTCTTATTCGGCGCGCTGATTATCGGCGGTGCGACGGGCGCATACATCGCGGCGAAAGTCGAGATGACGAAGATGCCTGAACTTGTCGCCGCCATGCACTCGCTAATTGGTCTCGCGGCGGTGTGCATCGCGTATGCGGTGGTCGCGGAGCCTTCCGCGTTTGGTCTCGCTGCTCCGGGCTATCCGATTCCATACGGCAACCGCGTAGAGTTGTTCATCGGCACGTTCGTCGGCGCGATTACGTTCTCGGGCTCGGTCGTCGCGTTCGGGAAACTGTCGGGCAAGTACAAGTTCCGGCTGTTTCAGGGCGCGCCGGTCACTTATTCGGGACAGCACCTGATCAATCTACTGCTCGCCATCGCGATGGTCGGCTTCGGCGTGATCTTCATGCTCACCGAGTCGTGGCTGCCGTTCATCATCATGACGGTCATCGCGTTTGCGCTCGGCGTTCTGATCATCATCCCGATTGGCGGCGCGGACATGCCGGTGGTCGTGTCGATGTTGAACTCATACTCGGGCTGGGCTGCGGCGGGCATCGGTTTCTCGCTGAACAATCCGATGCTGATCATCGCGGGTTCGTTGGTAGGTTCGTCGGGCGCGATTCTGTCGTACATCATGTGCAAGGCGATGAACCGGTCGTTCTTCAACGTGATTCTCGGTGGCTTTGGTGGCGAGGCGGGCGGTGCGGCTGCGGGCGGCACGACGGAGCAGCGTCCGGTGAAATCCGGTTCCGCCGACGATGCCGCGTTCATGCTCAGCAACGCGGAAAGCGTGGTGATCGTGCCGGGTTATGGTCTGGCCGTGGCTCGTGCCCAACACGCGCTGAAGGAACTCACTGACAAGCTGGTCGAGAAAGGCATCGACGTGCGTTACGCGATTCACCCGGTCGCGGGGCGCATGCCGGGGCACATGAACGTGCTCTTGGCCGAAGCCGAAGTGCCGTACGAGATGGTGCAGGAGATGGACGAGATCAACAGCGAGTTCGGCCAGACGGATGTCGTGCTGGTGCTTGGGGCGAACGACGTGGTGAATCCGGCCGCGAAGACTGACCCGAAATCGCCGATCGCGGGCATGCCGATTCTGGAAGCGTACAAGGCACGTACGATCATCGTGAACAAGCGGTCGATGGCAGCAGGCTACGCCGGTCTCGAGAACGAACTTTTCTATATGGACAAGACAATGATGGTCTTCGGCGATGCGAAGAAGGTTGTGGAGGACATGATGAAGGCGGTGGATTGACCATCAGACAGTGAGAATTACCGACCGCGCATCTCGGCGGCGTTTAAATCGGTGCCACCGCACCTGAGCTCGCAGGGCTCAGTCGTTAAGAGGAATTTCAGGAACAGGTGCACGTCGTCGGGTTACATCGTGCCGACAGATCACAGTTTTTGATCTTAAGCCTTGGCGGTTTGCGCGATGGGAAAGGGCGGCCTCAAAAGCGAGGTGCAACACCTATCTCGTTTAAGGTGTTGCAATGCCCGACAAAACTACTTCATACCAGCACCTTCAACCTGAAGAACGCCTCGCCATCGCAAGCCTACGACTGCAGGATGTGAGCATTCGGGCCATGGCCCGAATGCTCGGGCGCTCGCCGTCCACCGTGAGCCGTGAACTGACACGGAACAGTTCTCCTGCTGGCTACGCATCAGTGCCTGCTCAAGCGCTGTGCGTCTTCCCGCCGTAGCGCTGGTCGCCGCCCCACCAAGCTTTGCACGCAAAGCGTTTGCTGGCGAGTCGTGCTCACCCTGCTCGAGTAGAAGTGGTCGCCCCAGCAGATATCGGGCACACTTAGGCGCATGTATCCGACCGATCCGACCCAGCACGTATCGCATGAAACCATCTACACGGCTATCTACGCTCAGCCGCGCGGCGAATTGCGCCGCCAGTTGATTGCCTGCCTGCGCCACGGCCACAGCACCCGTATGTCCCGCACGCGCGGTACAGACCGACGCGG